>Ga0335074_10000585_pt1 | contig 50860 bp, 41 predicted proteins | sample Lox_Sample_23_FD_206715 | JGI IMG/M metagenome (GOLD analysis project Ga0335074, IMG submission 206715) | Soil microbial communities from Loxahatchee National Wildlife Refuge, Florida, United States - Lox_Sample_2.3 | ecosystem: Environmental > Terrestrial > Soil > Wetlands | place: USA...
TCCCTCCTTAGCGATTCCCGTTTTGTTGTCTGGTCGCAAAATCCTCGCCACCAGGCTCCCAAGCCAGCGACGCGCACCGCTTGGACTGCCATGGATTAGCAATGCTTATGCCATCCGGGAGAAATGGTGGATAAATACTCGCTGGGCGAGCTAGTTATTCAAAATCAAGGAGTTGCAGCGTGACCGCGGCGCGCCGCTATTGCGCTGCATGACGAAGTGTGCCACGCGCGTTACACTCCCCGGGGCGAGTGCGCCGTTCGTGAAGCTATGGAATGTTCACACCCCAGGGCAGCTTGCCCACCGGGATTTCCTTGATGACGGCGAGCGTCGCGGTGTCGATCACGCTCACCTCGTTGGAGCGGCCGTCCGCCACGTAGAGCTTCTTGCCGTCGGGGGTCTGCGCCATGTTCCACGGGCGCTTGCCCACCGCGATGCGCCCGATCACCCGGCGCTCGCGCGTGTCGATCACCGACACCGTGCCGTCCCCTCCGTTGGTCACGTACACGCGCGACCCATCCACGCTCGCGAGCGCGCCCGCGGCGCGCAGCCCGGTCGCAATCGAGGCGATCACCTTGCGTGCGCGGGCATCGACCACATCGACGCCTCCGGCCGCCTCCTGGGCGACGTAGGCGATCAATCGATGCGGCAGCCAGGCGATGCCGCGCGGATGGCCGGAGGTGTGGATGCGCGCGACCGAGCGCCCGGCCTGCAGGTCGATGAGATCGACGTCATCGGAATTCTCGTTGCTGGTCATCAGCCAGCGGCCATCGCTCGAAAAGGCGCAATGCTCGGGATTCTTGCCCTGCGTGGGGATCTTGCGGGTCACTGCGCGCGCGGCCACATCGACCAGCGTGACCTCGTTGTCGTCCTCGACGCAAACCGCGATCGTCTTTCCGGAGGGCGAGAGCGAGGCGCCTTCGGGAGCCGCGCCCACCGCGATGTGCTGCTCGATTGCCCCGCTGCGGGCGTCCACCGCCACCAGCGAGTTGCCGAGCGCGTCGACCACGAACACGGTCCTGCGGGCGGGATCGGCGACCACCGCCTGAACCTTTGTACCGATTTTGCCACGGTTCGGTAAGGTGCGGGTCACTTTGTCACGCGCCGTGTCAATCACGGACACCGTGCCGTCGCCCTGATTGCCGACATAGGCTTGCGCATGGGCGGCCAGCGGCGGCGCCGCGGCGATGATCATGAGAGCTATTGCAAGGCGATGTGCCATTGGGGAAGTTCCAGTTGTGTCAGCGTCGTCTCGAGTCCTGCGCGGCCATCCACGGCGGCCGCCATTCTGCACGCAGCGGCGGCCTCAGGCACCCGGCATGTAATTTGCAGACATTCGCCGTGGGAATCTTTTGTCTACCATGCAGCCGTCCGGAAGTTCCCGGCGAGAGTATGTTGCAATGCCTGAGCCGGCCGGGGGCTTGACAGCGACCCCACTCTGGTGCGAGTGATCGGGCCTCGAGAAGTCGGCGCGCGGCTCACCGCGCCCTTGGGCGGCGAAGACACTTGGTCAAGTATTAGAGAGACGAATCCATGAAAACCAAAGCTGCAGTATGTTACGCGGCGGGCAAGCCGCTCGAGATCGTGACCGTCGACCTCGACGGGCCGAAGGCGGGCGAGGTCTTGGTCGAGCTCAAGGCGACCGGCATCTGCCATACCGACGAATTCACCCGCTCGGGCGCGGACCCCGAAGGTTTGTTCCCGGTCATTTTCGGCCATGAAGGCGCCGGCATCGTGGTCGACGTCGGGGCGGGCGTGACCTCGGTCAAGAAGGGCGATCACGTGATTCCGCTTTACACGCCCGAGTGCCGCCAGTGCAAGTCCTGCACCTCGCAGAAGACCAACCTGTGCACCTCGATCCGGGCGACGCAGGGCAAGGGCGTCATGCCCGACGGCACCAGCCGCTTCCACATCGGCAAGGAGATGATCCATCACTACATGGGCTGCTCCACGTTCTCGAACTTCACCGTGCTGCCGGAGATCGCGGTGGCGAAGATTCGCGAGGACGCGCCGTTCGACAAGGTTTGCTACATCGGCTGCGGGGTGACCACCGGCGTCGGGGCGGTGGTCAAGACGGCGAAGGTCGAGCCCGGGGCCAACGTCGTGGTGTTCGGTCTGGGCGGCATCGGCCTGAACGTGATCCAGGGCGCGCACATGGTCGGCGCCAACAAGATCGTGGGCGTCGACATCAATCCGAAGCGCAAGCAGCTCGCCGAGAAGTTCGGCATGACTCATTTCGTGAATCCCAAGGAGGTCGAGGGCGACCTGGTGGCGCACCTGGTGAACCTCACCGACGGCGGCGCCGACTACAGTTTCGAGTGCATCGGCAACGTCGACATCATGCGCCAGGCGCTCGAGTGCTGCCATCGCGGCTGGGGCGTCTCGGTGATCATCGGTGTCGCGGGCGCGGGCAAGACCATTCAGACGCGGCCGTTTCAGCTGGTCACGGGGCGCGTCTGGAAGGGCACGGCATTCGGCGGGGTGCGCGGACGCACCGAGGTGCCGAAGATCGTGGACTGGTATATGGATGGAAAGATCAACATCGACGATTTGATTACGCATACGATGCCGCTCGAGAAAATCAACGATGCCTTCGACTTGATGCACAAGGGCGAGTCGATCCGCAGCGTGGTGATCTATTAATTCAATGAGGAGCTCAACATGACCGTCAAGATTCATCCCGCCGTCGACAACGGCGTCAAGGCCGGCACGCCTGGGTTTGCCGGTGGGACTTTGGTCTGCAAGTGCACCACCGATCCCGTGAAGGTGTCGATCGAGGGCGACGTCCTGTTCAACCACGTCTGCGGCTGCTCGCAATGCTGGAGACCGACGGGCGCGCTCTTCTCGATGATCGCGGTCGTGCCGACCCCGAAGGTCAAGGTGCTCGCCAACGGCCAGAAGCTCAAGGTGGTCGACCCGACCAAGACCATTCAGCGCAACGCCTGCACGGTGTGCGGCGTGCATATGCATGGCCCGATCAACAACCCCAAGCATGCCTTCAACGGGCTGACGTTCGTGCACGCCGAACGCCTCGACAAGAGCGGCTGGTCCGCTCCGGCGTTCGCCGCGTTCGTCTCATCGGTCATCGAGACCGGCACCAAGCCGGAAGACATGAACGCGATCCGGGCACGCCTCAAAGAGCTCAAGCTCGAGCCGTACGATTGCCTCTCGCCGGCTCTGATGGACCTGCTGGCGGCGAACGCCGTGAAAGTGAACGGCGTCGCCAAGCCCGCCATGTCGTAACGACCGCTCGAGCGCGCCGCGCAGCTCCCCGCGCGCCCCTCCGGCGCGCGGGGAAACCCATCAGAATTTCTGCCCGAACTGGATGCCGAAGTTCATGGGCTTGATGGGATAGACACGATAATGCTCATAGCAGTAGGCGAAGGCGCACTGGTTGATGCGCCCGAGCTGGCCTTGCTCGTCGAAGGCATTCTCGACGTACGCCTGCAGGCGCCAGTTGTGCATGCCGGTGCCCGCCGCGAAGTCCACGGTGGTGAACTTCGGCAAATCTCCCATCTCGGCGTTTTGCACCTGGTTGAGCTGGCTGGTCGAGGAGCCCTGGTGGATGACGCTCGCCTGCACGAAGTTCTGGTAATCGGCCACGGGGAACGTGTAGCGCGCCGTCGCGTTGGCCTTGAGCTTGGGCGTGACGGGTAACTGCGTCCCCGAGGGCGCGATGAGGTCGGCGGCGGCGCAATCGTGGACCACCTGCTCCGTGACGGGATTGAGCTCGCAGAGATTCTGCGTGGTGCGCGCGTTCACGTAGGTGCCGGAGGCCGACAGGGTCAGATTATCGACCACGCGATAATCGATGTCGCCTTCGATGCCTTTGACCGCGGCATTGGAGGCGTTGACGATGCTGGTGATGCCGAACACCCCCGTCACCCCGTACTGCATGTTGTCCCATCGTTCGTAGAAAACCGCACCGTTGGCGCGCAGCCGGCGATCGAGCCAGGCCGTCTTCCAGCCGAGCTCGAAGTTGGTGAGCGTGTCGGCGGCGTACGGCGCCACCTCGGGCAGTCGGTTGTTCCCGCCCGGCCGGAAGCCGGTCGAATAGGTCGCGTACACCATCCGGTCGGGGTCGACCTGGTAGGTCAACGTGACCCGATGCGTTTCCCCGCTCTCGACCACCTTGCGGTCGGTATCGACGCACGGTCGATAATTGGGGACCACCGGGTAGGAACCGATGCCGTACAGCGAACAGTAGCTCTGGAACCCGAAGAATCCGTACAGCGTGTTGTTCACCCAGAACTGTCTGATGCCGGCGCTCAGCTTCAACTGGTCGGTGAGGTTGAACGTCGCGTCGCCGAAGATCGCGTAATCGCGATCCACGCGAGTCTGTTGGGTCAGGTAGATGACGTTGGGGGAGCCGTCGATCGCGTAATACGCGGGCAGATCGTTGGTCTGAAAGGCTGCGCGTATGTCATCGCTCTGGCGCTGATAGAACAGGCCGGCGGTGCCGTGCAAGCGATAATCCGCGGGCGAGTTGATGCGCAGCTCCTGGCTCAATTTGGCGTACTGATCGTGGTTGTCCACGAACTGGGTGGGATCGGTGAGGGTGCCGCCGGCGCCGTTGCAATTGTTTGCGGGGGTACCCGACTTGCAATCGACGAAGCGCGTCGAGGAGAAGGTGGCTCCCGCGTACTGCGAATAGGCATCGTAGGCGACCGTGTAGCCGGAATAGTCGACGATGTTGTGGACGTTGCGCTCGAAATAGCCGCCCGAGTACAGGACATCGAAGTTCGAGACCTTGCCCTCCACCGTCAGCGCCGATTGCCACCACTTGTCCTCGTTGATCTCGCGCCCGAAATCGCCGACGTTCAGAAACCCCTTCGCGGGATCGTACGAGAAATTGCCGTCGGCTCTCTGATCCTGGACCAGGACCTGGGGCATGACGGTCCAGTTGTCGTCGAGATCGATCTTGAGCGCTCCGCGTCCCCCGTAGGTGGTGACCGGATTGAAGCGCTGTCCCGCGACGTTCGGCTCGACGGCCCCCGGCGGGTTGCCGTAGTTGCTGACCGCTATCGGGTCATCGGGGATGTTCTGCGCCGGGATGCCGCGCTGATAGACGTTCGTGGTGTCCACATTGTCGATGTATCCCCCCTCGTGATCGTAGTACCCAACCAGCCGCACCGCGATCTTGTCGGCCAGCGGAACGTTGATGTATCCCTCGAACTCCTCGCCCGGATTGCCTCTGCCGTACTTGTCGGCCTTCAAATCGTACGAGCCGGAAAAGCCGCTCGGATCGGGCTTGTTGGTGATGATGCGCAAGGTGCCGGACAGGGAGCTTGCGCCATACAAGGTGCCCTGCGGGCCTGCCAGCGCTTCGATGCGCGCAATGTCATAGACATGAACGTCGAGCGTGTTGCCGATCGTGGTGACGGGGATCTCGTCCAGATACACCCCCGTTGCCGGCAGGGAACCTGCGTGCAGACCGTCCGCGCCGCTCGCGATGCCTCTGAAGTAGAGCTGCGACTGGCCGGGGCCGAGCGACTGATAGCTCAGGCTCGGCAGCAGCTTCGCATAGTCGTCGAAGTCCTTGACCTCATGCTGCTCGAGATCCTGGCCGGTCAGGACCTGCAAGCTGATGGGCACCTTTTGCAGGTCCTCGCTGCGCTTCTCGGCCGTCACGACGATCTCCTGCAGCGCCCCGCTGCCGGTCGCGGCGGCATCCGTATCGGCGGCGTTTGCGCCATGCGCCATGCCGCCCCCGGCGATCATCGCGGAGGCGAGCGGCATGCGGCACCACCGGGCGCGAGCGCGCGCGAGCTTGCGCTTTCTGCTTCGAGTCATTGTGCATCCCCTTGATTTTTTGCAATGCCACCTCCCCCTGTCGATTCCAGCTTTGTACTTGGTTCACGCGCGCGGCGGCACGGCCGGGTAGGCCTCCAGCACGTCGCCGAGCGCCGCCTCGAGCGGCCGGAGCCAAGCCTCGTAGTGGCGCCAGTGCTCCATGCCGTCGCGGTAGATGGGCTGCCTGACCTGCTGAGAGCTCGCCGTTCTCACCGGCCGGTCGTTCTCGTGGAAACGCAGACAGGCGCTTTCGAACGGCAGCCCGCAATATGCGAGCAGGCGCGCGACCTCGCCTTGCGTGTCGTTGATCATGTTCTCGTAGAACACGCGGTGCACCTTGCCCGGCAGCACGCGATCGAAGTGCTCCATCAGCTCGACATAGTCGCGGTAGTAGCGGGCCGTATCCTGCAGGCTGTAGGAGTAGCGGTGACCCTCTGCAAACTGCTGTTTGAATGCCGAAAAACAGCACGCCATCGGATGGCGGCGCGCATCGATGATCCGCGCGTTGGGCAACGCCAGGTGGATCAGGCCGACGTGCGCAAAATTGTTCGGCATCTTGTCCACGAACCGTGGCTTGGCCGTCTTGCGCTGGATGCGGGTGCGCGCGATGTAATCCTCGCCGAGCTGGCGCAGCGCCTGTGCGCTCAGCGTGCCCAGCACCCCGGGATAGCGCGGCTGTTGCGGCGATTGAGTCTTCCCGGCCAGGGTTTCCACGATCATGATGAGGTCCGGCAGCTCCATCGTGCCTTCCACCGACGAGTGGCTCGCGAGGATCTGCTCGATCAAGGTCGAGCCCGCGCGCGGCAATCCGACGATGAAAATAGGGTCCGCAGAGGGTGCGCCGTGGCCGGCGCGGGCCTCGAAGAACTCCCGGGAGAACAATTCCCTGCAGCGCCGCACGAACGCGGACACCTCGCCCGCGTCGTAATTGCAGCGCGAGCGCCGCAGCTCGTTGGCGCGCGCGTAGTGATGGAACGACTGCGCATAGCGGCGATCGTCCTCGAGCGCCTTGCCCATCGCGAAATCGAAGTGAAAGCGGTCCTCCTCGGACAGATCCTCGCGGGCGAGTTGCCGCAGCATGGAGCGCTTTTCCTGCTCGCTGAATCTGAAGGTCTTGAGGTTCGCAAGGCTCCAGAACGCCTCGCCCAGATGGGGCGCCAATCGAATGCTGTGGCGATAAGCGGCGATGCTTTCATCTTCCCGGCCCGCAGTCGCCAGTGTGTGGCCGTAGCTCAGCCAGATCTTCGGCTGCTGCGGATGGGCTTTCAGCACCTCGGCGTACAGCTCGAGGGATTCGCGGTACCCGCCGATCTTGACCAGAATCGCCGCCTTCAGATTTTGATACATGGCATCGTGCGGATCGAGCCCGTGCAATTGATCGATCTGGCGCAGCGCCGCCGCGGATTTGTTGCGCCGATGCAGCACGATGGCATATTGGTGGCGTGCAGCCTTGAAGCTGGGCGCGAGCTCGAGACAGCGCTCGAGAAGCAGCTCCGCATCGGCGTTGCGACCGAGCCGGGCCGCGACCTCGGCGAGCATGCGAATCGCCGCCACATCGGTCGGAAATTCCTTCAGGTGCGCGCGCAGCAGCGCCTCGGCTTGAGCGATGCGCCCTTCGACCAGCGCGGATGCGGGCATCAGCAGCTTCGGGTCGTGTGTTCCCGCCTTGATGTGCTGGGCGTACGCCGCATCGGCGCCCGCCGCATCGCCCAGGATGATGAGGTGATCGCCGATTGCGCGCCAGGCGTCGGGCAGGCTCGGTCGCAGGGCCACCGCGCGGCGCAAGGCGGCCAGGGCGGCCGCGGGCTGTCCGCTCGCGCCGAGCGCGAGCCCGAGCTCGTAATGCGCCTGCGCCCAGTTCGGTTGGTCGGCGATGAGCGGCTGCAATATCGCGAGCGCCGCCTGTGGATCGCCTGCGGCGCGCCGCGCAACCCCGAGCAACAGGGTCGCCACGGGATGGCCCGGCGCCGCCATGAGGATCTCGCGCGCCTGCTCTTCCGCGATCTTCGGATCCCTCTGCAGCAGGCGCCGCGTATGCGCCAGCGCCGTCTCGAGAGAGCCGCTCGGCTCAGCCGCACCGCTCATCGGGACGGCGCAGCGCGGGCGGGCGCTGCTGCGCCCGCCCGCGACCGACAGAATGCGGCTGAGCTCAAAGCCTCAGAACTTCTGGCCGACCTTGATCCAGAAAGTCCTCGGCTGCACCGGGACCACGTAGGGCTGATTGCAGGTCGTCGGCGTGCACGCCGCGAAGCGCCCCAGCTCACCCAGCGAATTGAACACGTTGTTGATCAAGAACTGGAACTGCAGGCCGTTGCGCTTGACGCCTGAGGACAGGTTGACCAGGCTGTAGGGCGGCAGCTCGCCGAGGTGCTGCTGTCCGGCGGGTCCGTTCTGGTAGAACGAGGGGAACAGCAGCGGCACCGAGGAGTCCTGGTACACGTAAGCCGCCTGGGCGAACGCATCGTAGTCCCCCAGATTGAATGTATATCGTGCGATGAGGTTCGCCTTGAAATGCGGCACCACGGGCAGCCGGGTGCCCGCGGGTGCGTACGGTCCGGTCACCACCGTGCCGTCCCAGTATGGAATCGGGCTGGTGGCACTGCCGCTCTGCTGGGTGGCACAGCTGGTCGTGAGCTGCAAGGTCCCGGGGACATACGCGCCGCAGAAATTGGAGGTCAGCTTCGCGTCGATGTAGGTGCCGCTCGCCGAGAGCAGCAGACCGCTGCCCACGCGCCACTCGGCGTTGGTCTCCACGCCCTTGATCTGCGCGCTCGGCGCGTTCTGCACCACGGTGACGCTGTTCGGCCCGAGGAACGTGAACTGGAAGTCGTCCCAGTCATCCACGAACACCGCACCGTTCCAGCGCAGCGATTCGCCCAGCCACTGCGTCTTCCAGCCGACCTCGTAGTTCGTGAGGAAATCCGCCTTGTAGGGCGGATAGACCGAGTGGATGGCCGTATCGTACACGCGGTTCACGCCGCCCGGCCGAAAGCCGGTCGAGTAAGTGGCGTAGACCAGGTGGTCGGGGTCGATCTTATAGGTCAGGCGGCCGAGCTGCGTATGGCCGTTGGCCGTGACCTCTGCACTGAGATCCGTGCAGGGCGCGAAGTGGAACGGCGCGTAGGTGGTGTTGGGCACCCCGGACCACACATTGTTGCCGTTGGGCCCGCAAGCGTTCTGGCCCGGGAAATACTCATACCCGGTGTTGTTGTAGATGAAGTCCTGATACCCGGCGCCGTAGCCATAGAATCCTTGCAAGGAGTTGTCGTAGCGCCATTCTCGAAAGCCGACGGTGGCCTCCAGCTGGGAAGTGATCTCCCAGTTCAGCTGCAAGAACGCCGCCTCGTCGCGATCGACCCGCTCCTCGTCGGTCAGCCAGATGGTGTTGCCGTTGACCCCGGGCACCGTGAGACTCGAGGCGAGCCCTTGGGGGTTGAACGTGTAGGGGTTCCCATCGAGGCCCGGCATCGTGTATTGCTCCCAGATCTCGTGCACCTGGCGCTCGGCGAACAGGCCGAAGGTGCCGTGCACGACGTAGTCCTGCGGCGAGGTCACGCGCAGCTCCTGGCTCCACTTGGTGTAGTGGCCGCGCGTGATCACGAACTCCTGCGGCTCGGCGTAGCTGCCCTCGGGCTCGTAGGTGCCCGAGTAGCAGTTGTTGACGGCATTGGGATGCGTCTTCGTATACGCGACGCCTGTCGACGTCTGCCACAGGCACCCCGAGCCGAGGTATTTGTTATAGAAATACGAGTAGTCGGCGTAGTCCGCGATCGAGTGGGTGTTGCGGGTGAACCAGCCGCCCGAGTAGGTGATGTCGAAGTCGCTCACCTTGCCCTCGATGGTGAGTGCCGACTGCGAGAACGAGTCCTGCAGGTTCTCGGGGCCGTAGTGCGAGAGCTCGAGCGGCCCCATCGCCGGGTCGTAGGCGAAGAAGCCGTTGGCGGCCAGGGACTGGCCCATGAAGGTGGGCGTCACCGTCCAGTTGTCGCCGATGTCCTGCTTCAAGGCGACGCGCCCGCCGCGCGTCTCGATGGTGTTGTAGTCGCTGTCGGTCGAGTTGGCCAGGGTCAGGTTCTCGGTCGTCGACCAGGGATTGAGCGTGCGCTGGCCGTTGACGATGCCGGCGTTCACATCGGTGCCGGGCACGTTGCTGATGTAGCCCGGGTCGTGCTCGTCCCACGCCACCAGGCGCACCGCGGTGGTGGGCGACAGCGGGACGTTGACGAAGCCCTCGGCCACCCAGCCCTCGCCGCCGTTGTAGATGGCATCGCCGCTCACGTCGTAGCTCGCCTCGAACTTCGAGGGATCGGGCTGGTTGGTGATGATGCGGATGGTGCCCGCCTCCGAGCTCGCCCCGTACAGGGTGCCCTGGGGACCCTCGAGCACCTCGATGCGCGCGATGTCATACACATGGATGTCGACCGTGCCGTCGATCGTGGTCACCGGCTGCTCGTCGAGGTACGTGCCCACGCTCGGCTGCGAGGCCGAGTGATTGCCGTCCTGGCCGCTGACGACGCCGCGCATGTACACGTGAGTCGTGCCGACGCCGTTGCCGCCCTGCCCCAGTCCCTTGACCGTGGTCACCCCCGGCAGATACTCCACGTAGTCATCCAGGTTCACGACGTTGAGCTGCTCGAGCTTCTCGGTGTTCAGCGTCTCGATGCTGACGGGCACGTTCTGCAGATTCTCGGTCACCTTCTGCGCGGTGACCGTCACCTCCTCGAGGGTATCCCCGGAGGGCGCCGGGGCGTCGGCGGCGTGCAGCAGCGGCGCGCCGCCCGCAAGCACCGCCGAGATGGCCGAGGCGAGCGGCAAACGGCGCAAGGCGAAGCGCGGCAAGCCGCGCGAAGTCGGCACGTCGAGGCGGCGATGCCTCTGGGTCAATCGGCTGCGATTCATGGTGTCCCTGGCTCCCTTCGGTATTGGTTGATCGACTTTCGAACGACGGAATCCCCTTCAAACCCTCGCTGTCGAATACGAGTCTCTTTCAAGTCATCGAGCGGGCTCCGGCACGCCCGGATACGTATCGAGCACCGCACCGAGCGCAGCCTTGAGAGGCCCGAGCCACGGCTCGAAATGCCGCCACTGGTCCATTCCGTCCTTGAAAATCGGTTGGCGAACCTGTTCGGAGCTGGCCGTGCGCACCGGCCGCCCGTTCTCATAGAAGCGCAGGCACTGCTCCTCGAATGGCAGCCCGCAGAAGTCGAGCAGCCGGCGCACTTGCTCCTCGGTGTTCTCGATCACGTCCTCGTAGAACACCCGATGCACCCGGCCCGGCAGCACGGCGTCGAAGTGCGCCATGAGATCGACGTAGTCTCGGTAATAGCGCCCGACGTCGCCGAGGTCGTAGGTGAAGCTCTGTCCGCGCGAGAAATGCTGCTTGAATGCCGAGAAGCAGCAGCCGAGCGGGTGGCGGCGCGCGTCGATGATCTTGGCATTCGGCAGCAGGATCCGGATGAGCCCCACATACAGACAGTTGTTCGGCATCTTGTCGACGAAGTACGGCGCTCGCGTCTTGCGATGCGCCCGGGTCGTCGCCAGATAGCGCTCGCCGAGCCTCCTGAGCTGCGCCTCGTCGAGCGCAGCCACGGCCTCGTGAAATTGCCCCTCGTTGCCTGCAAGCTCGTGCGCGATCTGCGGGAGATCCGGCAACTCGATGGTGCCCTCCACCAGGGAGTGGCTCGCCAGCATCTGTTCGAGCAATGTCGAGCCGGACCGCGGCAATCCGACGATGAAGATGGGATCGGCCGCCTGGGCGCCGGCCGATGCGCGCGCCGCGAAGAAATCCGCCGTGAACAGCTCCTTGGAGCGCTGGATGAAGCGGGTATTGTCCTCCGCACTGTACGGATGCTGCTGCTTGCGGGCGGCATTACCCCGTGCGTAATGGGCGAAGGACTCCTCGTAATGGCCGCCATCCTCGAGCGCCTTGCCGAGCGCGAACTCGAAGTGCAGCCCGTCCTCGTTGCTGAGATCGGAGCGGCGCAGCGCCGCGCGGATGGCGGACACTTCAGCCTCGGAAAACTTGAACGTCTTGAGATTGGCGAGGCTCCAGTACGCCTCGCCCAGCGTCGGCTCCATCTCGATCGCGTTCTGGTACGCGGCGACGCTCTCCTCCTGGCGTCCAGCGGTCTTCAGGGCGTGGCCTATGCTCATCCAAGCCCTGGGCTGGTGCGGATTCACCCCCAGCACGGTCCGATAAACTGCGATTGCGTCCGCATACTCGCCGTGATTGGCGAGGATCGCCGCCTTGAGACTCAAGTAGGCCGGGTTGCGGGGCTCCTTGGCGAGCAGCTGCTCGATCTGCGGCAGCGCCTCCGCGGGCCTCATCTGCAGATTGAGCACCACCGCATAGTTGTGGCGCGCCGCATCGAAGCCCGGCGCAAGATCGAGGCAGCGCTCGAGCAGCTCGCGAGCATCCGCATATCGACGCAGGCGACCCGCCACCTCGGCGAGCATGCGCAGCGCCGCCACATCGGTGGGATGGGCCGCCAGGTGCCTGCGCAGCCGCGCATCCGCGAGCGGCAGGTCGTTCTCGACCAGCGCGGCAGCCGCCTCGCGAAGGCGCGGATCGCTGGTCGCCGCCTTGAGGTAACGTGCCCTCGCCTCATCGGCCCCCGCGCCATCCCCCTGCGCTTCGAGCCCGTCGGCCAGCAAGCGCCAGCCGTCGGCGGAGCCCGGCTGCAATTGCAGCGCGCGGCGCAGTGCCGCGAGGGCCTCGCGGGCGCGCCCGCTCTCACCCAGCGCGACGCCGAGCTCGAGATGAACGGGCGCGCAATCCGGGAGCTCGCGGGCCAGCGGCTCGAGCGTCTCGAGCGCCGCCAGGGGCCGGCCGGTGCGGCGCTCCGCGGCCCCGAGGATGAGGCGCGCGGTCGGGTGACGCGGATCGACGTGCAGTATCTCGCGCGCCTGCTCGGCCGCGAGATCGGCATTCTTCTCGAGCAGTCTGCGCGCGTGCGCGAGCGCGACGTCGACCGACCCGAGACGCTGCGAGGCCACGTTCAATCCCGCACCCTATGCATCCCCGAGGAGTTGTTATGCCCCCTATAAGAAACGCCTGGCGCCTCTTTGTCAATCACCCGCTGTTGCGCGAAAGACGCGGATCGAAATCGCGCCTCGGCGAAGCCGCCGGCGGGGCGCCAACAGCCAAGTCGGCTCGCGGAAGGATGCCCGCGAGGCTATGCTAGGGCCGAGACCTCATACGAGGAACGGGCGGGAGATTTATGGGCAAGATCGTCGGACTCATGGTGGCGATGGCATTGTTGGCCAATATTGCGTCGGCGGCGCCGGCTCATCATCGGCATCACAGCCATCACAGCCATCACACCCATCATACGCATCATACGCATACGCATTCCTGAATGGGGCAGGCTCGGGGGCGCGCCGCGCTCTCGAGGCAGGTGCGGGACGATCGGATGTTGTCTGCTCGCAACGGCAGGCGGGACGCGGCTGGTCCGTCATTTCTCGCCGGCTGACCGCTCGGCAGGCCGGTGCCGGCGTCAGCAAAGGACGACACGGCGCCGGCCGTCCGGCTGATACCGAGGCACCCCTGATTGAGACAAGCTCCGAGCCGCTGCATCGACTGGAGACCGTGGATAGTGACGCGATCCCCAAGTCGTCCTGCTCCCGGGCGAACTACCCATCAGTATCTATCGGACTCCCTCGATGCAGCGTCTCGAATTTTCGCGACCCGGCCTTGCGTGGGGTATTTGCGAAACTGCAGCGCATCGTGTCCGGGAGGAATCCCGTCATCGCCAGGGCGGCGATGAGCGAGAGCCTGTGCAGCATGCGAGAAAGCATCACGATAGATAAAGCCAATGTAGCCGATAGAGAGCGCCGATTTGACTGCCGCAGCGGTGCGGTCTAACGTCCGCGGGTACGAGTGTAAATTGATTTCCGAGTCTATCAATCGGAAGGAGCTCAAGTCGTGAATCTAAAAGGCAGCAAGACGGAAAAGAATCTCAAGGACGCATTTGCGGGCGAATCGCAGGCGAATCGACGGTACTTGTACTTCGCGGCCAAGGCGGACGTCGAGGGATTCAACGACGTATCCGCGGTGTTCCGCTCGACGGCCGAGGGGGAAACCGGCCATGCCCACGGGCACCTCGAATACCTCGAGGCGGTGGGCGATCCGGCCACCGGACTGCCGATCGGCCCGACCTCGAGCAACCTGAAGGCCGCCATCGCCGGAGAGACGCACGAGTACACCGACATGTATCCCGGCATGGCGAAGAGCGCCCGCGAGGAAGGGTTCGGAGAGATTGCGGACTGGTTCGAGACGCTGGCAAAAGCCGAGCGCTCGCACGCCAATCGCTTTCAGAAGGCGTTGGACAACCTGTAGTTCCGCCGTTTCGCCTTCCCGGGGCGGGCCCGGCAAGCCGATGCAGCGCCAGCGGGCTCCCCCGGGGGAGCCCGCGGCTTTATTCGGGAGATGAGCCGTGTCGGACGGATCGACCAACTCGGGCCGCGAGGGTAGCCTCGAAGCACCCACGCGCCATGCCCTCGCCTGGCAGGAACCGGAGTTCTGCGATCCGCAGGCGCTCGACCAGGAGCTCGAGCGGATCTTCGAGATCTGCCATGGCTGCCGGCGCTGCTTCAACCTGTGCAATTCCTTCCCGACGCTGTTCGATCTGATCGATGAGTCGAAGACCGGCGAGCTCGACGGCGTCGACAAGAAGGACTACTCGAAGGTCGTCGAGCATTGCTACCTGTGCGACATGTGCTACATGACCAAGTGTCCGTACGTGCCGCCGCATCCCTGGAACGTCGACTTCCCTCACCTGATGCTGCGCGCCAAGGTGGCCAAGAACCGCGGCGGCCACGTGCGCTTTCGCGACAGGGTGCTGAGCTCGACCGATACGGTGGGCAACATCGCCGGCATCCCGGTCGTCGCGCAGGTGGTGAACGCCGTCAACCATAGCAAGGCCGGGCGCAAGCTCCTCGCCGCCGCCCTCGACGTGCATCCCGACGCCCCGATCCCCGATTACCGCTCGAACACGCTGCGCAAGCAGCTTCGCAAGCGACGCGCGCCCGCCGTCGCCGCCCGCCCCGCCGAGGGCACCCGCGGCAAGGTGGCGCTGTTCGCGACCTGCTACGTCAACCGCAACGAGCCGCAGATCGGACTCGATCTGGCCGCCGTCCTCGAGCACAACGGCATCGAGGTGGCGCTCGCGGACGAGGAGGTGTGCTGCGGCATGCCGAAATTCGAGCTCGGGGACCTTCCGGCGGTGGTGGAATCGAAGCGCAAGAACGTGCCCCATCTCCTCGCCATGATCGATCGCGGCTACGACATCATCGCCCCGATCCCCTCCTGCGTCCTGATGTTCAAGCAAGAGCTGCCCTTGATGTTCCCGCAGGACCCGGACGTCGCCCGGGTGAGGGACCACATCTTCGATCCGTTCGAGTACCTCGCGCTGCGGCACAAGGCGGGCGCTCTGCGCACGGATTTCAAGCGCCCCCTCGGCAAGATTTCCTACCACGTGGCCTGTCATCTGCGGGTCCAGAATCTCGGCCTCAAGACCCGCGACGTGCTGCAGCTCGTTCCCGGCACCACCGTGGAGCCGATCGAGCGCTGCTCCGGGCACGACGGCACCTACGCCGTCAAGCGCGAGTTTCGCGACACCTCCATGAAGATCGCGAGGCCCGTCATCCAGCGCGTGGAGGCGAGCGGCGCCGAGTTCTATGCGAGCGATTGTCCGATGGCGGGGCACCAGATCCAGAGCGGCCTCGCGCAGGGGTCGCCCCCGCCCACCCATCCGTTGACCTTGCTGCGGATGGCCTACGGCCTGTAGGAGGATGAGCCCCATGAACAAGCTGGCCCGCGAGGATTTGATGAGCCTCGAGCAGTACGCGGTCGAGCGCCCGCGCCTGCGCAGCGAGGTCATCGCCCACAAGCAGCGTCGCAACGTGCAGGTCGGCCCCAACATGACCTGGTGCTTCGAGGACCGGACCACCATCCGCTACCAGGTGCTCGAGATGCTGCGCGCCGAGCGCATCTTCGAGAGCGCCGGCATTCAGGACGAGCTCGACGCCTACAATCCGCTCATCCCGGGCGGCAGCGACTGGAAGGTGACGCTGCTGCTGGAATTTCCCGACCCGGACGCGCGCCATGCGGCGCTCTCGAAGCTCATCGGAGTCGAGGACCGATGCTGGGTGCGCGTCTCGGAGATGGAGCGGGTGTTCGCCGTGGCCGACGAGGACCTCGAGCGCGAGAACGCCGACAAGACTTCCGCGGTGCATTTCCTGCGCTTCGAGCTGTCGCCCTCGATGATCGAGGCGGCGAAGAGCGGCGCGTACATCGGCATCGGCGTCGATCACGAGAACTACCGGCACGCAGTCTCGCCGCTTCCGCAGGCGATTCGCGACGCATTGACCCTCGATCTCGACTGACGCCTCGTGCGCCTGCCGCAGCGCTTCTATCGGCTGCCGATTCGCTTCGACGCCGACAGATTGCGCGGCGAGGTCGCGGCGCTGCCGCCGCAGGCATGGTCGCCGCATCCGAACGGCGATGCGGGCAATCACGCGCTGCGCCTCATCAGCGTGGACGGCGCGGACAACGAGGAAGTGATCGGCCCGATGCGCATGACGGCGCATCTGGAAAGCTCGCCGTATCTGCGCCAGGTGCTCGCCGCCTTCGGGGTGGTGTGGAGCCGCTCGCGGCTGCTGCGCCTCGCGCCGGGAGCGAACGTGCCGCTGCATGCCGACATCCATCACCACTGGTTCTACCGCGTACGGCTGCACGTGCCGATCCTCACCCGCCCCCAGGTGCGGTTCACCTGCGACGGCGAGTCCGTGCACATGGCGGCGGGCGAGGCATGGATATTCGACAACTGGCGTCTGCACCGGGTCGACAATCCCACCGCGGAGGAGCGCGTGCACCTGGTCGCGGACACCACGGGGAGCGGCGCCTTCTGGGAGCTGGTGGCGCAGGGCGCAAAGACACTTCCGCCCCGGTACCTCGCCTTCGATCCCGCGCACAGCGCGACTCCGCTCACCGAGCAGTCCCTGCCGCGGCCGGTGATGCCGCCCGCGGAGATCGACCTGCTGATGCTCGATCTGCGCTCGGAGCTGGTTGCGGAGATCGACGGCCCGGACCAGCGCCAGCGCCTGGCGCGCTTCCATGCGCTGCTGCTGGGTTTCGGGCGCGATTGGCGCCAGCTGTACACGCGCTTCGGCGAGGATCCGCAAGGGCGGGGGGAGTTCACGCGGCTGAGAGACCAGGTGCGCGAGCAGTCTCGCGTGCTGTCCGCGGGTCTCGTGACGCGCACCAACGCCGTCGCGGCACAGCGGGTGCTCGAAGCCCGTATCCTGCGCGCATGCCTGTGGACGCCGGCCCAGACAGCCTCGATGCCTCGGTAGGCCGCGAGCAGGCAACCTCTGCAAAGATCACGGAGCGTGCGGGGATGACCAACGAACGAGCGATCCGGCGCGAGGTGGGCGTCATTGCCCTCATGTTCACGGGCCTGGGCTCGATCATCGGGTCGGGGTGGCTGTTCGGAGCCTGGCGTGCCGCACAGCTCGCGGGTCCCGGGGCCGTGTACGCATGGCTCATCGGCGCCGTGGTGATCCTGTTCGTCGCGATCACCTACGCCGAGCTCGGCGCGATGCTGCCGGAGTCGGGCGGCGCGGTGCGCTACGGGCACTACTCCCACGGATCGCTGGTGGGCTTCGTGGCGGGCTGGGCGGCGTGGATCGCCATCGTGTCGGTGATTCCGGTCGAGGCGGAGGCATCCGTGCAGTACATGAGCTCCTGGCCCTGGAGCTGGGCCCAGCATCTGTACGTGCACGCCGCGCAGGGCCGCGGCGAGCTGACGCTCCCGGGCCTGTCGATCTGCGCCGTTCTCGTGGTGCTCTACTTCCTGGTGAACTTCTGGAGCGTCAAGGTGTTTGCCGACACCAACAGCGCGATCACGTTCTTCAAGCTCATCGTGCCCGCGGCGACCGCCATTGCGCTCATGTGCACGGGATTCCATGCCGCCAACTTCCGGGTGGGCATTCACGGCGCAGCGCACGTGAGCGACGCCGCCTCGATTCTCACGGCGGTGGCCACCAGCGGCATCGTGTTCAGCTACAACGGCTTTCAGAGCCCGGTGAACCTCGCCGGCGAGGCCCGCCACCCGGGACGCAGCATCCCCGTCGCGATCTTCGGCTCGCTGCTGCTGAGCACCGTGGTGTACCTGCTGCTGCAGATCGCGTTCCTCGGCGCCGTGGGACCTAAGCACCTGAGCGAGGGCTGGGCGGCTCTGGAGTACAGCTCCCCGTTCGCGCAGCTGGCGCTCGCCTTGAATCTCAACTGGCTCGCCCTGCTGCTGTATGCCGACGCCTTCATCAGTCCGAGCGGCACCGGCAGCACCTACACCGCCACCACCGCCCGCATGATCTACGCCATGGAGCGCAGCGGCTCGTTGCCGGCCGCGTTCGGGCGGGTGCACCCGCGCTTCGGCATTCCGCGCCCGGCGATGTGGTTCAATCTGCTGGTATCGTTCGCCTTTCTGTTCTTCTTCCGCGGCTGGGGCAGGCTCGCCGAAGTGATCTCGGTGGCGACCATCATCACTTATCTCATCGTGCCGGTGAGCGTGGGGGTATTGCGGCGCACCGCCCCCGGGCTTCACCGGCCGCTGCGCATCCCCGGGCTCGCGCTGCTCGCCCCCATCGCCTTCGTGCTCGCGACGCTCATGCTCTACTGGGCGCGCTGGCCACACACCGGGCAGATCATGCTGCTGCTCGTCCTGCCGTTGCCTGTCTATCTCTACTCCCAGGCTCGCGTCGGCTGGCGCGACTTCGGACGGCATCTGTCCGGCGCCTGGTGGATGATCGCCTATCTCGGCGCCGTGGTCGCGCTCTCCTGGGCCGGCAGCAAGCAGTTCGACGGGCAGGGTTACCTCGGTTACGGCTGGGACCAGCTCATCGTGGCGATGGTGGCGCTCGCCTTCTATCACTGGGGCGTGAGAAGCGGCTGGCATACGCCGGCGCTCGCCTCCCTCGAGAGCAGCAACCGTTGAACGTGCTGCTGGCGACGCTCGGCAGCGCGGGGGACGTGCATCCCTTCATCGCGCTGGCGCTGGGCCTGCGGGCGCGCGGGCACCGCGTGACGCTGATCACCAATCCCTATTTCCAGACGCTCATCGAGGCACACGGCCTGAGATTCCTGCCCCTCGGCGGCATCGAGGACGTCGCCAGCGTGCTGGGCGACCCCGACCTGTGGCACGCACGCCGAGGCTTTAAGGTCATCGCGAGGCGCGTGATCGTGCCGGCCATCGCACGGCTCTATCGACTCATCGAGTCGCATGCGGATGCCGACACGGTGGTCGCTGCCTCGAGCATCTCGCTGGGCGCGCGCGTCGCCCAGGATCGCCTCGGCCTGCCGACCGCCACGGTTCATCTGCAACCCACCGTCCTGCGCAGCCTCGTCGATCACGGCATGTTCGGCAACCTGCGCATCTCTGCGGCCCAGCCCCTGTGGTTCAAGCGGGCGCTGTTTCGCTTCATCGACTGGGCCGCCATCGACCGGCTGCTCGAGGGACCGCTGAACGAGTTTCGCGCCGGCGTCGGCCTCGGACCGGTGCGCCGCGTGCTCAAGCGCTGGATTCATTCGCCGCAATGCGTGGTCGCGTTCTTCCCGGAATGGTTCGCGCCCCCGCAACCCGATTGGCCGCCGCACACGCACCTGGTCGGCTTTCCTCTCTGGGACGGTGCACCCGCCCCGCTGCCGCGCGAGGCCGAGGAATTTCTCGGCGCAGGCGTCCCGCCGCTCATCATCACGCCCGGCTCGGCCGCCTCCACCGCGCAGCGATTCTTCCGCGAGTCCATCGCGGCCGCGCGGCGCCTCGGCGCGCGCGCCATGCTGGTGACGAACTTTGCCGAGCAGCTGCCGACCGACTTGCCGGCCGGTATCAGAGCGTTCGGCTACCTGCCGTTCAGCGCACTCTTGCCACGCGCCGCCGCGCTCGTATACCACGGCGGCATCGGCACGCTCGCCCAGGCGGTCAAGGCCGGCATACCTCAGCTCGCGGTGCCGCGCAGTCACGACCAATTCGACAATGGCTGGAGGATCGAGACGCTGGCCCTCGGTGTGAGCGTCCCCGAGACGCGCTACCGCGCCGCCCGGGCCGCGGAGGAGCTGCATGCCCTGCTCGCCGATGAAACGATGCGTCTGCGCTGCCAGGCCTACGCGGCCAGGCTCGATTCCACCGCCACGCTGACCCGGGCTTGCGAGCTGATCGAGGGCCTTGCAGGCCCGAGGCAACATGCAATGGGTCAAACGGATCAGAGGCACTGATCTCTCCAGGGATCAGCCGCATCGGCTCCCATCGAGTCATGTACCAGCCGCCCGGGCCCGCATAGGCTGCTCTCCGGGGTTCGCAATCGTTGCGGGCCTTCTGCAACCCGACGGAGGTCGACATGTTTCAAGGCAACCTTTACCCGCAAGGCCTTTACCCGCAAGGCAACCCTTTCCCGCAAGGCAATCCTTTCCCGCAAGCCAACCCTTACCCGCAAGGCAACCTCTATCCGCTGGGCGATCCCGCCCGCGTCGCCTTCGCAAATTCCCTGTACGGCTTTTCCCCGCTGACGCCGTCCTTCGCTCAGGGAATCTCATCGCCGTCGAGCTGGGCTCAGGGAGCCTCACCGCAGTCGAACTGGCAACAGGCCGCGCAGCAGCAGGCGCTGCAGCAGCAGGCGATCCAGCAGCTCCTCGCACATCAGCTGGCTGCTCAGTCTCCTCTCGGCGCGCAAGCTCAGTCGCTCGGCGGGGGAGCGCTCACTGGGGCAATGAGTGCGCTGCCCAACGGCGTGGGCTCGCTATCGCCGCAGCACTCGCACCCGCACTTGTTGCAGCAGCTGGCGCAATACCATCAGGTGCTCGCGCAATACCATCAGGCGATAGCGCAGCAGCTGGCGCAGCTGGCCCAGCTCGCGGCTCAGCAGAGCGTCGCAGCCGGCAACCCCTATCTCGGACAATTCATCCCGGGTCAGGTCGGGACCAACCTCGCTTCCGGCATGGCGACGGCCGGGATCGGAATCCCGGGTATCACCATGCATTGAAGGTCGGGACGAACTGGCACCGCGGCGCTCACGGCACGGCGCCAGCGGCCACATCACCCAGGCAGGAGTTGAGGCGTCATGGCAGAGCAAAGAGACGATCAGGGTCCAGCCAGCAAGCTGGGGCAAGCCAAGAAGGGATCTGCATCGAGCGGCCCCACGGAAACTCCGGCCGCCCATGCGACGCCGCAAGACACCTCCGCAACCGTGGGGCAGACTTCTGTCACGGGGCAGACTTCTGTCGCCGGGCAGACGTCTGCCACGGTCGTGCGCCGCAAGCAGCGATATCTGATCGGATTCAGGGCACTGCCGGGAATCGGTCCGCTGCGCAGCGATCCGTTTCTCGACAGGCTCGCCCAGATGGAAGGCGTGGAGATCATTCGCCGCTTGTCCGGCCGCGGCACGCCGGCATTCGACGGCGTGCCGGCCGCAGCATGGACACAAGGGGAAGCTCGCGGGGACGCTCGGGGCGCCAACGACACGGCGGCGGCCGCTTCCTCCGACTCCGAGATCCTCGTGGCACGCATGGATGAGCTGCGCGGCGAGAGCTTGCGGCAAAACGCGCCGCCTCACATCGTGTTCGAGCTCGACGCGCCTCTCGGCTATTCGTACATACCCGTGCCGGAGCTCATGAGCTGGCAGCTCGCTGCGCGCGCGATGCCTTACCCGCGCGCGCGCCGTGAGATCCGCGTGCGCGTCCTCGGCGAGGGCGACCGGCCGCTCGCCAACGCAGTCGTCAACCTCTACGCCTCGAGCTTTCCGGCTCAGGCCATCACGGACATCTCCGGCAATGCCACCTTGCAGACCGACATCCTCGAGGGTCCCGGCGCGATCGCGCTGTACGTGCGTCCGGCGGCAGACCACTGGGAGAGGTACCTGCAGAATCCCTCGCTCGAGTTCGGGCAGACCAATGTCATTCGGCTGAGCCCGCTCGAACGGATGGCAGGCCGCTTTCCCGGGGAGCGCCCGTACGGCTGGGGGCAGAGGCTGATGAAATTCGATCGCGCGTCGGCCGACCTGACGGGCGCCGGCACGAAAATCGGCCTGATCGATTCCGGCTGCGACAGCTCGCACCCGCAGCTGCGGCACATCGCTCGCGGCCTCGACCTCACGCGGGCCGGCGATGCGCAGAGCTGGAAGTCCGATGAGCTGGGCCACGGCACGCATTGCGCCGGCACCATCGCAGCGGCGGCAATCGCCTCGCCGGCGATGATCGGCTGCGCACCGGCATCCGAGGTGCACATCTTCAAGGTGGTACCCGGCGGATATTCGAGCGATCTCATCGATGCGCTCGATCAATGCATCGAGCGGCGGCTGGACGTCGTGCAGATCGGCGTCAACACCGAGCAATTCTCCGAGCTCGTGGCGCAGAAGATCACCGAGGCCCGCTTGCGTGGAATCGCCTGCATCGTCCCGGCCGGGAACAGCGGCGGACCCGTGCAGTTCCCGGGCAACGTGCCCGGCGTGATGACCGTCTCGGCGGTGGGCAAGCTCGGCGAGTACCCGCAGGACACCCGGCACGCGCAAAGAGCCTTGCCGCAATTCATCCCGTCATCGGGCGTCTATGCAACGAACTTCAGCGGCTGGGGGCCGCAGGTCGGCCTGTGCGCTCCCGGCGTCGCGGTGATTTCGACGGCCCCTGGAGGCGGCTACGCGGCTTGGGATGGCAGCTCGATGGCGGCCGCCCACGTGGTTGGAATGTCCGCGCTGCTGCTCTCGCATCATCCCATGCTACAGAGCATCAACTACGGCGCCCGCGCCGAGCAGCGAGTGTCGGTCTTGTTCGACCTGCTGCGTGCTGCGGCAATACCCTACGCACAGGTCGATCCGAACCGTGTGGGGGCGGGAGTCCCCGACTTGCAACAGCTGGGGGGCCTCACTCAGAGTCAGCCATTCCCGAGCGCCGCGTTCTATGGCTCCGGCGCCGCAGTGCTGCAAGCCCCGATGGGCGCTTCGGCGGCCTATGCTTCGGCGGCTTATCTCGCCGACTCCATGAACGCCCTGCTGCGACTACGAGCCGCCGGGCTGTGGGTTTGACCGCCTCGGCCTGTGCCCTCAGGCTGCGCCGAAGGGCTCGCCGAGCACATCGCGCAGCTTCGCGACCGCTTGGCCGCGCCGATGCACGTGGAGCTTGCGCAGAATGTTCCTGATGTGGTTTTTCGCGGTGCACGGCTGCACCCCGAGGCGCCAGGCGATTTCCTTGGTCGGCAGCCCCCGATTCATCAGATCGGCGATCTGCAGCTCGCGCTTGGTCAAGGGGGTATCGACGCCCGTCCTGGAGAAGCCGACCCATTGATACAGTGAGGCGGCGACCTGGGGCGAGCAAGCCAGCTCGCCGCGCACCACGTTCTCGATCGCGGTCACCATGTCGCTCAACGCGGCATCCCTGGGCACGTAGCCGTCGATGCCCGCCGCAGCGCAGGCCAGCACATCGCTCGCGGTCTCGCGAATTCCAACGGCCACGATTCGCATGCGCGCCCGTGTGGCGCGCAGTGCCTCGACCAGGTGCGACTCGCTCGAGGTGGGGGCATCGATCAGCGCGACGTCGGTAGGGGTCGTGCGCAGCGCATTCTGCGTCTCTTGCACGTTGTCCGCGCCCAACACGTTGATCGAGGGACACCCCCGAAGCAGCGCGGCCAGTCCGTCTCGATGTAGTCGCACGTCGCTCACGATGAACACGTTGATGGCCTGCAAAACATCTCCCTTGGGTCTTCAGGGACTGATGCTACGACCGGGCGGGAGCACCAAAGGTTCCAGGCGAGATGTTTGACCGAGGTGACACTCGGCACGCGGCGTCGACACTCGGCACGCGGCGTCGACACTCGGCACGCGGCGTCGACACTCGGCACGCGGCGTCGACACTCGGCGCGGCGTCGACGCTCGGCGCGGCGTCGACGCTCGGCACGGCGCGCCGGCCAGGCGGCACGCCGGCGATTATGTGACCCGGTACCGGTTCCGGCGGTCATCCTGAGGTGGCCTCCGTGCGTTGCTTTCGTTACCGTCGCCTCGGATGAGCTGGGCCAGTCGATCGTGATGTTGCACACACTTGCCGTCTCGCACCCGCATCGCGCGCCGCGCCGATGGCTCAGCACAATCGCCTGCGCCGGCCTGCTGGGCGTCATCGCCAAGCCCGGCAACACGACCACCCCGATGGGCAGGCCGGCAGATGCACTACATGCCGTGCAGGTGCTGCGGGAAGGCGGTTGCGGTGGAATCCTTCCCCCGGCTCGAGCGCTCGCGCACGATGCGCGGCTCGATCGGGCTGCGCAGGCGTGGGCGTCCGGGCGATCGCTCGGCGAGGCTACCGAGCGCAGCGGCTATCCGGCGGAGAAAGTGGCGGCGCTGCGCGTCAGCGGCGCGGAATCGAGCCTCATACAAGCGCTCAGGCGCTCGAGCTGCGTCACGGTGACCAATCCCAGAATGCGCGATGTCGGGCTGTATTACCGCGGAGCGGATACCTGGCTCGTGCTGGCCTACGGCTACGTGATTCCCTCGAGCGCCGAAGCGCCGAGCCTCGCGGCGCGCACTCTCGAGCTGGTGAACGAAGCGCGCTCGCGCCCGCGCCGCTGCGGCGCCCGACCGTTCGGGCCGGCTCCGCCCGTGACGCTTTCCGGGACTCTGGACGAGGTGGCGCTGGGGCACGCGAGCGACATGGCCGAGCATGACTATTTCGAGCACGAGGATCTGTCCGGGCGCACGCCGGCGGACCGCGTGCGCGCCAGCGGCTACCGCGAGAAGCTGGTCGGAGAGAACATCGCCTTCGGGCCTCGCACGGCGGAGGAAGTCGTGCGCGGGTGGCTCGACAGCCCAGGACATTGCGAGAACATCATGGACCCGCGATTTGCCGAGATGGGCATCGCCTATGCAGCCGGGCGCGCCAAGCGCGGGCTGTACTGGGTGCAGGTACTCGCCGCTCCGCGGACCTGATCGGCGGACGCGCGCGCCTTTGGCGGGCGCTCGCGCGCTCGGGCGCCTCTCGTCTCAGCCGCCGCCGCCCGCCACCGCACAGGTCGAATCGAGCAGGAATTCCCCCGTGAGCCCGGTGCCGGTGAGCACGATGAAGCCCGGGCCGGAGGAAAGCTCGGCACCCACGGCCACCAGCGTGTAATCGGCCAGGTGATGCGCGGCATCGGGCTGGGTCGCCGCGAGCGAATAGAACAGGTTCGATCCGTCCAGCGAATCGCTTTCGATGCGCATCGCTTGAAAGGTGGCACCGACCGCGGTCACGGGCGACCAGACGTCGGAGAGCCGCCCCGCCGCCGCGCGCAGCGCCACCGCGACATCTTGCCGCAAGCATTCGACGTGAATGTGAAACTGATCGTACTTGCGGGTCTGCACGGTGTTCACGACCAGCGCGACATCGCTCCTCGGGACCGGGTGACCCACGAACTTCGAGAGCAGATCCCGCGCATGCCAGGCCTCCGCAAAGTAATTCGGCGCATCGGGATCGAGCAGCTCGCTGCTGTCGACACCCGCCATGGTTTGCGTCGGCACCAGGAGATAGTGCGCGCCGCCGCCCGGATCCTGCAAGATCGCGTATCCCGAGTCGCTCGCGTTCGGATCGGCGAGAAACACGCTCTCGCACGGCGCGGGATCGTGATGTTGCTTCCAGTTCAGGACGCACTGGCTCTGCACGATCTGTCGCAGCGCGCCGCGCCCGGTGGGCAATGATGCATCATTCGAGGAATCCGACGAGCCCGACGTCTTGGGAGCGTGGATTCCGGCGCCGAGCGCCCAGGGTGCAAGCACGGCAGCGCCGGCCAGGCCGCTCAGCAATGCATCGCGAAGTCTCGCGCGAATCGTTGGGTTCCTCATGTGGCCCCATGATTGCAAATCGCGCCGATTTTCGCATCCCGTGCTAGGCTTCTGCGGTCAACTGGCTCGAGGAGACGGCCATGAAGAATACGAAACGGTTGGCGAAGCGCGGCTTCCTGCTGTCGCTCATCGTGCTGGCTGCGGCGTGCGGGGAGCCGCACGAGGGATTTTACGACCGCGAGCATCACCGCTGGTATCACGATCACCAGTGGCATGAGTGCGTGGAGCATGACGTGCATTGCGGCTGATCGGCCGATCGACCGACCCCCCGGGTCGCCGGCGCACAGCCGGGCAGGCGAGTCGGGCCCGAAGAAATGTGATCTCGCTTCGCGAGTGTGCCGGAAGTCACGTCATCCCCCCGGGACTCTGTGCGTTAATATCTCCAAGAGGCTGTTTCTGTGGAGCAATTTCAGCATGGAGAGTACATGAAATCATTACGAGGTCTTAAGGCGGTCGCGGGCGCCGTGGCGCTGGCGGCGTTGCTCGGTGGATGCGTCGTCACGGCACGACCGGTGGGTCCTTACTATGGCGGCGCCGCCGTGGTGACCGTGGCTCCGCCTGCCCCGCAGGTGGAAGTCGTCGGCGTGGCGCCGGCTCCCGGCTACATATGGGTCGGCGGATACTGGAACTGGGTGGGCGGCCGCTACGCTTGGGTCGGGGGCCACTGGGCCGCGGGCCGTCCGGGCTATCACTGGGTTCCGCACGCTTGGGTGCGCGCCGGCGGCGGCTGGCGCATGGCGCCGGGCCACTGGGCGCGCTAGATCATCCGATGAAATCGCCGCCGCGGCTCGAATCCGCGGCGGCATCCCTCGATGAAGATCTCTGAGCCGCTGCGGCTGCGGACAGGGAAACCTCGTCTTTGGAGGCGGACCGTGTTCCCGGCTTGGCCGCATTGCTGCGGCCGTGATAGGTGAACACCAGAGAGAACTTCACCTCGGCGCTCGTATTCGTTCCCGCGGAGTGCAGGGTGTTGCAGTGAAATAGCACCGCGTCCCCGGGCGCGAGCCGCATCGACACCGCGGATCGTACGATCTCGGCGTTGTCGGCGCGGTCGATGCGCAAGAATTTCGCCTCATCGAATCGCTCCGGTCCGAGCGCCATCGCATGCGATCCCGGCACGAACCACAGCGCACCGTTCTCGACCGTCTCCGGCCCCAAGGCGATCCACACCGAAACCAGATCCTCGCGCTCGAACGACCAGTAGCGTATGTCGCGATGCCAGCCGGTCATGCTGCCGTAAAGCGGGTGCTTGGTCATGAGGCAATTGTGATGCGCTCGCGACAGCAATACGTCCTCGGCGAAATAGGCGCCCATCCACGCGCGCACCGCGGGAGCCGTGGCCCAGTGCCGAAACGCGGGGTCGCGCCCGTAAGCGTCGAGCAGCCGCCGCACGGTTTGCCCGCCGGCCGCGGTCGGGGAGCGCGGAGCTCCCGGATATTGCAGCTCAGCCTCGAGCTCGAGCGGTGCCTGTCGCGCGGCGAGCTCCGCCCGCGCCCTCTCCCGCAGAGTCTCGAGCGCCCCCTGTGGCACGAATTTCGGCAGCAGCACATAGCCGTCCGCGCGCAGCGCACCGATCTGCGCTTCGATCGACTCCCGCACTCAGGCGGCGATCGCGAGCGCCCGGTCGATCGCGGCGATCAAGCGCGGATCGTCCGGGCTCACGTCGGGCGCGAATCGCTCCGCGACCGAGCCGTCGCGCGCCACCAGAAATTTCTCGAAATTCCACAGAACCTCGTCCGCGGCGCCGGGGCTGATGCCGTGCTCGGCAAGGCGCTGCCGCATCGTGCCCTCGCCCACGGCTTGGGGGCGCGCCTGAGTCAGCAGAGCGTACAGCGGATGCCGATCGGCGCCCTTGACGCTGATCTTGCTGAACAAGGGGAAGTGCACGTCGTAGTGAGTCGAGCAAAATGCGGCGATCTCCGCATCGGCTCCCGGTTCCTGCCCCATGAAATTATTGGCGGGAAACCCGAGGATCTCGAATCCCAGCGCATGCTTCGCCCGATAGAGCTTCTCGAGCTGCGTGTATTGCGGGGTGAGGCCGCACTTCGATGCCACATTGACGATGAGCAGCACCTTGCCCCGAAACGCGGCGAGAGTGGCCGGCTGCCCGTCGATCCTCGTCACGGGTATGTCAAACAGGGATGCGCTCATTCGACACCTCCGGATCGATCATAGCCCGCGCGGCTCAGCCTGATCAAATATACTGGACGCAGCGCAATCTGCTTTGCGGGAGGTGGCGGTATGTTCCGATTGTTCAAGCTGTGGCGCATGGCGCGCAACGACTTGCCCCTGCTCTGGTTCGCGTTGCGCCAGCCCGATCGCCCCTTTTGGCTGATCCCGGCGACGGTCGTGCTGTTGCTGTACGCGCTCGATCCGCTCAATCTGGCGCTGCCGCTCGCCGGCGCGCTCGATGAGCTGGTGATCGTGCCGCTGGCCTTGCACTTGCTGGTGCGCTTGCTGCCTGGGCACCTCAGGGGCGCTTTGAGCCGCGCCTGAGGCGCTCTGCCGCGGCTCGCCCGCCGGCGCAGTCACTCATTCTGCAGTTTGAAGACGATGGGCATCACCTGGGTGGACGCGATGCCGTGGCCATCGGCCGCGGCCGGAATGAACTCCACCGTCTCGAGCCAATCGAGCACCGCCGTGTCGAGCAGATCCGATCCGGACCAGCCCACGATGGCCTTGGCGGTGACGCATCCGGTCTCGGAGATGTCGATGGCGGCGAGCACGGTGCCCTCTTCTCCGAGGCGCCGGCTCTCGCTGGGATACATCTCATCGAGCGGGCGCGCGCTGCGCAGAAACTTCGGCTGCTTGCCTGCGGAACTGAGCGGAGCCGGCGGCGGACAGGGCGTGCGGCGCGCGGCCCGCGGCGCGAGCGTGCTCACGTCGGGCACGTGTGCCCTCAGGTAATCGCCCCGCTCCTTGACGTAGGCCTGATCGAGCTCGCGGGCACGCTGCACCCAGTCGGCACTCGGCGGTTTCGCCAGAGCGCCCAGCAGCGCTTCTCGTGCCTTGGCGACGGCCGGATCGTGAGGGGTCGAAGCCGCCAGGTGATTCTTCGCGATGAACTCGCTCCACATGTCGCGGTTGCGTTGCAGCCGGGGATACAAGCTCCAGTAGGATTGCAGCCAGGATGCCCGCTCGGTCTGGGTCAGCAGGTACTGCTCCCCGTCCTGCGAGGCGGACAGGTGCATCGCGGCCATGTCGCTTTTCATCTGCTGCACCAGGTCGTGCACGTCGTCGGCCAGGGACTTTCCGCGAAGATCCTTGCCGAGCCCGGCCCCCGGGTCATCGGCCTTCGCCATCAATTGACTCTCGAGCGTCGCGAACGCCTGGTCGAGGGGGCTCGCCTGCCTCGTCGCGGCAACGTCCGCACCCACACCCTTCTCGAGCAGGTGCGTCATCTGCGCGACGCGCTTCAAGGACCGGTCGGCGTCCATGAGGCTCGGGTAGCCGAGCAGGTGCAGCGTGATGCCGTACTCGAGATCGGACGAGACCGATCCGGCGGAACGGCCGGGCACGTCGAGGATCATCGAGGCGGACAGCGTCTCGGCGGTCTCGCGTAGAAACGTCCCATCGTACGGAGCGCGGCGCGCGCGAATGCCCTCGAAGCCGTTGCGCAGTTCGAGCCTCGCGCCGGCCGGCGGCCTGGCGCGGCGCCAGATCCCCACGGCCGCGTCGCGCCGATCGTCTTGATTCCACCACACCCCTTGCGCGTCCCACACGGTACGAGCGCCGTCCTTCATGAACCCCATGACGAGCGTCATGGGGCTCCTGTCGTTCAACGCCAGGACCTCGGCCGGCACGCTCGAGGTGAAGCGCCGCGCATGCAGCGTCCAGAGCGGCCCGGGGTCGAGCCGCACGCCGGCAAGGGCCTGCGGCAGCAAAGCGCTTCGGCGCAGTGCGGCTTGCCATTGCGCCAGCGTGCCTTCGTAGGACGCATCGAGCTGGCCTGCCATCAGCTGGCTCACCGCCTCGAACGTACGCAAAGCGATGGAGGGCGCCCACATGAGCAATGCGACGTAGCCGTCGGGGGTGGGCAGAAGCTCCCCGACCAGATAGGCGTCCTGAAAAGGCACCGGCCAGATCCGCTGCTGCCACTTGCGTCCGTAGGGGTCGGTGTACAGGCTCTCGGAGGTCGCCGGTCCCAGAGACACGATCCTGACGCCATCGGTGCCGACGGAGCGCTTGAGATCGAGCGCCTTGAGGGCCAGATCCATGAACGCCCTGGAATCGCCATAGAAGGCATCGTCGCTCGCCGAGCCCGGGCGGATGATTCGGAGCAGCCGCGCATCGGCCACCGTCGTGACCGCGACCCTGCCGTCCCCCGGCAGGTCGACCTCGTTGAACTCGGGCGTGCGGGCGCTCCACGTGCCATCCGGTTCCTGGTGGATGAATCGCGGCCTCGAGTCCTGATCGGGCGGATCGTACAGCACATCGTCCGCCCCGGGACCCCTGGGAAAAAGCGTCTCGGCGTAGGTACTGAGCACGAGCGCGCGCGACTCCCGCGCGTGACGCTCGATGAGCTCCTGATAGGCTTGCACGAAGGCCGGCCAGGAGAGCGGCAGCTTGAATTCGTCCTTGTAGGCATAGGTCGCGGTGCCGTGCAGATACGGCAAGCCCACGAGCAGCTTCTGGTCGAACCGTGCCTTCAGGTCCTGCGCATCGAGGACGCGGGCGATGGGCAGCGCGTAATTGAGATTCTCGTTCGGCGATTTACGCACCACCACGCCGATCACCTTGCCGTCCGCATCGCACAGAGGACCGCCGCTGTTGCCGGGCGAGGCCGCGGCCGAGAATCGAATCCACTTCCATCGACCGTCCTGGGCTTCGGGAGTCTGCGAAGTGAGCAGCCCGTCGCGAATCACGATGCCCTCGCCGAGCGCATTGCCGACCGCCAGTACCGGCTGATCGAGCGCGGGTGTCCGGTTGACCGAGAGCGGCGCAGCGGCCGGATCCTTCTGCAAGGAGAACACGACGAAGTCCTCGTGCTCGGAGAACTTGAGAATGCGGTCGATCTCGAAGACCGCGCCGTCGGCGCGGCGCAGTGCGGGCGCGCCGAACTGGCTGGCGATTCCCGCCTGGATCACGTGGGCGGCGGTCACGTAGGTGTTGTGGCCGAGCGCGAAGGCCGTCCCTACCGATCGGTAGGGATCCGTTCGCTCGATGTACGGCAGCAGCTCGAGCGGCAGAGGCTTCTCGTAGACCACCGCCCCATGCTCGGGCTTCTTGATCACGACCTCGAAGGTGCCCTCGCGCAAGGCGCGCTGCAGGTCGGGAGTGACGCCCGCGTGCGCACTCGAGGCCATGACCAGCCAGGCAAGGGCGAGCGCCGCGCGCCGCGAGGAGATGAGCATGCGCCGAGGATAGGATCATCCCGGCATGGAGAGTGGCCGACTGAACAGAATGAGGGCGCCTTACCGGGCTTTCGGCGCTCACCTGGCGCGCCACGCGCTCGAGCAGGGCGGCCTGGCGGGCGATCAGGACCAAGATGCCCGCCCTGCCGAGCTGGCGCGCAGGAGACGCCGCTGAAACGCGCACCGCAAACGTGCTATTTTTCCGCCACGACTCCCCCGGAGCAATGGAGAGAACCATGCGAACAAGCGCCTTGCTCGAGATCGTGGCGGCCGGCTGTCTTGCCGCAGCCGCAGCCGCATCCCCGGCTCCGAGCCTGCAGCCCGCGCAAAGCGGCGCCGCGGAGCGCCTCGGGTCCGTATCCTTTCCCGTCTCCTGCTCGGCCTCGGTGCAAGCGGGCTTCAATCGAGGCGTCGCGCTGCTGCACGACTTCTGGTACGAGGAAGCGAGGCCGCAATTCGAGAGAATCCTGAAGAGCGATCCCGGCTGCTCGATGGCGCGCTGGGGAATTGCGATGAGCGTCTTCCACCAGATCTGGGACCGGCCGGACGAGGCGGCGATGGCGACGGGCCGGCAGCAGATCGAGGCGGCCGAGGCACATCCGCCCGGGACGGCGCTGGAGCGCGAATACATCGCCGCTCTCGCGGATTTCTATGAGCCGGCGGGGGCCAAGGAATTTCAAGCGCGCATCGATGCCTACTCGGCCGCGATGAGCAGGATCTTCGCCGCGCACCCGCAGAACGCGGACGCGGGAGCCTTCTATGCGCTGTCGCTGCTCGCGGCGGAGGCGCCGACCGATACCAGCCTTGCCCAGGAGCGCAAGGCGATGGCGGTGCTCGCCCCGCTCTGGGCCAGATATCCCGATCATCCCGGCCTCGTGCACTACATCATCCACTCCTGCGACAATCCGCCGCTCGCCCGCGAGGGACTCGCGGCGGCGCGCGCCTATGGCGCGATCGCCCCGGCAGGTCCCCATGCGGTGCACATGCCCGGGCACATCTTCGCCCGGCTCGGCCTCTGGCAGGAGGATATCGCGGCGAATGCGGCCTCGGTGGCAGCCTCACGTGCTGCCGAGGCGCGCCACGAGAGCGGCTGGATGGATCAGTTTCATTCGGACGATTTCCTGGTGTACGCCTACCTGCAGAGCGGACAAGAAGCGCAGGCCCGGGCGGTGGTCGCCGATGCGAATGCGGCGATCGCACACTATCAAGGCATGCCCGGCATGACTCCAGATCACTACATGGCGGGGATGTTCCCCTATTACCGCGTCAAGCTGCCGCTCTTCATCGACCTGGAGACGCGAGACTGGACGGCGGCGCTCGCGCTCGAGCCGATCACGGGCGCACCCCCCGAGACCCAGACGCAGGTGTACTGGGCACGCACCATCGCCGCCGGACACTTGCATCGCCCGGCCGACGCGCAGCGCGATCTGGCCGGCTACGATGCGCTGATCGCCGAGATACGCCGCGGCCGCCACGCCTACTACGCCGAGGGCACCGGCGTGACCATCCGGCGCGGCGAGATCCTCGCCTGGACCGAGTTCGCGCAGGACCATACCGACGCGGCCCTTAAGCACATGCGCGCAAGCGCCGACCTGCAGGACAAGGTGGGTCAGGGCGAGGTCGACATTCCGGCGCGCGAGATGCTCGCCGACATGCTGCTCGAGGCCAAGCGGCCCAAAGAAGCGCTCATCGAGTACCGCCAAGCGTTGACCCTGAGCCCGAATCGATTCAACGGGCTGTACGACGCCGGTCAGGCCGCCGAGGCCGCCGGCGATCCGATCACGGCGCGACGCTACTACGCGGCGCTGCTGCAGTCGACCGGCGATGGAGCCCGATCGATCCGGCCCGAGATCGTCCATGCCAAGGCGTTCATGTCGGCGCCGCCCGTGGCGGCCGTGCAGAGGGACTAGGGCGCGCCGGGCGCCCGCGCGCCGGAGGCGCCCGCGCGGCGCCGTTGCAGCCGCCCGTGGACGGGCCTAGCCCGTCCCGGTGCGTGCTCGAGCGGGCAGTCTCCAGTTGGGGCGCACGAAGTGGCACGTGTAGCCGTCCGGATAGCGCTCGAGATAATCCTGGTGCTCGGGCTCGGCCTGCCAGAATTCCCGGGCCGGCGCGACCTCGGTCACGACCTTGCCCGGCCACAGCCCGGACGCGTTGACGTCCGCGATGGTATCTTCCGCCACCCGTCTCTGTTCCTCGCTCGTGTAGAAGATCGCGGACCGATAGCTCGTACCGGCATCGTTGCCCTGCCGATTGCGCGTGGTCGGATCATGGATCTGGAAGAAGAACTCCAGGATCTGGCGAAAGCTCACCTTGTCGGGATCGAACATGATCTCGATCGCTTCTGCATGGGTGCCATGATGGCGATAGGTCGCGTTCGGCACCTCGCCGCCCGTGTAGCCGACGCGCGTGGAGATGACGCCGGCGTGGCGGCGAATGAGGTCTTGCATTCCCCAGAAGCAGCCGCCGGCGAGAACCGCTCTCTCAGTCTTCATCGGACGTCCTCCACCTGGTCGAGGTAATCGCCATAGCCTGCCGCCGCCATGTCGTCGCGGTGAATGAAGCGCAGCGAGGCCGAATTGATGCAGTAGCGCAATCCGCCACGGTCCGGCGGACCGTCGGGAAACACATGGCCGAGATGACTGTCGCCATGCGCCGAGCGCACCTCGGTGCGGATCATGCCGTGCGTGGAGTCGCGCAATTCCTTGACGTTGAGCGGTTCGATGGGTTTGGTGAAGCTCGGCCAGCCGCAGCCGGACTCGTATTTGTCCGAGGAGGCGAACAGCGGCTCGCCCGATACCACATCGACGTAGATGCCGGGCGCCTTGTTGTGCAGGTACTGTCCGCTCCCCGGCCGCTCCGTTGCGCTTTGCTGCGTCACGCGGAACTGCTCCGGCGAGAGCTTCGCGACCGCTTCGGGGTTTTTTTCGTACTTCCGCATCAGTTCCTCTAAAGTCCCGTGCGCACGGGCGCCCGCGCGAGCGCTCGAGGGCAATCTCAGTCTCTCAATCCTACTCCTTTTGCAGGGTTTCGGGACTCGAGGACGCCGCCGCATTGCGGAAAGCGGCGCGGCGGCAGCCTTGCGCCGCCGCCGCGGTTCAGCCGGTCATGGGACGATCACTGAACGGTGATCTGGATCGGCTTGGCCTTCGGTGTTTCGCTCTTGGGGATGTGCACCGTCAGGATGCCGTCCTTGCTCTCGCAGCGGATCGCATCTGCGTTCACATTGTCCGGGAGCGAGAATTGTCGCTCGAAGGAGCCGTAAAGAGTCTCCGTCCGGTGGTATCGCTCGTTCTTGTCCTCCTTTTGCTGCTCGCGCTCGCCCTTGACGGTGATCATTCCGTCGTCGAAGGTCACCTCGACGTCTTCCTTCCTGACGGCAGGCAATTCGACCCGGACGAGATATTCCTTGTCGTTCTCGCTGATGTCGGCGGGCGGCGCCCATTGCAGCTTGCCGGCGCTTCCCTGCATCGATGCGAGCGGCCGATTCAACAGGCCAGCCGGCCACATGCGATTGAAGAACGTATCGACCTCCGGGAATGGGGTCCAACGTAGCATGCTCATAAATACCTCCTTTGATCTGTACCCCTCATCTGCACGGATGATGGTGCGCGCTCGCAGGCCGGTTCGCGATCCGAGGATGTACTGATCCGGCTAGCGCAAATGGAAGCCGGCGATGCCCCGCGCAGCCGCGGCAAGGCTGCGGCGCTTGTACGGCTACCTCAGGGAATGTTGCTCGGCGCCGCCGGCCGATCCTGCGCGTGCCGATCCGCATCGAGCTCGAACCACATGGCGTTCAGGATCGCAAACGCACATGCAAGCCCGAGACCCAAGATCCAGCTGAAGTACCACATGGTCGGCCCCTCAATAGCTCGTGTCGCGATGATCGTCGATGTAGGCGCTGGTCACCGGTCCCCGCATGACGTGATAGACCCAGCTGGTGTAGGCGAGGACGATCGGCAGAAAGATGATGACGGCGATGAGCATGATGCCGAGCGTGCGATGGCTGCTCGAGGCATCCCAGACGGTGAGACTGCTGTCGGGGTGTGACGAGGACGGCAGCAGAAACGGAAACAGGCTGACACCGACCGTGCCGATCACGGCCGCGATTCCGAGCGCGCTCAGCACGAACACGGCCAGGCGCTCGGGCCTGTTCGCCAGCGCCGCCACCAGGATCGGGGCTGCGAGACCGACGCCGGGCACGAGCATGGTCGCGGGCCATCGGCCGTAGTTCGCGAGCCATGCTCCCGCCTGCAGCACGGCGGTCTTGGCGAGCGGATTGGATTCTCCTGCGGGATCATCACCACCGGTCAGTGCAATCCCGAAGTGACTTCTCCACAGCCACAGTCCGGCGAGCGCAAACAGCACCGTCCAGGTGATTCCCGCGTACCGGCAGACTTCCCGGGCGCGCATCGATACCGCACCATCGGTCTTCATGGCCAGGTAGGCGGCGCCATGGGTGAGCAGCATCGCCGCGCTCACGAGCCCGCAGAGCAGCGCAAATGGATTGAGCAGGTAGAGAAGCCCGAATCCGTAGCTCGCGCGCATCTCGGAATCGAAGGCGAAGGGCACGCCCCTGAGGAGGTTGCCCATGGCGACGCCGAACACCAGCGTCGGTACCGCGCCCCCCACGAACAGCGCCCAATCCCAGCCCGCGCGCCAGCGCTGCCCCGGCATCTTGCTGCGAAACTTGAACCCCACGGGCCGCAGAATGAGCGCCGCGAGGACCAGCAGCATCGCGAGATAGAATCCGGAGAAGCTCGCGGCGTAAAGCGAGGGCCATGCCGCAAAAATCGCACCGCCCCCCAGGATGAGCCAGATCTGGTTGCCCTCCCACACCGGTCCCACGGTATTGATCACCACGCGCCGCTCGGTGTCGCCGCGCGCGATGAACGGCAGCAGCATACCCACGCCCAGGTCGAAGCCGTCCATGATCGCAAAGCCGATGAGCAGAACGCCGAGCAGCAGCCACCAGATCACTTTCAAGGTTTGAAAGTCGAGCATCCTGATCTCCCGTTCATCCAGGTCCTGCGGTCGCGAGGCGCGGGTCGGCGCCGGGCTCGCGCGGCGCCGCTTCCGCGCTCGGCCCGAGCTTGATGTACTTCTTGAGCAGATACACGTCCATGACCGCGAGTATCGTGTAGAACGCCACGAAGCCCGCGAGGCTCAGCGCCACGCTCGATGCGGGGATCGGCGAGACGGCGAGGAACGTCGGCAACACGCCCTCGATGGCCCACGGCTGACGGCCATGCTCGGCAATGAGCCATCCGAGCTCCGCGGCGAGCCAAGGCAGGGGCAGCGTCCAGAGCGCGACCTTGAGGAATCGAGGGCTTGCGGCGATGCGGCGCCGCGTGGCGAGGTAGAAGCCGGTCGCGAACAGCGCGATGAAGAAGAATCCCAGCCCCACCATGACCCGGAACGACCAGAACAGCGACGCCACGGATGGCACCGTATCCCAGGCCGCCGCATCGATTTGGGCGGGCGATGCTTGCGCCGGATCGGCGACGTATTTTCGCAGCAGCAGTGCGTAGCCCAGGTCCTGCACGTGCTGCTCGAGGGTCTGCCGCGCGGCTGCGTTGCCGGGGTCCCGACGCAGCTCCTTCAGCGCGCTCGCCGCCGGGATGCCGTTGCGGATTCTCTGCTTGGCCTCCGCCACCAGCTCATCGATCCCCGGCACCGGGGTATCGTCGGAGCGCGTCGCAATGAGCCCGAGCATCCACGGTACCCTGACCCTGTCGAGCGTCTCATGAGTCGCCTCGTGCGGGATGCCGACGAGGGTGAAGGGCGCCGGAGCCGCTTCGGTGTGCCACATGCCCTCGATCGCGGCAATCTTCATCTTTTGATGGGCCGTCAAGGTGTAGCCGCTTTCATCGCCCAGCACCACCACCGAGAGGGCGGCCGCCAGGCCGAAGCTGATGGCGACGGTCGCCGAGCGCTTGGCGAACTCCAGGTGGCGCCGCTGCAGCAGGTACCAGGCGCTGATCGCGAGCACGAACACCGCGCCCGTCACGTAACCGGCGCTCACCGTGTGCACGAATTTCGACTGCGCGACGGGGTTGAAGATCACATCGCCGATGGAATCGAGCTCCATGCGCATCGTGCTCGCATTGAAGTGCGCGCCGGTGGGATTTTGCATCCAGGCGTTGGCGATGAGGATCCACAACGCCGAAAGATTGCTGCCGATCGCCACCAGCCAGGTGACGATCAGATGGGCGATGCGGCTCATTCGATCCCAGCCGAAGAAGAACAGCCCGATGAAGGTCCCCTCGAGGAAGAACGCCATCAACCCCTCGATGGCGAGCGGCACGCCGAAGATATCGCCCACGTAGTGAGAGTAATAGGCCCAATTCGTGCCGAACTGAAACTCCATGGTGATGCCGGTGGCGACGCCCATGGCGAAATTGATGCCGAACAGAATCCCCCAAAAGCGCGTCATGTCGCGCCAGATGGAGCGCCCGGTCATCACGTACACGCTCTCCATGATCGCAAGCAGCACCGACAACCCGAGCGTCAGCGGCACGAACAAGAAGTGGTACATGGCTGTCGCGGCGAACTGCAGGCGCGATAGATCGACCAGATTCGATGCGTTCATGGAGATACCCGATCCAAGTGCGAGCCCAGCAGAGCCGTCGCCGTCCTCGCCGGGTCGGCGGGCGGTCTATGGTCGGCGCCGAAGAACGATAGATACAGCGCGGCGAGCAGCAGGACCTTGAGTGCGAGGGCCAACAATACATCGCGGCCCGGCCTTGCCCTTGCGGACCAAGCCACTCCGCGACATCTCGAAGGGATGGGAGTCTTCCTGGACCAGAACATGTGCGTGCCCCCCGCCGTGGCGGCCCGCCGCCAGCATAACAGCCCGCGACGCGGTGCGCTCGCGCACTATCGCTGCCAAAGGATATGAGCCGCATCGAGCGGCACGCGGGCTTGCGGATGGTCCGGGATCAGGCGCGGGGTGAAGTCGCTCGCGGGTCGCGTGGACGGGGCACTGCCGGCATAGACCGAGCCGTGTGCGCCGTCCGTCGCACCGGGATCTCGCGTCATGGTCTGGCGGAAGGCCTCGGAACCGCTCCGCGGGTCCGCATACAGCTCCACCCGCACGAGGTGCGGATCAAGATCGCCGAACGTGACCTCGACTCTGAAATGATGGCAATCCCCGCTGGTCTCGACCATGAGGCGCCCGAACCGCAGCGTCGGCCAGCTCGCATCGAGCGCGCGGCGCCAGCTCGAGAGCTGCGAGCCCTTGGCGCCGTGGTTCTCGGAGCGTCGGCGATAAGCGGCGGCAGCGGGCAGATAGAAATGCTCGACGTACTCCCGCACCGCGCGGTTGGCGGAAAACGCGCTCGTCAGCGTCGCCATGCTCTCGCGCACGCGCGCCACCCAGCCGCGCGGAATACCGCTGCCGTCGCGCGCATAAAATTCGGGAACGACCTGCGTTTCTAGCAAGGCATAAAGCTGGAGGGCTTCCGCCTCTTGCCAGGCGGCATCTCGCGGATGCTCGCGGCCGTCCCCCAGTGCCCAGCCGACCGCCGGCCGATAGGCTTCGGCCCACCAGCCATCGAGCTCCGACAGATTCAGGCCGCCGTTGACCAATACCTTCATGCCGCTGGTGCCGCATGCCTCCCAGGGCCTGTCGGGCGTGTTGATCCACACGTCCACGCCCTGTACCAAGCGTTCCGTGAGATGCATGTCGTAGTCGCTCAGGAAGATCACACGCCCATGCACGTCGGAGCGCCGCAGGAATTGCATCCAGTCGTGGATCAACTGCTGGCCCGGCACGTCGGCGGGATGGGCCTTGCCGGCGATCAAGAGCTGCACCGGCCGCCGTTCGGCGTTCAGCAGCCGCGCGAAACGCTCGGGATCTCTCAGCAACAAGGTGGGCCGCTTGTAGGTTGCGAATCGCCGCGCGAAGCCGAGCGTCAGCGTCCCAGGATCGAACAGGCGTGAAGCCGCCTCGACCTGCGCATCGCTCGCGCCCGAGGCCGTGAGTTGCGCCGCGGCGCGCTCGCGCACGAACTGGACCAGTGATTGGCGCGCCGCGGTCCTCATCTGCCACAAGGTGGCGTCGGGCAGCTCGCGAATGCTCGCCTCGAGATGTTCGAGCGTGCCCAGCCAGCGGGCCTTGCCGCAGGCTTGCGTCCAGAGCGCATCGGCGTCGATGCCGTCCCAGGTGGGCGTGTGAACTCCGTTGGTCACATGCCCGACCGGCACTTCCGAGGTCGGCCATCGAGGGAACAGCGGGCCGAAGATCTGCCGGCTCACCTCGCCGTGCAGGCGGCTGACGGCATTGATGGCGCCGCTCCCGCGCAGCGCCAGGTACGCCATGTTGAAGGCCTCGCTCTCATCGAGAGGATTCTCGCGCCCCAATGCCAGAAGCTCGGCCAGGGAAATGTTCAAGTCTCTCGCGTACGCGCCGAGGTAGCGCTCGATCAAGCGCGGCGCGAAGCGGTCGAACCCCGCGGCCACCGCGGTATGGGTGGTGAACAGGTTCCCGGCGCGCGTCGCCGACAGGGCCGCATCGAACGGTATTCCCGCTTTCGCCATGAACGATCGCGCCCGCTCGAGGACCGCGAGCGCAGCATGACCTTCATTGAGATGGCAGACGTCCGGGACCAGGTCGAGCGCCTCGAGCAATCGCCATCCACCCAGGCCGAGGACGATCTCTTGCTGCAATCGCAGCTCCGCATCCCCCCCGTAGAGCTCGCTGGTGATGCCGCGGTGAGCCGGGAGATTCTCGACGTCGTTGCAATCGAGCAGGTAGAGGTTGAGCCGGCCGACCCGTACCTGCCAGGTGCGTACCCAGAGACGATGGCCCGGCATCGGCACCTCGAGCCGCAGCCATGCTCCATCCGGACCGCGCAACGGCGCCACCGGCAGTTGCCCGGGATCGTTGTAGGGATAGATCGCCCGCTGATAGCCGTCCTCGCCGATCACCTGGTGAAAATAGCCTTGGCTGTAGAGCAGTCCTACGCCGACGACGGGCACGCCCAGATCATCCGCAGTCTTGAGCTGGTCTCCGGCGACGTTGCCGAGGCCGCCCGAGTAGATGGGAAGCTCCTCGCTCAGCATGAACTCCATGCTGAAGTAGGCGACACGAGTCAGCTCCGCCGAGGGATGATGCTGTCGAAACCACGCGGGCGAATCGGCCGCTTGCTGGGCGCTGCGCGCGAGGTCCGCGAGCCGCTGCCGGTAGGATGGCCGGGACAGCGCGCGCTCGAGCTGCGCGTGCGAGACCGATTGAAGGACGATCCAGGGATTCTTCGTTCGCGCCCAAAGCGCAGGCTCGAGATCGTTCCAGAGATCGTCGCTCGCGTGATGCCACGAGCGGCGCAAGTCGAGCGCCAGTCGGCGCAGCTGCCGCTTTGCGCTTTCCAGATCAGGAGCCTGCGCGCCTGTGGCGTCCATCGTCATCGCTCGAGGGCGCTCTCAGGCGGGCGAGGATTTCGCGCCGGGCGGGGATTTCGCGCCGGGCGGGGATCTCGCGGCCGTCTCGCGCAGCAGCCGCTCGACCTGCCCCCGATCGAGGACTTCGCGCTCCTCGAGCGCGGCAGCCAGCGCGAGCAGCGCCCCGTGGCGCTGCGTCAGTATCTCGCGGGCGCGGCGTTGCGCCTCCTCGATCAGCGCGAGCGCCTCCGAATCGATGATGCGCGCCGTATCCTCGCTGAAGTTGCGCTCCTCCTCGCCGCTCACCCCGAGGAACGCGAGCTGCTGGTGGCGCCCGTAGGTCAGGAGCCCTAACTTCTGGCTCATGCCGAGCTGCGTCACCATGGTGCGCGCAATCTCGCTCGCGTGCTCCAGATCATTCTGCGCACCGCTCGACACGTCCCCCAGTATCAGCTCCTCGGCGACGCGGCCGGCGAGCAGAATGGCCAGCTGATCCTTGAATTGCTGCTCGGTGGACAAAAACTTCTCCTCGACCGGCAGCTGCAGCGTATAGCCGAGCGCCGCGACGCCGTGCGGAATGATCGACACCTTGTGCAGCGGCTCGCCGGTGGGCACGTTGAGCGCCACCAGCGCATGGCCGGATTCGTGCACGGCGACGCGATGCTTCTCCTCGGCATTCAAGACGCGGTGCTTCTTCTCCGGGCCCGCCATGACGCGGTCGACGGCTTCCTCGAAGTCCGGCATGGAGATCGCCGTATGTCCGTGCCGCACCGCCCGGATCGCCGCCTCGTTGGCGATGTTGGCGAGATCGGCGCCGACGAAGCCCGGCGTGCGCTGCGCCACCACGCGCAGGTCCACGTCGGTCCCGAGCTTCATGTTGCGCGTGTGCAGCCGCAGGATCGCCTCGCGGTCCGTGAGATCGGGCTTGTCGACTATGATCTGCCGATCGAACCGCCCGGCGCGCAGCAGTGCCTTGTCGAGAATCTCCGGACGGTTGGTGGCCGCCATCACCACGACGCCCGTGGATGGATCGAATCCGTCCATTTCCGACAGCAGCTGGTTCAAGGTCTGCTCACGCTCGTCGTGCCCGCCGAGGCCCGGGCCGATGCCGCGTGCGCCGCCCACCGCGTCCAGCTCGTCGATGAACACGATGCACGGCGCCTTCTCTCGGGCCTGCTCGAACAGCTCGCGCACCCGCGCAGCGCCCATGCCGACGAACAGCTCGATGAACTCCGAGCCGCTGATGCTGAAGAACGGCACGCCCGCCTCGCCGGCGACGGCGCGCGCCAGCAGCGTCTTGCCGGTGCCCGGCGGCCCGACCAGCAGCGCGCCCTTCGGCATCCGTCCGCCGAGGCTCTGGATGCGGGCGGGATCCTTGAGAAAATCGATCACTTCCTTCAATTCCTCCTTCGCCTCCTCGGCCCCGGCCACGTCGTCGAAGGTCACGCGCACTCCCGTTTCGGCATGGATGTGCACGCGGTTGGCCCCGAGGTTGAGCAGCCCGCGATTGCCCATGCGCCTGGAAAACCAGGTCCAGAGCAGGAACAGCGCGAGGAACGGCAAGACCCAGCCGCGCAACAGATCGATGAACCAGTGCGTCTGATGCACCACCGAGAACTTCACGCCATGCTGGGCGAGTGACTGCGCCAGGGCATCGTCATCGGGCCTCTCGGTGATGAACTCGCGCGGCTTGTGCGTCTTCGGATCGGGCTGCGACAGCGTGCCGCTGATGATCTGATCGCTCAGCGTCGCCTCCTTCACCTCGCCCTTGTCCAGATGCTGCAGAAATTCGCTGTAGGGAATTTGATGCTCGGTCTCCTGCTCGGCGCCCTCCCAGAACCACAGCGATCCGAGCATGACCATGAGGTAGATCCACAGCATGTTGCCGGGCTGTTGCCAGAACTTTCCGGGTCCGCGCTTGTTGATCTCCAGTTCCGGTTTCTTCGGCCCGAGGCTCAGCCCGGATTTGTTCGAATCAGCCACGATGACCCACCGTGCTAATGAGCTGCGAGCCGCAGTCTCCAGAGCTCGGCCAGCCCGGCCCACGGAGAGCTCTTGCCGACGGCCTGAAACGCCTGATCCGCGGGCGCTTTGCGCCCGAGCTTCAAGTCGGCGATGCCGAGACTGAGTTGCGCTTCGTCGGCATCGCTCACCCCGCCCTTGCGCAGGCCCTGCGCGAGGGCGTCTGCGGCCTTCTGGTATTGTCCCTCGCTGAGGTATACCCGCCCCACCAGCACATCCTCCTGACCCTGCGCGCTGGACGCCGCCTTCGCGGCCCGCCGGGGGAGCGAGTCTTGACTCTCGGCCGCTCTCTTCTCGACCAATCCGAGCAGGTGCCCATAGTCCCCGGGCACCCGGTTCGCGCCCGAGAACAGGCCCTCCTGCCTGCCCTGTTCGAGCGCCTGCACGGCCTCGGCGGGCACATCCGCATCGAGCGCCTCGAATGCCAGGTCCTCGTAGTCATCGGGGCGCTTCAGTATCCCAAGGTCGAACATCAGCCAGCGATAGCCGAGGGCCACGCGCTCGTCGTGAACGTTCTCGGAATAGAGGTCGATGAGCTCGCTCCAGTCCTCGGGCCGCTGATAGTACCGGACCAGCTGCACCAGCGCGTGCTTCATGCCTTGAATGTCGTGCAGACGGAAGTAGGAGTCGTCGATGATTCGCAGCCAGCTCTCCGGCGGTGCCTGCCCGGCACGCTCCGCGGCGGCGGCCGCGACCTGCATGGTGGCGGCGGCCTTTCGATACTCGCCCATCCTGAAAGAGGAGTCGCCGAGAATGTTCCTCATGTCCTGTTGATCCGGGTGCCGCTCGAGGTATTTGCCGGCCCACTGCGCCGCCTTCTGATAGTCCCCCAATCGAAAATACATCTCCGGGATGGTCTTGCCCAGCTCGGCCGCTTGCCGTTCGGGAATGAGCGGCGACTCGAGCAGATGCTCGTAGGCGGCGATCGCCTGCTGGTACTTGTTCTGCCGATACAGCACGTAGGCGAGCAGATCGTCGATGTCGTACTCGTCCTTGTCCGTCTTGTGGGCCGCGCCTTGCGCTTGCTCGATATCGGCGAGCGCGGCGTCCCAATCCTTCTTGCGTATCGCCTGCTGTGCGGCGATCAGAGGCTTCGCGACCCCGGCGCTCAGCACCTCGGGCGCGGTTCGATCCGCCGCCAGCGCCTGACCGGAGTCGATCGCCGCGGCGCACGCCGATAGTGCCAAGAGGCACGCCGGGATTACCATAGCGCGGCTGCGTATCATTGCGACCTCGAACGAAAGCGAGCCCGAACATCACAAGATTAGCACACGCATCGTCGGCAACTGCCGGGGTCCGCTTGCGAGCCTCGAGCGGGGCTTCGCGAGCAGCATGAAGCAGCCCCCGCGAATACGCCCCGGCTGGGTGGTGTGGGCGCAGATGCTGCGCAGCCGCACGTATCGGCTTTTGCGGATGCAGGTTTGGTTCCCGCATGCACCGCTCGCGGTGGTGGTCGGTGTATCCGGATTGACTCAACTGCTCCTGACCTCCGGCTCGTTGCGCCGTCTCATCGCGCAATCCACCGGAGGCAAGTCGATCATCTCCGTCGCGGGCGGCCTGGACATGCCGGCGATTCGCGGGGTGCCGCAGGAGACCATCGGTGCCTTGCTGCTGGTGGTGGGGATTGCCCTGCTCTGGCGCTCGAGGCTCGCATGGCTTCTGACCTTTCTGCTGACGCTGGCAACGGTCGCCCTGGAGCTCTCGCCGCTCTCCACCGCGTCGCGCTCGCTGGTGCTCGTGAATGTGCTGTTGCTGATGCTGCTGCTGGTGTTTCGCCGCAGCTTCACGCGCGCGAGCCTCGCCACGAGTACCTTGTTCGCGCTGACGGGCGTGCTGTTCACGCTGGGTTATGGTGTACTTGGCTCCTACGTCCTCGGGGGCGGCTTCGAGCCGAGGATCGGCGACTTCGCCTCCGCGGTATATTTCGCCGTGGTGACCATGTCGACCGTCGGCTACGGCGATATCACCCCGCGCACTCCCGAGGCGCGGTGGTTCTCCATCTCGCTCATCGTGCTCGGGTTGGTGGTTTTCGCCACCTCGCTCAGCGCCATGGCCGGCCCCATGGTCGAGGGGCGGCTGCGACGGCTGCTGCAGCCCAGGAGAAGGACCATGAAGCGCGCCTCTCACATCATCGTGGTTGGGGACGGTCCCCTCGCCCGCAACGCCGTGAGGGCCCTGTCGGCACGCGGCCTTCAGACCACCGCCATCTGGCCCGCGCCTCGGCCGCATGACCCGGCTCCGCCGGAGGATCTGCTGATCGGGGACGGAAGCGACACCGAGGTGTTGCGGTCCGCCGGCATCGAGGAGGCCAGGGCGGTGCTCGCGCTGAGCGAGGATGACTCATACAACGCCTTCGTCATCCTCGCCGCGAAGGAGATGAACCCGAGCGCCCGTACCGTGCTGGCCGTCGGCAATACCGGCAATACCGCCCGGGCGGCGCGTGTTCATCCGGACGTGATCCTGGCGCTGCCGCTGATCGGCAGCGAGCTGCTCGCGATGGCGCTGAGCGGCGAGGAGGTCAAGGCAGACGCGCTGGTCGATCAGTTGATGAAGCTGGCCTAGGTCCGCGAGGAGGTGAAGGTGCTTTCCTGGCTGCAGCGGCTTTTCGGCGAGGCGACCCACCCCATCATCGGGTCCCTGAGCTCGGTGGATCTGGGGGCGGTCGTGGGCCTGATGCTGGCGGCGCTCGCTCTGAATGCGCTGGCGGCCTGGTATATCCGGCGCAAGACGCGGCATATGAGCTCGGCGGACGGCGCAACGTCGCTGCGGCTGCGCGCGCTCGCCGCCCTCGGCAAGCCGATCTACGTCCTGATCTGGATCTGCGGAATCTACGTCGCGAGCCTCGCGCTGCTGATGAAGCTGGCTTCCGGGACTACCTTGCATACGCTGCAGGCGGCGCTCGACACCTCGTTGCAGCTCGCCGTATTCGCCGTGCTGTTCTGGTGCATCTATCGCCTCACGCGCGTCCTGGACCAGGTCCTTGCGAGCTGGGCGGCGAGGACCGGCAGCATGGTGGACAGCTTGATTGCCGGCCTGCTCGGCAGAAGCCTGCGCGTCGTGGTTCCGGTTCTGGGCGTGATCCTCGCTCTGCCGATTCTCAATCTGCCGGCGCAGTACGACGCCGTTTTGACCAAGGGGACCACCATCTTGTTCATCGTGGCGGTGGCGGTGATGCTGTTCCAGGCGGTGAGCGTGTCGGAGCGCGCGGTCTATGCGAGATACGACATCGCGGCAGCGGACAATCTTCGCGCGCGCAAGATCTACACGCAGGTCCACGTCATCGGCAAAACCATGCACATCGTCGTCGGCGTGTTCGCCGTGGCGTCCATACTCATGCTCTTCGACGCGGTTCGACACATCGGCACGAGCCTGCTGGCCTCGGCCGGCGTGCTCGGCATCGTGGCGGGAATCGCGGCGCAAAAGCCCCTGGGGAACCTGTTCGCGGGCGTGCAGATCGCCCTCACTCAGCCCATGCGGCAGGACGATGTCGTGATCGTCGAGGGCGAATGGGGCCGGATCGAGGAGATCACGCTGAGCTATGTCGTCGTGCACATCTGGGATGATCGGCGGCTGGTGGTGCCGTTGACCTACTTCATCGAAAAGCCCTTTCAGAACTGGACGCGCACCTCGGCGGGCTTGCTGGGATCGGTCTTCGTCTGGGTGGATTACTCCTTCCCGGTGGAGGAAGGCCGCAAGTTCCTCGAGCAAGTCATCGAGGCCAGCCCGCTCTGGGACAGGCGTTTCTGGAATCTCGCAGTGACCGATGCGACCGAGCGGACGATGCAGCTGCGCATACTCGCCACCGCTGCGGATTCGTCGAAATCATGGGATCTGCGCTGCGACATCCGCGAGAAGTTCATCGCCTTCATTCAGCGCACGTATCCGCAGAGCCTGCCGGTGGTTCGACTCGACACCTCCGCACACCCCGCAGGCGCGGATGCCGGCGCCAAGACGCCGTGAGCCGGCCCCCTCGGACTCGCCCTGCCGCGCGCAACCGCGCCGCTTCGCGCCACCGGCCTGGCGCGGCGCTCACGGCCTTTTGGCGATCCCGCGCAGCAGGCGGCCGAGAAGATCGGCGCCCGTGACGATTCGCTTGCGCGTCCCCCACAGCAGAATCACTCGCCGGATCGAGCGGCTCGCCCAGGTCGGGCGCAGCGCAGATAGGGGGAATCCGAAAAGCGCCGGCGGCAACTCCGAGCTGTGGGCGCACCCATCGGGGTGCTACAACGTCATCGACGATTCGAGGCGAAAGCACACTCGCCGGTGATGAATCCCGGTTCATGATCGTCATGAACGTGGCTGTTATGGAGGAGGCCCGAAAATGTACAAGAGAATTCTGGTTCCAGTCGACGGCAGCGAGACATCGATCCTCGGCGTGCGCGAGGCCGTGAAAATCGCCCGCGGCGGCGGCTGTCAGCTCTGCCTGTTCCACGTCGTCAACGAGCTCATCCTGGATTACTCCTATGGCGCCCAATCGCTCGGCATGAGCGTGATGGACTCCTTGCGCGAGGTCGGCAAGGGGATTCTGCAGCGCGCCGAGGAGCTCGTTCGCAAGGAGAGCGTGCCCGTGGAGAGCGTGCTGGTCGAGTCCTTCGGCGGATCCGCTGCCGACTCGATCGTGTCGCAGGCCGCGAAGTGGCACGCGGACCTGATCGTGATGGGCACGCACGGACGGCGCGGACTGCGTCGGCTTGCGATGGGGAGCGATGCCGAGAATGTGGTGCAGGAATCCTCGGTGCCCGTGCTGCTCGTGCGTCACACGCACCAATCGCACGCCCCGGCCAAGGCCGTCGCCTGAAGGATGATGTAGCATGGACATCACCCTCGGCGGGGAGTCGGTGAGCATCCGCCCCATCCGCAAGGCCGATGCCGAGCTGGAGTCGGCCTTCGTCCATCACCTGTCCGCCGAAAGCAAGCATTTTCGCTTTCTCGGCGGCGTGAGGGACCTGCCTGCGAGCGAGCTCAAGAGACTCTGCGACGTCGACGGCACGCATTCCATGGCATTCGTGGCGACGATCCAGCGCGACGGCCGCGAAGTGGAGATCGGCGTGAGCCGCTACGAGCCCGATGCGCGAGCGGATGTGAGGGAAATTGCCGTCACGGTCGCCGATGAGTGGCAGCACCGGGGACTCGGCACCATTCTGATGAAACTGCTGATCCAATCCGCGAAAAGCAACGGCGTGAAGCAGCTGTATTCGGTCGACCTGGCGGACAATGCGGCCATGTCGGCGCTCGCCCAAGATCTCGGAATGATTCGCACCCGCGATCCGGACGATCCGCGTCAGGTGATCTATTCGCTGACGCTGTAGCGGATGATGTCGCGGCCGATGATCTAGTCGTCCCCGATCGCACCTCGAGAGGCCGAGCGCCACGCCGCGGCGCTCTCTCGCCGGCCTCGATCGATTGACTACCCGCAGGGATTCATCTTAACTGCGCCGAACGCAGGGGATCACATGCCGAGAGTGGGGCGCATCGCTGTTGTCATCATCGTCGTGGGCGGCCTCGCCGCGGTCGCGCTGTGGTGGTCGCTCGCGCACCACGCGCGCTCCGCCGAGCTCACCCTCTACGGCAACGTCGACCTCCGGCAGGTGGAGCTGCCCTTCAATGGCAGCGAGCGCGTCGCCGCGGTGCTCGCCCAGGAGGGCGATCGGGTCAAGAAGGGCCAGCTGCTGGCGCGCCTCGACACCAGCCGTCTGGTGCCGCAAGTGGCCAAGGCGCAGGCGGACCTGGCGGCCCAGCAGCAGGTCGTGGATCGGCTCCATCACGGCAACCGGCCCGAGGAAATCGCCCAGGCCCGCGCCAACGTGGCTGCCGCCGCGGCCGATGCCGAGAATGCGCGCCAGCAATACGCTCGGCTGAACACCCTGTTCGCCAGCTCGGCGGGCCGCGCGGTGAGCCGTCAGGACATGGATTCGGCCAGGGCCGCGCTCGACATGGCCGATGCCCGCCTGGCGGTGAATCAGAAGGCGCTCGCGCTCGAAATCGCGGGCCCGCGCAAGGAGGACGTCGCGCAGGGCGAGGATCAGCTGCGCGCCGATGCGGCGCAGCTCGCGCTGCTCCAGCAGCAGCTCAAGGACGCGGATTTGCTGGCGCCGCTCGATGCGGTGGTGCGCTCGCGCATCGTCGAGCCCGGCGAGATCTCCTCGCCGCAGAAGTCTGCTTTCACGCTCGCCATCGTCGACCCCAAGTGGGTGCGAGCGTACGTGACGGAGCCGGATCTGGGCTGGGTGCACGAGGGCATGAACGCCGCGGTTTCGGTCGATGCGTTTCATGGCCGGCGGTTCTCGGGCTGGGTCGGGTTCATTTCACCGGTGGCGGAGTTCACGCCCAAGACCGTGGAGACCCCGGACTTGCGTTCCAGCCTGGTGTACGAGATTCGCGTCTTCGTCCACGATCCCCGCGACGAGCTGCGCCTCGGGATGCCCGCCACCGTCCATCTCCCGCTGGGCGGCGACGGCGGCGGGCCGCGCAGCGCCGGCGCATCGCATGCCGCGCATGGCGGGGCATGACCGACCTCGCCCTCAAGGCGCGGGCGCTCACCGCCCAGTCGCTGCGCAAGGTGTTCGCCCAGCAAGACGCGCCACCGGTGTGCGCGCTCGATGCGGTCTCGCTCGAGGCCGTGCATGGTGAGCTCACCGCGCTGGTGGGACCCGACGGCGCCGGCAAGACCACGTTCATGAGGCTCGCAGCCGGCCTGTTGCGCCCCGACGAGGGTGCTCTGACGGTCCTGGGCGTCGACGTCGTGGCCGATCCGCAGCAGGTTCAGGATCGCATCAGCTACATGCCGCAGCGCTTCGGTCTGTACGAGGATCTGAGCGTTGCCGAGAACCTCGACCTGTATGCCGATCTGCACGGCGTCACCGCCGCGCAGCGCGCCCAGCGCTACCCGCAGCTGATGGAGATGACCGCGCTCGGGCCCTTCAAGGCACGGCTCGCCGGCCGCCTGTCCGGAGGAATGAAGCAGAAGCTCGGGCTCGCCTGCACTCTGGTGCGCTCGCCCGAGCTGCTGCTGCTCGATGAGCCCACGGTCGGCGTGGATCCGCTGTCGAGGCGCGAGCTGTGGGAGATCGTGATGCGCCTGGTTTCCGACCAGGGCCTCACCGTGCTGCTCAGCACCGCCTATCTCGATGAGGCGGAGCGCTGCCATCGGGTGATCATGCTGCATCAGGGCCGCCTGCTCTCCCAGGGCGCGCCGTCCGAGGTGGCGGCGCTGGCGGCGGGCCACAGCTTCCTGGCCGCGCCATCGCCCGATCAATCGGCACGCAGTCTGCAGGCGCTGCTCCTCGATCAGCCCGATGTCGTCGATGCGGTGCCCGACGGCGGACGGGTCCGGCTGGTTCGGGAGCCGGCGAGCGGCGCGCAGCCTGCGCGCGGCATGCCCCACCTGGCCATCGAGCCCGTAGCGCCGCGATTCGAGGACGGGTTCATGATGCTCCTCACCGAACACTCCGACGCCGAGCGCATCAAGCCCATTGCCATTGCGCATCCGCCCGAGCGCCACGAGCAGGAGCCGGTGGTGCGCGTGCGCAAGCTCCTGAAGCAGTTCGGCGCCTTCACCGCCGTCGACCGCATCGATTTCGAGGTGCGGCGCGGAGAGATCTTCGGGCTGCTCGGCCCGAACGGCGCGGGCAAGACCACGACGTTTCGCATGCTCTGCGGCTTGCTCACGCCGAGCGGCGGAGAATTGCACGTCGCCGGCGCCGATGTGCGCCACGCGCCCGCATCGGCGCGCGCGCGGCTCGGATACGTTGCGCAAAAATTCTCGCTGTACGGTCCGCTGAGCGTCGCCGAGAACCTGGAGTTCTTCGCGAGCGCCTATGGATTGCGCGGTTCGCGAAGACGCGAGCGCATCGGCTGGGCCATGGAGCAATTCGAGCTCGGGGCCCATGCGCGCGCGCCCAGCGCGCAGCTGCCCGGCGGCTACAAGCAGCGGCTCGCCATGGCGGCAGCCTTGCTGCACGAGCCCGAGATACTGTTTCTCGATGAGCCGACCAGCGGGGCCGATCCGCGGGCGCGGCGCAGCTTCTGGCGGCGTATCACCGCGATGGCCGAACAGGGCGTGACCATCATCGTCACGACTCATTTCATGCAGGAGGCGGAGTACTGCGATCGCGTAGCGATCATGGATTGCGGCCGCATCCTGGCGCATGGATCCCCTGCACAGGTGCGCGACCTCGGTCGCAGTCCGGGCCGCGCCGAGCCGAGCATGGACGATGCCTTCATCGCCGTGGTGGAGCGCTCCCGCGGGCAGGCACGCGAGCCGGCATGAGCGCGTCCGCCTCGACGTCGAGCAGCAACGCCTGGCCCGCGAAAATGCGCCGGGTGCGCGCCCTGGTGTCGAAGGAGGCGCGGCAGACGCTGCGCGATCCATCGAGCCTGGCCATCGGCGTGGTGTTGCCGCTGATCCTCATCCTGCTGTTCGGCTACGGCTTGTCGCTCGACATCAAGAACGTGCCGATCGCCGT
>Ga0335074_10000586_pt1 | contig 50781 bp, 49 predicted proteins | sample Lox_Sample_23_FD_206715 | JGI IMG/M metagenome (GOLD analysis project Ga0335074, IMG submission 206715) | Soil microbial communities from Loxahatchee National Wildlife Refuge, Florida, United States - Lox_Sample_2.3 | ecosystem: Environmental > Terrestrial > Soil > Wetlands | place: USA...
CGGTTTCCTGGCATGCTATTGTCCCCGGTCACCTTTCAGATCACGGGTCAGCCATCAGATCCAAAGACACCTCCTCCAGTCCATGCCCGCTGGGCGGGCTATATAGCAGTGCGCCTCGTGGCGCACGCAGATCATCCAGTCCTGCGCGCCATTCTCTTCACGTGCCTGGCGGTCCTTGAGCTCGAGGGCCGATGAGATGTCCTCGGGTGGCTGGCCTGCCGGGTTGACGCCCGGCCAGGCATGCAGATGGGTCTGCGGTCATGACCGTCCGGCCCCGCTGCCCCTGGGCCGGGGGTAGGGAGGGTAAGAGGCGGCGGCTGCAGCACCTGCGTCGGCCCTGCGCGCCACGCTCAGGCCTGCGGGGCCGGGGGGTGTACGGCGGGGTTTGGCTGCGGTTATGTTACCGGCGTGGGGCAGTCTACGGTCGCCCCGGCTGGGGGCGTGCACGGCTTCCCGGCCGCGCTGACCAGTTTCGTCGGCCGGGCCGGGCCAGTACGCGAGGTGGTCGGCCTGCTGGAGGCGCATCGGCTGGTGACGGTGACCGGGCCGGGCGGCACGGGCAAGACCCGGTTGGCCGCCGAGGTGGCGAAACGGGTGGCCGGCCGGTACGCCGACGGGGCGTGGCTGATCGAGCTGGCGCCCGTAGCTGATCCGGCGCAGGTTCCCTCGGTGGTGGCGGTGGCGCTGGGGGTGCGGGAGCAGCCCGGCGTGCCGACGGCTGAGGCGGTGGCCCGGGTGCTGGCCCGCCAGCAGGTGCTGCTGGTGCTGGACAACTGCGAGCATGTGATCGGCGCGGCCGTGCAGCTGTGCGCCGGGCTGCTGGCCGTCGCCGATGACGTGAGGATCCTGGCGACCAGCCGGGAGCCGCTGGCGCTGGCCGGGGAGGCCCGGTACCGGCTGGGGCCGCTGGCCCTGCCGGATCCAGAGGACCTGGCCGGGGCGGCGCAGGCGGAGGCGGTGGCGCTGTTCGTGGACCGGGCTCGCAGCGCGGACGCGCGGTTCGCGCTGACCGGTGAAACCACGCCGGCGGTGGTCCGGCTGGTGGCGCGGCTGGACGGGATGCCGCTGGCGATCGAGCTGGCCGCCGCGCGGGTGGAGGCGCTGGGGATGACCGGGCTGCTGGACCGGATCGATGACCGGTTCACGCTGCTGGCCGGCGCGGACCGGACCGCGCCGCCGCGGCAGCGGTCGCTGGCGGCTACGGTGGAGTGGAGCTACCAGCTGCTGGAGGAGACCGAGCGGCGGGTGTTCCGCGCGCTGTCGGTGTTCCCCGGCCCGTTCACGCTGGAGGCGGCCGAGGCGGTGGCTGGGGCTGGCACCGGCCTGGCGGTGCTGCACCTGGTGGACTGCTCGCTGCTAATCCCGCCGCGGCCCTGGCCGGATGGCCGGCCCCGGTATTCGATGCTGGAGACGCTGCGCGTCTACGGGCACCGGCTGCTCGCCCGGGCCGCCGAGGATGACGCGGCTGCCGCCGCGCTGGCCGGGTGGGCGCTGGAGGTGGCCGAGCAGGCCGCCGCGGGGTTGCAGACCAGCACCGCCGAGGAGCTGGCCGCCGCCCGCTGGCTGGACGCCGAGGAGGCGACCATGCGGCAGGTCCTGGCGTGGGCGATGGACCACGACCCGGCCACGGCCGTGCGGCTCGCGGACGCGCTGGGCTGGTGGTGGTGGTTGCGGGGTCGGCTGCCGGGCCAGTATGGGCTGCTGCGCGAGGTCGCCGGGCGCGCCGAGCCGGGCAGCGACAGCTGGTGCGCCGTTCAGCAGTGGATCGGTATGGCCGCGACGTTCTGCTACGACCTAGCCGGGGCGCTGGAGCACGGCACCGCGCTGTGCGACGCGGCCGCAGCCCGGGGGCCGTCCCCGGTGCTGGCCCTCGGCCTGGCCGCGCGGGCGATATCGCTGACTAACCTGGGCCGGACCGTCGAGGCAGCCGGGGAGGCGCGCCGGTCGCTGGCCGTGGCCCGGGAAATCGGCTACCGGCTCGCGGAGGTCCTGGCGCTGAGCGCCCTTTGTTTCGCCGCCAGGTCCAGCGGTGACCTCCACGACGCGGTGCAGCTAGCCCGGCAGGCCGCGCAGATCACCATCGGCGTGCCCGGAGTGTACGTCCGGTTTTGCAGCTATGTCTTGACCGGCGCGCTGGTCTCGGCCGGGGATCTGGCCAGCGCCGGTGAGGTGTGCGCGGCGGGGCTGGCCCGGTCCCGGGACGCCGGCGACGTGTTCAACCAGTGGGGCCTGCTGCCATTTATGGTGTTCCTGGACGTGCATGCGGGCCGTCTCGGGGACGCTGCGGCGCACCTGCGGGAAGAGCTCCAGCTCGGCGTGCAGACCGGCGGCTGGCTTGAGCTGCTCAACTGCCTGGACTCGTGCGGGTTCCTGTGCGCCGCGACCGGGCGGCCCGCCCAGGCCATCACCATCTGGGCCGCGGAAGACGCGCTCAGTCGGCAAGGAGGCGGGGGTGTTGAACGTGCAGAGGCGCGCTTGCGTGACGAAGCCCTGCGCGCTGCCCGTCAGGTGCTCGGAGCCGAGCGGACCCGTGCCGCGGAGGACCGCGGCGCGGCGATGAGCCTAGCTGCCGCGGCCGAGTACGCCCTGATGCTCACCGAGGACCCCGGCCAGCCGCAAGCCACGGCGGCTCCGGGGCTGGGCCAGCTCAGCCCCCGGGAGCGGGAGCTGGTCGCTCTGGTTGCCCAGGGCCGCACCGACGCGCAGATCGCCGACGAGCTGTTCATCAGCGTCCGCACGGTCGGGTCGCACCTGGACCGGATCCGGGACAAGACCGGCTGCCGCCGCCGCGCCGACCTGACCCGGCTGGCCCTGGCCGCGAGCCTGGTCTAGCGCCGGCCCAGCCCGCCGCCCGCCCCGGCAGGCGCGGCGTGTGGGTGGTTTCACCCCTTCTCTGGCCGCGGCGGCGAAAGGGGTGATCTGGCCCCTGCCCCGGGCAGGGCCGGACGGGTCAGCCTGTCTGGTGAGCGGCCGGAACTGCCGGCCAGCCCTGACAGACAGGAGACGGCCATGTTCACAGACCCCTACATCGCTAGCCAGCTCGCCCTCGAACGGCAGCACGACATGCTGGCGCAAGCCGAGCAGCGGCGCCTGCGGCGCCAGTTCCGCGACCCGGCCATTACACCCCGGAACGCGGAAGGAACCAGCCCTCGCCGGCGCCGTGCGAGGGCGTGGCGCCGAGCGCTACGGCTGGGCACGCCAGCCCGCGCATGACACGGCCGGCATCAGCGGTCCAGGCAAAGGGAAAGCAGCCGTGGCCGCCCTGGGCCGTTGCGGGAGGTGGCCTCCGGCGCCGCGGGCGACCACGTCGTCCCGCCAGCCCAGTCCGGGCTGACCCTTCACAAGTCTGCTCCTTATTTAGGCTTATCGTGTAGGCCTAAAGTTGACGTCGCCCTTCGGGGCGGGACGGGTCGTACGGGCTCCGAGGTGCGGGTGTCTCCGTCCGGACTGGCGAGCTGGCGTTCGAGGTCGCTGAACGCGTTGATAATCTCCGGGGCTTCGAAGGCGCGGTTCCTCCGGCCGACGGTCACCTGGGTCAGGATCCCGGCGGATACCAGCCGCTCGATGGCCGCGTTGGTCTGCGGGTAGCTGCGTCCGATCAGCGCGGCGGCTCCGCCGACGGTCATGACCGGTGCTCCGGCGATCGACTTGATGAGCAGATCGGCCGCGGAGTTCGCGCGGACGCTCCCCAGCCGGATACGCCATTCGTTTTGGATCTGCTGGACGCGTTCTTCGAACAAGGTCGCGTCGCGGACCGCGCGCTGGCAGGCGCCGGCGAACCGCCCGACCCACAAGTTCAGGCCTGCCTGAGCGTTCTTACCTGTCGCCGGTCCACGGTAGCGGGTTGCGGTGAGGCCATCCACGTAATCCTTGGCCCAGGTTGCCAGGACCAGGGAGATGGGCGGCAGTATGCGCGTGGCCAGGCCCCGGCGACGGAGCACGAGCTGGATGAGCGCGCGGCCCGTCCTGCCATTACCGTCGGCAAACGGGTGAATGGTCTCGAACTGGGCGTGCGCGATCGCGGCCTGGGCCACTGCGGGCAGTGATTCGGCGTTGCAGAAGGCGCGCAGGTCTTCCATCAGCCTGGGCACCAGTTCGGGCGGGGGCGGCACGAAGGCCGCAGAGCAGGGATTGTGCTCGCTGCCGCCGATCCAGTTCTGCTTCTCCCGCAGCTTTCCGGCGTATCTGGCTTGGCGGGTGTTTTCGAGCAGGCGCCGGTGGAAGGCCAGGAGGGTATCGGCGCTGATGGGGTCTCCCGGTTCGATCTCGCTGATGGCCGCGCTCATGGCGTCGATGTTGCCGAGAACCTCGGCAGCCGTGACATCGCGAGTTGGTTCACCTAGTTCCCTGGCCGCCTCCGCCCGGAGCAGGCGCCTGGCGCCGATCTCGAGCCCTTCGATCCGGGATGAGGCGACAGATTCGGCGCGCAGCAAGAGCCGCGCTAGTGCCTCAGTGTCCGCCAAGGCTGACGCCTGAGCGTTGAGCCTGACGATGGCGGTCTCAGCGTCTGCCACATCCGCGGCTACGTCGCCCTCGAACGTAAAGTGTCTGCGAGCTAGCAGGTCAGGGCGGTAGGCGTCGTAATCGCAGGGAGCTCGCCCGCGCCGTGATGGGGCATCCGGATTGCCCGCCCAGTGGCGGTGGATAACCCTGGACATCGCTCCTCCTTGTTTAGGTTAATCATACAAGCCTAAATAAGGTGCGCGCGGCACTGGCCCTGATGACGGTGAAACCTCTCGTCCCGCTTCCAGCGGTCGCGCTGTGCGGCCGGACTCGCTCATCCCGGTGAGGTCGGTGGCCGGGCTCGCGATCCGGTGGCCGCAACAGGTATCGGGATTCGAATATTAGCGTTGCTAACGAGATCCCGGGGAGCCAAACGGGGAGCCAACGACCACAGGCACAGGGCCTTATCCAGCCACATCCAGCCATTATCACTGTGGCCGAACGGCACGTCAGGCCATGCCGGGCGACGTCGGGCCGCGTTTCGGGAATGCCTCCTAAGCAGTAGGTCCCGCGTTCGAGTCGCGGTCGGGGCGCAGTTAAATGGACATTCTTCAATATTAATGTCGAGTCCACGCGACTTATTATGACCTACTGCCCGCAGGCAGCCCCTCGTTTCGGGACATTTCGCCATGCCGGGCAACGTTCACCGATGACCTGCCACGGGCGAAATGAACGAAAGATCACGTCTGCTGCGAACAGGCGTTCTTTCCCGACGCACTAAGGGGAGCCAAAAAGGGGAGCCAAACGATCTTGGAGCGGGCCGGAACGAGCCATCTGGTCGCCGGGAGAGTCGCCATTGTGCGGCAGTTCCGGACACCGTCAACGATCGCCGAGGGTCTTCCACCGGATGCGTGACAGGATTGATGATCCCTTTGCCATTTGGGTGGAGCAGGTCACGATAACAGAACGTGACGAACAAACCCGTGCCAGCGTACTACAATCTACACATATCGATTCGGCGCGTCGTGCTGTGGCGGGAGTCGCTGACAGATCATGTACAGATAAACCGATTCGGTCTTTCTCAGGCATGGCCGCTTACTTAGTGCGGCTAACTGCGCGAGCATAATCAAGGCGACGGGAAAGGCTATAACGGCGACGAGGATCAGATCGCTGTATGATGTAAGATCGTCACTCAGCCATGCCGAGGGCGGCTCGCAAGCCAGCCTCGATGCGGCGCATAGCGGGTGCCGTGATCGCGCCGGCATCCGCCCGTACTTCGTCGTCGTAGATCGTCTCGATATCGTCACAGGAAACCCAGCCGGTCATGACTTCCTCCGGCCCCAGCGGCACCATTGCGGGACGCTCGGCCTTTGGTGGCGTAGTAGTCAGCCGGGCTGCGAGTACTTGCTCGAACGCCCGGTTGCGCCGGTTGTTCGACACAACCAGGAAAAACTTGTCTTCGCCGATGTGGGCCAGGTGAGCACGGTAAATGCGCCCGCGCAGCATGTCTGTCATGGCGGAGGCCGTCTAATCCTCGTCCGCCCAGGAGGGTCGCCTGCGCCGTGCAATCCGGCGGATCTCATCCGCCTCGCCGCTGGCAAGCCTGTCAGCAGCTGCGCTGGCGTACGCGAGTTCTTCGGCCTTCTCCCGGATGGCACGCAGTCCCGCGGTAAAGATCATGTGCAAGAGTGCAGCCTCGGTGACTCCCTCTACCACGACGACGCCAGCGAGGTCAGCGAGCGCATCACGCTCAGGGCTCTGCCCTCGAAGACGTTCCAGATCGGCAAGATCGCGCTCAGTGAGCGGCAGACTCTTGCGGGCCTTGGCTGGCTGGTTGAGCCTGATGGCCATCGTGCATCGCTCCCAGATTACTGCTGCACTTTATGCGTACAACTATACTGCACTATACGCTGCACTACCATCAGCACAACTTCGACCTTACGGCCTGGTCAGGTTGGCTGCCTACAGCGGGTGCACGCACGCCGGACCTCCCAGGCGAGACAAGCGCACAGATCACCTCGTTCCGGCCGCCTCCGCAGGTTCGCAGCTGAGTGCCTGCCTTGATGCAGAACGGTTCGCGCGCTCAGCCTTCTTGAGGAGCGGCCACAGTCCGTGACACCCGGCACCTCCCACCGAGGGAGTGCCGCACGTTTGGGTCATGGCTGTCGTCGCGGTGCGCCGCGTTCCCACCAGTCGATGGTTTTTGCGTCGGCCGTCATACGATCGAGGAGGTCAGCGATGAACTCGACGTGAGCGCCACCGCCTCGGGCGAAGCAGAATTTCCACAGTTCTGCGGCGGCACGGTGATAGTGGTGGATGGTCTCATCCGCGGCATAGGCGTCGATCTCGCCGGGGCGGTAGCGGTCGATCTCTGCCCCGATGTGGCCGAGAAGTCCGGCCAGCTGCGATTCGTGGTCGGCGCTCACGCGTTCGCGCGCGGCGCGCCGCTCGGCTTTGGTGACCATGACCCGGACGGTACCGTGTTTCAACGGCCGACCCTCGGCCAGGGCTCACCAGCCGATGTCGCGCGATGGCTGTGATCAGCAACCGCCACACTGCGCGACTCTTATTCCATAGGCTGAGCAAACCGAGCGCCGACTCGGCTTTCCCTGTCTATCATGAACGGCAATTTGGACCGCCACGCCGAGCCCAGACCAAGCCCAGACCGCCCATGCAGATCGCTTAGCACCGGTTGCGTGTGTGTCATCAGCTTGTACTGTAAATCAGCTTGTGGCTGCATACCGAGTGGCGATCCCTGTATCGACGGCAGTCTGGGCGGGTGCCGGGTGTCCATTGGTGCCGCTGCGCCGAGATGCGCTGTTTTCCAGCAAAAGGAGCGCCATATCGTCGTGGGCATGACCGCCAGTATGCCGGTGCACGGCTGTTATCAGCGCATCCAGCGCCTGCTCACAGTCAGCTGCGAGAAGCGCGGCCGCGATCTCGTGTTCTCGGAGGAAATCTCCGTGCTGGTTGCGGCTTTCGACAAGCCCGTCGGTGTACAGCAGGAGCCGGTCGCCGGGCGACCAGCTCGCAGTGAACGCGGTGAAGTCGTCCTCCAGGCCAAGCGGCAGGGCGGCCTTCCCGCCGGTCAGCGGCTGCAGGCCGCCGCTGTGAAGCAGCAGCGGCGGGTGATGGCCGCAGTTGACGATGGTGAGCTCGCCGCCGGGGGCGATTTGGGCCAGCGCCGCGGTGACGAAATCCTCCTCGCCCAGATGCGCCCCGATGGCCTGGCCGACTTCGCCCGCGACGTGTTCCATCGCGGGCATTGCCACCGCGCTTCGCCGGAACGCGCTCAGGACGTGCCTGGCGAGCCAGATGGCGTCCAGGCCCTTGCCGCGGACGTCGCCTATGATCACCCGGATCCCGTGCCCGGTCGGGATGATCTCGTACAGGTCACCGCCGACCGAGGCTTCGCGGGTCGCGGAGCGGTAGCGAGCCGCCATGGTGATCCCGGTCATCTCTGGAGGCAGCGGCGGAAGCAGCGCCAGCTGCGAGGCCTCCGCGACCGCGGTCATGCGCGCCAGGCGCTCCTCGCGCCGGCGGCGCATGGCCGCCACCACGACCGCCATCGCGCTGACCGCCAGCACCACCGCAACCCGGGTCCAGTAGGTCGCATCCCCCGTGATGCCGTGCCGCCACCCGTTCCCGATGGCGAGCGCCACCGCGGCCCCGGCGAAGACGGCCGTACGGCGCTCGTCAGCGACGGTGGCCACGATCAGCGGCGCCACGCTGAACAGCGAAGGCACGTTCAGGCCCGTCATCGCGTCGAGCGCGCCGCACAGGACCAGCCACAAGACCGCCGCAGCCACCGCGACCTGCCCGGCCGACGGGCGCGACCCGGTCCTCACCCCGCCTCACCCGCTGACACGACCAGCTTCATCGGGCTTCCCCACCACTTTCCCGAGCTCCCCGCTCGGTCCGGACCCTGCTGTGGCAGTGGCCGCCGCGGCACGTCACGGCACACCACGGCCGATCGCGAAGGCACCTCCCATGGGCCATGAACGCACCGTGACAGTAACATAACAAATCCGTCGCCGTGAGCAATTGGCACCACTGGCCACCCCCCGGCCCGCCCGGCTGACCCCGGGCGATGTGGCTGCGGCCCCCGAGGCGCAACAGAAAGATCTGGTCCGAAAATAGAGCCTTATCTGTGAGGCCCCGGCCCGGTCAAGACCGAACGCTCATCGATTTGCGGGGCCCGGGGGTGACTGGTTGTCTCCCTGCTTCCTGATAGCTGCCGGTTACGTGGGCCGGGCGGCGCGGAGTCAAGGTGGAGCGCCCCGCGGACGAACGACCTTGACGCCGGGCTGCCCGGCCCCGATCATCGGGCGGCGGGGAAGCGGGTCTGGGCGTGGTCAGGTCATCGTGATGCCCTCCGGTGTCGGGCCGTTGGCGGATGGGGCCGCGTTCGGTGGCTCCGGCCGCGCCGGGCGCCCAGCCTTATCTCGGTGCGCGGAGCAGTTGCGCTTGGCTCCGGCGACATGATGCGTGATCGGGTGTCCCGGCTTGGGGATGGTGCGGCCGCTCATTGTTTGGAGGCTGACCAGGAGCTGGCCTGGCAGCGGGCTCTTGGCAGGAGCCGGCCGCGGGTTCATCAGTTCACGGGCGCGGCGGCGGGCGCAGGGGCCGGTCCTTTACGCGGCGGGGGCTAGCGCCTCCTCCCCGGGTTCACGCAGCGTGTGGTAGCAGCGGCGGGCCAGCTTGCGGGCCACCGGCAAGGTCGCCAGCCCGGCGGTGCGCGCGTCCCGGGCCGCCGTGTAGTAGCCGTGGTCGGGGGCAGCCGGGCGGGCGGCGCACTTGGCCGATTCATACAGCGCCCAGCGCAGCAGCGGCGGGCCCTGCCGCGACAGGCGCCCGGGCGGGCCCTTGCCGTCGCAGGAGCGGACCGTGATGTCCAGGCCGGCGTGGCGGACCACGTCGCTGGAGTTGCCGAACCGGCGGACATCGCCGAGCTCGGCCCAGATCGCCACCGCGGTGACCGGCCCGATGCCGAACCAGGCCTCCCGCAGCGCCGCGCAGCCGGGCTGGCGGCGGGACAGCATGCCCAGCTGGCGGCGCAGCGGGTCCAGCTCGGCGGTGAGCCGGCCGATCTGCCGCAGCCCGGCCTGGACCGCCTGCCGCCCGGCCGGGGACAGCTGCACCTGTTCCACCGCGGCCCGGCCCTCGGGCCTGGCCATCGACCCGGTCAGCGGGACGCCCTGGTGGAACAAGGTGGCGGCGATCCGCTGATGCCAGGCACCGCGCTCATCGAGCAGGTCCTTGTACAGCCGGACCACAGCCCGGGCCTCCAGCATGTGCTGCGGCGGGATCCAGCACTCGGGCAGGTCCCCAGCCAGCAGGTGCACCCGCAGGTGCCGGGCGTCGGTCTTGCCGGTCTTGGCGTGCCGCTTCCTGCCGCGCAGCGCGGCGGTATCGGCCGGCTCGGCCAGGTGCGGGGTGATCCCGGCGGCCGCCAGCTCCTCGGCCACGTACCGCCAGCCGGTGCAGCCCTCCAGCGCGAAGTGCACGTCGTCCTGGCCGGCGAACCGGGCCAGCCACGCGCGCAGATGCGGCCGGTCTGCCGGGACCACCCGGCCCCGTTTCACCTCCCCGGTCACCATGTCCAGGTATTCGAAGGTCAGCTGCCGGCGGTGCACGTCGAATGCGCCTACGATGCTCACAAGGGACCTCCTCGAGCTCCGAACCGAATTGGGACAAGGGACCTGTTCCCTAAGCCCGTTACGTCGTAGATACTGCTACGACTGACGCCGGGGAGGTCCCCCTCACATGGCATCTTTGGTGGGCAGGCGGCGGGACTGTAATTTCAACGGTGTAACTCCCGAGACGGAGGAGACACCAGATGACTCACGTGACACAGGACCGGGACCAGGCCGAGTCGGCGCTGTCGGCGGCGGATGTGCAGCTGCTGCGCGAGCTCACCGAGCGGGCCCGCACTGGCGGGGTGAAGCTTACCGGTCAGGGCGGGCTGCTGGGCAAGCTGACCAAGGTGGTCCTCGAGGGCGCCCTGGAGGGTGAGCTGGATGACCACCTCGGTTACGGCAAGCACGACCCGGAAGGCCGCAACGGCGGGAATTCCCGTAATGGCCACCGCGCGAAGACGGTGCTTACCGATATCGGGCCGGTGGAAATCGCGGTGCCCCGGGACCGGGATTCCACTTCGAGCCGAGAATCGTCGCCAAAAGGCAGCGGCGGCTGACCGGGATCGAGGACATGGTGATCTCCTTGTCGGCGAAAGGGCTGACGCACGGGAGATCACCGCGCACCTGGCCGAGGTCTACGGCGCGGAGGTGTCCAAGCAGACGATCACCACGATCACCGAGCGGGTCATGGACGAAATGGCCGAATGGCAGAGCCGGCCGCTGGACCCGGCCAGGCTGGTGGTCTGCGGTGTTCTGCGACTGTTTCCGGGGGGCCGCATCGGCTCGGGGCGGCTCTGCGGGCTTGTTCGCCATGGTGATGACGGCCGGGGCGGTGCGAGTGATCGTGTCCTTGGGGTCGGCGTGGCCAAAGGTGCTCGGGGACTTGGACTTGGGGGCGCGGTGCCGGTTCCGGTCGGCAACGGCCCGGAACCTGGCGATCTGGCTAGTCAGGGTCTTGTAGCCGGCATTTCCCGAGCGGATCGCGGCGAGGATGAGGCGGCGGGCATGGGCCAGGGACAGGTCGCGGTACCGGACGGGCTGCCCGGCACGGCGTCCTGTCACCGCCGACTGCGCGGTGAGGGCGGCGGCACGGGTGACGCCGCGGGTCATCTCGGTGGCGCACGTCCAGGCCGCGATCTCCTGGGCGATGAGCTCCGGGCTGCCGGAGCGGAGCATCGCCCCGGTGCCCGGCCCGGCCCCGTGCAGCGGCGCCTTCGCCTCCCGCAGCCCGGTCTCCGCGCCGTCCCAGCGCCGCTTATAGAGCCCGGCGAGCTCGGGGGCGGGGTACTCCTTCCAGTCGAGGAGATCGGTGACCAGGCAGAACATCTCCGGCACCGTCTGGCCCTCGACGTCGGCGAAGTACTCGATGACCCGGACGGTCATGGTGATGCCGTCGCCGGAGATCTCCGCCAGGTACGAGCCGTCACGCAGGATCTCCGAGACCCGTTTCAGCGTGATGTCGCTTTTCACCCTGATCAGGACGTGGGTGCGCCCAGTGAGGGCGGCGATCCGGCGGACGCCATGCCAGAGCCGGTCCAGCAGCCAGACCTGATCCTCCGCCAGCACGTCCGGGTGCTTTGCGAGGACCGCGGCCCGCAGTTCTTCCAGCGGCGCCGGGCCGAGGGCCTTGCGCCAGTCCAGGCAGGACCGTTCCGATGCCGCCCGCCACTGCCGTGACCAGGGGACCAGCGCCAGGTCACCGGCCAGCGCGATGATCACGTCGGACAGCTGCGCTTCCGGCATCAGCGTCATCAGCACCAGCACCCCGATCATGAACGCCGCGGCCAGCAGCCGCTCCCGCTCGCCCTTCACGAATCTCCCGTCCAGGACCGCGCGGCCCGCGATGGCGTCGATGACGCCCGGCCCGGCCTTCTCGTCCAGCCAGTCCTCCAGCGGTCCGAGCGTCGCGTGCGAGCACGCGCTGCCCGCCGCCCGGACCTGCCCCTCCCTCATCACCACCGCCGGCGCGACCGCCACGATCTTCACGAACGCCACCGGCTCGCCCGAACGGACTCTCCCGTGCCCGCCACGGCAAGCGCCGACCGGTCCCCGTCGCGCAGCGGAGCGCGTTCTTCAGCGGGGAGACCAGGTCACACAGCCGCACCGCGACCGTCACCCCGGCCGGAAGGTCCCCCTCATCAGCGAAAACGCAGACAGGACGACCGGCAGCAGAGTAAGAAGACACAGAGGCTCCTCGCGAAGAAGGGTCAGATCTCGACAATCCCTCTTCTAGCAGGAGCCTCACCCATCCCACAGGAAACCCGGGAAACAACCCCCGGACCAGCAGATATCACTCACGGTAGCCGCGACCGGCCAAGCCCTGACGAGGTTTCGCTCTTATCCCCGCGGCATTGCGTTCCAGCGGCCGCCGCTGTCGTCTATGCCGGTGGAATACCTGACCCCGGCCATCGAGGACCGGGCGGTGGAGATCTTGACGCTGCTCGCGGATCGGGGCCAGCATCGTGCTCCTTCGCTACCGGATCTGATCTTAGTGCGGCTGCCGAACTCGCCGGGCTGACGGTGCTGCACCTCGACAAGGACTTCGACCTCATCGCTGAGATCACCGGCCAGCCTACGGAGCGCCTGAACATGGACCAACCCGCGTTCATGGGTAACGGTGCAGATCAGATCGAAGCATGACCTTTCCCGGACAGCGGCATGACCGGATGGTGTCACCGGCCTTGGGCGGGTGAACGTTTCCGCGGAGACGGCTTGTGAAATCACGCACAAAGCGCTAACCCGCGGAAACATCGTGATCGTGGTGACCAGGGCTATGACGGCCTGGGTCAAGTGCCCTGTCCGCGGCAGAATAGTGAGGCCTGGACGTAGGCGGTGACGTATAAAAATACAGCCTGGGCCGCCCGTCCGCCCGACCATAGGCGGGGAACGCTAGCGTTAGCACGCAGATCATGTCGTTCTACGCTGCCCTTGCCTAAGCCGGCCGGGTGCGGGTAGCGAGACCTTCATGCGCACTGAGCCGAGCCTTGCGGTCTCCAGAGTCATGCTCCGGCCGATAGCCAGCCCGCTTCCGCTGGGGTTGCTAGCCCTGGCCGTCGGCACATTCACAATTGCCGGAGTTCAGTTGTCCTGGATTCCTGTCGCCCAGTCACCCGATGCCGGGCTGGCCGTCCTCACCTTCGTCGTGCCCCTGCAGATGGCGAGTTTCATCTACGGCTTCCTGGCCAGGGACCCGGCGGCCAGCACGGGGATGGCGCTGCAGGCCGGCGGCTGGTTCTCGATCGGGCTGGCCACCTACACCGGCCGGCCGGGACAGGCGAGCCCTGCCCTCGGCCTGGTCCTCGCCGGGGCCGCAACCGTTCTGCTGGTTCCCGCGGTCACCGCCTCGCTCAGCAAGGTACTGGCCGCCGTGGTGATGATGCTGACCTCGCTGCGCTTCTATCTAACGGCCGCGTATGAGCTGTCCTCGGCCGCCGGCTGGAAAGAGGCGGCCGGCATTACCGGCATGGTGCTCGCGGCGGCCGCCTTGTACGCCGGCCTCGCGTTCGAGCTGGAGGACAGCCGCGGAGCGACGCTCCTGCCGACGCTGCGCACGGGGGCCGGCCGCAACGCGCTGGCCGGTGACCTGGCCGATGAGGTCGCCGGGATAAAGCACGAGGCAGGCGTACGCCGCAAACTCTAGCGAGCGACCGCGGTTAATCCGTGGCGGCATCAGCCGCCGTGCCAGCATCCGATCACGCCTAGATGCAGTGATCGAGGCCAGCCCCGACGACACCGGAACACACGTGTCAGTACCAGCCGGCTGGCCTTGCGTTACCCAAGCGACACCCGCCCCCCGGCCCGGCAAACCGTGGCCACTGCCAGCGGACATGCGGCTCTAGATCCCGCCAGCGTCCGGGCTGTCCGCCTCCCCAGATGACGGTCCACATAGCTGGTTGACCTGACCGCGGCCACCCGAGCAATCAGCACGGCTGTCAGCCGCGCCTATTCGGCGACCTGATTCCTTACCAAATGATAGAGAAGGCTGTGCGGTAATCGCCGGCAGGGTCGAGAAAGCATGGGTGAGTATTCCGGTTTCGTGCATAGATATGCCGACGGACGAAATACTCACTCCGGCAGTGCCGGGCGCCTCCCGGGGATTGGCCGCGGGGCACGCTGGGCCGGTTGGCGCGTGAGCCGCTTCGCAGGTGCCTACCCGTCTGGGCCGTGGCCTCGCGCTGGCGTGGGTCGCGGCGGCCGGGCCGGGTGACGTGGTGGCGGGACCGTTGGCGGAAGATGGACGCATGATCGGTGACCGGTGGGGTGTGAGCCAGAGCGAGACCTTGCGCTCCTACCCCTGCGACGAATTCGCCGGGTCACCCACGATGCAGGCGTGGCGGGGCGTGCGCGTCGAGGCGCCTGCCGAAGCGGTGTGGCCGTGGGTCGCGCAGGTCAGGCTTGCGCCGTACTCCTACGACTGGATCGACAACCGTGGCCGCCGGTCACCCCGGCACCTGGCAGGCCTGCCGGAGCCCCGAGTGGGCGATAGGTTCACCACTGCTGGCGGGAGGGAGCTGGGCCGGATCGTCTCGGTCGATCCCGGGACGCAGCTGACGGGCACCGTCATGGGCGCCTTCATGTCCTACGTCCTGGTCCCGCAGGACCACGACGGGACGCGTCTGCTGCTCAAGGTGGTCATGCGGACCACCCGCTGGGCTGCCCTCGGGCTGTCCATTGGCGACCTGATCATGGCCCGGCGGCAGTTGCTCAACTTCAAGCAACTTGCCGAGCGCCACCAGCACCAGGTCACAGCCTCGGGTTAGCGTGCTGATCCGGCCACTGCAAAGGACCGTCGCGGGTCAACGTCACTTCCTACGCCAGATGCCATCATCGTGAGCAGAACTGGGCCCAAAAGCGACCGCCCGCGCAGCGGCATTATGCCGGTGATCAAAGATCACTCGCCCTTCGGGCTCGGCATAATGCCTGATCATGCCCGTGATCGAAGCGCAAGCGCGCCTCGATCACGGTGCCTCACGATCACGGGCATATCAACCAGATGCGGATATTCGCGGTCCGACGGTTCCTGCATCGCCTGGATGCCATTGCTGGATGGATCTATGCAGGTCGCTCGGATTTAGGGACGTAATCGAAGAACCGGTACGTGGTACCGCCTGCCGTCCATTCGGCACGCAGCCGCGTGCGTTTCTCCGTGCGCCGAAGCGCCGATAGCAGCCGGCGATTCACGTCGCGGGCATCAGTACCTTCCATCGCGCCCTCCACGTGCAGGCCCGCCGCGGTCACGGTGACCTGGCCGCCGGTGATCCGCGTGAGCAGCGGCTGGATTGCGCTCGGGTTCTCCGAACTGACCTCGCCATTGAGCCGGAACAGGACCATCGAGCCAGTCTGCCACGCCATCCGGCGGGCGACGGTGCCGTCTACTCGTGTTGGGCAGACGACTCTGCCGTGCCGCCCCGGAGCCATCATGCCGACAGCAATGCAGTGCGTCTCCCGGAGTTGGGTCCGGGAGACACAGGCTGAGTCAGGTGCCAGAGGCCGTGAAGGCGGCGAGGATGTAGCTCGGGTGGCGGTCTAGGTTCTGGCGGGCTCTGTCGTACCGCATCGTGGTGCTTGGATCGGCGTGGCGGGCGGCGATCTGCACGTCGCGCAGGTCGACGCCGGCGTCGAGCATGGTCGTAACGAGCGTGACGGAGCATGTGCGGATGCATCCTGGCCACGCTGATGTCGGCGCTTTCGGCGAGCCGGTGCAGGCGCCGGGTAGCTGCGTGCCGGTCCATCCGGGTGCCGCGGCTGTTGAGCAGGATGGGCCCGCGGGACCGGTTACCGGTTGCCCGGCCGATGGCCCGCCCGGCGGCTGGCGGCAGCTGGACCAGGACCACTTTGGTGCCTTTGCCGCATACGCGCAGCACCCGGTGGCCGTGCTCGTCGCCGAGGTCGGCGATGTCCGCGCTGGTGGCTTCGAAGATCGGCAGGCCGGGCAGGCCAGGCATGGCTGCCAGCGCGAAGTCGCACGGGTGCGCCGATTCGCGGGCGGCGGTGAGCAGGGCTTCGAACTGCAGGTGAGTGAACCCCAGGGTGGGTGACTCGGCGGGGACTGACGGGCGGCGCACGTGCTCGGCGGGTGAGTGCTCCAGGTTGCCGTCCAGGACGCAGGTCTGGTAGAACCCGGCCGTGACCGGGAACCGCCGGGAGACGGTGGAGGGCCGGAACCGGCGGATTTCCTGCATCCAGCGGATGTACAACTCCAGGTGCAGCCGTCGCGCGGCTAGCGGATCCAGGCCCCGCTCGGCGCACCAGGACAGGTAGCAGCGCAGGTCAGATTCGGTGTGCTCGCGGGAGGAGCCCTTGAAGCGAGCCAGGTAGGGGGCCACGGCCGGGCGCAGCCGGTCAGTGAGTGGTGCCGCGGGATCGCCGGGCACGAAGGCCGGTCAGGTCGTGCACGGCGCCGGGCAGCGGCCCGGACACCCACACGATGTTCCCGCTGGGGCTGCCGATGACCTGCAGGTTCATCCCGTGCTTATGGTGCTTGCCGGAGTAGAACGGCCGGTCCGCTGCAACCCGGTCGATGGGGACTAAGGTGCCGTCGATCACCAGGCAGGGATGCCCGCTCTTGCGGGCGCCGCGCAGCGCCTGGCCCAGCGTCGGCGCCCGGGCGGCCAGCAGCGCGACGGTCTTGGTGACATATCTCCAGGCGGTAGCGGTAGCGACGCCGAACCCGGCGGCCAGCTCGGCGAACGACTCGCCCTTCCGCAGGTAAGCCAGGACCAGCAGGGACTGCCGGCCCGGGTTCAGCTTGCGCCAGCACGAGCCGATCTGGCGGCGGTGGCGCCTGATGACCCGGCGACATAATCCAGGGTCTGGCGAGAAAACGGCAGCGCGGCAGGATAGAAAAGCACCTGGAGCCCCTCGGTGGCAGATGCGGATCTTGGTTGATCGCTTGATCTACCAGGGGCTTCGTTTTCCCCCGACACGCCGTACCTGATCAGGCCATATACCGAGAGACCCCAAGATCAGGATGAAAAGGCTCACTGGCTAGGTCGCGGGCCGGTTCCCGCTCAGGTGGCCGAGGATGAGCCGTACCTGTTCGGCGAATGCTTTGCCGAAATCCTCGGAGTCGGCGCGCAGCCCGCAGAGGTGTTCGATCTGCTGGGGCATTGTGACCGGGGCGATGGCTGCGCCCATGAGGGTGATGAGCAGGTAGGCCGGGTCGAGGTCCGCCGCGATCTCGCCGCAGGCTTGCCGGCGGCGAAGATCGCCGACCTCAGGCGGTTCGGATCCCTCGCCAATGGGTCGCGCTGGGACCGGGGAGGTCTGGTTGAGTCCGTCCCAGACGAGGATTCGGGTTAGTTCGGGTTGTGCGCGCATGGCCCGGAAGTAGGCGTCGCACAGGTCGGCGAACGAAAGGCCCTGCTGCTCGATGTGCTGCTCCAGCTGGGCTTCCTGTTCGTGCCAGCGCCGCATGATCTCCTGGTAGAGGCCTTCCTTGCCGCCGAAGTAATAGGAGATGAGCTGGGAGTTGACGCCGGCCCGCTCGGCTATCGCGCGGACTCGCGACCCCGCGTAGCCCTTCTCCGAGAACTCAGCGATCGCGGCGTCGAGGATTCGCTGGCGGGACCGCTCGGCATCTCGCAGTCGTTCGCTGGGGTCAGGGGCGCGCCGGACGCGCGCCCTGGATCTTGCCTGTGCGTCTGCGCTGCTCGTCGTCTTGTGGACCACGGCTCAACGATACCTGCCCTCAGACTGGGTGTCACTCATCCCGTTGATTCAGTCACTCATAAAGTTGACATCGTTCATTCAGGTGAATGATACTGGCGCGAACAGCCCCTGAGGAGAGGAACGCCATGGATCCCGTCGCCGGGCCTTCCGTCCCCATCAACCGGTACGTGCACGACGGCCCGGAAGGCCGCGTGCCAGCGGCGGCCGGCGAGGACCGGTGAGCACCACGACCATGGAAGCGCCGCTCCTGGATGCCGCTGGGCTCACCGTCCGCTTCGGGAAGGTGACGGCCCTGGACGGCCTGAGCCTTGTCGCCCCATCCGGCGAGGTGCTCGCCCTCCTCGGGCCCAACGGCGCGGGCAAGACAACCTTTGTCCGGACCGTCGCCACCCTCATCGCGCCGACGAGCGGAGCCCTGCGGGTGCGGGGCAACGACGTCGCCCGCAGCCCGCTGGCCGTCCGCCGTGACATCGGCCTGGCCGGCCAGTACGCCGCGGTCGAGCCCGTCATGACCGGCCGGGAGAACCTGGTGATGACGGCCCGGCTGTTCGGGCACCCGGAGAAAGCCGCGCAGCGCGCCGCCTCGATCGTGATCGAGCAGCTCAGCCTGCAAGAGGTCGCCGATCGGCGTTGCCGCACCTACTCAGGAGGCCAGCGTCGCCGCCTCGACCTCGGCGCCAGCCTGGTCGGCGCCCCCCGGCTCCTGGTCCTCGACGAGCCGACCACGGGCCTGGATCCCGCGGGCCGCCGCGAGGTCTGGGACGCCGTACGGAACCTCGCCGCCAGCGGCACCGATGTCCTGCTGACCACCCACTACCTCGACGAGGCCGACGAGCTGGCCGACCGCGTCGTCGTGATCGACCACGGCAAGGCGATCGCATCGGGCACCCTGGGCGAACTCAAGGCAAGCATCGGGCGTGACGTCATCGAGATCACCCTCGGCGAACCGTCCCGGCTCGAAGCCGTCGGCCAGATCCTCCTGCACGTCACGTCGAATCCGCCCAGACTGGACCACTCCGGGCGGCGCGCCATCGCCCCGACCACAGATGGCACCAGTCAGCTCGCCGCCACCATCCAGCGCCTCAACGAGGCTGCCATCGCCGTCGATGAGATCGGGCTGCGCCGGCCGACCCTCGATGAGGTGTTCCTGACCCTCACCGATGACCACATCGATCTACCGGCACCTGCAGCAGCCAGCCAGGACGGGAGCGCCCGGTGACCCCGGCCATCACCGCCCCGGCCGCCGCGCCCGGAACGACCCGGGCCAGCCTTGAAGTCACCCGCAGGGCATTGCGGAAATACTTCCGCACCCCCGGCCTTTTCGCCATGGGCATCGTCCAGTCAGTGATGTTCCTGTTCATGTTCCGGTATGTCTTCGGCGGTGCCATCGCCACCGGGGCGACGACCTACGTCTACTACCTGGTGCCCGGCTACGTCGCGACCATCGTGCTCTTCACCGGGGGCGGCATCGCCGTCGCCGTCGCCGAGGACCGCGTCCAGGGATTCACCGACCGGCTGCTGTCCCTCCCGATACCGCGGCGGGCGATCGTACTGGGGCGGATCATCGCCGACTCGAGCACCAATGCCTGGTCGATCTGTACCACCGCAGCGTTCGGGTTCGCCTTCGGGTTCCGCCTGCAGGGCAGCGTTGCCGATGGTCTGGCAGCCCTCGGCCTCTGCCTGGTCTACGGCATCGTCTTCACGGTCGTCTTTATCGTCATCGGCCTCGCCGCGCCCAGCGGCCAGGCCGCGCAGGGCATGTCGATGGTCGCCTTCGTCTTCGCCTTCATCTCCAGCACCTACGTCCCGGTGAGCACCATGCCGGGCTGGCTCCAGCCCTTCGCCAGGCACCAGCCGGTCACGCCAATGGTCGACGCGGTCCGATCGGCGCTGGCCGGCTCGACCACCGACGTAGTCCTGGCCCTGGCGTGGTCCGCACTGCTGATCTTCGCGTTCACGCCGATCGCCATTCTCCGGTACCGGCACGCATGAACATCGGAGGGTGCGGGCGGCCAACAGCGACCGGCGCCCGGGACTGGCCGGGCGCCGTCCAGCTCGATCGCTTTGATCCAGCACCGGCCCCCCTATCCGACGGGAGCACGGAACGACAACGCCGCACCAGCCTCGGGACGACAACAATATTCGGCAGGGAGCCGGATGCCTGGCCAGAGAGGGCAGTCGTCCGGGAAGGGCTCCACCCGTCCCGGAAGCACAGCGCAGCAGCCACGCCGGGTCAATGCCCCAGACCCAGACCACGGCCGGAATGGACAATCGGCAGGCTTGCAGCGCAGACAACTGGTCGGCGGTCCGAGCACAAAATCGGCAGGGAGGCGCGGCCCTGATACGAACGGCAAGGCTGGATTGGCGATCGCCGCCACTCTCGGCGGCATCCAGGTCAGCGCATAAGTATGCGAGCAGGCGACGCTCGCTATTCGCAGATTCGGACGTCGGCACCTCGGCGAGCCCTAGAGGCCGCCACGGGATTGGCGTTACCCTGCGGTGGCTGTGTCGGTGACGGGCAATCGGACAGTCCCGTCGCCGAAGTCGGCGACCAGGTCCAGTCGGCCGCCGAGGGCCTCGACGTAGCGAGCGATGACCTCAAAGATCATGCCAGCGGCCTGCGGGAGAACCATCAGCGACCTAATAAAACAGTGCTCACGCCACCCGGCGGGCACGACATCCCAGCAGCCGCTGCTGGACCGGCCCGTAGGCCCGTTCCGCCTCGTTGCACGGACTATCCCGGGTTCGGGCGCAGCGACGCGTCCAGCCAGACCGAGTTGCCTACACCTTCGACCACCTGGCGGCCGTCATCGGCCGTTTCACCGAGGTCCTCGGCCTGCGCCGCTACACGCTGGTCGTACAGGACTACGGCGGCGGTTCGCAATCGCCCATCCCGAGCGACTCGACGCGCTCATCGTCCAGAACGCCGTCGCCCATGAGGACGGGCTCGGCCCGCTGCGGCGGACCCGGCGCGAGTTCTGGGCTGACCGCAAATAGTGCAGTCCGCTTAATCTGCTTTGAGGTTCGAGACGGCGCCTCGGCAAAGTCGGGCCGCGCCAGGCCGCCGAAACGTGCTTGTGATCGGTAGGCGTGGGCCAAGCGGCAGGAGCCATTGACGCGGCCACGGAGCCTGAAGACGGCCGCCCTTCCGCTCACGTTGAGCGCGTTCCGGCGTGAACCTCGGCGACGGCCTGCCAGTCAGCCAGAACGCGCTCAACCTGCTCGGGCGACTCAGCGACGACCGCCTCGCACAATTCGCCAGCGAACGCCTTCAGATCACCATCTGGGAGGGAACAAGCCCACGGGAACGCTGCCGGCAGCGCCGCTGGGAGCGCGCTGGCAGCCATCTCACTGGTCACCAAGGCGGCGAGGAGCTGCGCCATCGCCAGGGTGGATTCGGAGACGATCGCGGCGACGCGCTCGCCTTTGACGGTGACGTGGGTCACGACACCACGGCGGGCGTTGTCGGCAGCGCTGACCAGGGTATCGGCAGGCAGCTCGGGCGTGGACTGGCCCATGTCTTCAGGGTAGCCGCAAAACCCCGGCCACGCAGCCCCAGGTCAGTGGTCATCTGCGTGGTTTGCTCCCGCTGCCCGGCTCTGGCCGGTTTTGCTCGCCGGACGCAGGACGCCGTGCGGCGCCGGGTCCGCTCATCTCGGCGCCGTGACCCGAGTTGCCGGGCGGCGTTGCCGTAGACCAGGTTCAGCGGCTGGTGGACCATGGGAGATCGTTAGGCCAGTCCACGTCACTTGGCTGCCCGACGCAGGCCAGGGTACAGACCAGGGATGTCACGGGCGCGACGCGTGCGCCCGATCCGCAATCGTGAGGCAGTGCCGGCTATTCCGCTGGCGCGGGAGGAATGCCGCTGCCGTGGAACGTCGGGCCGGAGCCGACCGGTCCGGCCGTCTGTCGCCGTCAACGGATCCAGGAAGGTGGAGGGCTATGTCCAGCGAAACTGAGATCCGTCCCTTCCATGTCGACATGCCCGACGAAGCGATCGCCGACCTTCGGCGGCACATCACCGCGACGCGCTGGCCCACCCGGGAGCTGGTCGCCGATCGGTCGCAAGGCGTGGAGCTGGCGACGATCCAGGAGCTCGCCCGCTACTGGACGACCGGTTACGACTGGCGCGCGTGCGAGGCGAAACTGAACGCGCTGCCGCAGTTCAAGACCGAGATCGACGGGGAAGACATCCACTTTATCCACGTGAAGTCGCCGCACGCGGGCGCGTTGCCGTTGATCATCACGCACGGCTGGCCCGGCTCGGTCATCGAGATGCTCGGGGTGGTCGGCCCGCTCACCGACCCGGCCGCGCACGGCGGACGCGCCGAGGACGCGTTCGACCTGGTGCTGCCGTCCCTGCCCGGCTACGGCTTCTCCGCCGAGCCGGCCGAGGCCGGCTGGAACGCCGGCCGCATCGCGCGCGCCTGGGCGGAGCTGATGCACCGCCTCGGCTACACCCGCTACGTCGCCCAGGGTGGCGACGTGGGCGCCGCCGTCACCGACGCGATGGGCCGTCAGGCACCCGAGGGGCTGCTCGGCATCCACATGAACTTGCTCCTGGCGGGGCTGGCCGGCGGCTACCCGTCGGCAGACCCTTCCCCGGAGGAACGCGCCGCGCTCGACGCGATCGCCACATTCAGGACGAGCGGCAACGGCTACCTCATCGAGCAGAACACGCGGCCGCAGACCATCGGCTACGCGCTGCTGGCTTCACCCGTCGCCCTGGCGGCCTGGATGCTCGACCACGACACCGACAGCTACTACAAGATCTCCCGCGCCTTCCTGGACGGCCAGCCCTCGGGCCATCTCACCCGGGACCAGATCGTCGACAACATCACGCTGTACTGGCTGACCGGCACCGGGGCCTCGGCGGCCCGGTCGTACTGGGAGAACACGCAAGCCGCAGCCCATACAGCCGGACAGCCCCGCCCGCAGGTCAAGCTCCCGGTCGGCTTCACCACCTTCCCTGGCGAGATCTGGCGGACCCCGCGCAGCTGGGTCGAGAAGACCTACCCCAACGTCACCTACTTTCACGAGGCCGACAGGGGCGGCCACTTCGCCGCCTGGGAAGAGCCCGAGCTGTTCGCGACCGAGATCCGGGCCGCGTTCAAGCCGCTGCGCCAACCACAGCCCGCACCAGGGTTGACCATGACCACCTGGTCCACCACCACGTGAAGGCCCGGGTCACCGCGCCGACAGATAAACCGATATGCCGCGCCGACGCCGTCGATTATGAGAGCCCCGAATGAGTACCTAGGCGGTTACAGGTGCGCGTGCTCCACGCAGGCCAATTACGCTTCGTGACCTGCTCGACCGCTTCAGAACGCGCTGTCCGGCGACCCGAAGGCGCGGCTCGGCCGGCTGCGGGTGCTGCTGGCGGGCTAGTAACGCCTCCTGCTACGGGCGCAGCAGGCGGTCGAGGAAATCCTCGACCGCCTGCCGCCATTCGGCGACCGCGATCCGCGAGTCGGAGGCGCGGGCGATGACCATGGCGGCCTCGTCGAGGGCGGCCAGGATCATGGGCGCGAACGGGTCGACGAGTTCCTGCGGCAGGCGGCCGGTGTCGCTGACCGCCTGCAGCATGGCCCGCGTCGCGCCGAGCGTGCGGCCTTCGTCCATGGCCCGCCACTGCTCCCAGCCGAGCACCGAGGGCGCGTCCACCAGCATGATCTGCTGGATGACCGGGTCGCCGGCTAGGTCGATCCAGGCCAGGGCGCCGGTGCGCACCGCGTCGACGGGGTCGGTGCAGCCGCTGATGACCTCGGTGACCTGCGCGGTGACGCGCTCGCTGAGTGCCTCCAGGACGGCCGTGAACAGGGCTTCCTTGCCCGCGAAGTGATGGTAGAGGGCGCCGCGGCTGACCCCGGCGGCGGTCAGCACCGCCTCGATCGAGGTGCCCTCGTAGCCGTGCTCGGCGAACAGGCCGGTGGCCACCTCGATGAGCTGGCCGCGCGTCGCGCGGCCCTGGGCCGCCCGCTTGCCCGGGGCGGTCTGCTGCGGCGGGGTGGCCTGCCGTTCGGTCATGGAACTCCTTTGTACCTGGTGCTACGCCCTGGCGGAGCACGCCTTCGGGCCGGGATGATCTGGGGGCCAGAACTTGACATACCGACCATTGGTATGTATCTAATAGAACTAACCGACAAACGGTATGTCAATAATAGGAGACGCTCTCATGGACGTAAACACGTTCCTGTCCCACCGCCGGTCCCTGGCCACCGCGTCCGGCGAGATCGCCTACACCGAGTCCGGCGAAGGGCCGGCCGCGCTGTTCGTACACGGCCTCGGCACTAGCGGCGCGCTGTGGCGGCAGGTCATCGAGGACCTGAGCGACACCAGCCGGTGCATCGCGGTCGACCTGCCCGCGCACGGCGCCAGCCCGGCCCGCGACGACATGTCCGTGGCCGCGCTTGCCGAGGCGCTCGCCGACCTGTGTGACAGCCTCGGGCTCGGCACGGTCGACCTGGTCGGCAACGACACCGGCGGCGCCATCGCGCAGGTCTTCGCCGCCCGCCACCCGGCCACGATCCGGACGCTCACCCTCACCAACTGCGAGTGCGAGGGCAACTTCCCGCCGCCGGACTTCGCGCCAGTCATCGAGCTGGCCCGGCAGGGCGCGTATGCGCCGCTGGTGGCCGAGCTCGCCGCTAACCCGGCGATACTGGCGGCAAACCCGCTGGCCAACGCGGGCTACCAGGACCCGGACCGGGTTTCCCTGGATGTGTGGCGGGAATACGCCGCCGGGATCGCCGGGACCATCGACCGCGCCCGTGGCTTCGAGCGGCTGATCGCCTCGCTCGACGCGGCCGACCTCGAGGCCGCCGGCGGCCAGCTGCGCACCCTGCAGATGCCGACCCTGCTGGTCTGGGGCACCGCGGACACGAATTTCCCCGTCAAGTGGGCCTACCACCTGCGCGACCTGATCCCCGGGGCGCGCGACGTCATCGAGATCGACGGGGCGAAGATGTTCTTCCCCGAGGAGCGCCCCGAGGACCTGATCCCGCACCTCCGCCGCCACTGGGACCGGTAGCGCTCACACCGTTACTTCCTGCACCACCAGGTCTCGGTCGAGAAGATCCTCGAGGTCGAGGAGAGCCGGTTCCTCGCCCGCAGCGTTAACGGGCGTATCCCGGTGCGCAACTACCGGGCGGAGATAACCCTCACCCCAGCCGGTGACGGTACTCATATCCGGTGGGCAGGCAGCTGGGACCGTACTACTCCCGGCTGCATTGCCTGGCGGGGCCTGCACACGGCTGTACCTCAGATCGTCGCGGATCTGGTAACTGCAGCCGAAAGGCAGTCCGGAAACCCGCCAGGCCTGTCAGTTTGATCCTCCTGCCGGAGTTCCCGGCAGGAGCGGCCGCAGGAGGTTTAGCCATGGATAAGCCCGGCGTCAGCGGCTCCGCCCCGCAAGCCGCGAGTCCTCAGACGACCGTCCCGGCAGGCGGCCCAGCCGCGCAAACGGCGGTTTCCCGCTCTGATCGCGTGCCGCTGCTAGCGTGGGTGATCGGCGGCGTGTTCGTGGCGGTCGAGCTCGCAGTCAGCGGGCGGTACGGCTTCCAGCAGGACGAGTTGTACTTCCTGGTCGCGGGGCACCACCTCGCGTTCGGTTACGTAGACCAGCCGCCGCTTGCCCCGCTGCTGACCCGGATCACGGGCCTACTCGGCGCTAGCCCGACGGCGATCCGGATAATTCCCGCGCTGGCCGGCGGGGCGATCGTGATCATGGCTGCCAGGCTCGCTGCGCTGTTCGGCGCGGGCCGCTTCGGCCGGGTGCTCGCGGCTCTTACCACCGCGTGCGCCCCGGTCATCATCGGCGCCGTGCACGTCGCCAACACCACGCCGCTGGACCTGCTCGCCTGGGCAGCCGTCCTGGTCTGCGTCAGCACGGCGCTGCTGCGGGACCGGCCGCGCTGGTGGCTTGCGGCGGGGGCCGCGGCCGGCGTCGGGCTCGAGGCCGACAACCTGGTGGTCTTGCTACTGATCGGCCTTGCTATCGGCCTGCTCGTCTCTCCGCAGTGCCCCGTGTTGCGGACACGGTGGCCATGGCTCGGCGCTGGCATCGCCGCGGTGATCTGGGCGCCGAACGTCATCTGGCAGGCGACGTACGGCTGGCCGCAGCTGGCCATGTCCGCCGCGCTGCACCACGAGAACACCTCCCCGGCCGATTATGCCGGCGGCCTGCCCGGCCAGCTCGCCTACCTGGGCCTGCTGATGGCACCATTGGTCATCGCGGGCTTCGTCGTACTCTGCCGGACCCCGGAGCTGCGGTTCGTCGCCGTCGCCGCCACGCTCATCCTCATCTACGTACTGGCCTGGATACCGGGCAAGGTGTACTACGCCGACGGAACAGCGCCGGCCGTGCTGGCAGCGGGCGCCGCGGCCACCGAGCGCTGGATCGCCCGCGCGCACGCGCCACGGGCCCGGCAATGGCTCGTGGTGGGCGCGTGCCTGGCGGGGGTGGCCGTGACGCTGCCGGGCGTGCTGCCCATCCTGCCCGCCAGCGACGTGCACACCCTGCCGGCTAGCTCTCAGCAGAGCTCCGTCGGAGACTCCATCGGCTGGCCCCAGCTCACCCGGGCCGTAGCGGCGCAGGACGCGGCCCTGACGCAAGGCGGCCAGCCGCCTACCTCGATCTTCACCGGATACTACGCAGAAGCCGGCGCGCTGGACGTCTACGGCAGCCGGGACCACCTGCCGCCCGTGCTCTCCGGCCAGAACGCCTACTGGACGTGGGGACCCGGCCGGGCCTCCGACGCCACGGTGCTCGTCGTCGACGCGCTCGGCCGGCTGCGGCCCTACTTCGCCAATTGCCGCCTCCTGAGCACCTACCACGCCCCCTACGGCGTGCAGAACGACTGGACTCCCATCCAGATCGGCGTCTGCACTCGCCCGGCCGGCAGCTGGCCAGCTCTGTGGCCGCGCCTGAGGTACTACGGCTAACAGTCCATGTCCGGGTGCGCGCGATCGTGCTGGCTCCGTGCTGGCCCGGCCCTCGGGCCAGGTCGGCGGGCCACGGCAGTTCGGCGTACCCGGCGCAGGCGCTGGTGCCGCGATCGACGCGGTCAGCTGTCAGCTGTATTCGCGTAGCTGCGGCCATATCTGGGCCCACGGCAGCCGAGGGCCGGTGCAGATATAGACGTGGCCGCCCCATTGCTGGTTGTGGAGGCCGTACGGATTCGACAGCGTAGCGACCACCCGGACGCTGGTGAAGAACTCCAAGAGGTAGAAGCCGTAGCCGGTGCCGCCGCCGGCGGGCCCGGGCGCGACGGCCACGATGGTGGTGGCGTGCGGGTTACCTGGCCCCCACCACCACTCGCTGTTCTGCCTGCTGACGGCGGTCGGTAGCCCCGTCCCCCGGCCGAGCTCGTTGATGGCCCCGGCCAAGCCGTAGTTGTCGGCGAAGAGCACGGCGCTGGCCCGCTGGCTGCGTGGCAGGGATTTCCACACCGCATCCACGGTGCGGACGAGCTGGAGCCAGCCGATGGTCTCGAGCGGGGTCGGGTTCGACTTGTAGAAGGTCCGGGCGAGGCCGGCGGGCGGGAGCACCGGCAGCTCTAGCGGCAGGGTCACCGCCGTGAGGACCGCGGTGGCCAGCATGAGGTTGCGCAGCCGGCCCGGCCGCGCGTGCAGCCACCCGTCGATGGCCACGGCACCGGCGGCGAGCAGGTACACGTACGCGGCGGCCAGGTAGTAGCCCTTCGCCCCGGCGGTGAGCGCGAACAAGACGAACAGCAGCCCGTACGCCCACGCCAGCGCCCGCCACAGCGGCCGCCCGGACCGCGACAGGCACCACAGGCCGATCACCGAGACCCCCGCCAGGGTCAGGGCTGCGATGCCCAGCTGCTGGAGGACCCAGGGGCCGATATTGGCCAGGCCGCCGTTTTCCCGGTAGAGCGCTTGAGTCATGGCGATCGTCGCCCACTGGTGGTGTGCCTGCCACCACAGGTCGGGAAGCTCGAACGCCACCGCGATCACGGCGCCGGCCAGGAACCAGCGGTTCCAGATCATCCGGCGGCCGCCGCTGAGCAGGGCCCCGATGACCAGCGCGATGGCGAAGAAGCTCATGCTGTGGTCATCAGCCACACCGAAGCCGGCGACCAGGCCCCCGGCCAGCCACCAGCGGAAGTCGCCGGTCCGCCCGATCCTGACAACGATGAGCGCCAGCCCCGCCCATGCCAGCAACTCGTAGGGTGTCGTGTTCGCCAGATGATCGGACCCCAGCAGCCACGGCGCCATGGCCGTCCCGGCCGCGGCCAGCAGCTGCGCCCGCCGGGCGCCGCCGAACTCGCGGGCGGTCAGCCCGCCGACCACCACCGTCGCCCACGCCGCCAGCGACGGCCACACCCGCAGGCCGGGCAGCGACACCCCGAACAGCTTCAGCGACACCCACGCCAGCAGCGGCGCCAGCACCGGCTGATCAACATAGCTCGCCTGCAGATGCCGCGCACAGTCCAGGAAATACAGCTCATCGCGGTCAAAGCCATACCGGTCCGACAGCGCCATCAGCACCGCGAAGACGATGCCGCCAACCGCGATCACACGCCGGTCGAACGGGCCGACGTCCGGCAGCGCGCCGGCGGGCCACCGGGCGCCGTCATCCCACCCGATCATCCCCTTGAGCCGGGCCTGCAGCGCCGCGTAGTCCCCCATGTCCGCTTGGCCGCTAGGCAAGCCGCCACCGCCCAAAGTCCGCCCCGCCCGAAATGGCTCAGCGTAATTGTCATGCCGGCCGGCCGCATGCGCGCCACCCGTCACGCAATCGTGACCGGCCTGGCTGGCAGGCTTGCCGGGTCTTCGCTGGTGAGGTCACGGATGCGCGGACGGGCGAGGGCAGCCGCTGGCGTGGTGAGACGTCAGATGCGGGCGCCGTCGGCGAGGTGGCCAGGGCTCTGGCTTTCGAATCTTAGCCTTGCTAACGAGATCCTGGGGGCCCGGCCAAACGGGGAGCCAACGACCACGGGCATACGGCTACGCTAGTCCGCATCCAGCCTTACCATTTCAGCGAAACGGCACGTCAGGCCACGCCCGGCCACGTCAGGCCGTGTCACGGGAGTGCCTCCTAATACGGCAGCATCCAATCGCTGGCTGACCAGGGTCATGTTCGCCGCCGGGAATCGGGCAGGTTGCCGCGATGATGGTGACGCCCGGTTAGATGGGTGTCCCGGACTTGTTAATGGGCCGCGTTCCAGGCGGCAACGGCGCGGAAGGATTCCTTGGGTTCCCAGGGCATGTCCGGGTAGGTGGTGCCGTGCTCGGTGGTGTCCCACGGGATGTCCGGGAATTCCTGAGTCAGGTCGCCGAGCCTGCCGGCGAAGCTTCTCACTAGGCTGTAGCCGGCTAGGTCGAAGTCGAACCGGGGGTCGGGGTTCCACGGGCTCCCCTGCTGGACGAAGGTGTGGACGAACGCGATGTCCGCGCCGCCTGCCTCGAAGATGTCCAGGCACTGGCTGATCTCCCGGGCTTGCCCCGCCTCGTCCCGCACGTAGCCGTCGTTGACGTGGGGCTGGTCGCCGCCATGGTCGATGATGTCGAAGCCCCAGCCGCCACGGTCCGCGGCCCCCTGGTAGGTGCAGCAGCCGAACTCGCCGATGATCAGCGGCCGTCCTCCTGCCTTGTTCCTGAATACCTGCACGGCCCGGCCGAAGTGGGGGCGGCTGAGCTTGTCCCGGTACAGGTCAACGCCGGCCACGTCGTATCCTGTCCAGTCCACTTGCTCAGTCGGAAGCGCGCAGTAGGTGATCTGCCCGCCGAACTGCGGCCGGACGGCTGCTGCCGCGCGGGCGAGGAACTCATTCAGCGATTCCTGGGTGGCTGGTGCGCGAAGAAAGCTGTCGAGGTCAGGGCTGGCGATCCGCTCGGGCACGGTGCCGCCGGGGATGATGCCCCGCATGAACAGGCACAGCTCACTCCCCACGCTGAGGAAGACGCGGCCCGGATACGTGTGCCGCAGTTCCTCGGCGACGCGCGCTGCGCTCACGACGTGAGCGAGCGTGTCTTCGGCATCGTGGTCCCACAGTTCCGGTGACAGCCATGCCTCAAGTCCCAGTTCCAGCGCGGCCTGGGCGGTCCAGCTCAGCCGGGGCAGGTCGGCGCTGCAGATCCTCACTGCCGTGCAGTGCAGGTCGCCGGCGATTATCTCCAGTTCCCGCCGCACGTCCCCGGGCCGGAAGTCCGGTCGCCAGCTCCGCCCCTCAAGCTCCCGGCCGACGTCGTAGCAGACACCCTTGCGCCGCATTGCTACTTCCCGCGCCGCTCGGCCCCGGCGGCGATCATTTTCTGGATCGCCTGCCGGGTGACGCCCAGCTCCCGCGCGAGGTCGGCCTGCGAGAACCCGTCGGCAAGCAGCGCCTCCATGATCTGCCGCCGCTCCCGCGCCAGTTCCGCCGCCCGCCGGGCCGCCTCGATGGCCGCCGCCCGCACCTCCTTCAGCCGCGCGACCATCTCCCGGTGCTCGGCCGTCTCAACCTGCTTGCCCATGCCCCAATTGTGACAACCGGGGGCTGTCAATGTCAGCCCCCGGTTGTCAGGCCAGGGCAGGCCGCCCGCCGGACCGGGAGGTTCCCGTTCCAGCCGCGCAGAGCGCTGGAGAACCAGTGCGCAGGTAAGCAGCATCTGCACGGAATCTGGCGGCATGAACGCGGCCGCCCTCGACCATGCTGCTTTGTGAGAGCAAATGAACATAAGGCGGCTGGAGCTGCCAGACTAGGGGCAAGCCGGGCACTGCGGGAGCGGGCTGCCCTGATGGGGCTGCTGCGTTCCTGCTTTGTCCGGGCGCAGACGTGGCTGCAGGCCGGGAAGTACCTGAACGCGCTGGCCAGCGACCTGCCGTCGCGGAACGGATGGTCGATCGCCCAGTACGCGGGCGACAGGTCGCCCGGTAAGTCCCAGCGGCTGCTGAACAGGGCCTCGTGGGACGAGCGGGCGGCGATGAGCCTGGTCAGGAGGTACGCGGCGGCCGGGCTGGACGACGCGGCCCGCCGGTCGCGCCGCAGGCGGATGACGGTCGGCGCGCTGGACGAGACGGGCCAGGAGAAGCAGGGCAGTTCAACGGGGTAAAACGGCAGTACATGGGGTGCGCGGGTCGCGTTGCGAACGGGATCAACACGGTGCACCTGTCCTATGTGCGGGAGAAGACCGGCCACGCGCTGGCCGGCGCACGGCAGTGGATACCGGCTGAGGACATCAGGGACCCGGTGAAATCCCTAGTCACGGGACTGCCGGTCAGCCTGCGGTTCCGCACCAAAGGACAGCGTGCCATCGACATCCTGCACGACGCCTACGGCGACGGCCTCGCGTTGGACTTCATCTGCGGCGATGAAGTCTACGGTTCCTGCACGGACCTGCGGGAGTACCTGGAGGGCCACGGCCAGGCCTACGTACTGCGCGTCGCCTCGAACTTCATGCTCACGCTCGCCGGCGCGACGAAGATGACCTGCGCGGAGGCGGTGAACAAGCTGCTGAAGGCGAAGAAGGCGTGGGAGGTCCGCTCCGCAGGCCAAGGGTCGAAGGGTGAGCGGTAGTACGCCTGGGCCTGGCTCGCCACCGCCTCGCGACACCACTCGCTGCTGGTCCGCCGCCACCTGAAGAGCGGCGAGCTGGCCTTCCATTACTGCTTCGTCCCGGACGGGCAGCTCGCGTCCAAGGCCCGGCTGATCAGGGCAGGCAGTCACCCTTGTGTCAAGTATTGCTCTGCGTACGCGAGAATGGGCATGCGGTGACTAGCAGAACGCCGGGCGGTCCCAGAAGGAAAGGTTTTCGTGAAACTTCTTCTCACTTCCTCAGGCATCAGTAACCCGAGCATCTACGACGTGCTCGTCGACCTGCTGGGCAAGCCGGTTGCCGAGTCCAGTGCCCTGTTCGTTCCCACCGCGATCTACCCCTTCCCTGACGGTGCGGGCAAGGCATTCCAGGCGATCTCCGGAAACGCCAAGAGTCCGTTGTGCGATTTGGGCTGGAAGTCGGTGGGGGTGCTGGAGCTCACCGCGCTGCCCAGCATCGATAAAGAAGTCTGGGTCGCAACGGTCCAGAACTGCGACGCCCTGCTGGTCTGGGGCGGCGATCCGGTGTACCTGTCCTACTGGATGAAGCATTCGGGACTCGCAGATCTCTTGCCGTCCTTGCGGCCCGAGACGGTGTACGTAGGGGTGAGCGCCGGGAGCATCGCGATGGCGTCGATGTTCGGTGAGACGTATTTTGATCCGCCCAGATGCAGCGGGGAAAGGCTCTGGTCCGAAGATATCGTGTTCGCTAGGGGCGGGGAAGAAATCACCATGACCTTGGTCATGGCTGAGGGAGCAGGACTCGTTGATTTTGCGATCATTCCGCACGTGGAATACGGCGATCACCAAGACGTGGCGAACGCAGAAAAATGGGCCGGCCGGCTGCCCGTGCCGACATACGCTATAGACGATGAGACGGCCCTCAAAGTGATCGACGGCGCCGTTGAGGTCGTCTCCGAAGGGCACTGGAAGCTGTTCAGCTCCTGAACACGCGGGGGGCCCGGCGGGTCGGTCGCGACCTACGGCCTTCCTGGCTGACATCGGGGGTCCGGAGGGGCTCTGCGTCGTTTACCACGCCATGAGGCTGCCGCTCACCGCGGCGCAGCCCTTGAGCGGCTAGACATCGGGTTGGCAGTTTAACCGTGCTCTGCTGTAGCGGGCGCGGCCTCGGGAGGGTGTTCCACGAGTTCCTCGAGCTGTTCGGGCTTGAGCTGCGTCAGGTCGAACGGCACGCCCGCGTCGGCTCGCTGTCTTCAAGGGCGTCCGCCACCACCCGCAGGTACCTCACCCTGCCCTTCGGCCGGGCGTCGAGACTCGACGCCGCCGGTGGCTGGTCACGCTCGAGCGCGGCGATGAGCTGCTCCGCGTCCTCTGCGGTGATCTTTTCCTCCCTGCTCCCGTCGGCCGCCCCGACTCCCTCGCCGGGCGCCCGGTGATGCGGCACGCCCGGCCTTCGCGCCGGGACGGTTAGCCTGGGACCGTGACCGTGAGGGGTGGGCGATGACCGGTGACCTGGCGGATCTGGCGGGGCGGCTTTCTGCGGGCGCCGTGGTGACCGATGACGGGATCATCGAGGGTTACCGGCGTGACCGCGCGGCCACCGTTCCCGCCGGTCGGCCGCGGGCGGTCGTCCGTCCGGGCACCGTCGCGGAGGTGAGCGGAACGCTGCGGTGGGCGGCCGAGAACGCGGTTCCCGTGGTGCCCAGGGGCGCGGGTACCGGGCTCTCCGGCGGCGCGAACGCGATCGACGGGGGCCTGATGCTCAGCCTGGAGCGGTTCACCGCCATCCGCGAGATCAACACGAGGCATCAGTACGCCGTCGTCGAGGCGGGGGTCCTCAACGCCGACCTGGGCCGGGCGGCCGCGGCCGCCGGGATGTTCTACCCGCCCGATCCGGGCAGCTTCGAGATCTGCACGATCGGCGGGAACCTGGCCACCAACGCGGGCGGCATGCGATGCGTCAAGTACGGCGTGACCCGTGATTCCGCGCTCGGCCTTGAAGTCGTCCTGGCCGACGGCACCGTGCTGCGCACCGGCAGCGGCGCCCGCAAGGACGTCGCCGGATACGACCTGACCTCGCTGTTCATCGGGTCGGAAGGGACCCTTGGCGTGATCACGTCGGCCACGTTGCGGATCCGCCCGCGCCCGCCACGCGACCCGGTGACGTTCGTCGCGTCGTTTCCCGCGCTGGCCGCGATCGGCCACGCGGTGGACGCCATCCAGGCCAGCGGGGTCGTGCCAAGCATGCTCGAGCTCATCGACCAGGCCACGGTCAACGCGATCGAGGACTACCGCCGGATGGACCTGGACCGCAGCGCCGCCGGGTTGCTCATCGGCCAGGCCGACGGCGCCGCCGCCGATGATGAGGTCCGGCGGATGACGCGGTGCTGCGAGCAGGCGGGCGCCGACCTTGTCGTCCAGGCGACGACCGCCGAGGAATCGGACCTGCTCCTTGAGGCGCGCCGGCTGGCAGGCACGGCCGTCATGGCCGCGGGACCAACGGTCATCGAAGACGTCTGCGTCCGGCCCGGGCAGCTTGCGGAGATGCTCGCGGCCGTCCAGGAGGTGAGCGCGGCCAGCGGCATCCCGATCGCGACCGTCGCGCACGCCGGCGACGGCAACCTGCATCCGGTGCTGATGCTGCCCGACCTGGGCGCCGAGACCGTGGCCCGGGCCATGGCGGCGGGTGAACGGCTCTGCGAGCACGCGCGCCTGCTCGGCGGGACGATCACGGGCGAGCATGGTGTCGGGGTGCTCAAGCAGGCCTGGCTGCGGCAGCAACTCGGGCCCGCATCCCTGGCCGTGCACCAGGCGATCAAGACAGCGCTCGACCCGGCCGGCATCCTCAACCCAGGCCGGTCCTTCTGACGCCGCCCGGCTCTGTCAGCCTAGACACCTCGACCGAGCGGGGGCCGGGCGCCCCTTGGGTCTGGCCGGGCAGTGGCCAACGGCGACGATGGGCGGGCCATGGCTGCTTATGCGGTTGCGCATCTGGACGAGATCGAGGAATTTACGGACGCAGGCTGTCGCTATCGGCCGATCCGGCACCACCTGGGCATCACGGCGTTCGGAGTGACGGCCTGGACACGCCTTGCCGCGCAGGTCCACGCCGTCAGCATGCAACGACCACGGCGACGGCCGCAATGCCCCTGGCCGGGGCTGACCGCAGCCGCGCCGCTCCGGCGGGGTTTCTCCTACGCTGCGGGTATGGCGCAGATAAGCGTGGGTACGGCGTCGTGGACGGATAAGACCCTGATCGCTTCCGGCTGGTACCCGCCCGAGGCGGATACGCCGGAGAAGCGGCTGCGGTTCTACGCCCGCCAGTTCCCGCTGGTCGAGGTGGACGCTACCTACTACGCGCTGCCCGCCGAGCAGACCGCGGCGTTCTGGGCGGAGCGGACCCCGGCCGGGTTCACCTTCAACGTCAAGGCGTTCAGCCTGTTCACCGGCCACCCGACCCCCGTCAGGGCGCTGCCCGCCGACCTGCGCGAAGCCGCGGGCAAGTCCGGCAAGGACCGGGTCTACCGCACCGACGTCGACCCTTCGGTGACCGATCAGGCGTGGGACCGGTTCCTCGGTGCGCTGGAACCCCTGCGCCGGGCCGGCAAGCTCGGCGCGATCTTGCTGCAGTTCCCGCCGTGGTTCCCGATCGCCCGGGCGAACAAGGAGTACATCGTGGCGTGCGCGGCCCGCGCCGCGCCGGACCGGGTGTGCGTGGAGTTCCGCAACCGGACCTGGATGACCGAGGACAACCAGGCCGAAACGCTGGGCTTCCTGGCCGCCAACCGGCTGCCGTACGTGTGCGTGGACATGCCGCAGGGCTATCCCAGCTCGATCCCGCCGGTGCTGGCCGCCACCAGCGACCTGGCCGTGGTCCGGATGCACGGCCACTCGGACAAGTGGGACAGCAAGGACATCTACGAGCGCTTCGGCTATGAGTACACCGGGCAGGAGCTAGACGACTGGGCGGCCAGGATCCGCGGCCTAGCCGACGACGCCGAGGTCACCGACGTCCTGTTCAACAACTGCTACAGCAACTACGCCCAGGTCAACGCCCGGCAACTCGCCGACAGGCTGAGCACCTGACCAGCGGGCCGGCCGGGCGGCCGGCGATAAAGCGTGCCGCGGCGCCTGCTCGTCTGTGCCTTCGTCGCCCTGCCGCCAGTTCCGCGCGAGGGCGACGAGGCCGCGAACCACGTCGGGGGGCAGCCCTGGAGTGCTGGCGATGTGCCACAGCGTGGGGTCTTCGTACTCGGCATGCCCGAGGGTCGGCGAACCCACGCTAGGTTCCCCGCCCGCCAGTATCCGTCGCCACGAACCCGGAGCCCAGCCGAGCCGGTTCTCGACCATCCCGAGGGTGCTTGGGGAAACGCGCTGGCCGTTCTCGAGCTTTCCCAGCGTCCGCTCGGTCACTCCGGACGCGTCGGCAAGGGCCCGCCTGTCCCGCATGCCTAGCTCGACCCGGCGTGCGACCACGTAATCGGCGAGCCGCTGCCAGTCCTCATCGGCCATATGACTGCCCCTCCCGCGTAGCCGGTGCTCGTCCCGCCACCGGCTACGTACCCATCTATATCCGAAGAAGATAGAAGAGTCTAGCTCTCCCGCGGGGGGTTGACGGTACACATCTGCGTCTCTCTTCTCAGTTCATCTTGTTCATGCTCTTTACTTCCTACCTATGCTGCTATATGGTGCGTGAGTCAGGAGATATATTCTTGTTTCTTCCTAGATTTACCGAGACGCTGCAGGCCGGTGTGTCCTTGCGCAGGGGGAGGGGAGCGCAAGGACACACCGGTCACGCAGCCGGACGCCTGCCTGGCTCTGCCGGATCTGGGTCAGGTCTGCGGGCTCTGCAGGCTCAGCGGGCTCGGCGCGCCATACCCGATCATGAGCACCTTGCTGGCATGCAGCGTTTCCCGTTTCATCCATGTGGGGCGGTACGGGGCTCGCTGCGCGTTGAGGAACGCTTGCATCCAGCCGAGGTATGCGGCCGGGGTCAGGTGCGCGGCCGGGTCCGCCGTGGCCAAGTCCACCGACCGCATCAGGCTGCCAGGTCCGCCACCAGGCGATTGGTTGACGAAGGACACGACGCTCACCGGGTGGAAAGCGGCCATGATGGCGAGGAGCTGCGGCAGCTGCGGGTCAATGTCGCCGCTGAGAAGTTGTGCCCTGGCTTTGGGTGAGACCTGGATCCGGCTGTTGGCCAGCAGCTCGGCATCGGAACCTTCCCTGCCGCTCAGCGCCGACTGCCGAACGTCAAGGTACTTGGCGGTACCGCCGGGGAAGACCCACAGGATCTCGATCCTGGCGTTCCCGGAGCCGAAGCTCGCGAGGACGACCGGGGCGTAGACCGAGGCCAGCCGGCCGCCGAACTGGGCTCGGACAGCGGCGGTGGCCACCACCAGGGCAGAGCCAAGAGGATCTGTCGCCTCGGGGCCGAGCGTCTCCACGTTCGGGAAGCCTTCGTTGGCCAGATCCGCGCATACCTCGGGATCGCACGACACGAATTCGGAACGGCTGACTTGACCGACGATCCAGTTGATGGCCGCCGCTCTGGCCGTAGCCTCGGCGGCGAGTTCCTCGTTAACCCGGCTGCCCGCTGGCCGTTCAGACGACGGGCCGCGCCGGGGAAGATTCAAGGCGAGCCCGGTGACCCCGGCTACGAGCACGATCGCGGCCAGCAGCACGGCCACCCACCGGCGCCGCCGGGTGCGACCGCGCCGGCGTCGCGCCGACCGTCGCCTGACCGGCAGCCCATCGGCAAGCAGGCCATCGCCGTTTCCCCGCGGCCCGGGTGCGGTCGGCGCGATCCGTGAGCTGGATGTCTCCTCACCCTCATCCGTGGCCAGCGGGGGGGCCACGGGCGGCATCGGTCCCACGAGCAGCGCTCCCGCGGCCACCAGCTCGGCGAGCGCGCCGCGGGCCGACGGCCGCAGGGCGGGGTCCTTGGTGAGGCAGCGGTAGACCAGCGAGCCCAGTGGTTCGGGAAGCCTGCCCACGCGCGGCTCGGAATGAAGAATGGCGAACGCGGCGGCGGTCAGCGACCCGCCCCTGAAGGGCAACTCTCCGGTACCCGCGAACACCATGGTCACGCCCCAGGACCACATGTCGGCCGCGGCGGTCACCCGATTCCCGGCGAGCTGCTCAGGAGCCATGAACGCCGGAGTTCCCACGGCAACGTGGCCAGAAGGGCCCGCGGTGGTCATCCCGGGAACGGCCGCCAGCCCGAAGTCGATCACCACTGGCCCGTCGGGTCCGAGCAGGACGTTGCCCGGCTTGAAGTCGCGGTGCACCATCCCGGCCGCATGCACTATGCCCAGCGCGGTCAGCGTCGCGATGGCGATGCGCTCGAGCGCAGCGTCACCCTGCGGTCCGTACTGCTCGACGACCTCCACCAGCGATGGCCCGTCGACGTATTCGGTGACGATAAACGGCCGGCGTTCGAAGATTCCGGCATCAAGAACCTGCGCAGTGCAGAACCGGGCGACCCGCTGAGCCGCGGCGACCTCCTTCAGAAAGCGGCTCCGGACCTGCGGGTCCGTGGTTGGCGACAGAAGCTTGACCGCCGCGTGGCTTCCGGTCGGACCCACGGCCAGGAACACGACGCCCTGCCCGCCTTCCCCGAGGCGGCCGAGCAACCGGTAGTTGCCCACCTCGCGCGGATCCGTCTCGCGCAGGGGAAGGACGTCAGACATCGTGGGCTGGTCGGACGTCACCCTGGCCATTTTGCTCCTAGCAGCTCAGCGACCGCCACGGTTCCGATTCGCCAGTTTTCCCCGAGAAGGTAGTAGATTTCCCTTTGAACGCCTTCCGACCCGGGCATGCTCCTGGAGAAGCCCGGCCGCGAGATGCCCGAGGGGCAGGCGGCGAGCCGGGTCAGGGGTGGGGCCCCGATGGCGCCGTCTCCCCCCCGCGGTGCCCGGGGCCCCACCCCGCCTCAGGCGTCGGCCGCAGCTCAGCGCAAGCGCCAGTAGCCAACCAGGGAAAGGTCACCGGGATGAGCGATGAGCAGGGCGGTGAGATGAGCGGCGAGGACAGCGGGCCAGGTGAAAAGGCCCGGCGACAGGAGCTCGCCCAGAACGTGGTGCCGTCAGCGGACCTGCCGCTGGGCTACACGCTTGAGGGGCCCGCCGAGCCGGGGGCGGACGCCGACGTCCCCGGCGTGCTGGGGGGCCCGGGCATCAGCATTCTCTGCGAAGATGAGGACGAGCCCGGCAATCGTTGGTCCGAGCATCCTCGGTAAGGGATTCGACGGCGTCATCTGACCGAACGCCAGACCTGGCGCGTCCGAGGAGGATGAATCCATGCCAGGTGAGCTGACCCGCTGTCCGCACTGCGGCCAGACCAACCGCGTCCCGGCCGCGGCGGCCGGGACGCCGCGGTGCGGGAAGTGCCATCAGCCGCTGCCGTGGGTCGTCGACGCCGACGACACCACGTTCGCAGACGTCGCGGACGCCGCTACGATCCCGGTCATCGTCGACCTGTGGGCGCCCTGGTGCGGGCCGTGCCGCGCGGTCAGCCCGGCGCTGGAGCAGCTCGCCCGCGACCTGGCGGGCCAGGTGAAGCTGGTCAAGGTGAACGTCGACGTCTCGCCCCACCTGTCGCAGCGATTCGGGGCGCAGGCGATCCCGACGTTGCTCGTGCTGCGTAACGGGCACGTGGCGGCCAGGCAGACAGGCGCCGCCCCGCTGGCCGCGCTGCGCGCGTGGGTGAACAACGCGCTCGCCGCACCCGCTCACTGAGGGCGCGCTGGGGGTGAATCATGCCGAGGATCCACAGCTACGGCGTCTTGGTCACGTGGACGGGTAACCGCGGCACCGGCACGAGCGCATACCGCGCCTATGACCGGGATCACGAGGTCAGCGCGGATGGCCGTCCGGTGATCGCCGCTAGCTCCGAGCCGCTATTCCGCGGTGACCTGGCGCGGTGGAACCCTGAGCTGGAGCTTGTCGCCGCGCTATCGCAGTGCCACATGCTGTGGTACCTGCACCTGTGTGCGGAGGCGGGGGTCATCGTGATGAGCTACACCGACCACGCGGGCGGCGCCATGACCGAGGATGACGACGGCGGCGGCCGGTTCACCGAGGTCGTCCTGCGGCCGCAGGTGGCCGTCGCCTCACCGGACATGACCGAAACCGCCGCGCGCCTCCACCAGGACGCTCACGCCAAGTGCTTCATCGCCAACTCGGTGAACTTCCCGGTCCGCCACGAGCCGGTCATCACCGTCTGAGGATCACCGCCGGGTAAACACGGCGCGGATGGTGAGGGTGTTGTTCATCGAGGTCAGGCCCAGCAGATTCCAGGTCAGGCCGAAGTCGGCCCGGTTGATGACCTGATTGCCGTTCGCCGTGCAGGCCTGGCGAAATGCCACTATCGTGACGGTTTGGGACTGCGGGGACCCGGGCCGGACAGGCTCGGGACGTCGGCCTGCGCAGGGAGTGGGTCTTGAGCCGGTCGTTTGGCTGTTCCTGGCTGGTGGTGGGTCCGTGAACGGGACGTACCCGGTCCTGCCCGACGTGGCAATGTCGGGCAGGGTCGCCGGTTACCACCTCGAGGAGTGCATCGGTGAGAGCGGCATCGCTGTCGTCCGCCTCGCCCGGGACGAGCACCTGGACCGTAAGGTGGCGGTCAAGATCCTGGCCCCGGAGCTGGCCGGCGATGCCGTCTTCCGGACGCGGTTTCTTTCCGAGTCACGGGCGGCCGCCGAGATAGGCCACCCCCACATCGTTCCCGTCTATGAGGCCGGCGACGTGGGCGGGATCCTGTACGCGGCCATGCGCCACGTCGGGGGCGGCGACGCCAGGTCGCTGCTCAGCCGGCTCGGGCCGCTTCCGGTGGCTTCGGCCTGGAGCGTCATCGCCCAGATTGCGTCGGCCCTGGATGCCGCTCACGGCCACGGACTGATCCATCGCGACGTCAAGCCCGCCAACATGCTGCTCGATGCCGTTAGCGGGGGCGGAACACCCGACCGGGCCGGCGGCTACCGCCATGTGTACCTATCTGATTTCGGCATGGGGAGAGACCTGTCGCCGGGTGAGATCATCGCGACGGACCAGTTCGCCGGAGCCCTTAATTACCTCGCGCCCGAGCAGATCCAAGGGCGCGCCCTGGACCGGCGCGCGGACCTGTACTCGCTGGCCTGTGCCGCGTTCGAGCTGCTGTGCGGCGCGCCGCCATTCGGGCAGGACCAGGGCTTGACGGTGATGTACGCACAGCTGTACGCGCCACCCCCCCTCGGCGACGGCGCTGCGCCCCGACCTGCCTGCGGCCGTCGACCAGGTCCTGGCTACGGCGCTGGCGAAGGACCCGGCAGGCCGGTACGCGACGTGTGGCCAGTTCGCTGACGAACTGCGCACGGCGCTAGGGCTCGCTCCCGGCTGGCTCGATGACCCCGCACGGTTGCGCTCGCAGGGCCGCGCGAGGCCAGCCACGGAATCCTGGCCGTCCTCCACCCAGGAGCGGCCTGCCGGGCGGCACGAGCCCGCTCAGCCGCCATCGCCGCAAGACCGGCCTCCGGCCGGGCCCGGTCAGGTGAGCCCCGGCCCGGTCAGCGGCCCGGGCCGATCCCGCCGTCGCCGGCCCAGCCTCCGCTCAGGCGTCATCGGGCTCATCCTGGCTTTGGCGGCAGCGGGCATCGCCGCGGCGGTGACCGCCGCCGTCGTGCCAGCCCATGGCGCGCCGGCCCACGTCAGGCCCGCCGTGTCCTCGCCCGCGGCAACCCCGGCAACCCCGGCAACCTCAGCGCCACCGTCTTCGGCGCCGCCGCCATCGCCATCGCCGGCGCCTTCGTCGCCATCAGCGGCCGCACTGGCCTCGAACCAGGCGGCCGCCGTGAACCATCTGCTGAATTCGAGCGCGGCCACCCGGACGGCGTTGCAAAGCGCGGTCAGCGAGGTCGGCGCGTGCACGGACCTGTCCAGCGCGGTCGGGCAGATCCAGGCCGCGGTGAATCAGCGCAGCACCGAGTACAGCCAGGCCTCAGCCCTGTCAACGTCCGCTCTGGCGGATGGCGGGACCGTGAAGGCCGACCTGACCGCGGCCCTGCGCAGCTCGCTGGCCGCCGACCGGGACTATCTGTCCTGGGCGCAGCTCCAGCTCACGCAGGGGTGCGTCCCGGCTGCTCAATCCAGTGCCTACAACGCCGCGAATGAGGCTGACCAGCAGGCCAACGCCGCGAAGGAGGCGTTCGTCCAGGTCTGGAACCCGGTCGCGGCCCGGTACGGCATCCAGCAGGAGTCCGCCAGCAGCATCTAGCCGCCGCTGGGCGCCCCACTCCTCGACCGCGGCGAGCGCGGGGGGCAGCAGCGCCTCAGCGGAGCCGTAGTGGTAGCCGAGCCCAGGTTCGTCCCTGGACACGCCACCTGCCACCATGGACGGGTGAGCGCCACCCCGCGCGCCGGAGCGCCCGCGCGTGGCGGCCAGCCGGCGCCCCCTGCCGCCGCGAGCGCCCCGGCGGCGGTGACCGCGCTCCGGCGGTGGCTGGTCAGCAGGCGCTTGCCGCTGCTCGCCCTGGCGGCCCTGATCGCCATCGGGATGGCCGCGACGACCTGGGGAAACCGTCTGCTCAGACCCTGGGAAGCCAGCCTCACCGGCAGGCAGGCGTTCGTGCTTCCGGCCGACTTGTGGTCCACCATGACCGCAGCCAACCACCTGGTGCACCTGGATCTGGCCGGCTTGTACGCCCAGCACACCGGTCTGGTGGCGTTCCCCGGCGCGGCGCTGATCCTCGTTCCCGTGGTGGCCGTGATCGACGCGGCCGGGCTCGGGCTCGCGCCTCCGGGCCCGCTCAACCCCCACCCTGGCGCGTGGCTGCTCGCCGGGCCCTATGAGATGGCTCTGTCCGGCTTGGTGCTGCTCGCCGCCGACTCGATCGCCGAACGCGTCGGGGTGGCACGTCGCAAGCGCGCGCTGCTGGCCGCCGCGGGAGCCGTGGCCCTCGGCAATGTCTCGCTGGCCGGAGGCCATCCAGAGGACGCCGTGGCGGTGGCGCTGCTGTTGTACGCCATCCTGGCGCTAGCCGACTCCAGAGCCGGGCGGTCTGCGTGGCTTACCGGGGCGGCGCTCGCGATCCAGCCGCTGGTTGTTCTCGCGCTGCCGGTCCTGCTGGCGACCCTCGGACCGCGCCGGATCGCCGGCTACCTGACCAGGGCCGCCGCCCCGAGCGCGGCGCTGCTCGGCGCCGCCGCCGCGGCGAACTGGAGGGCGACCTTCGACGCCGTGACCAGCCAGCCCAACTGGCCGGCCATCGATCACCCGACTCCGTGGACGTCGCTTGCCCCGCACCTGGGCGACGGTGCGGTGGCCGCCGGGCCCCTGCGGGCGCTGGCCATCCTCGCGGCCTGCGGGTGCGCGCTCGTCGTCCGGCACCGGTGGCGCGCGACGGGCCGCATGACCCAGTGGAGCCCCGAATTCCTCTCCGGACTGCTGTGGTGGGTCGCCGTGGCACTGGCCATCCGCTGCGTGTTCGAGCCCGTGATGGTCGGCTACTACGTGTGGCCGGCGCTGGCGGTCGCGCTGGTGACGGCCTCGAGTAGCTGGTCACGTCTCATCGCCACCTCGCTCGCCGCCGTGATCCTCACCTTCGCCTCGGGAGCCGGGTGGCGGGGTCCGTGGGCCTGGTGGGCACCCATGGTCGCGGGGCTGGCCCTGACTCTGCTTCTCGCCCGCGTCCCGCGACGCGATAGCGCGTCGCAGCCAGCCGGCTCACTGGCCCGTGGCGAGACGTAACAGGGCGACGCAGTAGTAGACGGCGAGCGGCAGCACCGTGCTCCGGCCGGGCGCCCGCGCGGTGACGTCCAGGCAATGGTGGGCGACCCAGAGCAGCCGCGGATCGGTCGTCGTGGGGGAGGCCAGGACAGTGGCGACCCAGCCGGTCCGGATCAGGTGCTGCAGCGTGGCCAGGGTCGGCTCGGGAATGGTGCCGGTGAAGCCGCCGATCGGCAGCACCTCCAGGCCGCTGGCGTAGATGAACGGAGCGGCCAGTGCGGCCGTCTGGGTCGCCATCAGGTACGGCTCCGCCGCGTTGGCCTGCTCCAGCGTGGCCAGGGATGACCGGATGTCGAACCCCGCCGACAGGAAGCTCGTGATGTCGCCCGTCTCGCGAGCCGACTCGAACGGTGTCTGGAACGGCCCGAGCCCGCTCGTCACCACGGCCGCAGCGCCGACGGCCGGCACGATCAGCGTGGCCCCCGCCGCCAGCGCGATGGCGACCACGCCCAGCACGCCTGCCCGCCTGCGCCACGCCGCGGCCACGATCAAGCACACCGCGGCCGCGGCCAGGCCGATGAGCGCGGCCCGCAGCCAGCCGGGCAGGCCGGTGCCGCTCGCGGGCAGCAGCCACGCCCCGTACGCGGCGGTGGCGAGCACGGCGGCGCCGACCGCCAGCCAGGTCCAGCTCGCCTGGCGGTGCCGCCAGGCGAGCACGATCCCGATGGCGATCAGGCTCGCGATGGCGGGGGACAGGGCGGCAAGGTAGTACGTGTTGATCGTCGTGGCCGCCGAGAAGACCGCGAACAACACGATCAGCCAGCTGCCCCACAGCACCAGGCCCGCCCGCGCGAGGTCGCCGCGCGGCTCGCGGCGCCGCGCGGCGAGGCCCGCCAGCAGGGCGACGAGCGCAGCCGCCAGCAGCCAGCCGGAGTCGCGGCCCAGGTCGCCGGTGAGCAGCCGGTGCCACGACGGCGACGGCGAGATGGGTATCCCGAGCCTGATGGTCCGGTTCACCAGCTGGTCCGGCGTGGCCTGGTCCAGCCTGCCGAACCCGTTGTAGACGAAAACCTGCTGGAAGACCGAATCGTGGCTGCTGCCATCGACGTACGGCCGCGACCCGGATGGCCAGACCGACACCACGCTCATCCAGCTCAGCGAAACGGCGGCGGCGAGCAGCACCATCGCGCCGCACCTGCGGGCCCGTGGCAGCCAGCCGCCGGGCGCCGCGATCAGGTAGCAGGCCGCCAGCGCGGGCAGCACCAGCCACGCCTCGAGCATCTTGGCCTGGAAGGCCAGGCCCACCCAGACGCCGGCCAGCAGCAGCGGAGCCCGGCGGCCGGTGATGACCGCCGTCACGACCGAGTCGGCCGCCAGCACGGTGAGCAGGATCATCAGCGTGTCGGAGATGTTGCCGCGGTTGAGCGCCGTCGTGGCGGGCGAGATCGCCAGGATGCCGGCCGCCAGGAGCCCCGCCGCTGGGCCCGCCAGGCGGCGCACCATGTGGTAGAGCACGAGCACGGTCACCGCGCCCTCGACGATCTGCGGCAGGACCAGGGCCCCGTTGCGCGGTCCGAACACTCCGGCCGAGATGGCCTGCAGCCACAGGGCGCCGGGAAGCTTGTCGGTCGTGATCGTCCCGGCCGGGTCGAACGCTCCGAAGAAGAAGTTGGACAGGCCCGTCGTCATGCTGCGGGTCGCGGCCGCGTAGTAGATCTCGATGTTCACCGGCCGGGCGGACCGCCAGGCGTACGAGCCCGCCGCCGCCGCGGTGATCAGCAGGAGCAACGGCCCCGCCCAGGCCGGCTGATCCCCGGCGCCGGGGCGGTGCGAGCGTATCCAGCCGGCCGTGCGCATGGCCAGCTCACGCCAGAAACCCAGCCAGGTGGTCGGCGGCGGCTGGCCGGCTACGCGCGGCGACTGCTCCGCCTCGGCCCCCGTCACCGCTTCCCCCCGCCTTGGACCTCGGCGCCGTCAAGCAAGGACATGACCACCAGTGTGGCAGGGCCCGCCCTAGGCCCGCTTGTACTCCTGGACGGCCCACATGTTCCCGTCGGGGTCGTCGAAGAAGCAGAACCGTGAGCCGGGCGTGCCCTCGGGACCAAGCTGCTGTACCGGGCTGATGCCAACCCCCCGTCCGGCCAGCTCGCCGCGGATCGCATCCAGGTCCTCGACGACGAGCTGCACCCCCTTGACCGAGCCCGGTTCGCCGAGCGGCAGGCCCTCGCCGATCACCACCGAGCAGGCCGAGCCGGGCGGGGTCATCTGCACTATCCGCATGCCGTTGCCAGGCTGCACGTCGTGGTCAAGGCGGAAGCCGACCTGCCCGGTGTAGAAGTCCTTGGCGGCGTCGACATCGCGCACCGGAATGGGAACGACTTCAAGCTTCATATCCATGTCGCCACGCTAGCCGGATCCGCGCCACCAGCCGCGGTCAGCCGCGCTGCCGGCGGATCTGGGCCTTGATCCGCGCCAGCATGGCGGCCATGCCTCGCAGCCGCAGCGGGCTCACCAGGTCACGCAGGCCGAGCTGGCCGGAGAACTCGGCCGGCGTAGCCAGCACCTCATCCGCGTTCAGCCCGTCCAGGCCGGCGTACAGGATGCTGGCGAAGCCGCGGGTGGTCGGCGCTTCCTCGGGCGCCTGGAAGAACAGGTGCACGGTCGCGTCCTGGTCGACCTCGACGGCGAGGAACAGCGGTGACTGGCATTCCGGCACCGGCTCAAGCAGACCGGGGTCCGCGGCGTACCGGTCGGGCAGGGCGGGCAGCTCCCGGGAGAAATCCAGCAGGAGCTGCAGCCGGTCCTGGCCCGACACGGCGTTGAAGTCGTCGGCGATCTCCTGGAGCCGGGGATTGAGCCCGGCCGCGGTGGTCACGGGCTGTCCCCGCGGGTGATCGGGACCCGGACGCTGTTCCCCCACTCGGTCCATGACCCGTCGTAGTTGCGCACGTGCGGGTAGCCGAGCAGGTGCTGGAGCACGAACCACGTGTGGCTGGAGCGCTCGCCGATGCGGCAGTAGACGACGATGTCGTCCTCGGGACCCAGGCCCGCCCCTTCGTGGTAGATCGCCTCGAGCTCGGCGCGGGTGCGGAACGTGGCATCCTCGGCCGCCGCCCGCGCCCACGGGATGCTCTTCGCGCCGGGGATGTGCCCACCGCGCAGCGCGCCTTCCTGCGGATAGTCGGGCATGTGCAGTAGCTCACCGCTGTACTCACCGGGCGACCTGACGTCCACGAGCGGCTGGCCCAGGTGGGCCAGGACCTGGTCCTGGAACGCGCGGAGCTGCTGGTCGTTGCGCTCGATGACCGGGTAGTCCGCCGGCGGGCGCGAAGGGACGTCGGTGCTCAGCGGGCGCCCCTCGGCGATCCACTTGGCTCGCCCGCCGTCCATCAGGCGCACGTCGGGATGCCCGAACAGGGCACAGACCCACAGCGCGTACGCCGCCCACCAGTTGTTCCTGTCGCCGTACAGCACCAGCGTGGTGTCCCTGCCGATCCCCTTCCGCGACATCAGGGCGGCGAAGCCGGCCCCGTCGACGTAGTCGCGCGTGACCGGATCGTTGAGCTCGGTGTGCCAGTCCAGCTTGACCGCGCCGGGGACGTGACCGGTCTCGTACAGCAGGACATCCTCGTCGGACTCGGCCACGACCAGGCCCGGGTCGTCAAGGTGCTCGGCCACCCACTCGGTCGTCACGATCATCTCCGGGTGGGCGTACTCCTTGAACTTCGCCGCAGAATCGTAGGGCAGCGCCACGTCAGCCTCTTTTCCCTCGAAGATCCGACTACCACGACAACCACGTAATCTAACGCGGCAGGGCCGGCGCGCCTTCCCCGCGCCCCAGTGCGCCGACCGGCCGGATGGGAGAGACCAACCCGTGCAGGACTCCGGCGAGCTCCGGGCGGCTCGCGCGCAGCTCGTCAGCTACAGCGCACGCCTGCTCGACGACGGGCTGGCCGTCGGCAGCGCGGGCAACGTCAGCGTGCGCGTCGGTGACACGGTCGTGATCACCCCGTCGGGGATCAGCTACGCAGACATGCGGCCCAGCGACGTCTGCCTCGTCACGCTGACCGGCACCCAGCTCGACGACGGCGCGCAGGAAACGCCTTCCACCGAGACGCCCATGCACGTGGCCATCTACGCGGCGACCAGCGCCAGGGCCATCGTGCACACGCACTCACCCGAGGTCATCGCGCTGTCGGCCGCGCGCTCGGAGCTGCCCGCCATCCACTACGCCATCAACGGGCTCGGCGGCCCGGTCCGCGTCGCGCCCTACGTGCGCTTCGGGTCGGCCGAACTGGCCGCGGCGGCGGTCCGGGCGCTGGACGACCGCAGCGCGGTCATCCTGCGCAACCACGGCGCCGTCACCTACGGCCGCGATCTCGCGCAGGCGTACGACCGGGCCCTGCTGCTTGAATGGCTGGCCCGTACCTACCGGCTGGCGCTGTCGTACGGGGAACCCGCGATCTTGTCGCCCGAGGCGCTCGCGGAGGTCGCGGCGGAGACCCGGCGCCGCCGCTACGGCGAGCGGCGCGGCGGCAGGCCCTAAGCGCAGCCGCGGTCGCCCATTTCTATCGGCGTGTCCCGTCTTCCGGTGCTGGGCTACCGCCTGAAAATTGATATCATATTGCTAAGCGTGATATCGGCCGTATGAACCGGAGGCAGCCGTGATGAGCATGCAGGCCCCAGTCAGCCCGGCCCGGGAGCCGGTCGCCAAGCCCGTGGTCGAGTCGCAGGGGTGGTCGCTGCCCGGGATCGTCATGCTGGCGGTCGGCGCGGTGCTGGCGGTCGCGGGGCTGGCGGTGCTGGGCGCGGCCGTCGGCGCCGCAAGCCGCCAGGGGCTGCTCACGCTCGGCATCCTCCTGCTGGTCGCGGCCTACCTCGCGTTCAGCGGCCTGACCCCGGTCATCGGCGGGGAGGCCCGGGTGGTGCAGCTGTTCGGCCAGTACCGGGGCACGATCCGCGACCCGGGTCTGCACTGGGTGAACATCCTGGCCAAGCGGCGCCGCGTGTCGGTCAGGATCCGGAACCACGAGAGCGCGGTGACCAAGGTCAACGACGCGGACGGGAACCCGATCGAGATCGCCGCCGTGGTCGTCTGGCAGGTCGCCGACACGGCCAAGGCGCTGTATTCGGTCGATGATTTCCGGCAGTTCGTCGCGATCCAGACCGAGACCGCGGTCCGGCACATCGCCTCGGCCTATCCCTACACCAGCCACCACCCGGGAGAGCTGTCCCTGCGCGAGAACGCCACCGAGATCGGGGCGAAACTGTCCGCCGAGATCGCCGAGCGGGTCGCCGCGGCCGGGGTGAGAGTGGTCGAATCCCGGCTGACCCGCCTTTCCTACGCGCCGGAGATCGCGCAGGCCATGCTCCGCCAGCAGCAGGCCGCGGCGGTGGTCGGCGCCCGCCTGACCATTGTGGAGGGCGCGGTCGGCATGGTCCGGCTGGCCCTGCAGCACCTGCAGGAGCAGGGCGTGGTGGAGCTGGACGAGGAACGCAAGGCCGCGATGGTGTCCAACCTGCTGGTCGTGCTGTGCAGCGAGCAGGCCACCCAGCAGGTCGTCAACACCGGCTCGCTGTACCAGTGACCGATTCCTGTGAGTGACCGTAAGAGCATCCTGCTGCGGCTGGACCCGGCCGTCCATGACGCGCTGTCCCGCTGGGCGTCCGACGAGCTGCGCAGCACCAACGCCCAGATCGAGTTCCTGCTGCGCCGCGCGCTGGCCGATGCCGGACGGCTCCCCGGCCGTGTTGCCCCGCAGCGCCGCCCCGGCCGCCCGCCAAGGGAGGCGGAGGACGCCGTCGAGGCCCAGCCGGAGGGAGCCTGATGACCGAGCCGCCGCCTGCGGGGCCGAAGCCGCCCGCGGGCCCGCTCGGGGCCGATGTCGCGGTGACGCACATCCGCTGCTTCCCGCGCGACCCGGACGGCCACCTGGTGGAACTCAGCCAGTCGGTGACGTCCTGACGGGCCCCGCAGCAGCATGAAGTCCGCACCGATAAGGCTGCAGGGTTTGCCTTATCGATGCGGACTCTCCCCGACGTCACCCCCCGGACCGCCGCAGGGAGGCGGACCAGGGAAGCAAGGAACTCTGGTGGTAATCATGCCCGGTTACTTCTTTGGGACCTACCCCCGAAGTAGTTCAGTTCTGATTAAGATTTCGCCAGACCGTAACAACACCGTCCGTTCGGGATAATTGAAATTTTTTTTGACCGAACGGGCAGTGGTGTACGTACCAGGACACCGGAGCCGGTCCGCCGGGTCAGCCCCTGGCGTAGTTGCTGGCAGACTGGGAGAGTGGACGACGGGTCGCTTTCCCGGCTGGCCGTCGGCCCGGGCGCCGCGGTCGGCGGCAGCGCCGCGCTGGCCGCGGCGACGGCGCACGCCGGGAACACCGCCCCGGGCTCGTGCACGGTCATCCTCGTTGAGGGGCTGAGCGACCAGGCCGCGATCCAGACCCTGGCGGCCCGCCACGGCCGGAACTTGAGCGAGGAGGGCGTGTTCGTCGTGCCGATGGGCGGCGCGACGAACATCGGGCACTTCCTGGCCCGGTTCGGCCCGCAGGGGTTCGGCGTCGCCCTGGCGGGCCTGTGCGACGAGGCGGAGGAAGGCGCTTTCCGCCGCGGCCTGGAGCGGGCGGGTCTGGGTTACGGCCTGACCCGTGGCGGCCTGGAGCAGCTAGGGTTCTTCGTCTGCGTAGCCGACCTGGAGGACGAGCTGATCCGCTCGCTCGGCGTCGCCGTGGTCGAGGAGCTGATCGAGGCCGAGGGTGAGCTCGGGCCGTTCCGTACCTTCTGCCGGCAGCCCGCCCAGCGCGGCCGGACCCGCGTGCAGCAGCTGCGGCGCTTCCTGGGGACCCGATCGGGCCGGAAGATCCGCTACGGGCAGGTCCTGGCCGGCGCGCTGGATATGCGGCGGGTGCCCTACCCGCTAGATGGCGTCCTGGCCCGCATCTGACCCGCCGGGTGGGCCAGCTGCGCCTGGGGAATCCGCGCCGAGCACCCGGCCGCCGCGGCCGCGTACCGCCGCCCGGGCCCATCCCGACGACGATCACGCCGGTTCGCCCGGGTTCGTCCATGCCGTGCTCTTGCCCGGTGCGGCTCGCGTCACGCACCCACGAGGGTCAGATTATCCGCTGCCCTTTATTCGCTGCCCTTTATTCGGTGCCCTCTTCGAGATCGGAGATGTCCAGGTCAGGCTGGCTGCCATGGACGAACCCCTCGGGGTTCTCCAGGTCGTCGGGGGTGGGCAGCAGGTCCGGGTGCGCCCACAGCCCATCGCGGCCGTCCACGCCGCGGGCCTCGGTGAGGCCCTGCCAGATCGTCGCCGCCTCGCGCAACCTGCGCGGGCGCAGTTCCAGCCCGACCAGCGTCGCGAACGTGCGCTCGGCCGGGCCGCCGGTGGCCCGGCGCCGCCTGATCGCCTCGGCCAGGGCGTCGGCGTGCGTGAGGCGGTCCCGCGCCGCGGCGCTGACGACCGTCGCGACCCAGCCCTCTACCAGCGCCAGCGCGGTTTCCAGCCGGACCAGCGCGGCCTTCTGCGTCGGCGTGTCCTCGGGCCGGAACAGGCCCTCGCCGGCCAGCGCGTCGCGCAGCGCCTCGGGGTTGGTGACGTCGATGTCCTGGGTCGCGTCGCGCAGCCGCGTCATGTCGACCGTGATGCCGCTGGCGTACTGCTCGACCGCGCCGAGCAGGTGGCCGCGCAGCCACGGGACGTGCGCGAACAGCCGCTGGTGGGCGGCTTCCCGCAGCGCGAGGAACAGCCGCACCTCCCCGGCGTCGACGGACAGCCCCTGCCCGAACTCAGCCACCCCGGCCGGCAGCAG
>Ga0335074_10000587_pt1 | contig 50762 bp, 50 predicted proteins | sample Lox_Sample_23_FD_206715 | JGI IMG/M metagenome (GOLD analysis project Ga0335074, IMG submission 206715) | Soil microbial communities from Loxahatchee National Wildlife Refuge, Florida, United States - Lox_Sample_2.3 | ecosystem: Environmental > Terrestrial > Soil > Wetlands | place: USA...
GGCCCGACGTCATCCTGATGGACGTGCGCATGCCCGTCATGGACGGCATCGAGGCCACCCGGCGGATAACGCACAGCACCGACGTCCGCGCCCTGATCCTGACCACCTTCGACCTGGACGAGTACGTGTTCGCCGCGCTGCACGCCGGCGCCAGCGGGTTCCTGCTCAAGGACACCCTGCCCGCCGACCTGCTGACCGCCATCCGGGTCGTGGCCGCCGGCGACGCACTGCTCGCACCCAGCGTGACCCGCCGCCTCATCGGCGAGTTCACTCGCACCAGTCCGGCCACGACGGACGCGCCCGCGGCACCATCCGCCCACGGCACGCGGGCGACCGGGGGCTTCCGCCCCGGCCGCGCCTGCGACCTCGATCAGCTCACCCGGGTCCTCACCGAACGCGAGCTGGAGGTCCTCACCATGGTCGCCCGGGGAATGTCGAACGGGGAGATCGCCGAGCAGCTCACGATCAGCCCGGCCACGGCCAAGACCCACGTGGCCCACCTGCTGACCAAGCTCGCGGCCCGCGACCGCATCCAGCTCGTCATCATCGCCTACCAGTCGGGCCTCGTGAAGCACTAGGCGCGGTCCGATGGCCGAGCCGGGCGGGCGGCGGGAGGACCACGGTGGTGCTGGCTCGGGGATCGCCGGACCAGCACCACCCTCAGCCCTAGCAGAGGTATCCGGTTCCCCAGACGATGGGCGGGCCGTAGTTCGTGGTGTTTATCTGCATGTTGCCTGCGGCCGGGTTGGCAAACACGATGGTGTAGACGCTGCCGTTGTAGGAGAACTGCTCGCCGGCGGACAGCGTCGGCCCGGAGATCTCATAGAGGTTGTCGGTATTTGATACCCACGAGAAGGTGAAGCTCGCCCCGTTGCAGACCGAGGGCGCCGGCGCGGGGAAGTTGCAGAGGTTGAACCTGTGGTGCCCGTGGCGTCCGTGATGCCCATGGTGCCCGTGGTGCCCGTGGTGCCGGTGCTGGAACGGGTTGGGCTGGCAGAACAGGTACTGCCCAGCATGGGCGGATCCGGGTGTGCTCGTGCTGGCCATGGCCGCGGCCGCCGGGACGGCGAGCATGGCGACGATCAATGCGGCCATCGCCGCGATGCGCTTCACGGTTATTCATCCCCTGCGATTAGTCCCTGATGGTGGCCTGGTATGCCACTGGGCAAAGAATGTAGTCTCTTTAGATCACGGATTGATACCGGCGGGGTGGAGGGCGGGGTACGGCCCGGTCCGCGGAGCGTCCTACCAGCCGCGCTGGCGCGGTGTGGGGCGCTCCCGCCCATCCCGGGCCGGAGCCGAGCGTACGGGCAGAACAGCTCCGAGAGGACTACTGAGTGACGCACACCGCTGATGCCGTCGTCATCGGAACCGGCATCATCGGTGCCGCCATCGCGTACGAGCTCGCCCTGGCCGGACTCCGGGTCATGTCCGTCGACCAGCTGGGCGATGTCGGTTCTGGCTCTACGAGTGCCTCGTCGAGCATCGTCCGCTTTCACTACTCGACCTTCGAGGGAGTGGCCGCTTCCTGGGAAGCAAACTTCGGCTGGGAAACCTGGCGCGACTATCTGGGCGCTCCCGCCGATCAGGTCCTGGCCAGGCTGGTCAGGGTGGGGTGCCTGATCCTGGACGGCACCACCAATCGCGAGCGGGTGCTGTCGCTCTTTGATCAGATCGGCATCCCCTATCAGTGCTGGGATGCCGCGACCATCAGGCAGGAAGTGCCGGGCCTGGACCCCGGACGGTACGGTCCGCCCAAGCCGGTCACCGACGACGCATTCTGGGCCGATCCTGACGGCGAGCTCGGCGCCTACTTCACGCCTGACGGCGGATTCATGGACGACCCGCAGCTAGCGGCCAGGAATCTGATGGCCGCGGCGATGCGGCGCGGAGCGGAGATCATGCTCCACGAGGAGGTGGCGGCGATCCTCGAGCAGAACGCGCGGGTCCGGGGCGTACGGTTGCGCTCGGGAAGCGTCGTTCAGTGCCCCATCGTGGTCAACGCGGCGGGCCCGTACTCACAGCGGGTCAACGCTCTGGCGGGTGTCACCGCGGACTTCCGGATCCGGACCCGTCCGCTCCGGCAGGAGGTCCACTCGGTGCCCGCGCCGGCTGACTATGCCCGAGGTGAGCTGGGTCCGGTCGTCGGGGACGGGGACCTGGGCATCTACTTCCGGTCGCATTTCGGCGGGCAGTTGCACGTCGGGGGGGCGGAGCCAGCCTGTGACCCCCTGCAGTGGATAGACGATCCGGATGCTTTCGAGCCGCAACCCACGACGCCGGTGTGGGAAGCGCAGGTACTCCGCCTGGCCCGGAGAATCCCGTCGCTGGGGGTCCCGCCTCGTCCGGTTGGCTACGGCGCACTGTACGACGTCGCCGATGACTGGATCCCCGTCTACGACCGCACATCGTTGGCTGGCTTCTACGTGGCCATGGGCACGAGCGGCAACCAGTTCAAGAATGCTCCCGTCGTCGGGGGCTTCATGGCCACCCTGATCCAGGCCTGCGAGAACGGGCACGATCACGACTCCGACCCGGTCGTGTTCCACGGGCCCTTCACCAAGAACACCATCAACCTGGGGCACTACTCACGCCTCCGCCAGGTCCATCCGGAGAGCGTGCACGGCGTGATGGGCTGACGATCGGGCGGCAGGTAGCCAGGCGGGCCGGGGGTTCCGGGCACGGAACTCTAGTGGGAGAAGTGGCCTCGGTAGTACTCGAAGACGAAGCCGACGGTCGCGAACACGGTCCAGAGCATCCCGATCAGGAACATCCACCAGCCGATGGCAATCCCGATCGCCGCGGCACCGCAGCCGAGGCCGAGGAACAGCGGCCACCAGCTGTGCGGGCTGAAGAACCCGATCTCCCCGGTCCCCTGCGCGATCTCGCCGGTGTCGTCGTCTTCCGGCCGCTTGGGCAGGCGGCGGCCGGTGAACAGCACGTAGAAGCCGGTGAGCACGGCCAGGCCCACCGCCATCGCGAGCGCGGCGGTGCCCGTCGGGTCGTGCGAGGTGTACCAGTACACCACGTCCGTGCCGCCGAAGAAGATGCCGCAGCCGAGGAACAGCCAGCCTTCGACCTTCATACGCTCACCCCGTCTTTCTGGCTCTCGACGGCGGGGATCGTCTGCTCCAGGCCGTGCGATTCCAGGCCCCACTTAATGTGCGGGTAGTGGGCCTCGAACGCGGGCCGTTCGGACCTGATCCGCGGGATCCGGTAGAAGTTGTGCCGCGGCGGCGGGCAGGACGTGGCCCACTCCAGGGAGCTGCAGAAGCCCCACGGGTCTTCCTCGGTCACCTTCACCCCGTGCCGCCAGGTGACGTACACGTTCCAGAAGAAGATGAGCACGGACACGGCGAGGACCCACGACCCCACGGTGGAGATGACGTTGAGCGTGGTCACGTTCCCCGGCAGGTCGGGGTAGTTGGCCGTGCGCCGGACCTGGCCCTCGACGCCCGTCCAGTGCTGGACCAGGAAGGTCAGGTTGAAGCCGATGAACATGAACCAGAACTGGATCTTGCCGATCCGGCTGTTCAGCATGTAGCCGGTCATCTTCGGCCACCAGAAGTAGAACCCGCCGAACATCGCGAACAGCACCGTGCCGGCCAGCACGTAGTGGAAGTGCGCGACCACGAAGTACGAGTCGGAGACCGCGAAGTCCATGGGCGGCGAGGCCAGGATGATCCCGGTGATCCCGCCGAACAGGAACGTGATCAGGAACCCGACCGAGTACAGCATCGGCGGCTCGAAGGTGAGCTGGCCCTTCCACATGGTGCCGGCCCAGTTGAAGAACTTCACTCCGGTCGGCACCGCGATCAGGAACGTCATGAACGAGAAGAACGGCAGCAGGACCGCGCCCGTGGTGAACATGTGGTGCGCCCACACCGTCATGGACAGGCCGGCGATCGCGATCGTCGCGGCGATCAGCGTCTTGTAGCCGAACAGCGGCTTGCGGCTGAACACCGGGATGATCTCGGTCACGATCCCGAAGAACGGCAGCGCGAGGATGTAGACCTCGGGATGGCCGAAGAACCAGAACAGGTTCTGCCACAAGATCGCCCCGCCGCTGGCGGCGTCGAAGACGTGCGCGCCGAGTCGGCGGTCGATCTCGAGGACCAGCAGTGCGGCGGCGAGCACCGGGAACGCCATCAGGATCAGCATCGAGGTCAGCAGCGCGTTCCAGCAGAACATCGGCATCCGGAACATCGTCATGCCGGGCGCGCGCATGCAGAAGATCGTGGTGACGAAGTTGACCCCGCCGAGGATCGTGCCGAACCCGGACAGGACCAGGCCCATGATCCACATGTCGGCGCCGACCCCGGGAGAGTAGATCGCGCTGGTCAGCGGGGAGTACGCGTACCAGCCGAACGACGCGGAGCCGCCCGGGGTCAGGAAGCTGGCCAGCAGGATCAGCCCGCCGAACGTGAACAGGTAGTAGCTCAGCAGGTTGAGCCGCGGGAACGCCACGTCGGGCGAGCCGATCTGCAGCGGGATCAGCTCGTTCGCGAACCCGACGAACAGCGGGGTGGCGAACAGCAGCAGCATGAGCGTGCCGTGCATGGTGAACAGCTCGTTGTACTGCTGGTCGGACACGAAATGCTCGTTCGGGCCCAGCAGCTGGATCCGCATGAGCAGGGCCATCACGCCCGCGCACAGGAAGAAGAAGAACGAGGTGATCAGGTACAGGTGCCCGATGATCTTATGGTCGGTCGAGGACAGCCAGTAGGCGAGGATGGAGCCCTTCCGCTCGGTGCGCGCGGAGTCCACCGCGGAGATGACCGGCCGTTCGATCGTGCTCATGGGGTGCTCCCGGATGACGACTGCTGCGCTTGTTCGGCGGTCATGTCCGCCTGGAATTGCTGCGGTGTCACCACCTTTACTGTAAACAGCATTTTGCTGTGGTAAAGGCCGCACAACTCGCTGCAGTGCCCGGTGTACGTCCTCCCCGCCGGCCCGTCCACGAAGACCTGGAAGTGGTTCGGGTGGCCGGGGATGACGTCGCGCTTGAACAGGAACTCGGGCACCCAGAACGCGTGGTCAACGTCGGCCGAGGTCAGGTTGAACTGGATCAGTTCCCCCGTCGGGATCTCCAGCACCGGCAGCGGGCCGTAGCCGTACATGTTGCCGACGTTGGTCACGTGGTACTGCGGGTAGTTGAACTGCCAGCTCCACTGGAAGCCCAGGACGTCCACGACCACCTGGGGATTGGGCTTGAGCTGGTCGATGTAGTTCTCGTCCTTGGCGGTGAAGTAGAAGAGCACGGCGATCAGCACGAACGGAACCGTCGTGCACAAGATCTCGATCGGCATGTTGTACCGGACCTGCGGCGGCAGCCGGTCGCCCTTCTTGCGGTGGAAGATCACCGCCCACAAGATCAGGCCCCAGATCACCGCGCCCACGGCCAGCCCGGCGATCCAGGACCCCTGCCAAAGCGTCAGGACCGTCTTGCCCTGCGCGGTGATCGGGTTGGGGAAGCCGAGCCTGGTGAACTGGTTGTTGGTGCAGCCGGTCAGGCCGAGGACCACTACCAGCAGTATTAGCCCCCGGGGGACTACCCCCCGGTGACCCCCCACCTGGGGGGAAACCTTTCCCCCCAGACCCCCTCGGCCCCCCGCAGGGGGGGACGAGCGCTCCGGAAGGGGCGGCTGCTCGGCGTGATCGGTCGTCAAGGCGAGGGCCTTCCTCGGTTCTGCTACAGCGTGTCGTGGACACAGTATCGCGCACGGGCTCCGGGCCTTCGCGGACCCCCACATGTTTCGGGGGATCTTCGCGGACGCCGCGTTCACCGGGCCCGCCGCCGGGCATGATGGAGGGCGTGAGGGTGCGCGCATGACGGGACGTCGCGTCCGCCTGTTCGGGCGCGGGCAGGCCGGCGGCGCGGCCCGCCGTACCGATCCCCCGGCCCCCGCCGCCAGTTCCGTCCCTTTCCGTGAGGCCGAACGAGCGGTGGTTCCACCGCCCGACGTGGCTCCAGTCCTGACGATCGATGCCCTGGGCCGCAAGTGCCCCATCCCGATCATCATGCTCGCCGAGCAGATCAGGGACGTCCCGCTGGGCGCGGTGGTCGCCGTCCTGGCCGACGACCCGGCGGCCTACACCGACATCCCCTCGTGGTGCGTGATGAAATCCCAGGAGTTCGCCGGGTACGCGGACCTGCCCCGCGGCTGGGCCCTGTTCATCCGCCGGGCGATCTGACACTCACGTGGGCTTGAACCGGTCGGTGAACCGGGGGTCGTTCTCCCACCACAGCCGGGCGTCCCCGGCCGGGTGGTCCGGTTCCGGCTCGGCCTGCTGGGCGTCGAGTTCGGCGTCGATCTTGGCCGCGTCCGACTCGTCCTCGTGCATCAGCTGCATCAGCTGGGCGGCGAGGAACGGCAGGCCGACCAGGTCGCCGAGGATCCACAGCGCTCCCCCGCCGATGACCTGGGAGGTGGCCAGGCTGGGTCCCCAGGGCCTGGCCAGCGCGTGGTAGTAGGACGCGCCGAGCAGGTTCTGGTCGGCGAGGACGGCGATGCCGAAGAACGCGTCGCCGACCACCTCCACGCCGGTGATCCACATGGAGACCGCGTAGGGGTACTGCTTCGGCACCGGGTCGACCCGCAGCAGCGTCCAGAAGAACGCGAACCCCGGCGCCATCAGCGCCAGGTAGGTGAGCTCGCGGACCGTGCCGCTGCGGAACACCGCGGTGTACCACGACGTGAAGTACATGACGAACGGCACGGCGACCAGGGTGAGCGACGTGATCGCGGGGAAGGTGAGGATCCGCATCGGCAGCGAGCGGATGACCGCCTCGAGGCGGGCCCCTGCGCGGGGCAGGGCCGCGATAGCCAGGCTGATCGGGCGCCCCATAGCGAGGAACAGCGGGACGACCAGGACGAGCAGGACCGTCTGCACGGCGCGCACGTAGAACAGGACCGCCTGGTAGGCGCCCACGAAGGACATGGTGGCGATGATCAGGAAGCCGAGACCGAGGCCGAGGAACCAGACCTGCCGCGCCGTCGGCCAGGGGTGGCCCGCACGGCGGGCCCTCCGGACGCCGGCCAGGTAGCCGGCGCCGAGGAGCACGACGAGCGCCAGCATCCACGGGTCGAACGTCCACTCGGTCAGCGCGCGGGTCAGCGTCAGCCCGGGGGGCCCGTGGTATCCGGACGCGAGCGCGGTTCCCATGCCCGCCACGCTACCCCGTGTAGTAGAAGAGGCGGGCGCCTAGGTGCTGCCGCCGTTGCCGGCCTGGACGGGGCCGATGAACGTGGTCTGGACCGGCTCGGCGCAGGCCTCCGACTGGTTGGGCAGGTAGACGGCGGCCGTCTGACCCGGCGGGTAGACCTGCAGGTCCGTCGCCGCGGCCGGGCTGCACGTGCTGGTGGGGAAGTTCAGCGCGTCCACGATCTGCAGCGTGGCGTTCGCGGCGGCGCCCGGGGCTAGCGTGACCACCGTGGCGGGCGTGGTGCTCTGGCGCTTGGCGGCCAGGCCGATCTGCACGTAAGGCGGTCCGGACACCAGCGAGACGCCGGGGTAGCCGTACAGCGTGCAGGTGGAGGCGGAGGTGTTGGTGAAGTCGATCACCTCGTACACGCCCCCCGCGTAGCCCTGCCCGAGCCCCTGGGTCACCTTCAGCGAGCCGTTGGGGCAGGCCTGGGCGCCGACCACGGCCGGGGAGACGGCCGAGGACGGGGACGACACCGGGGCTGGTGCGCTGGTGCTGGCCGCCGGGGCTGGGCTCGAGGAGCTCGCCGAGCGCGCCGGCGTGGCCGGCGCGCTGGACGACGCTGACGACCCGCAGCCGGCCAACGCCAGGGTGGCGAAGCAGGCCAGCGCCGCGGCCGCCCACGGGGCCCGTGAACTCCCAAACCTACGAATCACTGCCGTGCCTTCCATGCGATCAGGGCTCATGCCCCTCTGCCATTATGACGACGGGGAGGGCGCGCCGGTTGCATGACGACCAGGGCGCGCCGGGTGGCGCCAAGGAGCGGGGCGCCGCGCGTGTGCGGGAGGGGCACCATCGCTCGTTCGGGAAAATTTGCCCTGGATCAGGCGGGCAGGTGCGCGGCGACCTCGGCGGCCGCCGATTCGCCGTAGGCGGCGGCGAAGCGTTCGGTCAGCCGGCCCGGCTTCAGGTCGTACTCCTGCGGGCCGGTGGTCTCCAGGGCGTGCACGGCCATCAGGTTGCCGAGCTGGGCGCAGCGCTCGAGGGACAGGCCCCAGGCCACGGCGGCGAGGAAGCCCGAGCGGAACGCGTCGCCCGAGCCGGTCGGGTCCGCGGGGCGCGCGTCGGGCACCGGGGGGATCGTCACCGGCGGCTGCCCGGCCTGCTCGACCCGGGCGCCGTCCTTGCCGAGCGTGGTGATCCTGACCCCGACCCGGGCCAGGATGTCCGCGCTGGTCCAGCCGGACTTCCGCTCGATCAGCGCTTCCTCGTACTCGTTGCCGAACAGGTACTGAGCGCCGTCGACCAGACCGCGGACCTGCTCGTCGTCGAGGATGCGGGCCAGTTGCTGCGAGGGGTCGGCGGCGAACGCCAGGCTGGCCGCGCGGCACTCCTGGGTGTGGGCCAGCATGGCTCCCGGCTCGCTCGCCCCGATCAGGACCAGGTCGATCCCGCCGTGGGCGGCGGCCAGCGGCGCGAGCTCGATCTCACCGTCCTCGTTCATCGCGCCCGGGTAGAACGAGCCGATCTGGTTCCCGTCCGCGTCGGTGGTGCAGATGAAGCGCGCCGTGTGCCGCGACACGGACTCCCGCACCCCCGCGGTGCTCACGCCGTGCTCCTCGAGCCAGTTCCGGTAATCGCCGAAGTCGGCGCCTACCGCGCCGACCAGCAGCGGGCGCAGCCCGAGCACGCCGAGGCCGAAGGCGATGTTGGCGGCCACCCCGCCGCGCTTGATGGACAGGTCGTCCACGAGGAAGGACAGCGAGACCCGGTCAAGCTTGTCCGCGATGAGCTGGTCGGTGAACTTGCCGGGGAACGTCATCAGGTGGTCGGTCGCGATGGACCCGGTGACAGCGATGCGCACGGACCGACCTTACCCCGCCGGTGCCCGGCCTCAGTGGAACGAGTCGCCGCAGGCGCAGGAGCCGGTCGCGTTCGGGTTGTCGATCGTGAAGCCCTGCTTCTCGATCGTGTCGACGAAGTCGATCGTCGCGCCCATCAGGTACGGCGCGCTCATCTTGTCGGTCACCACCTGGACGCCGCCGAACTCGCTGACGATGTCGCCGTCGATCTCCCGCTCGTCGAAGTAGAGCTGGTAGCGGAGCCCGGAGCAGCCACCGGGCTGCACGGCGATGCGCAGGCGCAGGTCGTCCCGCCCCTCCTGCGCGAGCAGGGTGCTCACCTTGGTGGCCGCGGTATCGGTCAGGACGATCCCCTTGGTGGCCTCTTGCTGAACAGTCACAATAAGCTCCTGCTTTGCTCGGGTGCCGCGTGCGCGCGGCGCGGGCCTCCGCCCACGTGCAATCCCAACGATATGCGGTGCGCCCACATTCCAGGAAGTGGGCTACAGGCCGGGGGCGCCCCAGACGGGGAACCAGCGGCTCAGGTCTTGCTCCCACTTCAGGTCGGGACCGATCGCGCCCTTGACCTGGAGTTCGAGCGCGTTGTCCCGCTTTTCGCCGGCCAGCGGGGCGAAGGGGTAGAACGTGCCCCGCTTGAACAGGTAGATCAGGGCCAGGCGGCGTTCCTGCGCGTCGCGGAAGGCGACCAGGGTGCACAGCAGCTGCGGGCCGAAGCCGTTGTCCACCAGCGCGGAGTTGACCGCGTGCAGGTCGGTGACCAGCGCGTCGATCTCGCTGGACATCCGCGAGTCGACCACCCAGGTGAAGCCGTAATCGTCCTTGGCGACCTCGACCGGCAGCCCGCCGTCCTGGCCTGCGCTCATGTCGAGGAGTTCGGTCACGTCCTTCTGCACGTCGGCGAAGGACCGGCCCTCGACGGGGCGGAAGCAAACCGAGCCCGACCCCGTCGGGGTGAAGCCCGCTCCCGCCTCCAGCGTTATCGCTGCAGACGGGAGCGCGAACAGGTCGTCCAGGTTGGGCTGAACCGGCTTGGTCCGGCCCAGCAGGGTGTCGAGGAAGCCCACTCGCTATTCCTACCCGGCCTTGCTGAGCTGCTGCTGGACCTTGTCGAGTTCGGCCAGCCTGCGCTCGAGCGACGGGTGGGTGGAGAAGATCGTGGACAGGCTCTGACCGGCGTTCAGCCGCATCGCGGGGGCGAAGAAGAAGGCGTTCAGCGGCTCGGCGGCGCGCAGGTCCCTGGTCGGGATCCTGTTCATCTGGCCGCTGACCTTGATCAGCGCGCTCTTCAGCGCGCTCGGCTGGCCGGTGAGCAGCGCGCCGCTGCGGTCCGCGGCGAGCTCACGGTACCGGGAGAGCAGGCGGATGAGCAGGAAGCTGATCGCGTAGACGACGATGCTGACCAGCATGAGGATGGCCAGGATGGGCAGGGCGCCGCCGTTGTTGTTGCCCCCGCGGCCCCGGCCGCCGCCGCCGAACAGCTCGCCGTAGAACGACATCCTGATCAGCAGCGCGGCGATGATGGCCAGGAACGAGGCGATGGTCATGACCTGGACGTCCTTGTGGGCCACGTGCGACATCTCGTGCGCGATGACGCCCTCGAGCTCGTCCTTGTTCAGGGTGGTCAGCAGGCTATCGGTCACGCACAGCACCGCCTTGTCGGCGCTGCGCCCGGTGGCGAAGGCGTTCGGGATCGGGCTCCTGGCGATCGCGACCCGCGGCTTGGGCATGTTGGCCAGCGCGCACAGGCGGTCGACCACACCGTGCAGTTCAGGTGCCTGCTCCGGGGTGACTTCCACCGCGCCCGCGGTCCGCAGGGCGATCTTGTCCGAGTAGAACAGCGACCCGATGGCGAAGCCGCCACCGACGACCACCGCGACGAACACGATCAAGGCCGACGACGCGCCGTAGTGGCTCATGAGCCCGACGATCAGCGCGACGAACGCCACGAACACCAGCCCTAGCAGGAACATCGTCGCGGTCATCCGCGCCGTCAGCCCCCGGTCAGGCGCATACCTGGTACGCGCCGCCATGGCGCCACCTCCGTTCGGCCCCAGGCGGAGTAACCGCCCTCGGGCCAGCAGCTTTACCTAGCCTTTACTCTACCCGACGGACGCTGATGCTCAGCTGAACGTTGCCCGCAAGTCTGCTCTACCCGGGTTTCTTGTTCTTGTCCTTGCTCGGGTGGTGGCGCGGACGTCAGCCCGGAATGAGGCCTTCGTCCGTGAGCAGCTTGCGGACCTCATCCATGCTCGAGTCCTCGTGCGGGAGGATCAGATCCGACGGTTCCAGGATATCTGCGGGCAAAGGTGCGCCCTGCGCGCGAACCTGCGCGAGCAGGCTGGCCAGCGCGGCGGTGAACTTGTCCTCGTCGCTGTGCTCCACCGCGGCTTCAAGCTCGGTGTCCAGCTGGTTCAGCTCGGCGGCGGCGTCGTCGTCGACCCGGAACTGGCCTTCGCCGAGGATTCTGACGATCATCATCCATCACCGTCCTGAGGCTCCCCGCCCAGGCCGGGCAGGTCGGCCACGGGCAGCCCGGCGGGCTGGGTCTGCTGGTGCTCGTCGGCCTGCTGCGGCGGGGTGTACTGAGGCGCCGGCGGGGCGTACGGGGCCTGCTGGGCTTGCTGGGCCTGGGCCTGGGCCGCCTGGGAACCGCCGTTGGGGCCGGATCCCTCGATCTGCTTCGGCGCGCTGGCCGTCAGCTCAGCCTTGAGCCTGGCCATCTCCCGCTCCACGTCGCTGCCGGCGCTGATCATGTCCAGCTCGGACTGGATGTCGTCGCGGTGGCCGCCGATGTCGTCGAGCGCGCCCGAGGCCATCAGCTCGTCGATCGCACCCGCCCGGGCCTGCATCTGGGCGGTCTTGTCCTCGGCGCGCTGGATCGCCATGCCGACGTCGCCCATCTCTTCCGAGATGCCGGAGAACGCCTCGTTGATCCGGGTCTGCGCCTCGGCCGCGGTGTAGGTGGCCTTGATGGTCTCCTTCCTCGTGCGGAAGGCATCCACCTTGGCCTGCAGCCGCTGCGACGCGACGGTCAGCTTCTCCTCCTCGGCCTGCAGCTGGGCATACTGCACCTGCAGGTCGTTCAGCTGGCTTTGTGCCGACGACTTGCGGGCAAGGGCCTCCCTGGCGAGGTCCTCACGGCCCATCGACAGTGCCTTGCGCGCCTGGTCCTCGAGCTTGTTCGCGGACTGCTGTAGCTGGTTCATCTGCAGCTCGACGCGCTTGCGCGACGTGGCGACGTCCGCGACCCCACGGCGGACCTTCGTCAGCAACTCGAGCTGCCGCTGGTAGGAGTAGTCCAGGGTCTCACGAGGGTCTTCCATCTTGTCCAGGGCCTTGTTGGCCTTGGCCTTGAAGACAAGTGAGACTCGCTTCATCACGCCCATACGCGCGGCCGTCCCCTTCATGTACATCGACGCCGCCGACGTGGCCGGGCGACCGGGCTTTTGGGCGGCCCGGGCACCGGGCTAGACGGCGGACGAGCCCGTGCGACTAGTCGCATTCCACCCTACGCGGTCGCCGGCATTGCGAGCTACCAATGTGCTGGCGCTGATGTGCTGGCGCTGATGTGCTGGCGCGGCGGCGACGGATTAAGCTATGCCCGTGTTCCGACGCCGTGGCGCCGGGGCGACGGACGGCACGGCCCAGGATGACCCGGGCGCGCAGAGCCCGGACGACCCGGCAGATGTCAAGCAGGCCCGCCCCGCAGCCGAGGCGGGCAAGGGGCGGCCCACGCCCAAGCGCAGCGAGGCCGAGCGCGGCAGGTACCAGCCGATCACCGGGTCCCGGGCTGGGTCCCGGCCTGGCTCCCGTTCTGGTCCGGCGGCGCCACGTACCCCGCAGGACAAGCAGAGGGCCCGCGCCGACCGCACCCACCGCTACGAGGCGATGAAGCAGGGCGAGTCCTGGGCGCTGAACCCCAAGGACCGTGGTCCCGTGCGCGCGCTGGCCCGCGACTACGTGGATTCCAAGCGCCGGGTCAGCGAGTACTACATGTACATCCTGCTGGTGCTGGTCGTCGCGTTGTTCTTCCGGAGCAAGGCGGCCCAGGAGTTCATCTCGCCGCTGATCCTGGTGCTCGTCTTCATCATCGTCGTCGACGCCCAGCTGATCAGGCGGGCTCTGAACCGGCTGGTCGCCGAGCGGCTGCCCGGCCAGTCCACCAAGGGCGTGACGTTGTACGCGGTGATGCGCGCCCTGCAGATCCGCCGGTTCCGGATCCCGGTCCCCAGAGTTCACCCGGGGGACAAGATCTAGGATTGATCTAGGGTTGGGGGCCATGGAATACCGACACCTAGGCAAGAGCGGCCTGAAGGTCAGCGAGATCGCGTACGGGAACTGGATCACCCACGGGTCCCAGGTCGAGGAGGACTCCGCCGTCGCGTGCGTCCGTGCCGCGCTGGACGAGGGCATCACCACGTTCGACACCGCCGACGTCTACGCAGGCGGCCGGGCCGAGGAGGTGCTCGGGCGGGCACTGGACGGCGTTCGGCGTGAATCGATCGAGATCTGCACCAAGGTGTACTGGCCGACCGGCGACCGGCCCAACAACTCGGGCCTGTCCCGTAAGCACATCGTCGAGACCGTGCACACGTCGCTGCGCAGGCTGCGGACCGACTACCTCGACCTGTTCCAGGCGCACAGGTACGACCACGAGACGCCGGTCGAAGAGACCATGCGCGCCTTCGACGATCTGGTCCGTTCGGGCAAGGTGCTGTACGTCGGGGTCTCGGAGTGGCGCGCCGAGGAGATCGCCGCCGCGCTGCGCGTGGCCGACGAGCTCGGCCTGGACCGGATCGTGTCGAACCAGCCGCAGTACAACATGCTGTGGCGGGTCATCGAGGCCGAGGTGGTCCCGCTGTGCGAGAAGGAGGGCCTCGGCCAGATCGTCTGGTCGCCGATCGCGCAGGGCGTGCTGACCGGCAAGTACACCCCGGGTGCCGCTCCCCCGGCGCACTCGCGCGCGACCGATCCCGGGGGTTCGCGCTTCATGCGGGAGCTCCTTACCGACGAGGTGCTCACGGCGGTGCAGGGACTGAGGCCGCTGGCGGAGGAGGCCGGTCTGTCCATGGCCCAGCTCGCGGTGGCCTGGGTGCTGCAGAACCCGAACGTGTCCGCGGCCATCATCGGCGCGACCCGGCCCGAGCAGGTGCGGGAGAACGTGGCGGCAGCCGGCGTTCGGCTGGATGCGGGCCTGATGCGCAGGATTGACGAGGCGCTCGGCGGACTGGTCGTGCGCGACCCGGCCGAGACCGGGAGCCCGGCTAAGCGCCCGTAGGCTCTGACGGTCTCCAGGCCCGCTCCAATACCGGACCTTGGACGGTGCGTACCGCCCGCGCGGTTGCGGCTAACGTGCCCGAGTTTTGCGCGTCAGTCTTCGGGGTGCAGGCTCATCGGGCCGTACTCGACCTTGGCGTCGTCGAACAGCGTGACCTGATCGACGCCGACCGCCAGCAGCGCGCGCCAGTTCTCGCCGAGCCAGCTTTCCGCGTCACCCTGGCTGATGAAGATGGCCTCTTGCAGGTCATCGGCGGGGACCACGGTGCCGTCCGCCTTCTCGTACCGCCACGTCCAGGGCATACCGGCCTGGCCTCCCTCATGGTGTGTGCTCGGGACCCAGGTTAACGTGACGGGCGGGAGGTCAGGCGCAGAAATAGCCAGGCGCGGAACGGTCAGGCGGGGAACGGTCAGGCGCAGAAGAGGATGGCCCAGACGGCCTTGCCGCGGCCGGTCACCGGGCTCCAGCCCCAGACGTCGCTCAGGTGATCCACCATCTGCAGCCCGCGCCCGGCCTCTTCGCACTGCTCCGGGGCCCGCAGGACCGGGGCGCAGTCGGATGGGTCGAGCACCGCGCACATGACCTCGCCGGTCCTGCGCAGCAGCCGCAGGCCGATCGGCTGGCCCGGGCCCGCACTCTGGGTGGCGTGGGAGACGGCGTTGGCGACGAATTCGCCGACGATCACCTCGGCGTCATCCGCGAGCGACAGCAGGCCCCACTCCCTCAGGGTGTTCCTGGTGAAGCGGCGGGCGGTCCGGCTGGACTGGGCGTTGGTCCCGAGCGGGCACGCGGCTACGGCGGGGGAATCCCACCAGTCGGAAGGCATCCGGACCACGCGCGGGCGTCCCGGCGCGCATTGCAGCCTCGCGGTCAGGTCGAGGGGCCGACGCACGGCAGGGTCGATCTTCGTACGTATCGGCAAACCTACCTGGCTCAAGCCCATCGCGACCCCGCGAGCGTAGTGCGCCCATCCCGGCTGATCGACGCAAGTGACATCCTGCCCGAGACTACGCCCTCAATGCAAGACCAAATGCACGTTCATTTTGGATGTGGTGCAAGTGCAGCCGCACTTGCGGGCGAACGATTTGCGTGGATCGCACCATCATCGTGTCATTCCGCGCCTGGCCACCGATACGGTGCCGGCCTTAAATAAGGCGCAGTCCAGCCGTGAAGAGGGGACAACGGCGGAGTTGGCCAGCGCTGGCGCGCTGGGATCAGCGGCCCGTCTCGTCGCCCCCGGCCGTGGCGGCGGCCGCCCTGGCCTGCGCGGCGGTGCGCATCATATGGCGCTGCGAGCGCACCTGGAAGAACACGATCACGACCACCAGGGCAACCGTGACCCACAGGCCGTAGTGGGAGATCTTCTGCGCGACCACGACCGCGTGATGGCCGAGCTCCCACCCGAGGCCGGCCAGCATCCCCGCCCACGCCAGCGAGCCGATGGCGTCCAGGATGAGGAACGTGACGAGCCGCATCCCGGCCCAGCCGGCGACGGCGTAGATGATCGCGGTCGGGATAGGCAGGAACTGGGAGACCAGCACGGCGGGCCAGGTGAACTTGCGGCCCCACCGCTGCACGCGGCCCATGTACTTGACCCCCCGGTTGCGCTTGCCGGACAGCAGCAGGATGAGGCGCTCACCCCAGAGCCGACCCGCATACCAGTAGATGACGTCGAACTTCATCAGGCCGGGAATGGCGGCGAGCAGGACCACGACCAGGGTCCCGTGCCCGATCCTGGCGAACGCCGCCGCCGCGATGATCGATTCGGTGCTCCCGTTGAGCAGCTCGCCGAGGACCGGGTGCGTGCCGACCAGCTCGGCGCGGAACGGCAGCATCGCCCAGTAGTAGATCCCGCTGAGCACGATGGCGGCCCACAGAAGGATGTCGGCCCGCCCGGGCCGCCCAGTCCACGGCACCCGCGGGTCATCCCACGCCGCTGACTGCGGTCGCGCCGATTCCCCGGTCGGCTCGGCCTCTTCGTCCACGTGGTCACGGTATATCGGATCGGGGGCATGTCCAGCATTGGCCTGGGTCCCATGCGCCATGATGGCCCTCGTGACCGACGATCCTTTCGCCGCCGCGGCGGCCAGCGCCGCGCGCCTGACCGCCCTGACCGGCCCGCATGACTGTGCGGTGGTCCTGGGCTCGGGGTGGAAGCCAGCCGCCGACGCGATTGGCGTCACCGAGGCCGAGATCCCGCTGACCGAGCTGGGCGGGTTCCCCCAGCCCACGGTGGCGGGACACACGCCGACGGTGCGCTCGGTGAACGCGGGACCGGTGCGCGTCCTGGTCTTCCTCGGCCGGGTCCACCTGTACGAGGGGCTGCCGCCGGCCACCGTGGTACACGGCGTGCGCACCGCCGTCCTGGCGGGCTGCCGGGTGGTCGTGCTGACCAACGCGGCGGGCGGCATCCGTCCGGGGCTCAGCGTCGGGGAGCCGGTGCTCATCAGCGACCACCTGAACCTGACCGGCAAGTCGCCGCTGACCGGGCCCGCGCCGCCGAGCGGCCAGCGGTTCGTCGACCTGACCGACCTGTACTCGCCGCGGCTGCGGGCGCTGGCCCGCGAGGCCGACCCGAGCCTGACCGAGGGCGTCTACGCGATGCTGCCCGGCCCGCACTACGAAACCCCGGCGGAGATCACGATGCTCGGCAGGCTCGGCGCCGACCTAGTCGGCATGTCGACAGGCCTGGAGGCGATCGCGGCCCGTCACCTCGGCGCGGAGGTGCTCGGCATCTCGCTCGTCACGAACCTGGCGGCCGGCCTGGCCGGGCACGGCCTCAGCCACGCCGAGGTCGTCGAGGCCGGACAGGCCTCCGCCAGCCGGATGGGCGCGCTGCTGGCCGGGATCCTGCCCCGCGTATAGGGCGCCAGCCCTCGCGCTGCTGCGGCTTGCCCCTGCTGCGACCTCATCGCGGCAAGGGATAATCACGACCATGACAGGCCACGAGATGCTGCCCGAGGACCGGCTGGCGGTGCCGGAGACGGCGGGACGGATGGCCAGCGCCGCGTCCGCGTTCCTGGCCGTGCTCACCGCAGAGCAGCGGAGCCTGGCGTGCTTCCCGTTCGGCGACGAACGGCGCGACTGGTCGTTCTACCCGATACCCGACCGAACCGGCCTGCCCGTCGGCGCGCTCGATGACGGCCAGCGCAGGCTCGGCCACGAGCTCATCGTGACCGGCACCAGCCTGCCCGGATACACGAAGGTCGTCTCGGTGATGGCCATGGAACACGTCAGGCGCGTGCTCGTCCCGGCCCTGGCCGGGCTCTTCAATCCCGAGCGATACTGCTTCAAGGTGTTCGGCGTGCCCGGCGATGACGTGTGGGGCTGGCAGTTCGCCGGGCACCACGTGTCGCTCAACTTCGCCATCGTCGACGGCCGGTACGTCTCCCCCACGCCCTGCATGCTGGGCTCCTCGCCCGCCCGCTGCGGACTGCTCGCGCCCCTGGCCGACGACGAGGAACTCGGCTACCGGTTCGTCAACTCCCTCGACGAGGTGCAGCGACGCGCCGCGATCATCAGCCACCGGCCGCCGCCGGAGATCGCCACCCGGCTGGTCCCCCGGATCGGCGAGATCGAGCGGCCTGACGTGGTGTTCTTCGCCGAGCCGGACTACGTGATCAGCGAGGACGAGTGCGACCTGCTCAGCTACGTCCGCGCCAGCCCCAAGGGCATCGCGGCCGCCGACCTGAGCCAGCGGCAGCTGGGCGAGCTGACCGAACTCGTCGGGGCGTTCGCCCGGCGGCTGCCCGACGAGCTGGCCGGGGTGGCGTTGCATAACCTGGAACGCAATGGAACGGATAGCCTCGCTTTCGCCTGGGCGGGCAGCACCGAGCCCGGGTGGCGGCACTACTTCCGCGTCCAGGGGCCTGATCTGGTCATCGAGCACGACAACACCCAGGGCAACGGCAACCACATTCACTCGGTGTGGCGGAACCCGGCGGACGATTTCGGCGACGACGTGCTGGCCGAGCACTACCGCACGCACCACCAGGCGTAAGGGGACATCATGACCACACTGCAGAACCGGCCGAACACCGCGCTGCTCGTCGTCGACGTGCAGAACGGCGCCGTCAATGCCGCCCACCAGCGCGACGAGGTCGTCGCGAACATCGGCCTCCTGGTCGATAAGGCTCGGCAGGAACAGATTCCCGTGGTCTGGGTCCAGCACGACGACGAGGACCTGCCCAAGGGGAGTGAGTCCTGGCAGATCGTCGCAGAGCTGACTCCGGGCGACGCCGAACCGGTCGTGGAGAAGAACTACGGCGACTCCTTCGAGGACACCACGCTCGAGACCGTCCTGTCGGGCCTGGGCGTCGGACGGCTCGTCGTGGTCGGCGCGCAGACCGATGCGTGCATCCGGTCGACGCTGCACGGCGCGATAACCCGCGGGTACGACGCGACCCTGGTCAAGGACGCGCACACCACGGAGGACATGACGGCCTGGGGAGCGCCGCCGCCCGACGCGGTCATCGCGCACACGAACCTGTACTGGACCTACCAGACCGCGCCGGGACGGAAGGGCGGGACGGTCGAGACCAAGGACGTCGACTTCGGTCAGCCGGTGGCGTAGCGAACCAGCAGCGGGACGAGCACCTGCGCGTCGGGGGCTGCCCCAGCCGGTGACCGGGTCCCATCCGGGTCCCGCCCGGTACCCGTGGAACGTCGTAGGCGGGAACTCCACGGTGTTGTTCCCCACGGGGTCTGTGCGTCACAAGCCCCGCATACCGGGGTCTGTGCGTCACGAGCCCCATCCGGCCACGCCCGCCATGGGAGGCAGTGTCACATCGGGCTGGTCACAGCTGGGTGGTTGCCTCGATGGTGAGCCGGCGGGCCTGCTGACTGCTGGCACAGTTGGCAGGCTCCGCTCTATCGGGGCCGGCGGCCCCAACGCCCATTCCGTTTCGCTACTGGAGTGTCGGAGGTGGCGAGAAGGGTAGGCGGGGCGCGGCGGCCGCCCCGGCAGACGGCACATGCGGGCTAGGTGCCCGCGGGGTGCCAGACGGTCTTGGTCTCCAGGTAGGCGAGCATGCGGTCCAGGCCCGGGCTCTGGATCCAGTCCTGGTCGCGGTCTCGGGGGCGGAGCACGCGCTTGAGGTTCTCGGCGGCGGCCACGGCCAGGTCGTCGGCCAGGTCGGGGGGTGCGCCGGACAGGTCGATGGCGTTGACGTCCATGTGCGAGGCCAGCCAGGGGGCGATCTCGGCGGTGCGCCCGGTCAGCACGTTGACCACGCCGCCTGGTACGTCCGAGGTGGCCAGCACCTCGGTCAGGGACACGGCGGGCAGCGGGTATCGCTCGCTGGCCAGGGCCACCACGGTGTTGCCCGTGACGATCGCCGGGGCGACCACGGACACGAAGCCCAGCAGGCTCGCGGAGTCGGGCGCGATCACCGCGACCACGCCGGTCGGCTCGGGCAGCGAGAAGTTGAAGTACGGGCCGGCCACGGGGTTGGCCGCGCCGCGCACCTGGGCGATCTTGTCCGCCCAGCCGGCGTACCAGACCCAGCGGTCGATGGCGGCGTCCACGACCGCCTCGGCCTGGCGCGCCCCCAGCCCTTCGGCCGCGCGGACCTCGGCCGCGAACTGCGCCCGGCGGCCCTCGAGCAGCTCGGCGACCCGGTACAGGACCTGGCCCCGGTTGTAGGCCGTCGCGCCCGACCAGCCCGCGAACGCCTTCCGCGCCGCAGAGACCGCGTCCCTGGCGTCCTTGCGCGACGCCAGCGCCGCGTTGGCCAGGAACCCGCCCTGGTGGCCGGTCACCGGGTAGGACCTTCCGCTCTCCGAGCGGGGAAAGGCCCCGCCGATGTACAGCTTGTAGGTCTTCCGGACCGCGATGCGGGTGTCCGCCCCGTGGTCAGACATCGAGGTAGGCCTCCAGCCCGTGCCTGCCGCCCTCCCGGCCGTAGCCGGATTCCTTGTAGCCCCCGAACGGCGAGGTCGGGTCGAACTTGTTGAACGTGTTCGCCCACACCACGCCGGCGCGCAGCCGGGACGCCATCCACAAGATCCGCGACCCCTTGTCGGTCCAGACCCCCGCGGACAGCCCGTACGGGGTGTTGTTGGCCTTCTCCACCGCCTCGGCCGGGGTGCGGAACGTGAGCACGGACAGCACCGGGCCGAAGATCTCCTCGCGGGCGATGCGGTGCGCCTGCGACACCCCGGTGAACACGGTCGGCGGGAACCAGAAGCCCTTCACGGGCAGGTCGCACGGCGGCGACCACCGCTGCGCGCCCTCCGCCTCGCCGACGTCGGACAGCTCGCGGATCTTGGCGAGCTGGGCGGCGGAGTTGATGGCTCCCACGTCGGTGTTCTTGTCTAGCGGGTCGCCCAGCCGCAGCGTCCCCAGCCGGCGCTGCAAGGAGGCCAGGACCTCGGGGTACACCGACTCCTGAACGAGCAGCCTGGAGCCCGCGCAGCACACGTGCCCCTGGTTGAAGAAGATCCCGTTGACGATCCCCTCGACCGCCTGGTCGACGGGCGCGTCCTCGAACACGACGTTGGCGGCCTTCCCGCCCAGCTCCAGCGTGACCTTCTTGCGCGGGCCGGTCGCGCAGGCCCGGGCGATCTGCTTGCCGACCTCGGTGGACCCGGTGAACGCCACCTTGTCGACGCCGGGGTGCTCGACCAGCGCGCGGCCGGTCTCCCCCGCGCCGGTGACGATGTTGACCACGCCCGGCGGCAGGTCGGCTTGCTGGCAGATCTCGGCGAAGGTGAGCGCGGTCAGCGGCGTGGTCTCGGCCGGCTTCAGCACCACGGTGTTGCCGCAGGCCAGCGCCGGGGCGATCTTCCAGGCCAGCATGAGCAGCGGGAAGTTCCACGGGATGACCTGGCCGGCCACGCCGAGCGGGCGCGGGTCGGGGCCGTACCCCGCGTACTCCAGCTTGTCGGCCCAGCCCGCGTGGTAGAACAAGTGCGCCGCGACCAGCGGGATGTCCACGTCGCGCGACTCCCTGATCGGCTTGCCGTTGTCGAGGGACTCGAGCACGGCAAGTTCGCGCGCCCGCTCCTGGACGATGCGGGCGATGCGGAACAGGTACTTGCCGCGTTCCTTCGGCGGCATCGCCGACCAGGTGAGCTCGTAGGCCTGGCGGGCGGCGGCCACGGCGCGGTCCACGTCGGCGGGACCGGCCTCGGTTACCTCGGCCAGGACCTCCTCGGTGGCCGGCGAGATGGTCTTGAACGCGCGGCCGTCGATGGTGGAGACCCATTCCCCGCCGATGAACAGCCCGTAGGACTCACGCAGCGAGACGATGGCGCGCGATTCCGGCGCGGGAGCGTAATCGAACTTAGGCATCTCAGTCCAGGGTGGGAACGGCATGGGACAATGTCAGCGTAGACGCGCCGCCGGGAGAAGGGAGCCGTCCGATGTCCGAGACCCTGCCCCAGCCCGTGTTCGATCCGTTCGCGCCGGGTTTCACCGACGATCCCTATCCGCAGTACGCGGCGCTGCGCGCCGGGGCGCCCGTGTATGAGCATCCGTTCGGGTTCTGGCTGCTCACGTCCTACGAGGGTGTCTCGTGGCTGCTCCGGGCGAGCCTGTCGGTCGAGGAGCGCAACGTCGCCCCGAGCCCGTTCTTCGAGCTGCGCGAGCAGATGTACGGCGAGGACGCGAACCGGCCCCGGGGCGTGTCCATGCTCGACCGCGACCCGCCGGATCACACCCGGCTGCGGCGTTTGGTGTCGAAGGCCTTCACGCCGCGGGCGGTGCAGGCGCTGCGGCCGCGCATCGCCGGCCTGGTCGACGGGATGCTCGACGCGGCGGAGGAAGAGGGCCGGGTCGATCTCGTCGACGCGCTGGCCTTCCCGCTGCCGTTCGCCGTGATCGCCGAGATGCTGGGCACGCCGCCGGCGGACCACGAGCGGATCAGGCAGCTCAGCGGCACGGTGGTCCGATCGCTGGAGCCCGTGGCGGACCCGGCGCTCGCGGCGGCCATCGCGGCCGCCGACGCCGAGCTCACCGAGATAGCGGCCGGCATGATCGCGTGGAAGCGCGCGCATCCCGCCGACGACCTGCTGACCGCGCTGATTCACGCCGAGGACGACGGCGACGTGCTCGACGACGAGGAACTGATCGCGCAGACCCTGCTGTTGTACATCGCCGGGCACGAGACGACGGTCAACCTCATCGCGGGCGGGACCCTCGCCCTGCTGCGTCACCCGGCCCAGCTCGCGCTGCTGCGGGACGATCCCGCCCTGATCGACAACGCGGTGGAGGAACTGCTTCGGTACGACAGCCCGGTGCAGGCCAGCAGGCGGGTCACTCTGGAACCGGTCACCATCTCCGGCGTCGCGATCCCCGCCGGTGCCTTCGTCATGGCCAGCCTGGGCTCGGCCAACCGGGACGAGGAGTACTTCGGGCCGGACGCGGCCGAGGTTCGGATCGACCGGGAGAACGCGCGCCAGCACGTCTCGTTCGGCGGCGGGCCGCACCACTGCCTGGGCGCGTCGCTGGCCCGGCTCGAGGCCTCGATCGCCCTTGCCCGGCTGACCACGCGGTTTCCCGGGCTCGCCCTCGACGGCCCGGTCACCTGGAACGGCCGGATCAACCTGCGCGGACCCGCGCACCTGCCGGTGTCGCTCGGCACGTAGCCCGGGTCGTCAGTCCAGCGTGAAGTAGTCGGGGCCGGAGTAGCGGCCGGTGGCGAGCTTGGTCCGCTGCATGAGCAGGTCGTTCAGGAGGCTGGAGGCGCCCAGCCGGAACCAGTCCGGATCCAGCCAGTCCTCCCCCGCCGTCTCGTTGACCAGGACCAGGTACCTGATGGCGTCCTTGGCGGTGCGGATGCCGCCGGCCGGCTTGACCCCGACCTGGCGCCCATACGCCTCGCGGAAGTCGCGGACCGCCTCCAGCATGACCAGGGTCACCGGGAGCGTCGCGGCAGGCGTGACCTTGCCGGTCGAGGTCTTGATGAAGTCGGCGCCGGCCAGCATGGCCAGCCACGAGGCGCGGCGCACGTTGTCCAGCGTGACCAGTTCACCGGTCTCGAGGATCACCTTGAGGTGGGCGCTGCCAGCCTGCCCGGCGGTGCCGGCGGGCCCTTCGCATACCTCGCGGACCGCGGCGATCTCGTCGAAGACGAGCCGGTAGTCCCCGGTCAGGAAGGCGCCGCGGTCGATCACCATGTCGACCTCGTCGGCGCCCGCCGCGATCGCGTACTTCGCGTCGGCGAGCTTGACGTCCACGCTGGTCCGGCCGCTGGGGAACGCGGTCGCCACGCTGGCGACGTGCACGCCGCTGCCGGCCAGTTCGGCCGCCGCGACGTGCGCCAGGTCCGGGTAGACGCAGACGGCGGCGACCTGCGGCGCGGTCGGGTCGGCGGGATCGGGGCGCTTGGCCTTGGCGCACAGCGCCCGCACCTTGCCCGGCGTGTCCTGGCCCTCCAGCGTGGTCAGGTCGATCATCGAGATCGCCATGTCCAGCGCCCACCGCTTGGCCGTGGTCTTGATCGACCGGCTGGCCAGCATGGCCGCCCGGGCCTCCGCCCCGACCTCGTCTACTCCCGGCAGCCCGTGCAGGAACCCTCGCAGCGAGGTGCCCGAGAGAACCTGCGTGTCAGCGGGCGCGCTCATCGGCGACTCCTTCGGTCCATTGATCACCATTGTGACCCACGGCCACGGCGGCGCGATCGGCGCGCGGCTGTGACCCTGGATCACAGCTTCCCGCGGTTCCTCGAGGTCAGGATGATCTGGGTGACGGTGTAAGGGCTCAGGCCGAGTTTCTGCGCGATTTCCTCCGGCCGCCGGCCTTGCTCGTTGTAGAGCAGGGCCAGTTTCTCCTGCGACCTGCTCCACGGACGGCGCGCAGGCGGGGGCGTAGTCGGCCGGCGCGGGGAGCGCCTACCGCGCTGAGCACCGCCCGCCCGGGCGCGGGGCGTAGCGGAGGTAGCGGGCGGAACCGCGGCGGCGGAGCCTACCGAGGTGCCGAATGAACCGCGCCGCTGATCGTGATACTTTCCGCTCGCCAGTTCGTCCTGGGTGTGCTCGTCCAGGATCATGTACTGCTCCGCGGCCTTGTTCACCCCGACGGCCACCATGGTCAGGCCCTTGAGATTCTTCTCCTGGCAGTCCGGTGCCAGGCAATAGTCGTACTTCTCGGCCCGCTCGGGATGCAACTCGCACCCGCACGTCACGCACTGCGCCATTAATCTTCTCTCGCTCTAAGTACGCGCCCCCAGCGCACAAAGTAGAACACCGGGCCGACTGGCGGTGTTCCCCTACGGGCTTCACCTCCGTCGCCGGAACAGGCCTGCTCCTTCTCCTGTTGTAATAGACGGTTGGTCTGAGATACAGGCCACGCATCGACAGAGGTGATAAAAATGGCTGCCCATGTTTCGCCCGTTCGGCGGGCTCTGGGCCGGTCAGTCTCCGCCATCCGGAAGATCTACGACGACCAGGTCCAGGCCTTTGAGTCGTTGTTCCGGGCCGGCCTCCCGAGACGGTAACCAGAGGGCCGCGACCGCGGCTTCGATGACGCGCCCGAGGGCGAGGAGCTGTTCTTCGCCTCCGGGCGGGCCGATGAGCTGAAGCGACGCGGACAGGCCCGCGGGGCCGCCGGGAACGGGGAGCGCCAGCGCGGGCAGGCCGGTCAGGTTGGCCGGCATGGTGAGAACGGTGAGCGGCATGCCCCGGGTGCCGATCAGCGGCGGCGCGCCGACCAGCGTCGGCAGGGCGAGGAAGGGATGGCGGGCCAGCTGGCCCGCGAACCACTCGCGCCACGAAGCCCTGGCCGCCTTGGCCTCGGCCACCTGCTCGGCGGTGATCGCGGCCGCCTCGATCAGGTTGCGCTGGATGCTCCGGCCGAGCCCGGCGAGCTCGGGCATCAGGTAGGCGTTCACCTCGTACGCCTCGGAGTCGATCAGCGCGTCGGTCGCCCGCACCACGGCCGCGAAGTCCGGGGCGGCCGCCTCCGACACGCGGAGGCCGGCCGCATCCAGCGCCGCGTCGATCGCGGCCTCGGTGGCGGGGTCCACCGCGGCGCGGCCTTCGGTCGGGCGGATCCGGCCGACCGCGAGCTCGCAGGGACCGACCGTGAAGCCCGGTTCGATCAGGCGCATGCCGAGCTCGACCGCGGCCACGTCGGCGCCGAGTGGCCCCACGGTGTCCAGCGACGGGGCCAGCGGGTACACGCCGCCGGCCGGGACCCGGCCCCAGGTGGTCTTGAGGCCGACGATGCCACAGCACGCGGCCGGGATCCTGACGGAGCCGCCGGTGTCGGTGCCGAGCGCCACGTCTGCCTCGCCGAGGGCCACGGCGACGGCCGAACCGCTGGACGAGCCGCCCGGCAGGCGCTGCGGATCGGCCGGGTTGACCGGCGTGCCGGACCAGTCGTTCGTCCCGCCCGCCGACCAGCACAGCTCGGCCAGGTTGGTCTTGCCGACGATCCGCGCCCCGGACCGCCGCGCCGCGGCCACCACGGGCGCGTCCTGCCCGGCGGGACGAGCCCGCTCGGCGATCACCTGGCAGCCGACGGTGGTGGGCAGGCCCTCGACGTCGATGCAGTCCTTGACGGCGAGCCGCGGACCCGCGCCGTCCGCCTCGAGCCGCACGATCCAGGTCGCTGTATCCGTCTGGGGCATGCCGTCATTGTCGCAAAATCCAAGAAGTCACAGATATTTCGCCTGGAAGTCATGGCGGCACTGGCCTCACGATCCTCTGATGTCGCACCGTGTGAGCATGAGGGTCGCGATTATCACCGAATCGTTCCCGCCGGACCTCAACGGCGTCGCGCACAGCGTGCAGCGCGTCGCCGAGTTGCTCATCGACCGCGGCCACGAGCCGCTCGTCGTGGCGCCGCGGCCGTCGCGGGACACCAAGGATCCCGGCTCGTTCCCCTACCCGGTCGTGCGCGTACCCGCGGTACCCCTGCCCGGCTACCCGAGCTTCCGCCTCGGCCTGCCCAGCCGGCGCGTCAGCGACGCGCTGATCAGGCACCGGACCGAGGTCGTGCACCTGGCCAGCCCGGTCTTCCTCGGCGCGCACGGCTCGGCGGTCGCCCGGCGGCTCGGCCTGCCGGCGGTCGCCGTGTTCCAGACCGACCTCCCGTCCTACGCCCGGGCGTACCGCCTCGGCCGGGCCGGCGAGGCGTTCGCGTGGCGCTGGCTGCGCGGCATCCACAACGACGCGAGGCGGACGCTGGCCCCGTCGACGGTCACCGCGACCGGCCTGCTCGGCCACGGGATCAACGACGTCTGGCTGTGGGGCCGCGGCGTGGACACGGCCCGGTTCGACCCGGCCCGCCGCAGCGAGCAGATCCGCGCCCAGCTGGCCCCGGGCGGCGAGCTGATCGCCGGCTACGTGGGCCGGCTGGCCACGGAAAAGCGCGTGGAACTGCTGGCCGGGATCACCGCGCTGAAGGGGGTGCGCCTGGTCATCGTGGGCGGCGGGCCCGCCGAGCCGTACCTGCGCCAGTACGTGCCCGGCGCCCTGTTCCTCGGCGAGCGGCGCGGCGATGAGCTGGCCGCCATCTTCGCCAGCCTCGACATCTTCGTGCACAGCGGGCCCTACGAGACGTTCGGGCAGACGCTGCAGGAGGCCGCCGCCAGCGGGCTCCCCGTGATCGCGCCGGCCGCGGGCGGGCCGCTCGACCTAGTCGACGACGCGGTGACGGGGTACCTGGTGCCGCCCGGTGACGCCGACGCGTTCACCGCCGCGGTCGCGCGGCTGGCCGCTGATCCGGCGACGCGCCAGGCGTTCGGCGCGGCGGGGCGGCGCAAGGTCCTCGGGCGCAGCTGGGGCGCGCTGACCGACGAGCTGGTCGGCCACTACGCAGCCGTTACCGGCCGGACGCGCCCGGCCAAGGTCTCTATATGAGGATTGTCCGGCTCGCGAACTTCGTGGCCCCGCAGTCCGGTGGCCTGCGCACCTCGCTGCGCGAACTCGGGGTCGGCTACCTGACCGCGGGGCATGAGCCGGTGCTGATCATCCCCGGGGACCGGGACAGCGACGAGCAGACCGAGCAGGGCCGCGTGATCACCCTGCACGGGCCCCGCGTGCAGTTCCTGGGCGGGTACCGCGTGCTGACGCGCAAGCGGAAGGTGGCCGCGCTGCTGCGCGAGCTGAAGCCGGACACCCTCGAGGTGTCGGACCGGGCCACGCTGCGCTGGACCGGGCGCTGGGCGCGCGAGCACGGCGTGCCCGCCGCGATGGTGTCGCACGAAAGCCTTACCGCGCTGCTGGCCATGATGCCGGTCGGGTCGCCCGAAGCGTGGCGGGCCGGCGCGGACGCGCTGAACCGGCGCACGGCCCGCGCCTACCCGCAGGTGATCTGCACCACCGAGTGGGCCGCGGCCGAGTTCGACCAGATCGGCGCGGCCAACGTGGTCCGCGCGCCGCTCGGGGTCGACCTGGACACCTTCAGCCCGGCCCGGCGCGCCGAGCCGCTGCGGACCTGCTACGCCGCGCCCGGGGAGGCGCTCCTGGTGCACTGCGGCCGGCTATCCGCGGAGAAAAAGCCGCAGCGCTCGCTGACCACGCTGGCCACCCTGCGGGCGCAGGGCCGGCCCGTCCGCCTCGTCGTGGCCGGCGACGGCCCGCTGCGCGCGTCCCTGGAGCGGAACGCCGCCCGCGACGGGCTGCCCGTCACCTTCGCCGGGTTCCTGCGCGGCCGGATCGACCTGGCCGCGCTGCTGGCCACCGCCGACGCGGCCATCGCCCCCGGCCCGGTGGAGACCTTCGGGCTGGCCGCGCTCGAGGCGCTGGCCTGCGGGACGCCGGTGGTGGTGAGCGCGGAGTCGGCGCTGCCCGAGGTGGTGGGCGAGGCCGGCGCCAGCGTGGCGGGCGAGGACCTCGCCGCCGGGGTGGCCGACGTGCTGTCCCGCCCGGAGGCGGACCGCCGGGCCGCGGCCAGGGCCCGGGCCGAGCGCTACGGCTGGCCCGCGGCCGTCCGGGCGTTCCTGGCCATACACGAAGACCTCGCCGAGGCCGGCGTCAGCGGGCTCGGGGCGGACCCCACAACAGGAGTAGTCACGGCAGGCCGGAGGACGCCATGACGACGTTCGTCGCGATGGGCGTAGTGACCGCAGGCGGGAGGACGCCATGACGACGTTCGTCGCGATGGGCGACTCCATCACGGTGGGCATGGGAGACCCGGCGCCCGAGGGGAACGGCTGGCGGGGCTTCGCCGCCCTGCTGGCCGACACCCTGCCCCAGCCGGACTTGCACAATCTCGCCTTCCTCGGCGCCCAGGCGGCCGACGTGGAACGCGTCCAGCTCCCGGCCGCTCTGGATCTGAAGCCGGACGTGGTCAGCCTGGTCGTGGGGATCAACGACACCCTGCGCGGCGACTTCGACCCGTCGCGGTCGGGCGCGTCGGTCGGGCGGACGGTGGCCGCGCTGCGGGAGTCCGGCGCGCAGGTGCTGACGATGACCCTGCCCGACCCAGGGCAGATGTTCGGCCTGCCGCAGGCCCTGGCCCGGCCGCTGGCCCGGCGGATGCACGCGGTGAACCGGGCCATTGACGAGGTGTCGCGCCGCTACGGCGCGCTGCTCATGGACGCGGCCAGGGACCAGGACACCTACGACCGCCGCTACTGGAGCGTGGACCGGCTGCACCCGAACGAGCGCGGGCACCGCCTCATGGCGTGCCGTTTCCACCACCTGCTGGCCGAGGCCGGATACGCCGTCGGCCCCGGTCCCGACCCCGAGCCGTCCAGCCCGCCGCCGACCCGCCTCGCCGAGTTCGCGTGGATGGCGACCAAGGGCACGGCGTGGGTGATCCGGCGGTCCAAGGACCTGGTGCCCGCGCTGATTTACCTCGCCGTGCGCGAGGTGCTGCGGAGAGGGGACGACCAGGAACCCGACGAGGCCGGGGAGCTGGAACTGCTCCCGGCGGCCGGGACCCCGGCAACCTGAACGCGTTCAGGAGACGTTCAGGTAACTCAGAGCATCGCGACTGGTTATCTTGGGCTGCCCTCCAGGTCCGCACCCGATTATCAAGGTGTACAGATGCGGAGGAAGGGCCAGACATGAGCCAGAACTACCCCTACGACGCCTATCCGAGCCTACCCGGTTACGGCAGCACCCCACCGCCGCCACCGAGGCGCCGGAACCACCTCCGGGGCCTTATCGTCACGGGAGTCGTAGCGCTCGCGGCCGGGGTCGGCGCGGGCGGGCTGATCGGCCACCTGAATTCCACCGGCGGGGGTACCGCAACCGCGACCTCCAAGACGGTCCTGTCCACGAGCCAGATCGCGGCCCGGGTGGACCCCGGGCTGGTCGACGTGGTGTCCACGGACGGCTTGCAGCAGGCCACCTCGGCCGGCACCGGGATCGTGCTGACCTCGAACGGCGAGATCCTGACCAACAACCACGTCATCGAGGGCGCCACCGCCATCAACGTCACCGACATCGGGAACGGGCGCACCTACACGGCGACCGTGGTGGGTTACGACGCCAGCCACGACGTGGCGGTGCTCCAGTTGCAGGGCGCGTCCGGGCTCACCGTCGCCAGCCTGGGCGACTCCAGCTCCGTGCGGGTCGGGGACAACGTGGTCGCGCTGGGCAACGCCGGAGGCAAGGGCGGCACGCCTTCGGTCGCGGCGGGCACGGTCACCGCGCTCAACCAGTCGATCACCGCGACCGACGAGGGGTCCGGGACCAGCGAGCAGCTGACCGGGCTGATCCAGACCGACGCGGACATCCAGCCGGGCGACTCGGGCGGCTCGCTGGTCAACGCCTACGGCCAGGTGATCGCGATCGACACCGCGGCCTCCTCGTCCTACCAGTTCCAGGCCCAGTCCTCCTCCGGCGAGCAGGCCTACGCGATCCCGATCGACGAGGCGGTCTCCATCGCCAACCAGATCGAGGCGGGCACCACCTCGGCCGACGTGCACATCGGGGCGACCGCCTTCCTGGGGATCGAGACCCAGCCCGCGAGTTCCTCCGGGTTCGGGGGCGGCTTCGGGTCCGGGGGCTCCGGCACCAGCGGCAGCGGCGTCACGATCGAAGGGACCATCTCGGGCTCCCCGGCGGCCAACGCCGGCCTGACCGCGGGGGACGAGATCACCTCGCTCGGCGGCCAGCAGGTGGCCACCGCCGAAGACGTGACGCACGTCCTGGTCTCCTACCACCCCGGCGACTCCATCTCGATGACCTGGCTGGACCAGTCCGGCCAGTCGCACACCGCGACCCTGACCCTCACCGCAGGCCCTGCGGCCTGACCAGGCGGGCCCTGCACCGGTGCTCCCCGCGACCCTGCGGCGGGGAGCACCGGTCCGCCGTTTTTGCCCCGGTTTCCGGTCCGCGCAGGCGGCCCGGGAGGGGAACCAACGTTCGTTCGGGATAAAAAGAGCAGTAGGGCCGACGGGAGGAGAACCGGTGCGCGCAGCCAGGCTCCACGCGGTCGGTGACATCCGGGTCGGCGAGGAGCCCGCGCCCGCGACCGGGGCCGGGATGAGCCTGGTCCGGGTCACCGCGGTCGGCATCTGCGGCTCCGACCTGCACTGGTGGGGCGACGGCGCGATCGGCGACGCCACGATCGGTCACCCGCTGGTGCTGGGGCACGAGGGGGCGGGGGTGATCGCCGCCGGGCCGCGGCTCGGCGAGCGGGTCGCGATCGACCCGGCGATCCCGTGCGAGGCCTGCCGGGCGTGCCGGGATGGCTACCGGAATCTGTGCTACCGGATCCGGTTCGCCGGGCACGGCGAGACCGACGGGATGATGCGCGAGCTCATGGCCTGGCCCACCGCGCGACTGCACCCGCTGCCCGATGCGGTGTCCGATGCTTCCGGCGCACTGCTCGAACCGCTGGGGGTGGCGGTGCATTCGGTAGACCTGGGGCACGTGCCGTTCGGCGGCACGGCCTCGGTGATCGGCTGCGGGCCGATCGGGCTGCTGCTGATCGCGGTGCTCAAGGCGGCGGGCGCGCGCTCCGTGCTGGCCGTGGAGCCGCTCGCGCACCGGCGGGAAGCCGCCTGGCGGTTCGGCGCGGATGAGGTGGCTGAACCGGGCATGGGCCCGACCGACTGCGGGGCGGACGTGGCGTTCGAGGCGGCGGGGACCGACGAGGGGGTCGGGCTGGCGATGGAGTCGGTGCGACCGGGCGGACGGGTCGTGCTGGCCGGGATCCCCGGCGACGACACGATCAGGTTCGGGGCCTCCGCCGCGCGGCGCAAGGGGCTGACGATCGCGATGGTGCGCCGGATGAACGAGGTGTACCCGCGGGCGATCAGCCTGGCCGCCCGCGGCGTGGTGGACCTCGGCTCGCTGGTGACCAGGCGGGCCGGGCTGGGCGAGGCGGGGACCGCGTTCGGGGACGCGGCCCGGCGCACCGGCCTGAAGGTGATCATCGAGCCGCAGCGCTAACCTGGGCCCATGCGGGCGATCCGGCTGGCGCTGGTGCTCGACTGCTGCTGCGTGCTGGCCTTCGTCATCATCGGCCGGGCCACTCACCAGCGCGGCGAGAGCCTGGCCGGGATCGCGTCGACGGCGTGGCCGTTCCTGGCGGGGCTCGCGGGCGGGTGGCTGGCGGGCCGGGCGTGGCGGCGGCCTCTCGGGCTGTTCCCGGCCGGGGTCGGCGCGTGGCTCGGGACGGTGGCCGTGGGCATGGTCCTGCGGGTCTTGGCGGGGCAGGGCACGGCCGTGGCGTTCGTGCTGGTGGCGCTGGGGTTCCTGGGGTTGTTCCTGCTGGGGTGGCGGCTGGTCGTGCCCGCTGTGATCAGGCTCCGACGGCCACCGGCGTGGCGCCGACGTCGAAGCCTTCCGTGATGCTGGCGATGTCGGCCCTGCAGTTCACAGGGTAGCTGGCGTGCCGGGGGGCCTCGTGGCGAGCTCGGTGGAGGGCTGGGGCGCGGGAAGGGCGATCGCGGAACGGGCTTGCGGCTGGGGTTCGGCGGCGGGCGCTGGTGGAGCTGGTGGGGCTTGTGGTGCTTTTGGTGCGGTTGACTCCGTGGGCGCTGGGGGTTCGGAGGGTCTGGGGGGCTCGAGGCTCTCGGGGGGCTCGGGGGGCTCGGGGCTCTCCGGAGGTTCGGAGCGCGGCGCGGAGGCAACCGCCCGGTCGTATGCCTCGCGGAGCTTGGCGACCTCGGCGTCCGGGTCGTGCAACCAGTTGGTCGACCACAGCCGGTGGACGTTCCAGCCGAGCCGCTCCAGGTGCTCCTTGCGCAGCCGGTCGCGGTCGCGGACGCTGCCCGAGTCGCGATACGAGGCGCCGTCGGCCTCCACGGCGAGGATCATCCGGGAGGGGTCGTCGGGGTGCGCGGCGGCGAAGTCGACGCGGTAGCCGCCCACGCCGTATTGCGGGACGACGATGATGCCGTATACGGCCAGGCGCGAGCGGACCGACGCCTCGAACGCGTCGGCGGCCCCGGCGCCGGCCGCGGCCATCGGGGTCCCGCCGGCGCCCGCGTACTCCAGGTACTCGGCCAGCAGCCGGGCGCCCGCCTTGGTCAGCCGCTCGGGGTCGACGTCGTGGCTGGAGAACGAGCTGACGACGGTGAGCCGGTGCTTGGCCCGGGTGGCGGCGACGTTCAGCCTGCGCTCGCCGCCGTCGCGCAGCAGCGGGCCCCACTGATACCGCATCCGGCCGTCCGGGTGCTTGCCGTAGCCGATCGACAGGATGATCGCGTCCCGCTCGTCGCCCTGGACCCGTTCCAGGTTCTTGACGAAGAACGGCTCGGGTACGTCGTCGGCGAAGAACGCCTCGGTCTGCGGGCCGGCCGAGGCCAGCGCCTCGCGCAGGGCCAGGTCGATCCGCTCGGCGTGCTTGATGCCGAGCGCGATCACGCCGAGGGACTCATCGGGCCTGGTGCGGGCGTGCTCGAGGATCAGCTCGACCACCCGGGCCACCTCGGCGGTTACCGAGGCGTCCTGGCCCGGCGAGGCGTCCTGGGCGACGACCACGTGCCGCAGGCAGTCGTCGCGTAGCACGCCGGGGAACGTGGTCAGCGTGCCGCCGTAGATGCGCTCGTTGGAGAAGGCCACCAGGCGCTCGTCCCGGCTGCGGTAGTGCCAGGTCAGGGCCGCGGTCGGGAGCAGCGGCCTGAGCGTGTCGAGGACCGACTCGAACCCGGCCTCGAACGAGACGGTGTCGTCCTCGTCCTCGTCCTCGGCGCCCGCGTCCCCGAACTGGCGGAAGAAACTGGTCGGCGGGAGCTGGTGGTCGTCCCCGGCCACCACGACCTGGTGCGCCCTGATGATCGAGGGGATCGCGTCGGCGGGGACGATCTGGCTGGCCTCGTCGAAGATGACCACGTCGAACAGCCGGGCGGCGGGCAGCACCTGGCTCACCATCAGCGGAGACATAGCCCAGCACGGCTTGACCGCGAAGAGCACGTCGGGGGCCTGGTCGAGCAGCCTTCTGAGCGGGAGGTGGCCGCGGCGCAGCGCGGCCTGCTTGCGGATCACCCTGGCCTGCAGGGGGTGGCGCTCCTCGGCGTCGCGCGTCATCTCGGCCCAGGTCCGGCGGACCCGGGACCGGTTCCCGGCCAGGTGTTCCACGTCCCGCCGGCGGAAGTCGTCGGCGATCTCGTCGAGGGAACCGCCGTGTTCGGCGGCGTAGCGGGGGTCACGCACTCTTATCTGGTCGAGGATGGAGGCGTACCAGGCGTGGTCGAAGGTGGCCGCCGCCTGGTCGCCATTGGCTCGCTTGCGGGCCAGCTCGTCGAGCAGCGGGCGCAGGCCCAGGCGGTCGAACCGCTTGGCCAGCTGGTACAGCCGGGGCAGCTGCCACGGCGTCTGCTGGTCCTGGGCCAGGGCGTGGACGGTGTGCTCGACCGGGCCGGTTGACAGCGTGGGGACGAACGTCCGGAGGGCGTCTAGCTGGCGTTCGGCGTCGAGGAACAGGCGCGCCACGGTGGCGTATCCATCGGGGACGTGGGGTGGGCGGGCCTTGGCCTGGTCTTGGGGGACGCTGAGCTGCTGCCATTCGGTGAGTTCGGCGGCGGCCTGGTCCAGGGCCTGGTGCAGGTCGTCCCAGTCGGGCTTATCGGCGGGGTTCTGGCCGCCGCGCCACAGGGACCTGGCCTGATTGCGCAGGCGCCTTCGTTCCAGCAGGCCAAGCCCGCCGCCCTCGGACGTCGCGACGGCCAGGGTGGCCGGGGACGAGGTGTACACGGCGGGCTCGAAGGTCCGCAGGGTCTGCGCGATCGAGGAGAACAGGTGCATGAGGGCGGCCTGCTCGGCGTAGCTGGTGCGGCGCTGCAGCCCGGTCTCGGTGGTGAGTTTGTCGGTCCGGTGCGCGAGCATCGGGAGCGTCTCGGTGTCCAGCGTGCCCGCCAGCTCGATGGCCTGCTGCGCGTCGGCGGCGGTACGGATCAGGGCGCCGTACCAGGGGGTGCTCGACCGCCGCAGCGTGAACCCGCCGAGGTGGGCGAACTCACGGAACTCGTCGCGGACCGTCTCGGCGGCCTCGGCGTCCAGGCGTTCGGGTGCGGGGAGCCGGAACGGCGTCCTGGCCGCCTCGGGGATGCCGAGCAACGCGGACTGGACCGCGAACGGCGTCAGGCCCCACGGCTCGTGCACCTCGTGCAGCGCGCTGACGTGCCGGGACAGGCGCTGGACCCGGTCGACCAGCCGGCGGTGCAGGCGCCCGACCTCCGGCGTGGCGGCCTGCCCGGCCAGGTCCAGGGTCGCGCCGAGGTCGCCGGCGATCCGCTGCCTGTCCCTGGTGCCCTCGTGGATGTCCAGGACCATGTCGCCGAGGTCCACGCCCTTGAGCCGGGACAGGACGGCGTCGATGGCGGCGCGCTTCTCCGCGACGAACAGCACCTTGCGGCCGTGCGCGACCAGCGCGGCGATCAGGTTGGCGATCGTCTGGCTCTTGCCCGTCCCGGGCGGGCCGTGGATGACCAGGCTCTGGCCGGCCAGGACGGTGTCGATCGCGTGGCGCTGCGAGGAGTCGGCGTCCAGGACGGAGTAGTCCTCCTCGGGGTCGTCGCTTCGGCTTTTGTCGTTCGACAGCTCGGACGAGACCAGTTCCTGCGCCTCCGGGTCGCCGGCGATGGCGGCCACCAGGTCGCTTTCGGCCAGCAGGTCACCCGCCGCCTCCATGTCCCTGACCATGGGCAGCTTGGCGTAGGTGAAGGTGCCGATGACCTGGCGGTCGGTGATCTCGAAGCCGGGCACCTCTGCGGCGTCGGCCGCGAGCTGCAGCCGGTCGAACGCGTTCTCCGGGGTCAGCTTGGTCAGCTCGGCCCCGAACACGGTGGTGAGCTTGTGCACCAGGACGGGGTTGACCTCCTGGTCGTCATCCAGGATCAGCTCGAAGTCGTCGTACCTCGCCCGGGTCGGGGTGATGGTGAGCCCGCGGAGCAGGACGGGCGCGGCGGGCTCGAGGAACAGCTCATCCCAGCGAGCCATGCCGGTGGCCAGGTACCCGGCCCGGATGCCGCGCTCCTCGAGCAGTTCGCGGGCCTTGCGGTGGATGGCCTGGACCCGCCTGATCGCGTCGCCGCGCAGGTCGACGTCCTTGAACAGCCTGGTCAGCCGGATCGAGCCGGTCCTGGTGAACCGGTCGAGCGCCTCGGGGTCGGCCTGGGCCAGGTCCAGCGTCGCCGCCCGGCGGTCCTTGTAGTACAGCAGGGTGTTCCGGCCGCCCAGATCCGTCAGCGCCGCGATCCACCGCTGCTGGGCGGCGCTGACCAGCGCGAGCCTCCTGCTGTCCAGAGTTTCGCTCATGCCCGGCCTCCCAGAGGCGAACGCAGGGATCCCGCGATCGTCTTCCCCGGGCGGGGTGGTTTATCCATCGGCCGGGGCGGCGTTCCTGCTGCATGAACGTCCCGTGATGCCTGGCGCGCGAAAAGATCATGGATCCGGGTTCCGTGGAGCTTGTGGGGACTATAGACCGTCGGATCTTCCGCGAAGCGTGGATCTTCGACGGTAATCGAACCGGTTATTGTGCTAACTGCCGCTCTTGCCGAGTAGGTCATCGAGGAAGCTCCGGGTGGCGGAGACTGCGTCACTCGTCCGGCGGACCACGTCGGCGGCGGTGCGTATCACGGTTCCGGCCGGGCCCGGCATGGCCGCCGTCATGTCGGTGAACGGGTTACCCGTCTCTTCGACGACGCGGACGCCAGGCGGGATATCCAGGTGGAACTCCGCGGCCGGGACCGGCTCGGTGCCGATGCCGCTCAGCTCGTACCACGACTCTGGCTTGTCGCCCGCGAACGAGATCAGCCGGAGCAGGCAGCCGAGCTCGGCGTCCACGATCACGTCGGCGGGGAAGAACAGCACCGGTGCCGTCCACCAGCCGTCGCCGCCCTTGGCCACGCGGAGCTGGTAGGCGCGACGGCCGCGGCAGGTGATCTCCGCGCCGCCCGACAGCCGGCAGCCGAGCAGCCAGGACGAGTCGACCACGGTGGCCATGTGGCCACCCATCCGTCGGGCCGGACCGACCATGGTCCGGTCCGCGAACACCTGCCAGAGATGCTCCCCATCGCAGGCGATCGTCTTCGGGTGGTTCCCGCCCTTCAGGTAGTCGATGCGGTACTCGTCGCGGCCGCGGGCGCGCAGGCGGGAAGCCTTGTGGACTACGGGCTTCCCGTGCGTCATCGCAGGAAGCGAGTCGAGGAGGTAGCCCACGCCGCCGTGGCCCGCGGCACGCAGCGAATCCGGAGCCCATGCCGGCATGGCGGTCAGGTCTTGCCATTCGTCCAGGATGGCCGTGAAGGCCGGGATGTCGCCGCTGCGGTACAGCAGGTACAGCAGATCGTCGGAGGGTGGCGGGGCGCCTTCCAGCTCGAGCACGGCCGGCTCGGCGGGTGGCATCGCCTCTTGGAGGTCGGCCTCGGCAAGGTTGTGCCGACTCGGAAGGTGCGGCGCGAACCGGATGCCGGCCCCGAGACCGCCCATGGCCAGCCCGAGGACGGTGTTCGCCGCCTCCCGGCCCGGCCCGCCGGACGTCTCCCGCAGGCTGTCCTCTGGATCCTGGCTGATCCGGCTGCCCGCGGGCGGCGCGAACCGGGAAGGGTCCGCCGCTTCAGGCGGGTCTAGCACGACGGCCGTCAGCTCCGTGAGGCTCAGCCGCTGGCCCTCGAACATCGCCTCGTAGCGCAGGAGGATGCCGAGCTCGGCATCCACGATCACGTCGAGCTGGTCAGCAAGAGAAGTGCGCAGGCCGGGCCCGGTGCCGGCCCGCGGGGTGGCCTGGACCGCTATCGCGTCGCGGCCGCAGGCGGTCACCGGCCCCCGCACCTCCAGCGTGTACTGGGTGAGCAGGTCGGACGGGCAGAACAGTTGCGGCAATGGCGGCTTATGTGCGATATCGACCGGCGGCCCCGGCGGCGGCGTATCCTGCGGACGCCATACCCAGCTGCGTTCACCGTCGCTGCCAATGGCCCGCCCGGAAGGCTCATCCCGATACTCCTGGCGGTAGCGCCCGCCCGGCGCGACCAGCAGCCTCGTGTCCCAGGAGCGATAGCCCGCCGGTTCTTCACCGGTCGCCCCTTCCCAGGTCAGCGGGCTGTTCTCCGGATTTTCCCGGAATCTCCAACGGGAACGGGAACGGGAACCCTCGGGGACCCAGTGCGGCCGCGTCGCGCGCGCGCGACTCATCCACAGGTCCTGGTCGATTTCGGAGTGCACGTCGGCAGACAGGCTGAGCCGGGTCCAGTCAGCCCGGTGGAGCAGCCCGATCACGCCCTGCAGGTCTGTCATGTCGCTACCGCCGTCACCCCTGGCCAGCCAGTCCCGGAACAGCAGCATATGTCACCGTCGAGGCCGTCCTTCGCGTCAGCTTGCGGCGCGGTGCAGCAGCAGGTACTGCCTGATCCCGAGGACCCGGAACATGGCGCGTTCGGCCGGGCCGAACGCCTGGCGGACGACGGCCCTGGCCTCCGGGCCGTCGACGAACTGCGGCCGGTCCGCCCGGTAGTCGACGCCGTCGAGGCGGTTCAGCCCAGCTGGGCGGACAGGAGGCCGAGCTTGCGCGGGTCGCCGATGCCGTGCATCGCCTGGATCCTCCCGGCCTTCATGGTGAGGATCAGGACGACCGAGAGGGTGCGGCCGGTGAACGCAAGCAGGGCCGGCTGGCCGGCGACGGGGTACGAGACGAGGGTCGTGCCCGGTCCGAGGTGGTACATCAGGTTCCTGGCCACCCGGTCGGCGCCGCGGACCACGATGGTCCCCGGGCCGTCCGGGCCACCGTCGAAGTCGCCCCAGACGTCCGGGGCCAGGACCTCGAGCAGCCCGTCCAGGTCGCCGCCGGCGCAGGCGGCGATGAACTTCTCCGTGACCTGCCGGTGCTCGGCCGCGGCGACGTCGACCGTGGCGGCGCCCTGACCGGCCTCGATCTTCTGGCGAGCCCGCCTGGCCAGCTGCCGGCAGGTGGCCGCGGGGCGGCCGAGGGTCTCCGCGACGGAATCGAAGGGCACCCCGAAGATGTCGTGCAGGACGAAGACGACTCGTTCGGCCGGGCTGAGCCGCTGCAGCACGACGAGCAGGGCCAGCTGGACGTCGTCGTCGAGGCTGATCCGGTCCGCCGGGTCGGCGGGCGGCTGGACGCCCACCGGCGCCTGGGAGCCGGTGCCGGTTGCGGTTCCGGTGACGAACTCGATCTCGCCGGCGTCGTGCGGGCGCTCCCGGCGTGACCGGGCGGAGCGGATCTGGTCCAGGCACAGCCGGCTGGTCACCACGATCAGCCAGCCGCGTTCGTCCTCGATCTCGCCGGGCCTGGCGCGCAGCAACCTGGCGAACGCGTCCTGGACCACGTCCTCGGCCGCGCCGATGTCCCCGAGCATCCGGAAGGCCAGGTCGATCAGGTACGGGCGATGCTCGTTCCAGGCCTGGATGACCTGCCCATCGTTCTGGTCCACGGTCACGCCTATCTCCCGGCGGGTTTGTGCCCCTTATCGATAGGACGACACGCGGGCGGGGAAAGTGACAGCGTCACGTTCCGGCCCGCGGTCCCGTCCTTCAGCGGTGAGACACTCTCGGCCCAGTCCAAGGGGGACACCGTGACCCGCATCTACAGCCATGCGATCCAGGACGCGCCCAGGGCGTCGCGGTCCCTGCTGGCAGGCCTCGTGGCGTTCTCGCCGACCGGGAAGCTGCTGAACCTGCACGCCCAGATGGCCCACTCCCCCGCGGTCCTGGCCGCCTACACGGGCATCCGGCAGGCGACGGTGGCGCACGGGACGCTCGATCCCCGGGTGCGCTCGGCGCTCATGCTGGCCACGGCCGCGGTCACCGGCAGCGCCTACGCCCAGGCGGTCACCTCGTTCCTCGCGGCGCGGGCCGGCTTCACGCCGTCCGAGGTGCTGGCGCTGCGGGACGGCTACTTCCTCAACTACGCGCAGGCGCCGATGGACCTGCCGGCGGCTCCGGGCGAGCGGGGGTGACCCGATGGAACTGGTGCAGAGCAGGATCGTCACCGACGACGTCGAGGGCCTGGCCGGGTTCTACGCCAAGCTGCTCGGCGTGCCGACGGCGCTGAACGAGTATTACGTCGAGATCGCGGCCGGGCCGGCCTCGGTCGGTTTCTGCCGGCGGAGGTTCACCGAGTACCGCGAGGCCGAGTGTCCCGCCGCCCGTCAGGGCGGGGACGAGATCATCCTGGACTTCCTCGTCGACGACGTGGACGCCGAGTACCCGCGGATCGCCGCGCTCGGCGTCGACTGGGTGATGCCGCCCACCACCCAGCCCTGGGGCAACCGGTCGATGGTGTTCAGGGACCCGGCCGGGAACCTGGTCAACGTGTTCAGCCGGGACCGGTCATGATCGGAGCGTGCGGAAGGCCAGTTCGGTGATTCCGTTGGCGAAGGTGGTGGCCGAGATGAGGTCGAGCCTGGGTGAAGGCGCCGGGGGGTCGAACAGGCGCGGGCCCTGGCCGGCCAGGTAGGGGAAGAGCGAGATCCGGTACTCGTCGATGAGGTCGCGGCGGATGAGCGACCGCCAGAAGCCGATGCCGCCGTGGGCGACGATGTAGCCGTCGCCGTCCAGCTTGAGCTTCTCGACTTCCGCGCCCAGGTCGCCGGTCGCGACGGACGTGTTGGTCCAGTCGGCGGTGGTGATGGTGTGGCTGAAGACGACCTTGCGCGCGGCGTTCATGGCGGCGGCGTAGGGGTGATCGTCGGCCTCGGGGAAGTACTGCGCGGCGTCCTGGTAGTGCTTGCGCCCCATGATGTGCACGTCGGCGCCCTCGTAAAAGTCGCGGGTGCGGTCTTCCAGCGCCGGGTCGTCCGGGAGGTCGCGGCAGAAGTCGAAGAAGCTGGTGTCCTCCACGGCGATGACGCCGTCGAGGGAGTAGTCGAAGATCCGCGCAGTAACCGTGCGCATGGCGGTCAGGCCAGGTACTTGGCGAGGCCGTCGAGCATCTCGGCGGTGCCTCCCTCGCGGAGCCGCGGTGCCTCGTCCCCGTCAAAGCCGTCAAGGTAGGCACCCTGCTCGGTCCACGTCAGCGTCGTCCCTTCGGCGGTCGCGGCGAACGCGATCGTGGCGACGGAGACGGAGATGCGGGCGTCGTCGGCGTACATCTCGTAGCTGTAGATGATCCGCTGGTCCGGGACGATGTCGTAGTAGCGGGCGTCGTACCGGTACGTGACGCCCTGGTAGCCCATGCCGAAGCGCTCGTGCCCGCCGATCCTGAAGTCGAACTCCGACTCGCCGGAGTCCGGGCCAGGTTCGCTCAGGTCGCCCGTGTCGCCCCAGGTGTCCTTGGCCTCCTTCGAGGCGAAGGCGGCGAACACGCGGGATACGGACGCGGGGAAGGTGCGCTCGAGCTCGAAGGTGTCGTGGATGACGGGCCGCTCGCTCATGGGATCTCCTCGTGGTTCGGTGCGGTGTCGGCCAGGTACTGGCCGAGCCGGTCCAGCTGCCGCTCAACGAAGGTACGCCGCTCGGAGATCCAGCGTTCGGCCGATCGCAGGGTCAGGGCGTTGAGGCTGCAGGTCCGGGTGCGGCCGAGCTTCTGCGTCAATACGAGACCGCTGGCCTCGAGGATCTGCACGTGTTGCACGACCGCGGCCAGCGACATGGTCAGCGGCCTGCCGAGTTCGCTGACCGAGGCCGGCCCCTGGCTGAGCCGTTCCAGCATGCGCCTTCGCCCGGGATCGGCGAGCGCATGGAAGACCCGGTCCAGGTCCGGCGCATCGTTAAGCACATGCTTGAGTATTCTCGGTCACGGCCCAATAGTCAAGTGCCTGCTTTAGTGTGCGCGAGGTGATGGGGCCCGGATGAGGGGATGAGGGCGCGGACGCCCGTCTGGTCAGGGCTCATGGCACGTGCGGCCGCGGCGCCGACGAGCGCCGCGGCGGCGGCGGATCCGGCGACCAGCCACCGGCCCGTTCGCGGTAGCCGGCGCCACGATGACAAGCTGGCGACCACGTCCAGGGCGTCGGACAAGGCGCCTGCGGCGACCCACGCGCTGGCCGATCCGGGCCCGGCCGGTGTCCGGCGCAGGGCCGTGAGCGCGCCGAGCCCCAAGGCGAGGTCACGCGCTCCGAGCGCACGGCCGAACACCTGGGCGGCCAGGTCATCGGACGCCGCGCCGACCCAGGGCCGCGACGGTACCGACGGCCAGGCCAAGGCGGTCAGGCCGATCGCTACGCGCCCGGCCGCTACGGCCGTCGCGCCGTATCGCGCCAGCGCCGCGCTATCAGTCCCGGAAGAGTCCACGGCGTCAGTCTGCGAAGGGTCCACGGCATCAGTCTGCGAAGAGTCCACGGCGCGGATCGTAGCTCAGGTGACGTCACCGGGTGGACGCGGCCACCCACTCTTCCCACGTGCGGCCGGCGCTGTCACATTGGCGCGGGCCCATCCGTCACGCCTATGTCGAGTGACGAGGGGACAATGTGACCGATGGACGAGAACGACTGGCTAGCCTCGCGATTCGAGGCCAGCAGGCCCCGCCTGCAGTCGGTGGCCTACCGGATGCTCGGCTCGCTCAGCGAGGCCGAGGACGCCGTCCAGGAGGCGTGGATCCACGCCGGGCGAGCCGGCGCGGGGGACGTGGCAAACCTGGAGGGATGGCTGACCACCATCGTCGCGCGGGTGTGCCTGGACATGCTGCGCACGCGTAAGTCGCGCCGCGAGGAGCCGCTGGCGGTGGACCAGGCCATCGCGGCCGCCGGGCCCGAGCAGGAGGCGGTGCTGGCCGACTCGGTCGGGCTGGCCATGCTCGTGGTGCTCGACACGCTGGCGCCCGCCGAGCGGGTCGCGTTCGTGCTGCACGACATGTTCGGCCTGCCGTTCGGCGAGATTGCGGCGGCCACCGGGCGCTCGGCCGCGGCCGCACGCCAGCTAGCCAGCCGGGCGCGGCGCCGGGTCCGGGGCATGCCCGCGATCCCCGGAACGCGCCTGGCCAGACAGCGGGAGGTCGCCGCCGCGTACCTCGCCGCCGCGCGCGGCGGCGACATGGGAGCGCTGCTGGCGATCCTCGACCCCGATGTGGAGCTGTACGCGGACGCCAAGTCGGCGCCGACCGGCGTCGCCATAACGCGGCGCGGCGCGGAGGCCGTGGCCATGTCCGCGCTCGCCGGCGCCAGGCGGTCCCCCCACGTGGGGCTGGCGCTGATCAACGGGACCCCGGGGATCGTGCTCGCGCCGGGCGGCCGGCTGGTGCTGGCGCTCGCCTTCACCATCCCGGACGACCGGATCACCCGGATCGAGGTCATCGCCGACCCGGACCGGCTCAGCCAGCTCGACCTGGCGGTTCTCGGCTAGGCCGGGGAGCCGGCTCGGCGCCGTTACCGGCGTCGGCGGTCGGTCGCGCTGGCCGCGTTCGCGATGATCACGGCGAAGGGCGGGATCACCAGCGCGACCGCCGAGACCGCGACCGCCGCGGTCACCGAGTACCGGTCCAGGACCGCCCAGGACAAGACGAACAAGCCGATGCAGATGGTCATGAGCACGAAGTACAGGCGCTTGTCGCGGCGAGACGGCTGCGGCCCCGCCGGTCCGTCCCGGTCTTCTCCACTGCTGGTCACGAGCGTCCGCCGTCCAGAACAAAGATAACGTTTCGATAACATCCTACCAGCAACTGGTTTCGGCCGGCTGGCACCGGTAGCTGTCCAGCACGGCGGATGACTCCGACGGCCATCCGGTCTCCTGGGCCGCGCGCGAGTACCTGTCCCGGGAGAACTTCAACCTCGGAGGCTGACGGCGAACCGGGGAGAACGAACCGCCGTTCGGGATAAATCAGGAGGAACGTATGGGGGCGCGCGCCGACTGGGAACGCAGGACCGGACGGGGTGGCGGGCCCGGGCTCGGGGCCCGCGCGGGCATCCTGGCGCGGCCGGGCGGGCTGCGCGCGGCGCCGGGCCGGGGGCACGTCACGCTGGACTGGGATCCGGTGCCCGGGGCGGCCGGGTACCTCGTCTACTACGCCGACCGGTCCGGCGGCCCGTTCGAGCCGCTGGATCACGGCGGCGGGGACGTGCTCGCGGTCCCGGCCGGGCCGTACGCCGACACGTCGGGCGCGGCGGGCCAGGTCAGGTACTACGCCGTGGCGGCGGTGGCCGACGGGGAGTCCGCCGGGCCGATGTCGGCGCCGGTCGCGGCGGCACCGGGCGCGGGACCTGGCACGGTACGGATCGACGTCGGCGGCTCGGTCAGCGGCGAGCTGGACCGGCCGTGGGAACCCATGATCGGCTCGGAGCGCCTCAGCTACCTGCTGCGGGAGGACCGCACCGGCGGGCGGGTGATCGGCACCGAACTGCGGGAGGCGCTGCGGATCGCCCGTGACGAGTTCGGCGTCCGGGCCGTCCGCGCGCACGGCATCCTGTGCGACGACCTCGGCGTGTACACCGAATCGCGCGGCCGTCCGGTCTACTCCTTCGCCGGCATCGACCGCGTTTACGACGCCCTGATGGAGGGTGGCCTGCGGCCCGTCGTCGAGCTGTCGTTCATGCCCGCGGCCCTGGCCCGAGATCCGAGCCAGACCGTGTTCAGCTACGAGGGGATCATCTCCCCGCCGCGGAGCTGGCCCCGCTGGCGGGACCTGGTCCGGGCGCTCGCCGACCACCTGCTCGAGCGGTACGGCGAGGATGAGGTCACCGGGCAGTGGGCGTTCGAGGTGTGGAACGAGCCGAACATCGGGGTGTTCTGGTCCGGCACGCCCGAGGAGTACTTCCGGCTGTACGACACCTCCGCCGGCGCGGTCAAGTCCGTCCACCCGGGGCTACGCGTCGGCGGGCCGTCCTCGGCCGCGGCGGGCTGGGTCCGGCAGCTGCTCGACCACGTGGGCGGCTCCGGCGCGCCGCTGGATTTCGTGTCCACCCACGTGTACGGGAACGCGCCGCTGGACCTGCGGCCGGCGCTCGCGGCGGCCGGCCGGGAGGGCACGCCGATCTGGTGGACCGAGTGGGGGGCGACCCCGAACCACTTCAGCCGCGTCGGCGACACCGTGTTCGCCGCGGCGTTCCTGCTGCGGGGCATGGCGTCCGCGCTCGGCCGGGTCGGGGCGCTGTCGCACTGGGTCGCGTCCGATCACTTCGAGGAGCTCGGGCCGGCTCCGGAGCTGTTCCACGGGGGGTTCGGGCTGCTGTCGGTGGGGAACCTGCGTAAGCCCCGGTTCTGGGCGCTGGCGCTGCTGGCCCGGCTCGGGCCGCACCGCCTGCCGGTCGGCGTGACCGGGGACGGCGCCCTAGGCCTAGTGGACGCGCTGGCGGCCCGCCACGACGACGGGCGGATCGGGGTCCTGGCCTGGAACGGGACCCTGGACCAGGGCAAGATCTTTGGGGATCCTGAGCTTGATCGGGTGGTGAGCTTGCGCGTGTCGGTCCCGGCCGGGGCCTCGTACACGATCCGGCACTACCGGATCGACGCCGGGCACTCCAACATCCTCGCGGCATGGGAGCAGATGAGCGGCGGCGCGGCGGCCTGGCCCGCTAAGGATCAGTGGCCGGTGCTGCACTCGGCGAACCGGCTTGATGAGCTGGTCCCGCCGGAACGGGTCGCCGCGGCAGATGGGGTCGTGGAGCTGGCCTTCGAGCTCCCGATGCCAGGGATCTCCTACGTGGAGCTGGCTCCATCGCCCTTGTCAGCGTCTGATTAATGCTTCAGGTGAGTTTCGCTCTTTAGGGGTGGGTCGCGAGCGGGTGGTGGCGCCAGTGTGCGCGGTGGTGCGCCGGGACTCCCCAAGATTGGGGCGGAGTTAGGGTTCTGGGGAGGATTTGGTGTATCCCAGAGCCATGTGCCGACTGTGAAAACAGCCGCCGCCTGACCATCGAGGGGCGGCGATCCGGCTGTAGCCCGGATTTGCGCGGAGGATCCGTGCCCAATGGAAGAAAAGGCGTCAGATACGGTCAAATACGGCGCTCTTTCTTCCGTCAGGCACCGATCTTCCGTGATCTCTTGGTACGCGAGGGGCCATGGGGCCTGCTGAGACTTGCGGAATGTGAGCGTCAGGATCCGTGCCGGGTGCGAGGCGCCAGATCGGCAGCGGCGCACGCCCGCGCAGTCAGGTGCGAGGCTTGGCGTCCCTGTGCGGGCACTGTGCGGATGCGGTGGCCCCCAGTCCCCGGATCCTCCCCAAAGCCCGGATCCTCCCCGAAATCCGGGACCCCTGATCGGATGGGGGCGGATGAGGATGGCGAGACGGATGAGGGATCAAGGGAAGTGCGGCGGAGCGGGCCAGGCGGCTCCGGTGCGGCACTTTCCCGGTAATCAGACGCTTACCTAGGCGAGCAGGGGGCGAGGGTCGAAGGTGACCCGGATCCGGGTGATGAGCCCGGCTTCGACGTGGCTCCAGTTGACGATGGCCAGCGGGCCCGCGGTGGCGGTGCGCAGCTCGAACCAGGTCAGGACGTCCGGTCCGTCGACCCAGCGCTTGACCAGCTCGACCTGCCTGGTCATCGCGAACATGCCCGTGAGGCCGGCCAGGGTGTCGCCGCGGCCCCGGGTGCTGCCGAGGGCGCCGTCGAACTCGACGCCGGTGTGGAGTAGCGGTCGTACCCGCTCGATGTCGTTGCTCTGCCAGGCGTCGAAGTAGGCCGCCGCGACGCTCGCCGGCGAGTCGGTGCCCATGCGCGTGATGGTAACAAGGCTGGTTGTCTCCGGGTGTCGTTGACAACGGCGATTCAGCCATCTAGTGTCTTAGTTGACTAGTACTTTAGAGAGGCAATACATGATCGCGTTCCGCGTTGACGCCCACTCGGTGGTGCCGCCCTACCTGCAGATCGTCCAGCAGGTCAGGCAGGCGCTGCGGATGGGCCTGCTCGAGGTGGGCGACCAGCTCCCCCCGGTACGGGAAGTGGTCAGCGCGACGGCGATCAATCCCAACACCGTGCTGAAGGCCTACCGGGACCTGGAGCGCGAAGGCCTAGTCGAAGCCCGGGCGGGCCACGGCACGTTCGTCCGGCGCCGCCCGCCCGGTCCGCCGCCCGGCTCCTATTCGCGGCTGGGCCGCAGCCTGGCCCGGTGGGTCCGCGAAGCCCGTGAGGCCGGACTCGACGACGAATCGATGGAATCGCTGCTGCGCGTGACGCTGCGGGCAGCGGCAGAGGAGGAAACGGCATGACTCCGATGGAGAAAGTCCTGGGTCCGCTCGGCCCGGGGCCCGGGGGGCACTGGGGCACCCCCGAGCCCATCGCCGTCCAGACCGGCGGGCTCACCAAGCACTACGGCAAGGTGACCGCGCTGAACGACTGCACGATCACCGTCCCCGAGGGCCGGATCTCTGCGCTGATCGGCCCGAACGGCGCGGGCAAGACCACGCTGCTGCGCTTGCTCGCCGGGCTGGCCCGGCCGACCTCGGGCCAGGTCATCGTGAACGGGGTGACTCCGCACCAGGCTCCCGCGTTCCTGGCCGACATCGGCTACCTGGCCCAGGAGATCCCGTTGTACCGGCGGCTGACGGCCGAGGATCACATCCGCGCGGGGGCTCACCTGAACCCGCGCTGGGACGGCGAATCGGTCCGGGAACGGCTGACCGGGCTGAAGATCCCGCTGAACCGGCCGGTGGGCAAGCTGTCCGGAGGCCAGCGCGCGCAGGTCGCGCTGGCCCTGATCCTGGCCAAACGGCCCAGGTTGCTGCTGCTCGACGAGCCGGTCGCCGCGCTTGACCCGCTGGCCAGGAAGAACTTCCTCGGCCTGCTGGCCGACGGGGTGGAGGCGGGCGGCCTGACCGTGATCCTGTCCTCGCACCTGGTCGCCGACCTGGAGCGGGTCAGCGACCACCTCATCATGCTGGCCGCGTCCCGGGTCCAGCTGTGCGGCGACATCGATGACCTGCTGGCCGAGCACCGGATCCTGGTCGGTCCCAGCAAAGACACCACGGCCCTCGAGCGCGGTCACCGAGTCGTCCAGGCCACCCGCACGCCGCGGCAGACCACGCTGCTGGTCCGGCTGAACGGCCCGGTCGTGGACCCGGCGTTCCAGGCCAGCGAGGTCAGCCTGGAAGAACTCGTGCTCGCCTACATGGGCGAGGACTCCCCGCCGACTCTCACGCACCTCACCTCGGTTGGAGAAGAACAATGACCTGGCTCGTCTGGCGCCAGCACCGCATCCAGTTCTACGTGGGCGCCGCGCTGCTGGCCGCGTTCGCCATCATCATCGCCACTACAGGCGTCCAGGTCGCGCACCAGTACCGCTCCGCGCAGCTCGCCTGCGCGCTGCACGAGGGATGCCGGCACCTGGGCGGACTGTTCATGGGCAGCCACGTCGTGGGGTTCATGGTCATCGCCACGCTGGGTGCACCGGTCCTGGTCGGGCTGTTCTGGGGCGCGCCGCTGGTGGCCGCCGAGGCCGAGGCCGGCACGACCCAGTTCGCCTGGATGCAGAGCGTCACCCGCAAGCACTGGCTCGTGGTCAAAATGGGCTGGATGCTGGTGGCCGCGGCGATCTGGGGCGGCGTCATCTCGGTCCTGGTGACGTGGTGGTCCAGCCCGAACAACGCCGAGCAGCTCAATCAGTTCAACCCCGGCCGGTTCGACATCATGGACCTGGTCCCGGTGGCCTACTCGCTGTTCGCGATGGCGCTCGGGATCGCGGCCGGGGCGCTGCTGCGCCGGGTCCTGCCGGCGATGGCCGTCACCCTGGCCGGGTTCATCGGCGTGCGGGTGCTGGTCACATTGTGGCTGCGCCCGCACTACCTGAGCGCGGTCACCGTGTTCTACAAGGTGACCAGCGGCTTCACGCCACCGGGGGCCTTCTGGCAGATCGCGCAGGGCGTCATCGGGCCGAACGGCCAGGCGCTCGCGCAGCCGAACGGCACGCCCTATGTCGACGGCGTCCCGATAACGGCCCTCCCGGGTTCGTGCGCGGCGGTGGCCAACGGCCCGTCTAACCCCTCGGGTTCCTGCCTGCAGGCACTGTCCCACTACCGCGCGTACCTCACCTACCAGCCCGCCGACCGCTTCTGGACGTTCCAGGGCATCGAGACCGGCATCTTCCTCGCCCTGGCCTTCGCCCTCATCGCGGTCACCGCGGTGGTGCTGCTTGGCCGGGACGCGTAGGGGGAACCCGGGAGGCGGACAGCAAGAACGGGAAGGCGACCAGCAGGCTCAGGGCGCACAGGATGCCCGCGACGACGTAGGGGGCGCGCAGGCCGGCGGCGTGAGCCACGAAGCCGCCGGCCAGCGCGCCCACCGGCATCAGGCCCCAGCCGAGCATGCGGTAGACGCTGTTGACCCGGCCGAGCAGGTCCGACGGCACGATCTGCTGGCGCAGGCTGACGGTAACGACGTTCCACAGGGCGACGCCGAAGCCCTGGCCGGCCAGCATGACCGCGGCCACGGCCGCGTCCGGGGCCAGCCCGACGCCGACGAAGACGGCGGCGTCGATGGCGCCCCCGATCATCAGCGAGGCCAGCAGGCCCAGCCGGCGCGCCAGCGCCGGGCACACTAGCCCGCCGATCACGCTGCCGACCGCGCACGCCGCCAGCAGGAATCCGTAGCCGCGGGTGCCGAGGTGCAGCGTCTGGGTGGCCAGCAGGACCAGGATGGCCTGGCCCATCTGGTTCGCGAAGTTGTAGAGGCCCAGCAGGACGGCGACCACGCGCAACAGGCGGTGCCGGATGAGCCAGTGCAGGCCCTCCTTGACCTGGGTGCGGATCTTGGTGGGGCTCTTGCCCTCGCGGCTGTCTTCGGATTTAGGCAGCCTGGCTACCAGCGCGGCCGAGCCGGCGAACGAGGCGGCGTCCAGGCCGAACGGCAGGGCCGCGGCGGCGGCGAACAGCAGGCTGCCGACCGGCGGGCCGAGGAACGACTCCCCCACGGTCAGGCTGATCTGCTGGCTGCCGTTGGCCTTCGGTAGGAGTTCGGGCGGCACCAGGGCCGGCAGCACCGCTTGCGCCGCGTTGCTGAAGATGACCTCGGCGCAGCCGAGGCCGAATCCCGCCAGGCCGAGGATCGCGATGTCCGCCTGGTGGAAGATGATGCCGATCGTGATGGCGGCGACGATGACGGCCTGGACGGCCTGGGACCGCCACATCAGCGTGGCCCGGTCGTAGCGGTCGACGATGGCACCGGCCGGGAGGGAGAGCAGCATCCAGGGCAGGTAGGTGGCGGCCGTGACGACCGAGACCAGCCGCGGGTCCCGGGTGATGGTCACGGCCAGCAGCGGCAGCGCCGCCACGAAGGCCCCGTCGCCCGTGCTGCTGATCGCGTTCGCCCACCACATGCGCCAGTAGGGCCGGCCCAGCGTCGGCCGCGGGCTGGTCCCTTCGCTGGCTCCGGACTGCGCTACCTGCGTCATGCTGGCCAGAGTCGTTCTTGTCGGCTGGGGTGGGCTACGGTTTAGTCAATGGCTAAATCCTGACGGCTTACGGAGTCGGCATCCTCGTCACGCTGAACCTCGATGTGGCGGACCTCGCGGCGACCAGGTTCGCGATGTCGCCGCTGTTCGAGACCCTCAGGGCGGTTCCGCTGCTGGCCCGCCCTGACCGGTCCCCGCTGAACCTGCCCTGGGTGCGCTGGGCCCGGGCCGAGCTGGAGCGCCGCCCGCTGCGGCTGTCCCTGGTGTGGCCGCTGATCGTGAACGAGGGGCCGTTCGTCCCGGAGTTCCTGTTCCCGGCGCCGGCCGGCAAGTCCCCCGCTATCGGTGAGGAGCTGGCCCGCGTGTGCGTTTCGCCGGCCGAGGCCGTGCGCGCCAGCTTGCGGCGTGTGTTCGGCGACGGCCGGTGGCCCGAGGCAGCGACGGACCTGTTCGAGCGGCCGCAGGAAACCCTGGCCGAGGTGGCGGCCGAGGTGGCCGAGTGCCATGACCGCCTGATCGCCCCGCACTGGGAACGGCTGCGTTCCGTGCTCGACGCCGATATCACGTACCGGGGCGGGATGCTCGCGGCCGGCGGCGCCCGGTCGTTGTTCTCCGACCTGCATCCCGACGTGCGCTGGTCCGCGGGCCAGCTGTTCCTGTCCGATTCGGAAACCGGAGAGCCGGAATGGGGGGCCCAGGTCACGCTGGGGCCGGACGGCCTGGTCCTGATGCCGAGCGTGTTCATCTGGCCGGACTGGGGGGTGAGCAGGGCCACCAGCACCCAGAGCACGCTGATGTACCCGGCGCGAGGGGCCGCCACCGTGTGGCAGGCCGATGGGGATCCGGGTCCGGGCCCGGCTGCGGCTGCGCTCGGGGCGGTCGAGGGGTTGCTCGGCGCGCCGCGGGCCAGGTT
>Ga0335074_10000588_pt1 | contig 50732 bp, 45 predicted proteins | sample Lox_Sample_23_FD_206715 | JGI IMG/M metagenome (GOLD analysis project Ga0335074, IMG submission 206715) | Soil microbial communities from Loxahatchee National Wildlife Refuge, Florida, United States - Lox_Sample_2.3 | ecosystem: Environmental > Terrestrial > Soil > Wetlands | place: USA...
TCGAAGGAACCGACCAGCTTGACTACCCGGGGGTCATCTTCCGGGGACCTGCCCATGATCGCCGCGCGGCGCTGGCCGCAGGCCCGGATGTGTGGGAAGTTGTCGCGCGGCTACAGGAGCTGGAAGGGAACACGCAGACGAGATCAGGGAACGCATCGCCCGCAACCGGGACATGACGGAACGGAGCCGTGTCATGGCCCGCCAGCGTGAATCACTGCTGGCGTGACATCGTTCCTCATCGACGAGACGTTCCCGGCAGCCACCGCCGAAATACTGCGCGATACCCATGGCCGAGATGCCGTCCACGTTCGCGAGGTCGGCCTGAATGCAACAGATGATGCCCTAGTCGCCCAGACCGCCCGGGCGGAAAGCCGGGCGGTCGTCACCGAGAATGTGGCCGACTTTGCTGCCCAGCCTCAATGATTCAGGGGGCAGGGCGTGCTGGTTACCGGTTGTGAGACGCCCGTTTTCTCCGGTCTGGGCGGTTTTTGTGATCGCGGCGGGTGACGGCTATGCCCGATGCGCTCGGGTCAGCACCGGCTCCGACCGCGCCGGGCGGGCTCCTTTCCGTTGGCAGGGATAGTTCGTGCTGGTCAGCTAGGCGTGGGCACGGCGCACAACCGCCGCCAGCAGGTGGTGAACGCCTCCTTCCATGGCCAGGTGGCGCTGATCTTGAGGATGCGCTGGCGGGCGTGCCGGACCAGCCGGGCGGGCAGGTGGAGAAGCCGGTGGCGCAGGGTATCCGGCTCTGCGTTCTGGAGGCCGTCGCAGTCGTAGAGGCCGAGGAGCTGGCACCAGGCGGCCAGATCAGCGGCGAGGTTCGCGGCGATCACCCAGCCGCGGTTGACCGCCCAGATCTTGGAGGGCAGGTTCCGCAGCCCCATGTCCTTGTTCGTCCTGACGCGGTCCTCGACGATGGCGTGCTCGCGGTGCAGCACGTCGATGAACTGGGGATGGTGGCTGCCGGGCACCGCGGGGATCCCTGTCTGCGGGATGTTGGTCACGATGACCGAGTACCGCCAGCCGGTCTGCTTCTCCAGGGCGGTCAGGTTGGGCCTCTGCCGCCGGGACGGCCTGGTGCGCCGCACGATCCATCGCAAGCCCTGCGGCACCCGGCGGCCCGGCTCATCAGGTAAGTGATCTCGGCGACGGCGGTGCCCTCCTGCATTGCGCCGTCCTGGTCTACGGCCTGCTTCCACGCCAGCGGGGGCAGCTTCCTGATGGCGGTCTCGTCGGCTTCGGTGATCATCCACCCGCAGGTTAACAGCACCGTCCGGCGCGGGGTACCCAGCGACAGCAGGTGCTTAACGAGGTCGTGAGTGGCGCCGGCGCCATCCACCCGGACCAGCAGCTTCGATCCCCATCCGGCTGGGATCTGCGCCAATGCCGCGCCGAGCACCTGCAGGTGATCGGCGACCGTGTTCGACCCGGCGTTACCCGGGCGCAGCAGCATTGCCAGCGACTCGCCGGTATTCGCCAGCCAGGCACCCAGTGGATGGAAGCCGAATCCTTTCTTGAAGGTCGGCCCGGCGCCTTCCTTGTCGGAGCGCGCGGTGATCAGCGTGGCATCCATATCGACGACCAGCCAGCCCGTCAGGACCTTGCCGGCTATGGCCAGCCATGGGAACCCCGCAGCAGTCGCCGCGGCCAGCTCCCACACGTGGGCGCGGACCTTGGCCCGCGCCTTCGCGACCTTGCGGAGTGTCACCTCATCAGCCAGCTCCAGCGTCCGCCGCACCGTCGTGTCCGACGGCGGCGGCCCGAAGACCAGCCACTGGTGATCCAGCAGCGCGATGTCGCTCATGCTGGTGGCGCCGAGCACGATCGCCACCGCCATCGACACCACCGCCACCCCGCGGTCGAATAGCGGGAACTAGTCGGCCCGGGCCAGCGCCGCGCCCAAGGCGGACGTCAGCCCGCACTGATCGGCAGCGCTCCAGTTGGCGGGCAGGGCGACGGGCCTGTCCGGTCCCGTTCAATGGGCGGCCATCGCCTGAGTCCAGATCCACCGGCCAGTGAGCGTGTTACGGCGCGCACAGATGCTGCGGCGGGGCCTCCATGCCACGGGCGCACCTGCGCTCTCGCCTCGAACACCGTCCGTATGGGCCTATGAGGTGTCCCGTTGTTCTTGCAGGCCCGACCCGCAGCCGCCGCATCTCCCGGTGCGCGGCCGACGGGCCGGTGTTCTCAAGTGACGTCATGGCGGACGGTGGTGAGCGCGGCGGCAGCGGCGACCGCCACGGCGATCGCGGCCAGCACGGCGATCCCGGCGGGGTAGGGCAGCGCGGTCACGCCGCGCGGGATCTGGGGCATGCCGCCGCCGTTGGTGTCCCCGGCCAGCATGGCCGCTGCGGTATAGGGCAGGAAGCGTCCGAGCGTGGTGAGCGTCGCGCCCACGACCAGTTCGACTACCAGGCCCCAGGCCACCACGGCGATGATCGCGCCTGTCTGGTGGCGGATCAGCGACCCGGCGCCCGCACCGGCCGCGGCCAGCAGTGCCGAGCCGATCACGGTGCCCGCGGCGTAGCGGGCAATGGCGGGATCGGACAGCGCGAGCGGGTAGCCGCGGGAGGCAGCAAAGCCGAGCGTGATCCCGGTCGCGGTCGCCGCGGCGGCGATCCCGGACACCGCCCCGGCGGCTGCCGCCGCTACGGCCTTTGCCGCCAGTACCCGGCCACGGTCCGGCTGGTCGAGGTAGGTGTCGGTGGCGGTCTTGAGCCGGAACTCGCCGCTGCTGATCACTACGCCGAGCAACGCGGCTACCAATAGCGCAAACCCGGTGCTAGCCATGTTGTCGCGCAGCCCGCCGGCCGTGCCCAGCGACGGGATCGCCATGCCCTTCCCGGTGCCAGCGGTCACTGCCTCCAGCACCCCGATCAGCGCGGTCAGCCCGACCGCCAGGCCCGTCATCCCGGCCACCAGGCGGGTGGTGCGCAGCTTCAGGAACTCCGCGCGCAGCGCCCCCGTCATCCCGGCCTCCCATCCGCCGCGGTCAGCCGGAGAAAGGCCTCCTCCAGGCTCCCGGTCTCTGCGGTCATCTCGAAGACCGGGATGCCCAGCGCCGCGGCCAGCGTGGCCACCTGCTCGGTGCCCAGCCCGGTGACCTCCAGCCGGTCCGGCGCGACAGCCCGCACCGCCGCCCCCTCAGCTGCCAGCGCCGCGCGCAGCGCCTCGGCGCGGGGCGTGCGAACCGTGACCGCCTGCCGCGCGGCCTTGACCAGTTCGGTGACCGGCCCGGCCGAGACGAGGCGGCCATGGTCGATGACGATAGCGCGGCCGGCGAACTGGGCCACCTCAGCCAGGATGTGGCTGGAGACAAGCACGGTGCGGCCCTGCTCGCCGAGCTGGCGCAAGAAACCGCGCAGCCACAGCACACCCGCCGGGTCCAGCCCGTTGGCCGGCTCGTCCAGGATCAGCACCTCCGGGTCGCCCAGCAGCGCGGCGGCCAAGCCGAGCCGCTGCCGCTCTCCCAGCGACAGAGTCCCGGCCCGGCGCCCGGCCAGCCCTTCCATCCCAGTCTGCGCCAGCACGGTGCCGATCCGGGACCGCGCGGCACCTGTGGCCGCACAGCGGACCCGCAGGTGATCGGCGACGGTGCGGCCGGGGTGGAACCCTGACGCCTCCAGCACCGCGCCCACCTCACGCCGCCGGCCACCTAGTTCCCGGTACGGCTTGCCCCAGATCACTGCCTGGCCGCTGGTCGGCGTCACCAGGCCCAGCAGCATGCGCAGCGTCGTGGTCTTGCCCGCGCCGTTCGGGCCGAGGAACCCGGTGACCGTACCGGCCCCGACCTCAAAGCTCAGGCCGTCGACGGCCGCGGCCGGACCGAACTGCTTGACAAGGCCGCGGACCTCAATGACCGTCACGGCCGCCGCGCCCTGCGCCGCCGCACCAGCGCGTACGCACCTATGCCGCCGACGGCCACCAGAACCAAGACGACCCACACGATCATCATCGCGGCCTGGCCGCCGCTGCCGCTGCCACCCATGCTTCCCTCCGGCACTAGTATGGACGATGGTCCACACCGTAATGGACAGATGTCCATACTTGCAACCCGCGTACCCGGGTACGGTTGCGGCCGGGCGAGGATCCAGGAGGGCGACCAGACAGATGGCACGCGGAGTCGCTATACCGGAGGTCCGCGGGCAGCTGTTCGCCGCGGCTGACCGGGTGCTGGCCCGCGACGGCCCGGCCGGGCTGACCACGCGGGCGGTCACCGCCGAGGCCGGGGTTGCCAACGGGGTGCTGCACCGGCACTTCCGCGACCTCGATGAGTTCCTCGCGTCGTTCGTCGCGGGGCGGCTCCAGGCGATCGCGGACGGTGCCGCGATCCTGCCTAACCGCGCCGGGCGTGGCAGCATCACCGGAAACCTGACCGAGGCCGCGGTGGCGGTGTTCGGCGCCAGCGCCCAGGACCTGATGAGCCTGGTTGCCACCAAACCGGAACTGAGCCTGGCGCTCCAGCACGCCGCCGGCCCCGCGGGCGGCCTCGGCGACATCGAGCGGCATTTCGCCGCCTACCTCGACGCCGAGAAGAAACTGGGCCGGATCGGGCCCGGTGCCGACACCGGGACAATAGCGTTCACCCTCCTCGGCGCCGTCCACCACCTGGTCATCACCCGCCGCGGCGGTGCGCCTGACCTCCGGCGGCAGGTGCGGCGGATCGTGGCCGCGCTGGTCGCAGGCATGGACGCTGGCGCCGCCCGGCCACCCAGAGGGTCCTGACACGGCAAACAAAGCTGCCGGACCGCCGCGAACTCAGCCGCCGGCGCGTGCTGGCGTGGGCAGGCGAACTCGCGCAGCGGCCTTGGCGCTGCTTTCCAAGGCGAGTCAGGCTGGCAGGCGAAAGCCATCACGCTGCCGCAACTACGGTCCCTGCGGCAGCGAACAATCCAGAGATTCGTGCTGCCGCTGCCAATCCTCAGGAAATCACATCGCCGCCGTTACTGCGTAATCCTTCAGCGCACGACACTCCTCGCGATCTGCTCTGCGCACCTCCCGGCCGCCGCACCCTGCGGGTGCAGCGAGCACCCCATCAAACTCACGCAAACCCGCACTTCAGCACCACAAAATCCCGAGAAACAGCTGATCGCGACATGGAGTTGAATCCCCGAGGCCAGCGCGACGTTGCGCTGGTATTCGTCCTGAAGAGAAACCTGCCAGCAGGAGGTGGCCAAGCTGCCGCCTTGGCCAGGATCCTGGACCGCTGGGCACAAGAATTCCCAGACCCCTACCTCGGCCACCACTGGCCAAGAACAGACTGATCACAACCAGCTCTGAGACCCGGCGCGTCCTCGCGGCGCAGCCGCACCGACTCGAGCGTTGTCGTGCCGCTCATGGCGGTGACGTGAGTGGATGGCCAGAGGACGATGCAAAGGGTTGCGCTCGGATCCCGGTCTCACCGAGGAACTCCGAGGGGCCGTAGCCGGCGACGACGATCTCCTCCGAGTGACCGTGGCCCTCGATGATGTCGGCCGTACCCGCGAGCATCACGATCAGGTCGTAGGCCTTGTCGCCGTCGGCGAACAGCAGGTCTCCGGCCGCCACATCACGTTCGATGCCCTCACGTGAACGCTGACCGCGCCGCGTCGCCGCCGCTCGCAACGGCCGCCACCGCAAGACGCTCGGCTGGAAGACCCCGGCAGAGGCGTTCGAAGAGTTCCTGCACTTTCGCCAAACAAGGCGGTGCTGCGACGACCCCTTGAACCAGTGCGGCGATCCGGCGTCGCTGTGGCGAATGGCCATGTACGCCGATCAGCGTCGGCCTTTCCGGGAAGTATGCAAAAAAGCCGGAACGGTTCGGTCGACACGCATTGGCCACAGATCGTACGCTCTGTCACGTCGGTTGCCCCAGGGGAGGTCCAAGGATGGGATCCAGGCGGCTCGGGCTGGTGTCTATGGCGGCGTCCCTGGTGATGGCGGCTGGAACGGGGTTATTGCCGATCAGCGCCGCGGTTGCGTCCGCGGCCGCGAGCAGCCACCCGGCACGGTCATCGCAGGCGCCGCTGACTGCGGCGGAAGCCCGGCTGCTGTCCAGAGACGTTACGCAGCGGGTGATCGTCGTGCTTCGCAACGGCCTGACCGCAACGGCGAACGCGCCAGCCGGTCAGCGCGAGAAGGCGGCAGCCGCCGCGCAGCGGCCCGTGCTTGATGAGCTGAAGGCCACCGGATCGGTAGGCGTCACGGGCCTGTCGCTGGTCGACGACATCGTCGCGACCGTCTCACCGGGCGAGGAAGCCCGGCTGCGGGCGAACCCGAACGTGGCCGAGGTGGTTCCCGACGAGATGGTCCGGCTGGCCAGTCCCGTGACGGAGACCCCGGAGCAGGCTGGATTCAAAGCACCGGCAGGGTCTTGCCCGACCGGGAAGACCGTGCAGCTCGACCCAGAGGCCGTCGAGAACATCCATGCCGCCACCCAGAGCGGCACCGGTGATTCCGCTCAGGCGCTCGGCTACACCGGCGCCGGGGTCAAGGTGGGATTCATCGCCGACGGAATCGACGTGAACAACCCTGACTTCATCCGGGGCAACGGTCAGCACGTCTTCATCGGGTATCAGGACTTCAGCAACAGTGGAACGGGCTCGGTCACTAGTGGTGGGGAGGCCTTCCTCGACGCCAGCTCGATCGCCGCCCAGGGACTGCACGTCTACAACCTCGAGAACTACGGGACCGGGCTCGATCAACCGTGCCGCATCAGGATCCTCGGGGTCGCGCCCGGTGCCAGCCTGGTCGACCTCGACGCGTTCGGCGACAGCGATACGGACTTCACCGCTGCCCTTCTCGAGGCCATCGACTACGGAACGCTGCACGATCACCTCAACGTCATCAACGAATCGTTCGGTGAGAATCCCTTCCCCGACGTCGAGACCCTTGATCTGGTCGAGCAGGCCGACAATGCGGCCGTGGCCCGTGGCGTGACCGTGACGGTCGGGACTGGTGATGCCGGGCCGACCGATACCATCGGCTCGCCTTCCTCGGATCCCAACATCATTCTGGCCGGTGCCTCGACGACCTTCCGCGCCTACCTGCAGGCAGGCATCGCGGGTTCGGTGGGTGGTCCGGTCAAGGTGACCGGCTGGCTGGACAACAATGTGAGCGCGCTGAGCTCGGGCGGAGTGACTGAGAGCGGGCGCACCGTCGACGTGCTGGCCCCTGGCGACCTGAACTGGGCGCTGTGCTCCCCGTTCCCGCAGAAGTATCAGGCCTGCACAAACTTCGCCGGTAAGCCTGCGTCCGTGGAGTTCAGCGGTGGAACCAGCGAAGCTGCCCCGCTGACCGCAGGCGTTGCCGCGCTCGTGATCCAGGCGTACCGCGAAGCGCACAAGGGGGCCAGCCCGACTCCGGCGGTCGTCAAGCAGATCATCATGTCGACCGCGGAAAACGTCGATGCGCCTGCCGACCAGCAGGGCGCTGGCATGATCGATGCCTACGCCGCGGTGCTGGCCGCCCGCTCCTACGCGGGCACGACGGTCGGCCCGGCCGGGCATGCGGTACTGAGTTCCGCGACCCAGCTTGACGTGGCCGCCGCCACCCGCACACCCGAAAGCCTGCAGGACGCGATAACCAACGACGGCTCCGGCCCGGTCACCGTCGAGGCGTCCAGCAGGACACTCGCCCCGTACACCAGCGTCAAGACCGCGGTTGTCAACCTCACCCAGGCAAACAGCTTCGTGTCGGTGCTGCACTTCACCGTGCCGCCCGGCCAAGCCCGGCTCGACACCCGCATTGCCTACACCTCGACCACGACGCTCTCCACCGGGCCCGGGGCGGTCAACCTTGTCCTTTACGGACCGAGAGGGTTCTATGCCGCCTACAACCTCCCGCAGGGCAACGGCAAGTACGGTGATACCGGCGTAGCCGACCCGGTTCCGGGCACCTGGACCGCGTTGATCTCGGGTGCCGCGCCGAGCACTGTCCACTTCGGCGCCCAGGTCGCCCAATGGGCGGCATTCGGCGCCGTTTCCCCTGCATCGGTCACGCTCGCGCCCGGAGCGACGAGCACGCTTACTCTGCGCGTCAGCACACCGCCCAGCCCCGGCGACGAGGCCGGATCCATCGTCCTGCACACCGTCGCTCCCCGCGCCCCGAGTTTCACCACGACCACGACGGTTCCGGTCATCCTGCGCTCGTACGTCCCCACCCCGGATCCCACCACCACCTTCACCGGCACGTTGACCGGCGGGAACGGCCGCACCACCGATACCGGCGTGGGCGCCTACTACGTTGTCGACATTCCGCCCGGCGATCCGGCGCTCAGCGCGGACATCACCACCCCAAACGCGGCCAACACGTTCACGGCCGAGCTGGTCAGCCCGACCGGGATCGCGACGTCCACGGCCGCCAACTCACTGCTCACCGAGACGGCCAGAGGCGAGCAATTGCAGCCAGAACTGGGCACCCAGCTGCACGTGCTCGATCCGGCGGCCGGGCTGTGGACCCTCGCGATCAACTTCTACAACCAGGTGTCGGGAACGGCACTCTCCCAGCCGTTCACCGTCACCATGTCTGCCCGTCCGGCAAAGATCTCCGAGGCCCGGCTTCCCGACTCGGCCACGACCAGGCTCATGGCCGGGCACACGTACACGGCGCGCGTCACGGTCACCAACACCGGGAACACCCCCGAGGCGTACTTCGCCGACGCCCGGCTGGGCACCAGCGTCACCCTGCCGCTCGCGCCGCTGACCACTTCCTCGGACACGCTGCCGAACAATGCGGGTCTCACCACGCCTACGTACCTGGTGCCCCCGGATACGGCCACGGTGACCGCGTCGGTCACGGCGCCGAGGCCAGCCTTCTTCGACTTCGACGACATCTTTGGTGACCCCGACATCATTGCTGGCACCACCACACGCACCGATCACCCGGTGGGCACGTTTTCTGCCGTGCCGTCGGTTCCTCCCGGAGTCTGGGCCATCGATCCCTACCTCGATGGCCCGGACGGCGTGCACGGCTTCAAAACGACCACTGTGCAGACGGCCATGTCGATCACGACCAACGCCTTCGACCCCACTGTCAGCTCGGCGACCGGCGACCTCTGGGAGTCAGCCGTCAACACGTCTGCCGGTGTGGCTCCCTACGTCGCCGAACCCGGGCAGACGGTGACGATCACGGTCAGCATTACCCCCAAAGCCGCAGCCGGGACCACTGTCCGCGGCACGCTGTATCTCGACGACGACACAGCTACCCCAGAGGAAGCAGCCGACACGCTGGTCACCGCCGGGGTAATCCTGCCGGGCGGCAGCCAGCTCGCCGCTCTCCCGTACGAGTACACAGTCGCAGCGCCCTAAATTTCACCGTCAGAATGGCCGCAGAGAGGTGCGGCCAGCCGGGTTGCGGGATATGCCATGGTGCATGCCCGCACGGAGTTGTGTTTTCGGGCCCCACCGGTCAGGCAGGGTAAAAGGTACCTGCCTGACCGGTCAGCTGGGGGATGGTCAACCGCTGGTGGCACAGGTATTAGGTGGCGTGAACAGCGGGCTGGTATCCACCGGCTCATCCGACGGCGGGTTGAGGATTACAGTAGTGGAGTTGAAGGTCCACGCGTCTTCACAGTTGATGAGCGCTTTCTTGAGCTTGCCGGTGTCGTTGACACTGCTGCCGCCGATCCACAGGTCCCAGTGGGTGTCCTTCGGGTTGCTGCAGGGGTCGCAGATGTCTGCGTGAATGTAGTACTTCTCCAGGGCGGGAACGTAGCCTATCTGGCAGAAGCTGGTCTGGTCGGTGTACCAGGCCATCACGATCGGCTCGTCGTAGGAGCCGTTGCCGCCGTTGGTTCCTCCCGGCACTGTGTAGTCGTCGCTGGTGACCTGCTCGCCACCTGGCGTGGTGCAGCCGGTGTAGGCGATGTCCGGCCCGGGCGGCGAGTTGTCGGCCCAGCCGTACTGAGTGATGTACCAGTCGGTCTCGGTGGTGGCGGCTAGGCGGTGACTGTTCGCAGAACTCGCGGCAGCGAGCTGAGGTACGGTCATTGGTGCCGCCGCGACCAGCGCAAAGACGCCAAGCCCCACGCCGAACACCAAGAAGCGCTTGCTGAAGACGGGCTTACTGACCCTCATGCCAGCTCCTCTCACTTAGTAAGGAAAGGCTCCTAACTAATCGTCAGGCACGGTATCCCGCGCTGCTGGCGCCGTCAATGGTTTGCAATGCCGTATGGACGCTATGGGTTATTGATAATTCTGTTTAGTATTGTGACTGCGTTGCCCGGGGCCGCTGCCTGCCCTTATGGGAACGCGCCGACGGCTCGACTGGGCTGACCGCGGTCCTCGCCGCGCTGACCTCGCCTCGGGCAGGGTCGTCCCCGCCGCTGGCGGCGCGCAGAGGAGCAGGCGTCAGGAGACCGATGGCGGCCAGCGATGTCTGCGCCACTCGCCCCATGTCGCGAATCCAGCCGGTGGGTGATCAATAGGTTCGCTGCCGTCGAGTTCATCTGGAGTTGGGATGTCGATGCTGGCGGACCACTCGGCGAGTTCTTCGTCGGACATGGGCCAAGTCGTGTGTGACGCGTCGGCTTGCCGCTGATCAAGTCGTCTGCGCTGTTCGGCAGGGGTGAGCTCGAAGTAGTGCATCTCAGTCATCGCGCCGAGGTCTGCTGCTGCCTGCCGTAGAGCGGAGCGCTCGTCCCGGCTCCAAAGACCGTAGTCGATCACGACGTTGCTGCCGAGTTCGAGCACGCGCAGCGCGATCTGGATGAGCCGACCTTCGATCACGTCCTGGGCGGACGGCGGATTCTGGTGTCCGTAGAGAGCCTTTACCCATTCGTCCTTCGTGAGACGAAGTGCGTTCTGCTCGGTCTCCATGCGCCGCGCAGCAGTGGTCTTCCCAGTGCCTGGGAGTCCCACAGTCAGGAACAATGTTGGCCGTCTCATCATCGTCCCATCCAAGCGAACGCGCGGGGATGTGCGCATGCGTGCCTGGCCTCGTCCGTGGCGTCTAGTCGAACAGGAGCCGCTGGATGGCGTCGGCGAGCCAGTGGCGGTAGCGGCTGGCTGTCCAGTGCCGCTGGTCCATGAGCAGCCGGTGGATGTCGGGGCTGGTGAGCGCCCAGAGGATGTCGGCGGCTTGGTCGTCGTCGAGCGGGGCGCGGCATGACCGGTTACATCGATGACGGCAGACAACGGCGGAGCGCCCGGTTACGTTCAGGCCTTTGGGCCGCCGCTATCGCGACCGCGCTACTGGCCTCGGCCTGGGGCGGCTCACCCGCCGGCGCATCACCGCCGCCTACCCGCGGGGCGACCAGGTGCGGGTATCTGTACTGGTCCTACTCGACCGGCGCGGCCCCGAAGTACAGCGGCGTGATCGGCCGCGCCCGGCTCACTGGCCGTCAACTCCCGCTATATCTACTGGACCGATGAGACCGCCGGCAGGATTGGCCGGGCCCGGCTCAACGGCTCCGACGTCAACGAGCGGTTCATCACCGTCCTCCCCAAGGGCGGCATCCTCGATGGCGCGGCTATCGACCCCTGCCGATAGCGGCCGCGGCCCATCCCGCACCGCCCGCTGCCCTGCCGTCCGCTATGCGTCCGTGCGGCTCAACCGCGCGCGATGGGCGGCCTCCGCCTCGTCCGGCGGCGCTGTCGGATAGACATCGACGTCGAAGAACCGGGCGAAAGGCAGGGTTGCCAGCGTCTCCGCGACTTGCTTCTCGTCAGCGGCGATGACCTCGATGAACGTTGCCTTCCGTGACTGCGAAACGTAGTGGGCACCTATCTTCCCCTCCGAGCGCAGTGCCTCAAGCTGCTTATGCTCGTTATCTCTCAGCGCGGCGAATTCTGCGAGGTTCGCGTCGTCGCGGATGATTCCGACGACCATGAAGGTGTGCGTTGCGACCGAATCTGATGTCGTTGACATTGGCCTGTCCTTTCGATGGCGGTCTTTCATTGCCTCAACTGAACGGTTGGCGGTCCGGAACCAACGGCAGGGGCTTAACGTCTGGCACGGTGGAGATCCTGGCTTACGCCGGACATGCCGGGTCAGGGAGCGACGGTCAGCGGTTCGCCGGGGCTGATGACCTTGACCGGGACGTCGGGGACGAGGCGCCGGGCCGCCTCGACGAAGTGGGCGGGGTCCTTGTCGCTCTTGGTGAAGAGCATGTCGCCTACGGTGCCGCCGGTGAACGCGTAGTGCTGCGGCACCGCGAGCCTGGGGCGCAAGGCCGCGGCGAGCTCGGCGGCCTCTTCGGCGTTCATCACGACCTGCTTGTTGCCCGCCATCCGGATGCGCAGGCCGTTGACGGGGAGCAGTGCCACGTCCAGCGGACCGTACCGGTCGGTCAGGGTGCGCAGTTCCGGGACGAGGAGGGTGTCCCCGGCGAAGTAGGCGCTGCGCCCGCCGCCGCTGATCACGTACGTGATCTCGTAGCAGCCGTGCTTGCCGGGGGCAGCGCTGATGGTCAGGTCGCCGACCTGGGCGGACTGCCACGGCTCAAGCCCGCGGACATTGCTGAATCCCGCCTTGCGGGCCATCTCGACGACCGGTCCCGCGACGACGAAGGGCACGTCCTTGTCGGGGTAGCGGCTGAAGGCTTCGAGGTCGCAGTGGTCGTAGTGCTCGTGGCTGACCACGACCGCGTCCAGGTGCGGCAGTGCCTCCGGCTGGAAGGCGACCGGCTCGCCTGGGTGGTAGAACGTCTTCTGGCTGAACCAGGGGTCGGTGAGCACGGTCAGGCCGCCGATCTGGATCAGGTGGCAGCTGTGGGTGACCCGGGTGACGACGAGCGACTCGCTCATGATTGTCCCTCCTGCTTCTCCGGCGATGTAGGCGCCGTTCATCGGGGTGCGCTGCGGCCGGATGACCGGTGGCTGATGCGCCAGCCGCCCAACGTTCCCGCCCCGCAGCCCTGAGGTTCTCCGTTCGTTTTGATACTCAGTACCGGAAGGTACTCCATTCCCATCGGTACTGCAACCGGATATCTTGTATGCTGCAGTTATGAACCAACCCCTTCCCCTGGTGGAGCGCAAGCGGCGCCAGGCACGGCTGCGCATCATCGAGGCGGCCCGGGAGCTGTTCCTTGAGCGCGGCTATGACGGCGTCTCGGTCGCGGACATTGCAGAGCGGGCAGAAGTCGGCCGCACCACGTTCTTCCGCCACTTCGGCGACAAGCAGGAAGTCGTTTTCGCCAAGCAGCAGGAACTCCTCGGCACGGTCGCCGCCGCCGGCCAGGCAGACGACACCCCTGCCCCGCGAAGCGCGACCGAGGCCGTCGAACAGCTCCGCCCGGTTCTCCTCGCCCTCTGCACCCAGTCAACCGCCGACCCCGAGGCCTACACCCGCCACTTCCAGCTCATCGAGCAGCACCCGGAGCTGCACGCCCGCGACGTCGTGAAGACGCAGCAAATCGCCGACAAGCTCAGCGACCTCCTCATCCATCGCGGATCTGACCAGGCCACCGCCGTCTTCGCCGCGGAAGTCGCCCTCGCCTGCTACCAGACCGCCAGACGCCTCGCCAACGATCCGCACACCCTGGTGGACGAGACCGCTGCCGCGTTCAGCCGGGCGCTTACGCTCGGGGCCGGCAGCACCAAGCCTCCGCACCCAGCACCCGCAAAATCCTGAGCTGAACCGCCCCGGAGACATCCCAGGTTTTGGAGTGTCAAGCCGCGGGCTGCTGTCGGTGGTTCCAGGCAGTGTGCTCGTTGTAGAGGGTGCGGGTTTTGGGGCAGCCGCGGAGGATGCGGACGAGGCGGTTTGAAGCGGCCACCTAAGCCAACTCAACCCGCCACCTTGCGCGCCCGGCATCAGCTCGTCAGGGCTCAGACCAAGACCGACTCATCCGACGCGCCGCTGCCCTTGCCCTGAACTGTGTGCCACCGGGCTTTACGCGGGATGCACTCAGGCCGGTCACTGTCGTAGAGCAGGTCGTAAACGTCTGCGGTGGCGCTCTCTTCCATTCTGGCCTGCCGCGACCGGTTGTAAGTGATACCAGCCGCCCAGACCTCGGTCCGCCCGTCTATCGGGGACAGGAGTATGGCGTCAGACGCCGCGGCGGGCCCGCTCGCGGCGTCACGGCCCACCAGCGGAAGCATCCTCTTCTCGCCAGAGCCTCCGATGAGGATCGGTATGTTCCGCACCGGGGCCGGCTTCAGCTGCTTAAGCCGGGCGCTGATCCGCTCGAGGCCCTCGGCGAACAGGTCTATCCGTGACCTGACAGTGCCGTAGTCGTAGCCGTACACCGCGTAGTCCTTCTCCTACCACCCGGCTCCGACGCCAAGGATCAGCCGACCGCCCGAGATGTGGTCGACGGTCCGCGCCATGTCCGCGAGCAGGTCGGGGTTGCGGTACCCCATCCCGGTCACCAGGGTTCCGATTTCGGCTCTGCTGGTGATCTCCGCCCAGGAGGCCAGCGCTGTCCACGCCTCGAAATTGTTCACGTCAGCCTGCTCGGGCAGGAGCCTGGGGCCGTCACTGGTCGGCTGGACGAACGGCTTGTGAAAGTGGTCGTAGCCGAACACGACGTCGGCACCCAGGTCCTCGGCACACCGCACCGCGTCACGCCAGGACGCGTAACTGGGCCTCCCGCCAGGCCACAGCTGCACGCCAATCCGGATGGCACGAGACATGTGACTAGTTACTCCATTCGTGAAGGGACAGCGAGACAAGTTCTCGCGTCGTTGACAAACACTGCGTTAGCGCCGCCTTGGCCTCGTGGTCTTACCTCACAAGCGCCCGGACGGACACCGATCCAAGTGCTCTGCGAGGCAGCACAGGTGACCCACGGGCCCTGGGAGGATGGAGAACGGGCCAGCGTCACCCTCGTCCGGGCCCTGTTCGATCAATTCAGCCCGGGAGTTAACCATGCCAGTTGCCGCCGGACGCCCACACCAGCATCCGTTCGTGCCGTACCGCCGACCCGATACTCGGAGACCGAGATGCTGCGCGGCGGCCGGGAGTTCCGCAGTCTAACGTTGCTGCAGCCTGACGTCGAACGCTTCCCGGAGAGCATCGCCAATAAGATTTATCGCGACGACAGTCACGACGATAAGTATTCCTGCCGGGTAGACGAGCCACCAGAAGCCGTCGAACGCGTAGTTAAGGCCGTTGGCAAGCATCTCTCCCCAGTTCGCGGCAGGAGGCGGCGGCCCAAGTCCGAGATAGGAGAGCGCCGCCAGAAGAAGGATCGCGTCGGCTGCAGAGAGCGTGACTAGTACGGCGATTGATCCAATGATATTAGGCAAGATATGCCGACGAACGATATACCGCTCGCGTGAGCCGAAAAATCTCGCGGCCCGGACGAAGTCGCGAACGCGGAGGGAGAGAGCCTCTCCGCGGACGACGCGCGCGGTCACAAGCCATGAAAGCAGCGCTAGGACGACGATAAGGACAGGGATGGTGGGCTTGTAGACGCTGGCGAGCACGAGGGCCAGCAGGAGCGGTGGTATGGAGAGAAAGGAGTCGACGACGCGCATCATCACTGCGTCGACCCAGCCACCGCAATAACCAGCAATCGCACCCCAAAGGGTGCCAAGAAAGCTGGCGAGGATCGCGGCTGAGAAGCCGACGATCAGCGACGACTGTCCAGCCACCATGAGGCGGCCCAGGATGTCGTAGCCGACCTGGTCGGTTCCGAGTGGATGCTGCCAGCTGGGGGCGAGGTGGGCTTCGGCGATGTTGGTGTTTATCTGGTTGGTTTGGTAGAGGTGCGGACCGAGGAAGCTGAAAAGGGCCACGCCGATGAGCAGTACGAGTCCGATGGCGCCCATGCGGTTGTGCAGGAAGGTCCGTGCCAGGCTGGCCGGGGCGGCGGCCTCATGCGGCGCCGAATCGTCTACCTCTGGGGGGGCACTGTCTGGTAGAGCCTCTGCGCGGATTCCGAACTCGCCGATCTTGGTCGAGCCGATCTTGTTGTCTCGTTTCATGCGGCTTCACCGGATCCTGGGATCACATACGGCGTAGAGAACGTCAGCGACGATGGAACCGACGACGACGGACACCGAGACCACTAGCGTGAATCCCAGCAATACTGGGATGTCGTGGGCTGCGGCAGCGTTCCAGAACAGCAGCCCCATCCCCGGGTAGTTGAAGACTGACTCGGTGACGACGGCGCCCGAAAGCGTGCCGGGCAGGCTCAGGCCAATCAGCGTGATGATTGGAAGCAGGGAATTCCGAAGAACGTGCCTGCTGAGCACGTGCCACTCGCTGATGCCCTTTGAACGGGCCGTTCGCACGTAGTCCTGGACCAGGACATCGATTGCGGACGAGCGCACGAACCGGCTGAATTGTGCGACGGTCACGATAGACAGCGTGAGCACGGGGAGCACAAGGTTTGCCGGCTGATTTACAACTTCAGATACCGTGGCGCCGCTGGGCCCGACTGGGGGCAGTATATTATAATTTATTGCGAACAGGGAGATCAGTACCAGCGCGATCCAGAAGACAGGCATCGAGTAGCCGACCAGCGACAGTCCAGTGAGCACGTAGTCGACTGCACGGTTTCTCCTGAGCGCTTGCAGGAGGCCCAAGGGGATGGCTACCGCAAGCGCGACTATGTAGGACAGGCCGACAAGCAGTGCACTTTTAGGGAGATTCTGGACGAGCAGCGACGAGACCGTGGCATTGTGCTGGTAGGAATAGCCAAGGTCACCATGCAAGAGTTGACGAAGATAATTGATGTACTGCTGGTAGATGGGCTTGTCGTAGCCGTTGGCTTGCAGGAACACCTTGATTTGTTGCGGGGTGGCGCGTTCGCCAAGCAGCGCGCCTGGGCCGCCTGGCAGCAGGTGAACGAGCACGAAGACGATCACTGTCACGCCGATGACAACGAGTAGCCCTTGTGGCACGCGCCGTAGGAGGTAAGCGATCATGGCTTCAATCCGCAACACATAGCCACGCCGTGTGAGTGGCCGCCGTTGTGGGGTCTGGACCGGGCTCCGTGCGCCGCGGCGCTGGGCGGAAAGCATAGCCTGACCTGGTGGATCCGGAAAAAATGCTGGATGGGCGGCTCAAGCTTCGTCATCTCGCGGTGCTTGCCTCCGTAGCTGAGCACGGGAGCATTCTGCGGACGGCCAAGGCCATGCATGTGACACAACCGGTCGTGACACGCACGATTCAGGAAGTCGAGACGATCCTGAAAGTTCCGTTGTTCGAACGACATCGACGGGGAGTAACCCCAACGGCGTTCGGGGAGTCGTTCATTGCGGACTCGAGGGCGATCCTGTCGCAGCTGCGCCAGGCCGGACAGCGTATCGAGCTGCTGGCAGGTGGCGAACTCGGCTCCGTGACCGTGGGGATAGGTATACATCTGGACGGATCGAGCTCGCTGGTGCCCCGGGCGATCGCAGCGCTGAAGGCCGCTCGGCCATCGGTGACGGTAATTGTGCGCGCGGCCGTTCCCGAGCTGCTGCAGGCCGGTCTGCTGGCCGGTGAGATCGACCTGAGCTTCGGCCGGATGCATGCACAGCTGCCGCGCCGGCTCGCCCAGGAGCAGATGTTCAGCGAGCCCTTCCGGCTGATAGCGCGGCCTGATCATCCGGCCCATCGCTTGGTCCGGCCATCCCTGTCTGAGCTGGCAGAGTTCGCATGGATCTTCCCGCTTCGGGAGACAGATCTGCGGGCGGAGCTCGATGCTCTGTTCCGCGACGCCGGAGTGCGTCTGCCTGAGGACCGCATCGAGTGCACTTCGGTGCCGACGATGCGGTACTTGCTGACTGAGACCGACGTCATCGCGCTGTGGCCGACAGCCTATGGCGTACCCGACCGCGAACTGCGGGTGATTGACGTGGAACTTGGCGGCTTGCACCGCACGATCGTGGTGATGCACTGCCTGGACCATCCGTTGTCGCCGGCGGCTTCGTCGCTGCTGCACCATCTGCGAGCGGAGGCGGCACAGCTTTATCCGCGTCCAGGCGCTTCGACCTAGCGTGATAGATGCCCCTGCACTGGCTGCCGCGCGGATGTGGAGGTCATGCATCGGTCGGCGATTTCGTCGGCACGCGCACTTCGCGCGATGGTATGAGCGGAAAGTGGCAAGCAGCCGTGTGCCCGCTCGACCCGAAAGCCCTCATAACCGGCGTCTGCTCTGCGCACAGCGGCTGGGCGAACTCGCAGCGAGTATGAAACCGGCAGCCGGGGGGAGGATCGGTCGGCGAGGGCAGTTCGCCTCGTACCGCAGCGCCGGCGCCTGGTGTATTACTCCCAGATCCCGCCGCCCTGGGTTCTATCGATGAAGCAGAGCGCAGCAGCCCTGCTGTATATGGGTGAGCGGGACTGCGGTAGACCTCATCTGACGGGCCAAGTTCGACGATGCGGCCGAGGTACATGACCCCGACCCGGTCGGCGATGTACCGCACGACAGCGAGGTCGTGCGATATGAAAACGTAGGTCAGTCCATGCTCACGCTGGAGGCGGCGCATGAGATTGAGCACCTGGGCTTGAACGGATACATCGAGAGCCGAGACCGGTTCGTCGGCCACGACGAGCCGAGGCCGGACAGCCAGAGCACGACCCAGCCCGACACGCTGACGCTGGCCGCCCGAGAGCTCGTGCGGATACTGGCTGGCCGTGTTTGGGGGTAGGCCTGTGTCGAGCAGCAGGGTACGGACCAGTTCTTCCTGCTCGCTGCGGCTTCCGAGACCTTGCGCAACGAGTGGTTCCCGCAGGCTAGTGACAATGCGCATTCGTGGATCCAGGGAAGCATAGGGGTCCTGGAACATCAGCTGCGCGCGGCGTGCATGGCTGCGCAGCTGACGAGAGGTGAGCCGGGTGATGTCGACGCCGTCAAAGTCCACCTGGCCGCCGTCGGGTCGTTCAGCGCCGACCATGAGTCGGCCCAGGGTCGACTTTCCGCAGCCGGATTCTCCGACGACAGCGAACGTCTCACCGTCGTATACGTCCAGTGTCACCTGCGAGACCGCCTTCACAGATGCAGGGTTCCCGCGCCACCGGGGCAGGCCGTGCCGGATCGGGTACTCACGCACAACCTGCCGCAGGGACAGCAACGGTGCTGGCCGGTCGCCACAGTCCTCGAGGTTCTGGCCGGCGGGCTCGATGACCTCTGCTGGGGTCGCAGCTGGTTTTGCTGCCGCAGCCGCAAGCGGGCCGACGGGAAAGAAGCAAGCGTATGTCCCGTCGCTGTCGGCCGTGAACGGTGGTGCTTGCTCCTGGCAGACATCTCGGGCGTGCTCACAACGCGGTGCGAAGCTGCAACCGCCTGCCGCCACTGCCAGATCTGGTGGCGAGCCCGGGATAGTGCGCAGCGCCGCCGAGCGATTCGTGCGCAGGGTAGGGACTGCTTGCAGCAACGCTCTGCTGTATGGATGACGCATCCCGGCACGGAGCCGGTCCGCCGGCGCTGTCTCCACCAGCCGGCCGGCATACATCACCATCACGCGATCCGCCCACCCGGCCACAACGCCCATGTCGTGGGTCACGAGCAGCAACCCCATGCCAAGGCGTTCTTTCATCTCCTGCAGCAGGCTGAGGATCTGATCCTGGATGGTGACGTCAAGCGCGGTGGTGGGCTCATCTGCTATCAGGAGCTTTGGCCCGCAGGCCGTAGCCATTGCGATCGCGACTCGTTGACGCTGGCCGCCGGAGAGCTGATGGGGGTAGCTAGCGAGGCGTTCAACTGGTCTTGGCATCCCTACACCGTCGAGCAACTCAGCCGCCCGGGCCAGCGCGGCTCTGCGAGACATCCCGTTGTGCTCTTCGAGTGGCTCTGCCAGCTGCCGGCCGATAGTCATCGTCGGGTTGAGGGAACTCATCGGATCCTGGAAAATTATCGCTACCTGCGCGCCCCGTACGCGGCGCATTTGCTGGCGCGACAATTGCGTCAGGTCCGTGCCCTGGAGTCGCACGCTGCCCGATATGATCCGGACACGATGCGGCAGCAGCCTTATGATCGACAATCCGGTCATGGATTTGCCCGATCCGCTCTCCCCCACCAGGCAGGCCGTCTCACCAGCCGCGATAGTGAACGAGGCGTCCTGCACCGCGCGTGTGACCCGATTGCCGTGGGCGATTTCGGTGGTCAGGCCGCGGACATCGAGGAGAACATCATCTGCTGGCATGATGTCCGTTAGCAGCGGGCCTGCTGACCCGGTCGGCTCCACGTGCTGCTACACGTTCTCGGCGAGAAACGGCAGCACGACGGGCGTCCAGACATGCGGGCCTGACGTCCAGAGCATGTGAGCCTCCATCTCATTGGCCCCATAAGCGCCGAACAGATGCCGGGTGCAGGTCAGGCCGAGTTCGTGGCACCGCTCTGCCAGCCGTTGCGACGGCGTGGTATCGAAGTCGTTGGCTGCCTGGAGCAGCAGCATGGGGCTTTTGACTGTGTGCAGCTGATCCAGCAAGAAGTCGCGGATCTCCGGAACCGGGCCCCAGCTCATCGCTGCGGCCGCGAATGCGACGCAGGCTCGCAGCCGCTGGTCCTGGGCGGCGGCGAGGACGCTGTTGATGCCGCCATAGGACGATCCCATGACCGCAGTCCGGTCTGGATCTACATCGGGCAGCCGCCGGGCGAAATCAAGGGCAGCCAGAACGTCGGAGGATTCCGCGGCCAGCCGCTGGCAGACCTGGGCACCGTGGCCGGGGGCGCCGACCTCCGCAGTCACTTGCTCAAGCCGGGAGGGCCCTTCCGACCTCGCATAGCCCCGCCGGAACGGGACCAGCACTACGTATCCGGCGTCAGTCAGTACCCGGCTCACACCTGGCTTGCTGTCTTGCTCGATGGTGCTGCCATGGTTCAGGACGACGGCAGGGCGCCGGCCTTGAACGCCGAGAGGGCGATACAAGTGAGCTTCTAGGCGTCCGGCTTCGCCTGGGAACTCAATGTGTTCGCCGTCGTCGGGGGATCTCATGTGGCGTGCCTCCATGGAAGTGCTCGTGACGGCGCCGGGCTGCGGGTCATAGCTTCGGGCCTTCGGGGGCTTGGAAGGTCACCGTGCCCCCGGTCATCGTGAGCACCGGACGGATCTGGGCGACCTGGGAGACGGGCACTGTCAGGTAGTCGTCAGACAGCACCACGAGATCGGCGTACTTCCCCGCCTCAAGCGAGCCGAGACGATCTTCCATGTTCAGCAGCTGCGCGCCACCAGTGGTGTAAATCCGCAGCGCCTCAAGCCGGGAGATGCATTCAGAATCTCCCAGCCGCAGGCCCGACTCGCCATCGGTCCGGGTCTGCATGAGCCACATCGAAAAGAACGGGCTCTTCGGAGAAGTGTCGCTGCCGTTGCCGACTACCATGCCGTGGTCGATCATGCTACGAAAAGGCACGGCGTGCTCGGCAGCATAATCGCCGTATGCACGGCGGAAGACGCTTCCGTGATTCCAAAGGAAGTTGGCGCAGGTCGTCGTCACGACGTTGAGGTCGCGCAGTTCTGCCATGTGCCGGGGCTGGATGAACTGACTATGGATGAGCACCCAGCGGCGTTCAGGAATGTCGTAGCGATGAGCCAGGTCACGGTACACCTCGACAACCAGGTCGATCATCGTCTCACCGCCGGCTTTAGTACACAGGCGGATGCCGTGCGCCGCTGCCAGCTCAGCCAGGAAACGGAACTTCTCCGCGGAAACGCGCTGAACGCCGTCCCGTATGGCATCACGCGGCCCCGGCCAGCTGTCCAGCTTCAGCTGGACTGAGTCTGCGGCACCGCCTGGGCCGTCGAGAGTCACGCTGACCCCGCACAGGCGGAGCCAGTCGTCGCCAATGCCACGATGCGCGGTGTGCGCCAAGGCGTCCAGCCGCGCGGCAATGTCATCCTGCTCGCCGTCGGTATAGACGTTACTGACCAGATGAGTCCGCACCGTTAGTTTCCCCTGAGACCAGACGTCCAGGTACGCCCTGGTACTCGTCTCGATTGGATCGGCGACGCCATGCCCTTCGTGCGCCCCGGTAATACCCAGTGAGTTGAACTCCGCGAGACCGGCAAGGATGTTCTGGACTCTCTGCTCGTAGGACGGTTCGGGCAGAAGCGCCCCCAGGGGAGCGGTGGCGGCCCGCGACAGCAGTGTGTCGAAGTCGTAGAGGAGCCCGGTCGGCTCACCGGTGTGAGGGTCGGTGTCGATGCGGCCGCCCGTTGACGGAATCAGGTCGTGAGTGCGGCCGTCACGCACCGGGGTGAGCCGCTGCGGCTGCGGCGAGTCGCGGGTGATGCCCGCCAGTTCAAGAGCGCGGCTGTTGACGATGGACGGTGTGACGTAGCTGCCCCGGATCCAGACAGGATTGGAGGGCGCCACAAGATCGAGGTCGTGACGGTTGGGGAAGCGCTGTTCACGTAGATTGCGCGGCGCCAGGTTCTCCGGCCGTGCGAGTTCGCGGAGCACGATGAAGTCGCCAGGCGAACTGCACCGCACCCGCTCCGCGACTACGTCCTTGATGTCATCGATCGAGCCGCACTCGGCCAGCGACGGATAGTTGCGCCAGTAGCTGTCCAGGTGCGCATGCGCATCGATCAGTCCCGGCACCACAGTGCGGCCCTTGAGGTCCACGACGAGACCGTCAGGCAGCGCTGCCCGGACGTCCTCCAGGCGTCCGGCCGCCGCGATGCACGGCCCGCGTATCCCGACGGTATCTGCAACGCGCTGGGCTGAGTCCATCGTGACAATCGTGCCGCCGGTGAGGATGATGCCGCGGCTTCCGGCGTCAGCCACGGGCATCGTCACCTCGGCTGGCGCCCGCGACGACGTACCCGCAGCGGGCGAAGGCGTCGAGCTGCTGCCCTTGCTCACGGCGGATGTCAGCGAACTCCGCGCTCTCGGCCAGTATCCGCAGGTCCTCATGCCAGCCCTGAAGACTTGCGAAGCTTGACTGCCAGATTACGGCCGGGGCCGTTCCGGTGCTCTGCACGAGCGTCAGTGTCCGGCCGCTGTCCAGTCCGAGACTGCGGCGGCACGCATCGGCCCTCAGCCGGGTCGCGAGCACAGTCTCCCGCTTCCCGGCTGCGGCGTAATAGTGATTCTGCACAATGATCAACGGATTCCTCTATTTCGTGAAATACCAGTTCTCAGGCGTCATCGCCAGCAGCGAGTTCTGTGGGAGCACACCATGCAGCGTGTCCTTCACAACCGTGATCTGGCTGGGTGACTCCGGCATCCAGATCTGTGCAGCCTGCTGTGTCAGGTAGTTCTCGTACGTGACCATCGCCGCGTTGGCCTGGCTCGGTGATGCGGTCAGCACAGCCGCATCGTTCGCGTCGTTCTGCGGATTGCTGTAATTGCCGCGGTTGGCACCTGCGCCGGTGCCGAAAAGAAGGCTGCCTTCCGGGTAGTAGTCGGGCGAGTAGGTCCAGCCGCCCCAAGCGATCATGTCCCACATGCAGGCCGGGCCGGGCTGGCAGATGCGGTTGGAGATAACGGTGGAGAACGGTGCGTCCTGCAGGTTGAGCTGGATTCCAGCCTCGGACGCATCGGACTTGTAGACCTCCATGATTGACTCCAGCGCTGAGTCACCGCTCGCATAGACGAGGTTGAACTCCAGCTTCTGGCCGGCCTGAACTCCGGCGCCGCAGTCCGACGGGCCGGTTCCGGGCTTGGTGCAGACCGCTGTCCCGTTCTCGATGGTCCAGCCATGGCTCGTGATCAGCGACTTTGCGGCCGGGATGCTGAACGGGTACGGATCGGACTCCTCGTAGGAGGACACCCAGGGGTTGGGGATGTTGCTGGGGATAGGCCCGTATTCTGGGCTTCCGTAGCCATCGTAAATGCTCTTGATGATGGACTTCTCGTCCATGAGATGCTCAAAGGCCTGGCGGATATACAACTGCTTGAAGATTGGGCCCGCTGTCGGATTATTGTAGTTCATGTCGAAGAAACGCGCCGCCCAGGCTGTCCATGACGAAATAGTGAAACCATCCGCCTCAACGTGCGCAGCGTCCTGTGCGTCTGTCGGTGGCAGATAGCCGACGTCAACGCCGCCCTGCGACGAGAGCACCGAGTCGAATTCCGCCGAGTCACTGGTGAATGGCTCCTCGATGAACTCGGACAGGCTTGGCTTCACCGGGCCTGAGTAGGCTTTGTTCGGCACGAAAGCCACCTGCCCGGTCGTGTTGTAGCTCTTCAGCTTCCATGGCCCGTCGACGATGCTCCACAGTGGGCTTGACGCGTAGGTACTGGTGTCCTCTGCCTGGGCATTCAGGAACTTGTACACTGCCACGCACTTGCTCAGCTGCCCGGGGCTGCATCCGCCGCTGTTCGCGGGCGCGCCCAGGCTGGTAACGTTCCAGGCCGCTGGCAGCGGTGTGATCTGGCCAAGCTCGTTATCCAGTGCCCACTGCTGGTTGTACTTCTTGTTGAAAGTAAATGAGATGGTCGTGGAGTTAATTACGCTGGTCGAGACGACATTGCCCGGATACTGCCCGGGCACGGTGCCGCCCCATTCGGCTGCGTTGGCGTCGACAATGTCCTGCCACAGCTGCACGTCAGACGCGGTGACGGGCTGGCCGTTAGACCAGCGGTAGTTCTTCAGGTGGATCGTGGCCGTGAGCCCGTCCGCTGACCAGGTCGGCGCTGGGGCCAGCGAGAGACTGGCGTTGAACACCGGCTGCGTGCCGACGCCGAACCAGTAGAGCGGCCGGTAGAGCAAGTACTGCAGCCGGTCAATATTGGGAACGTTGAAGTTACTCGGGTCGTCCATGGGAAAGATATAGGTCGGGTTCGTGCTGGGCTGCAGCGCGAAAGTAGCCACACCGCCGCTCAGGCGCGGGCCCGAGGCGGACGCTGAGGGGTGACTTGAGCAGGCCGCCAGGCCAGCCGCGATGACCGTGAGGAGCGACGCCATCAGCCGAGTCCTGGAATGGCGTCTGCCACTGACTGCTTGCGATCGACGCATAGGATACTCCTGTTTTTAATTCGGACGCGAGCCCAGCGCGGCCGTGATGGTGGACGGCGCAGGACGGGCCGGTGGTCCGTGCATAACACGAGCACGCCTCAAGCCAGAGGTGCGCCGTCGGCGCCACCGCCATGACCCCTGCGCAGCCGGTCCGGCTGCGGCCGACGATCGTTGCGATTAGCGCTTCAGCGCTCAGGCTAGGGCTCGTGTCACGGCAGCGGGTAATACCCGTTCTGTCACTAGGAGAAGCCAAACAGGCATATCTGAGGCCTGAGCTACCCGACGGCCGGCACCAGCTACCGTTACCTTGCATACCACTACGGAGCGTGACTGAGCTGAGTAAGCACTAGTGGGCCACAGTGTTGCCATTGTCAGCCCAGCATGCTGCAGCTTGGACGCTCTCGACTGGGGGCATGGTCTAGTATTTCTATGGAAATACTCAGGTATGCGTCTTCAAACGCACCTATCGATTGGACGTAGTGGCAGAACTCCAGGAACCGGCGACCGCGAACGCGGCCGCGCAGCCGGCACCTGATCACCGCCCCCGGCATGGCCGGGGGCCTGGGCCAGTACATCGTCAGCACCAGCGGCACCGGGCCACAGCGGCACACGCTCTGCGGCACCCCGCCGCTGGACGCCCGGCCGGGTGCCGTCCTGATCAGCGCCGCCGCGGGAGAGTCCTCCCCGATCCGAGGCGTGTGCTTGCGTGCTTCCAGCGAAGCTCCACGACGAAGGACCCAAGCTTTGACACCACCTCCGCCACTGCCCAGCTGGTTCGGGCCAAGAGCCAGCACCGATGACCCCGCGGTCGCAGCGCTGCTCGATCAGGTCGCCTGCCAGGACGTGGCAAGACATCGGCGGCGAGTTCAGCCTCAACGTCCGGCTCGACGCCGCCGCACCGCTCGTCCTGCGTGTGCATCGACCATGGGCGACGTGCGGTCGCGTGGCGGGATTGCGCCGGCTGCGCGAGCGACTCCGGCGGGCAGGGATTCGGGTCGCCCAGCCGGTGCCGATCCTGGGCCGGGACTTGGCCAGGGTCGGTGGCCGCTGGGCGGAACTCGAGGAATTTGTCCCGCATGTGCAGCCAAACCCGAGCCAGGAGTCGTACCTGCGGCTGTTCGAGGAGCTCGGCCGCCTGCACGCGGGGCTGCGCGCGGCCTGGGAGCACGGCGACTACAAGCTCGGCAACGCGGTCCAACTGTCAGATGGCTCCCGGTTGAATCTCGATCTGGATTTCGTGCGCACCCGGGAGCGGCTCTACGACGTAGCCGGCAGCCTGTACTGGGCATCTGAGAGTGGCGCCAACGTCGACCTCCGCGAACTCTGCGACGCCTACGACAGTTCTGCTCCCGAACCCGTGACGCCCGGCGAGCGCCAGTTGCTCCCGGCGCAGATCACCCTGATTCCCCTGCACTGGGTCGCAACGGCCGGGTTGATGGATGAGCGAATCGGAGTACAGGGAACAGTGGGCGTATCCGAGGCGGGAAGAGCGATGGATGCCGCCGAGGCGTGGTGGGCACGCCGCGAGGAATTGACGTGGTAGTCCGGCCAGCCGTCGACGGGGACTGGCCTAAGGCCAAGCCGCTGCTCCGGGCCTTTGGCGGAGTGCTGCGTGGGGTTGCTGCGAGGATCGGCGCCATGGCGCGATCGAGTTCCGGCCGCCTGCTGGTCGCTGACGCTGGAGGTGATCTCATCGGCTACGTCTGGCCCCAGGACCTCGGGGCGCAGATGCGCCAGGCGCAGACGATGAGGCTCTGCGAGGCGTCCGCTATCGCCGTAGGCATCGCCCCGAATGTGCGATCTTCGCGAGCTGGCAAGCCGCGGGGTGATGCTGCAGAGGCGACCCCGATCGACGGGACTGGCGCTCTATGAAACCGGTCAGTGGCCCGAAATCAGGTCGAGGTCAGCGTCAGGAACGGCTCCGAGGAACAGGGTTTCGCCCGTCTCCAGCTCCGTGACCTCGACGATGTAGCCGACCGAGCCTCTGGGGCGCCATTGGCCGATGCTGATCGCTCCGGAACGGACTTTCGAGTAGTTCGGCCAACGACCTGGCACACCCGTAGTTTTCCATCTGCACGTGCCGGCCTCGACCGGTCGGTCGGCCCGAAGAGAGCGTCGATCGGCGGTTAGCGCGCGTCGTAATCAAGTGCACTGTCGTGTCGTCGGCAATGCATAGCCACGCTGTTTCTGTTTGCGCTGGGTACCGGCCGTGGGAGCGCTCACGTGCCGGAGCGTTCGTTTGCCTCGGCGCCTACAAAGATGGCCGCGGCTCGCCGTGGAGGGGGTGGCCGGGGAACCTTGACCAGAGCGAACCTGACACTCGTCACTGTGTCACTGATGTCGTGTTCGCCGACTCCTCCGGAGCGTCCGCGCTCGTCGGTTGTTGCAGACTCTCCCAGCCGCGGGCTGGAGTGAAGACCATCTCCAAGAACGCCATATCCCGGTGCGACATCTGCTGATCCGCGTTGGCGTTGTAGTTGATCCGCCCGCCTTGCAAGCCCAGGCAATTGAAGATCAACGCACCGCTCAGGCGCGCGGGGCACTCCAGGAGGTCTGCGGCTGTCGTGGGCCATTGCCTGCGCAGGAACGTCATCAGCGAAATGTCTGGTAGCGATGATCCCGGCGGCATCTGCTTGACGGCGCCCATGTTCGGCTGGCCGGAGAACAACTCGTCGAGAGCCCATCTCAGTCCGGGCGAAAACGGAAGCGGTGTGCTGTGGACCGGAAAGCACGACAGCAGGAGGATGTTCGGGCAGTCCGGGCTCGTCTGGCTCTGCGCCGGATTGCCACCTTTTTGCAGCTTGTCGAATACCTTGATGTAGAAGCGATTGGCGTCGTAGTAGGGGCTGGGGCCCTTGGTGTTTGGCGAGTCAAACGGCCCTGGACGGGCGAGCAGGAGATCGGGAGTGCTCTTGCGAGCTTCAAGCCACTCATCGTGGACCTGCTGATCCTCATCCGACTCAGTGATCACCGTGCATTCGATGTAGTACCAACGCTCCGGCCCGGACAGCAACATGTCCACGTCACGGCCGTTGGCCAACTGGGCGTCGAATGTGACCGTCCATCCGTCGCTGGCGTCGGCGAATGCCAAAGCGCGGGCTTTGGCCGTGGTCTCCACGAGCCCTGCCCGCAACTTCCTCGACTCGCCGCGCTTCGCGGAGAGCCACGCTGTCGCCTGGACGGGATCCGATGTCGGGTGGTCCCGAACCATCTGAATGTCACTGTCAAGCAGCGCGATCTCGTCCCTCCGCCACGGGGCTATCGTCCAGCCGAGGAGCGGCGGCCACTCCGCGTTCTCCAGATTGGCCTCATCTTCCACCCACTTCCTCTGCTCCTGGAGGTAGGGGTCCGTCAGCACGGCCGCAATCGGGCTGCCGACCGGCAGGCCGTGCGCCAAGGCCTGCACCGCATCGATCGTCGCCAGCGCGTTCTGGCGGCCGATATCGTTGGTGGCCACGGCACGATCGTACGGGAGCCCGCCGGCTTCGGCTCCCAGCCCCGCATTTGCTTCCGCCGCCGCCCGCGCCTGATCTCTCGGCCGAGAAGCGCGGAGTCGCCAAACCAACCACCGGCCGGTACCCGGCGCGGGCTGCATGGTCCGACGCAGCTCCTCGCCATTAGGCGAGCTGCGCATTACAACGTGACCACCGACGGTGGCTCTTGTCGAGTATCGCCCGCGTATTATCCGTGATCACGTTCAGCCCAACGCCAGCAGTCACGCGTCCTTCATACTCGATCACGGAATTTGCGCTAGAGGCGGCCCCGCAGACCGCTCCCATACCTTCGTGACCATGCGTTACCCGTCGAGGCCGCTGAACTTCACTGCGTATTCACCCGAGGATAGCAATGCGACAGATATTCCTATTCTGCACGCATCGAATGGGCTGGACTGAAGGGCTGTTTCCGCTATATAATGGCGGATATCTGCGCAGTCCGCCGCCTAGCCCAGTCACCCAGTGTGACTCGGCTTGGACTGTGGCGTGGCGCCTGCCGACTCTGTCTCTGCCAAAAACCGCGACGGCAGTCCGCGCGCGGCTTACAGATCAAGCAATTCTGTGCGGTCTCCTAGCCCAATGGAGCTCTCATCGTGCATGTGCAGGCATCCGGCGTAGGACCCTCGTCTATGCCCGAGGGATGCCGACGCTCACCATCTCCTGAGAGCTTGACGAGTAAAGCGTCGACCGCCAAGCTACGATTCAGGCAACGAGCGGATCTTTGGAGCAAGATGTGACGGAAGCATCCGAGTGTAAAATATGTGGCAATCCTATCAGATCCGAAAATAAGCATGGCATCTTTCGCCGCAATGAAATATGTCGTAAGGAAGCCAGGAAGCTGGCAGAGACCGAACACCGGGCGAAAGTGGAAGCTGTGACCGGCGGCCGAGGCTGCAAGATATGCGGTGGACCGTGTGCCAGCGTCACGGGCATCTGTGGCAGCATTCATAGCCCGGAGTGTTTCCGTGAGCGGAGCATAGCTGGGGGTCATTCAGGCGATGCGATTGCACGCGCAAGCCATCTTGATATGCTAGCGGACTATCTGTGGCTGGGAGGCCAGGCGCGTCGCGCAGCAACGGCGCGTACTCCGGGTCGCGATCACCCGAGCCCGGCATGCCGTCATCTTCGTGCGGCCCCCGGACGCCATCCCGCTCGTACCAACGGCCGGCCTGCAGCAAATGTCCAAGGAAACGGCATCGTGAACCAGAGCCGTAACGTTTCCGCAGACCGCGGCATCCATCGGACGCAAGGTTACCTGCCGCGTGCGGGCGGAGATGCGGCCGACGGCGGACCGCACGTTGATCATGTGAGCGACGAGGCAGCCGCCGGCTGGGTAACGCATGAAAACGTGCCCGCAGCGGAGGACGTCGGGCATCGTGAGCACAGCTCTTCAGGAACGGCTTGGAAATAGTAGTCACACTGCGATGGCCGCAAGAGTGCCAACAAGGATGAATGGCCCTAGTGGCAGGTGGCTGGTGCGGGTGGCCCGATGCAAAGCCAGCAGCGGCCCCGCCGTAGACGGCGGCCAGAGCGAACGTGGCAAAGGTGCCCGTGAGCAGCACCTGCCAGCCGGTCCAGGCGAGTGCGGCACCGACGCTGGCGGCGAGCATGGCGTCTTTCCTGAACTAGATCGCTGGTCTTGCCCGACGAGCCGCCAGCGATTTCTACTACGAACAGTGATCAAGTGAATTTCGCGATTGTGCTGGCCGGGCGTGTCGTGTCATCGGTGCGCATGCAATGACGTGCCGTAGGGACGCGCTGTGTAGCGGGTGCTTCCGGGGCCGATAGTGGCCGGCTGCACACTGCCCGCTGAGCACGGCGAGGTCGACGGCGGCGCTCGCGGGCCGGGTACCAGGTTAGGGGAAGGCCGCGAACTGCAGGTCGTGTCCGAAGTCGGGCAGCGTCCTCACCCTTTCCTCTTTGCGCGTGTCTTGCCAGGCTGGATGGGCTTGTCCCTCGCTCAGGGGCGGGGCCGGCGGAGTGCCGGCCCCGCCCGCTGCTGGCAAGGGACGGTGGCCTGCTGGTCAGACCTGGGCGAGGCCGCCGTCGACGGCCAGCTCGGTGCCGGTGACGAAGCTGGAGTCGGCCGTGGCGAGGAACAGCACCGCGGCAGCGATCTCGTCCGGCGTGCCGAACCGGCCGAGGGGGACCATGGCCTTGATGGCGTCCTTGAACTGGCCGGGGATGCCGTCGAAGGTGGCGGTGTCGATCGGTCCGGGGCTGATCAGGTTGACCCTGATGCCGCGCCCAGTCAGCTCGGCTGCCCAGGTGCGGGTGAAGGACCGCAGGGCGGCCTTGCTGGCGGCGTAGACGGTGTTGCCGGGGACGCCCTTGACCGCCCCGGCGGAGCCGTTGATGATGACCGTTCCGCCGGCGGTCATCAGCGGGACCGCCTTCTGTACGGTAAGGAGGGTGCCGCGCACGTTGACGGCGAACACGTCGTCGAACGAGGCGGTGGTGACCGCTTCCAGCGGCTCGGTGACGGTGCCGATGCCGGCGCTGGCGTAGACGACGTCGATGCGGCCGTGGCCGTTCTTGACCGTTTCGAAGAGCCGGTCCAGGTCGGCAGGGCTGCCGGAGTCGGCCTGCACGCCGGTTACCCGGCCGGGCGCGTCGGAGCCGATGAGGCCGACGGCCTGGTCAAGCTTGTCCTTGCGGCGGCCGGTGATGTAGACGTGGGCGCCCTCGGTGGCGAGGAGCCGGGCGGCGGCCAGGGCCATCCCGGAGGTGGCCCCGGTGATGACGGCGGTCTTCTGGTCGAGCTTGGACATGGGCTTCCTTTCCTGGTGCGGTCGTTTCCGTTCGGTGAGCGTGCGAGTCAGCTGACGACGGTGATGGGCTCTTCGAGGGGGTTCGGCTTGCCGGGGTCGTGGTGCAGCCGGGTCCGAGGGCGGATCAGGGCGCCCAGGATGACGGCGCCGCCGAAGTAGATGCCGGCCGCCCACCAGTAGCCCGTGGTGAAGCCGTGGACCGTGGCGTTCACGGCGGTAGCGGTGCCCGGGGCGTGGCCGCGGAGGTAGCTCGCGGTCGCGCTGGCGACGAAGGTGCTGATCAGCGCGATGCCGATGGCGGAGCCGACCTGCTGGCTGACGTTGTTCATCGCCCCGGCGGTGCCGGCGTCGCGCGGGTCGACGCCCTGCTGCCCGATCGCGATCGACACAACCGCCGCCGACCCGACGCCCGCCCCGAGCAGGATCATGCCGGGCAGTACCCACTGCGCGTAGGGGGTGGCCGCAGTCCCCCGGGTGAGCAGCACTGCCCCGGCGCCGCAGACCAGCAGGCCGCCGGTCACGATGGCCCGCATGGTGGCCACCTTCAGCAGCGGCCCCTGGGTGATCGTGGCCACCACCCCGATGGACAGCGGCAGCGGGAGGAACGCCAGGCCGGTCTTGATCGGAGAGTAGTGCAGCACGCCCTGGAAGTAGTAGGTCAGGAACAGGAACACCGCGAAGAGCGCGGCGTTCGACACCGCCAGCACCAGGTAGGCGGCGCCCCGGTTGCGGTCAGCCAGGACTCGCAGCGGGATCAGCGGCGAGCGGTCGTACCGCTGCACGATGACGAAAACGAGGAGCAGCGCGGCACCTGCGGCGAGCGAGGCGATTGTCAGGGCGGCGCCCCATCCGTCGGTCTGGGCCTTGGCGGAGCCGAAGACGAGGCCGAACAGGGCGGCGGACCCGATGAGCGTGCTGGGGACCGACAGGCGGGGCTTGTCAGGGGCGCTGACGTGGTGCAGCAGCGCCAGCCCGCCGGCGATGCCGGCTGCGGCGAAGGCGATGTTGACGTACATGCACCAGCGCCAGTTCACGTAGCTGGTCAGCAGCCCGCCGATCAGCAGGCCGACCGCGCCGGCGCTGCCGGCCACCGCGCCGAAGATCGCGAAGGCCTTGTTGAGTTCCTTCAGGTCGGTGAAGGTGACCGCGATCAGCGACAACGCCGCCGGGGCCAGCACAGCGGCGAAGCCGCCCTGCACGGCCCGTGCGGTGATCAGCACGCTGATGTTCGGTGCCGCGCCGCCGAGCGCCGAGGCGGCGGCGAACCCGGCCAGCCCGGTGAGGAACATGCGCTTGCGGCCGAACACGTCCGACAGCCGGCCGCCGAACGGGAGCAGGCTGCCGAACGCGAGGGTGTAGGCGGTGACCACCCACTGCCGGGTGGCGTTGCTGAACCCCAGGTCGTGCTGGGCGGACGGGAGCGCGACGTTCACCACCGTCGCGTCGAGCAGGATCATCACCTGCGCGATCAGCACCACCAGCAGGATCAGCCAGCGGCGGTCGTAGTGCGGGTCGGCCGGGGCGTTCGCGCCCGGCGCGCTGGCCGGGGCCGCCTGGGCCCCGCTCCCGGATGTCTTGCGTGTGGGTGAACTCATGTCGGCACCATAACAGATGCGTGCGCTCACACTCAAATTCACGGGCACCATTTCTGGTATGATCGGGTTATGCGGAATCTGGAACGGCCCCTGGCCAGGGCCGAGATCATCTCCCAGGACCAAGAGGACGCCTGGTTCGCGCTGCTGTTCGCGCACGCGACCGTGACCGCCCGGATCGACGCGGTGCTCATGGAGCGCCACCGGCTTTCCTTCAGCGCGTTCGAGATCCTGTGCCGGCTGAAGGACCACGAGCCACAGCCGGTCCGCGTGCTGGCCGGCCAGCTCGTCAGCGTCAGCCCCACCCGGGCGTCCCGGCTGGTGCAGGACCTCATCGACGGCGGCTTCCTGCAGCGCGGCGCCGACCAGGCCGACGGCCGGATCTCGCTGATCAGCTTCACCGACATGGGGCGCCGCTACACCGCCGAGGTGGCCCGCACCTTCGAGGAGTCGGTGCAGAAGTACTTCGCCGACCCCCTCGACGACCAGGACATCGCCGCCATCACCCGCATCTGGGGAAAGCTCCAAGCCGCGGGCTGATGCGGGCGGTGGCCGCCGTCTCGCCGGGCGGCTAGCGCGGCTTCTCATCGAGGGCACGGCTGACCAGGGCACCGAACATGGCGGTCTGCGCCCGCCTGGGGGTGAGGTACTTGCCGGCGAAGTCGCTGACCTTGTTAGCCGTACCCGGGATGACCAGCGGCCTGCGGCCGAGGCTGCGCAGCGCGGCCCGCACGACCGGGGCGGGCTGCATGGACGGCACGGGCAGCTTGGCGAAGTCGATGCCCTGGGCGTTGCCGGCGCCCTCGGTGCGGACCGGGCCGGGCGCGAGGGTGAGCACGTCGACGCCGGAGCCTTTGAGCTCGTAGTGCAGGGCCTGGCCGAGTGATGCGAGGTAGGCCTTGGCGGCGGCGTAGTTCGCGGTGTACGGCACCGGGGCGAACGCCACTGCCGATGAGACCAGGATCAGCCCGCCGCGCCCGCGGCGGGCCAGCAGCCGCCCGTACACGTGGGCGATCTGCGCCGGGACACCAAGGTTGAGGCGCAGCAGCTCCTCTTCCGCGGCCAGGTCGTTGCGCAGGAACGGGCCGGAGGTGACGACGCCAGCGCTGGCGACGACCAGCCCGACGTCCAGGCCGGCGGTGCGTCGGGCCAGCTCGGCGACCGCCCCCTCCCCGGCCAGGTCGAGCCCGATCACCGCGGCCGCGGTGCCGTGCGCGGCGCGCAGCCGCGCGGCCAGGGCGTCAAGCCTGTCCTTGCGCCTGGCCACCAGGGCCAGGCTGAGCCCGGCGGCGGCGAGCTGCGCCGCGAACTCGGCCCCGATCCCGGAGGAGGCCCCGGTTACCAGGGCGTACTGGCCGTACTTGGCGTGCAGGTCGGTCATCGGTCGTTCCTCCGGTTGGCTGGCCGCGCGAGTTTCGTAATGATCGCTATGAAACTAGGCACTGGAGGCTGCCGCGTCAAGTGGTAACGTATCGATCGTTACAGAACGCGCCAGGGAGGCCAGGATGCCGGGCGGACGGCCCCGGGGGTTCGACGAGGACAAGGCGCTTGACGCCGCGATGCGGCTGTTCTGGGAGCAGGGGTATGACGCGACCGGCGTCGCCGACTTGACCAGGGTCATGGGGATCACCCCGCCGAGCCTGTACGCGGCCTTCGGCGGCAAGGAGGAGCTGTTCCGGCGCGCGGTCGACCGGTACGTGGCCGGGCCGGCGCGGCATCTCGCCGACGCGCTCACGCGCCCGGCCGCGCGGGAGGTCGCCGAGGACCTGCTGCGCGCCATGGTGGAACTCGCCGCCGGGGAGGGCACGCCGCACGGTTGCATGACCGTGCAGGGCGCTCTGGCGACGTCGCAGCGGAGCCGGGCCGCCCGCGATGACCTGGCCGCCCGGCGCAGGCAGGGCGAGGCCCTGCTGGCCCGCCGGCTCGCCCAGGCCGGCCCGGGCGAGCTTCCGCCTGGGCAGGACGCGGCGGCCCTCGCCCGGTACCTGTTCGCGGTCAGCTTCGGGCTCGCCGTGCAGGCGGCCGGCGGCGCGTCCGCCGCCGAGCTGCACGAGGTGGTCGACCTGGTGATGAGCGGCTGGCCCGCACCGCCAGGCGGCGGCAGTCCCGGCCCGGCCGGGACGGGCCAGCGCCGGGCAACGACGGTCACCTGACCCCGGGCTGTGGAGCCTCATGCGACCTGGATGACGCGCTTGCCGAACCCGCCGCTCTTCTCCAGCGAGCGGTGCGCAGCGGCGATCTCCTCCAGCGGCCAGACCGCCTCGATGACCGGGACGACGGACTTGGCGTCCACGTAGCCGGCCAGGTCAGCCAGCAGCCTGCTGGTGGGCGGAGCCTGGATGAACCGGACCCGGCGACCGCCGTGGACGCGCGAGGCCAGCAGATAGGCGACATCAGCCGGGGAGGCGATCGCCATGGCGCCCATCCGGCCGCCCGGGGCCAGCAGCCGCCGGTAGGGCCGCATGTTCCTGGACACCGGGTCGAGGATGACGTCGAACCGCCCGAGGTCGCGGGGATCGGTCGTGAGATAGTCGAATGCCTGCTCGGCGCCCAGGTCGCGCAGCCGGTCCCGGTGCGGGCCGCCGGCCAGCGCGGTGACCCGCCCGCCGAGGGCGCGGGCGACCTGGACGGCGGCGGTGCCGACCCCGCCGTTCGCGCCCCGGACCAGCACCCGTTCCCCTTCCCGGAGCCGCAGGCCATCGCGCAGCACCTTGAGCGCCGAGGCGCCCACCCCGGACAGGGCCGCGGCCTCCACCGCGCTGACCGTGCGGGGGCGCGGGGCCGTGCTCGCGGCCGGGGCCAGGACGTACTCGGCGGCGGCCCCGGAGGGTCCCGCCTGGCGGGCGCCGTCCACGAACCCCCAGACCTCATCGCCGGCCGCCAGCCCGCCCACGTCGCCGGCGGCCCCGGTAACCTGCCCGGCGAAGTCGAACCCGGCGCCGCGCGGGAACGACCGGCCGGTGACCAGCTTCAGCTTCCCGCTGCGGACCGCGATGTCGGCCCCGTTGACGCTGCTGGCCGCGACCCGGACCAGCACGTGCCCCGGCCGCAGCGCGGGCACCGGGACGCTGCGCACCTTCAGGACCTCCGGCGGCCCGTAGGAGTCGTACTGGACCGCGCGCATCTCGTTCATCGCCTGTCTCCTCATCCGTGACCCGGGATTGCCTTCCATGCGTTCTGACACCCCGGGCTCCCGGATTTAGGCAGCCGCCGATTGCCTAAATCCGCGCCCCGGCAGTGTCAGTACGGTTAGCCCGATGAAGGGAGCCGAGGTCATGGAGGGCGCAGATGGCGGACGCGCACCTGCTGGAGCGGGCCAGGAACGGGGACGGCGAGGCATTCCGCGAACTGACCGGGCCCTACCGCCGCGAGCTCCTGGCGCACTGCTACCGGATGCTCGCCTCCGCCCAGGACGCCGAGGACGCCGTGCAGGACACCATGCTGGCCGCCTGGCAGGGCCTCGGGAGCTTCCAGGAGCGGGCGTCGCTGCGGACGTGGCTGTACCGCATCGCCACCAACCGCTGCCTCAACGCCCTGCGATCCGCTAGCCGCCGCCCCGCGATGAGCGCACTTCCCGTGCACGGCGGCCCGGCCGGGCCGCCGCGGGTCACCGAGGTCACCTGGCTCGAGCCCTCGGCCAGGGGGATCAGACCCAGACCGAGCGTCTCGGCCACCCTGGCAGCATCGTCAGGATCGGCGTCCACGTTCACTGCGCTGTCCGCGCGGGCGGTCGAGACGACCTGCTGCCACCATGGGTCGATCTCGCCGCCGGGCTTGACCGGGACGATGGGCTCAGTCATGCCGCCCCACCGCGTGCAGGCTTCTTGAACCGCCCGGCGCAGGCCACCCTCGCTGCGATCAGCCACTAGGTAGACCGCCCGAGCAGGCAGAACCGCCGCCTGCACCGCCGTCGGGCCCACATAATCCCGGCTCTGTCCATCAATCACGCCCGCAATCATCAGCGCCTGCGGTGCCGCGCCGCAGGCGACCCCCTGACCTCAGGGCCCGGCCAACCTTCATACCCGATAACTGCTGCCCACGGTTGCCGCCTCGCCGGCAGGTCATCCGACAAGGACGACCCTCCCGAAAGGCAGCTGAACGTCTCGTGGCAGCTCCGCGAGCATAGGCGCGGCCACATGCCCTCTCGGCCCAGGAGCGCACGACAAGACACAAGGATCTGAGAGACCGAGGGCGCGAAACCTCTCGTGAATCGCGCTGTTGTCGACGACACGCCCGGGGATCTCAGGCGAATCCGATGCCGTCCCATGCCCCACGCTGGCGTAACGTGCCGCGCTCCAGCGTCCGATCCCGGTGCGCCGAGAAACGCCGATGAGACATCCAGCACCTCGGCCAGCTGCAGCAGCGTCTCATCGGAGGGCTGCTGATGCCCATTCTCATATAGCGAGATACTCCGGGTGCTCAAGCCGGTCAGCTGAGCCAGGCGGGTCAGCGTCAAACTGCGCCGCTTGCGGGCGATCACCAGCCGCGATGGCGTCAGCATGGCTGCCGGCCCACCGACATTCAGCTGCATTGAACTGGTTGATGCTCTTCCACGTCGATGACGAGGGATTCCGGGTCGAACTCTCGCTGCCCGACGCCATCGTCGAAGGGCGCATCACCAGCTGCGCCGAGCGGATCATCCTGCCGGTATTCCCGCGCGACGATGACCGCCTGGCTGCGACCGCCGCCGGTCGAAATGACGGTCAGATGATCTTGAAGGCCAGATCGGCCGTCCGTAGGATTACCTGATCTGCAGCTTTGCGTGGAGCTGAGGGGATTCGAACCCCTGACCCCCTCCATGCCATGGAGGTGCGCTACCAGCTGCGCTACAGCCCCTGAACGCCTTGCCGATCCCGGAAACTGGCTACGGAGCCGGTTACAGGCAACGCCCAACCATACCAGTAGGTATGCGCATCCCGGCACCGGTCCTGAGTCGGGACAGCCGGCCTGCTCAGCGACCGCTGACCGGCGCTGACCCGGGTCCGGGCGTGCGTGCTGAGGACTCTTCCTCCGGGCCGGCGGCCAGCACCGGCACCGACTCGGGAGCCAGGTCGGGCAGCCGGCCTACGTTGTGCTCGAGCAGCCGCCAGCGACCCGCCCGCCGGCCCAGGACCGACCACGAGCAGTTGCCGAGCGGGCCGAGCACCCGGGTTCGCTCCGGGAGGCCCAGCAGCCGGGACAGGCCGAGGTTGATCGCTGCCCCGTGGCTGATCACCACGGCCAGCGCCGCGTCCCGCCCGCCCCGCCCGTCCGGGCCGCCCCGTCCGTCCGGCCCATCGTGCCCGTCACGCCCGCCCTCGCCGTCCAAGCCGTCGGCGATCCGCTGCAACGCGCCGGCCGCGCGGTCGGCGACGGCGCTGACCGGCTCCCCGTCCGGCGGAATCCACGCTGCGTATTCGGCCGGGTATCCCTCCCGGATCTCCCGGTCGGTCAGGCCCTCCCAGGAACCGCCGCCGCGTTCCCGCAGGTCCTTGTCGAGCTGCACCGGCAGGCCGGTCAGCTCGCCCAGGTATGCGGCGGTTTCGGTGGCGCGGACGAGGTCGGAGGAGAAAATCGCGCCCGGGTGCATGGCCGCCAGGTAGCGGGCCGCGTCGCGCGCCTGCTCCCGCCCGGTCGCGTCGAGCGGGATGTCGCTATGGCCCTGGAACCGCCGCTGGGCGTTCCAGGCCGTCTGCCCGTGCCGCCAGACCACGAGCCTGACCACCTGGTCCAGGGAACGGTCCGGCCCGGCGCCCAGGGCGCCCGGCTCACGGCCTGCCACGATCAGCGCGGCCCTTGGCCCGGGGAACCAGCCGAACCAGGCCGCCGCGCTGCTCCGGCGATGGCGGGCTCGGGCAGCGGTATCACCGGGCAGTCCTTCCACAGGCGCTCGAGCGCGTAGAACACACGCTCCTCGGCGTGCTGCACGTGGATGACCACGTCAAGGTAGTCAAGGAGCACCCAGCGCCCTTCGCGCTCACCCTCGCGGCGAATCGGCTTGGCGTCCACCCGGCGCAGTTTGTCCTCGATCTCGTCGACGATGGCCCGAACCTGCCGGTCGTTCGACGCCGAGCAGAGCAGGAACGCATCGGTGATGACCAGTTGGTCGCTGACGTCGTAGGCGATGATGTCGGTAGCGAGCTTGTCGGCCGCTGCCACAGCGGCGATCTCCACGAGCTCGACGGCCCGTTCAGTCGCGGTCAAGTGCTGCTAGTCCTCCTCGATCGAAGCGCTCGGCTTCTACCATCGCACATCAGCGCGTGACGTGACACAGCGCAGTTCAGGGTATCCCGCAATGCCGCAGAATCCGACTCAGCCGCGCCCGCTGGCATCCGCTTTACGGTAGAGCGCCCGCTTCGAGATGTACTGGACGATTCCGTCCGGCACCAGGTACCAGATGGGCTCTCCGGCCTCGACCCGCTGCCGGCACGTGGTCGAGGAGATGGCCAGGGCCGGGATCTCGATCAGGCTGACCCGGTCGTCGGGCAGGCCCGCCCCGCTCAGCCGGTGCCCGGGCCGGGTACACCCGACGAAATGGGCGAGTTTGAACAGTTCATCGGCATCCTGCCAGGTCATCATCTGCTCCAGCGCGTCGGCGCCGGTGATGAAGAACAACTCGGCATCCGGCCCGCGCGCCGCGCGCAAGTCACGGAGCGTGTCGATCGTGTAGGTCGGGCCGGGGCGGTCGATGTCCACCCGGCTGACCGAGAACCGCGGGTTCGAAGCGGTCGCGATCACCGTCATCAGGTAACGGTCCTCCGACGGCGAGACCTGGCGGCCCTCCTTCTGCCAGGGCTGCCCGGTCGGCACGAAGATCACCTCGTCCAGCGAGAAGAAGTGGCCGACCTCGCTCGCCGCGACCAGGTGCCCGTGATGGATCGGGTCGAATGTCCCGCCCATCACCCCGATCCGCTGGCCAGCATTCCCTGCGTTCATGCATGCGACTGTAGATGAGTTCCTGAACGGGACGCCCGCCGCTCCCCCGGCTACCCGGCCCGGATGGTGAGGACGGTCCAGGCCCCGAGGTAGATGCGGTCCCCGTCCCGGAGCGGAACCCGCTGGCCAGCGGCTATTTCGCGTCCGTTGACCAGCGTGCCGTTGGCCGAGCCCGGGTCGAGAACCGCCCAGCCGCCATCGGGCTCGGCGAGCAGAACCGCGTGCAGGTGGGAGACGCCTGGATCGGTGGGCGGACCGGTCAGGTCGATTTCCGGTTCTATGCCGCGTGATGCGCTGCGCCGGCCAATGCGCATCTCCCGTCCGGTGAGCCGGAACCGGCGTTCCGGGCAGTACCGGGGGAACTCGATCGTGGCCACGTCCGGGCCTCCCGCGGCGATGACGCTGTCGAAGTAACCCCGGTCGGCGGCCGCCACCGTGATCCAGCGGGTCCGGCCGAACGAGCCCGATCCGCGCGCCTCACCCGATCCCGTGCTCATGTCGCCCGCGGCCACCCGGCCCGCAACGGCCCCGTCCACCCCCGCGCTGCCCAGCCTGGCTCCATCCGGAACCGCCCGGCTGGCCGCGACCCCGTCCGGAACCCGCGCGTCCGGGACCAGGGCCGCCGGACGGAACGCCCACGACGCCTGGACCTGGCCAGCGGTGAAATCGAAGCCGCACGCCTCGCAGAACTGGCCCAGCCGCGCCGTCCCGCACTGCGGGCAGCTCCCAGCCGGAGGATCCGCAGCGGCGGCCGAGGGCAGTGGCGTCGCGCCGATGCGCATCCCGCATACATCGCAGAAGTCGTCCCGCACCGAAAAATGATCGGCTGGGCAAATCGGCATGGCCGCCTCACTTACTTCCTGGTCCTGACCATTACTTCTTGGTCCTGACCGTCCTGGTTGACCTGGTATCCAGCGCCATCTCGTCGGCGTCTTCGATCTTCTGCTTCAGGCGCACGGTCCCCGTCGGCGCGTCTACCACGTCGACCACCCGAGCCAGCAGCCTGGCCGTGTCGTGGTTTCCCGAGTGCTCGGCGATGGCCACTGCCCGCCCGAGCCGGGCCGTCGCAATGTCCTCGTCCCCCTGCTTGCGAGCCTCCAACCCTTCCTGAATGACCTGGGCGAGCTCGGCCTGGCCGGTGTAATGAGCGACGTGCTTGGACAGGCGCGTCGAGAGCGCCTCGTCTTCGGTCCAGACCGCGCGCACCAGCCCGTGCCCGAGCACGTCCGGGGCGGACGGAGGGCCGGTCACCACGCTGACCCGGGCGGCCAGCATCTCCTGCCCGACGGCCGCCGGGGTCACCCGGACGCAGACGTGATAGTCGCGGCTCTCGCCGGCGCCCCAGGCACCGGTCGGAAAGTCGGCCACCTGGGTCCCGGACCGGGTACCCCAGCCGGTCAGGTCGTCCACGGTCGGCGCGACCTGCTTAACGAACCGGATCGATCCGTGCTGCGGCGTCCAGACACGCAGGGACACGTCGGGCACCCGCTTGCCCATCGCCTTCTGCATCATGGCGGCGAAATCGGCGGCCAGCCCGGACGGGTCGGGCACGATGTCGACGGTTCCGAGCAGCGCCGTGGAGACCCGGCGCAGCTCGGCTACTTCCCAGTCGGTGCCGACGCCCCGGCAGTCACAGCTGAACACGCCTTCGCACAGGCTTATCGCCGAGCCCAGCTCGGCCTGGGTCTCATGCTGGTTCTTGCCGTCGGTCAGCAGGATCGCGTGCCGCAGCGCCGCCGGGTGGGATGTGAAAATCTGGTGGGCCAGGCGCAGCCACTGCCCGATGGCGGTCCCGCCCGCGGGACGCAGCCAGGACACGGCCTGCTTGGCCTCCAGCCTGGTCTGCTCGCTGGCCACGGCCAGGCTGCCGTCATTCGGGTAGACGGGCACGGCAACCTCGGTGCCAGCGATGACGGCGAACGCCACGCCGTCGCGGATCGCGTCCAGCGCGGCCGAGGTGGCCACGCGGGCTTCGGCGATCTTGGTCTCCGGGGCGCCCATCGATCCGGAGCAGTCGACGATGATGATCTCAGCGCCGCCGGCCGTGGCCGGAGTGCCGAGCGGCGTATCGGGGGGCGTATCCGAGGATGTCACCGCGACGACGGCGTTGACGTCCTGGCCGCCTTCCGGGAGGAACTCGTTCTGGTAGACGTCGACGGTGAAGCCAGGCTGGCTCATGGACGAGCTCTCCTCGCGGTGCGGGTGGGCTGATAAGGGAAGGGGGCGAGGACCGCGGTCACGTTGTCCATGCCGCCCTTCGCGAGCGCGAACCTGACCAGCGCACTCGCCGCGCCCAGCGGGTCGGTCAGCGCGGTCGGCAGCGCCAGCCGGGCCAGCTCCGCCCCGTCGGGCTGGTAGTTCCACAACCCATCCGAGCAGAGCAGCAGGACACCAGGGCCCAGCGGCTCGAACCTCGTGACGTGCGGCGCCTCCCAGATGTCGGCGCCGATCCACCGGGTCAGCACGTGGGCCTGGGGCAGCGCCAGCGCCGAGGTCTCGGACAGTCCCGCCGCAACCATGTCCGCAGCCACCGAGTCGTCCCTGGTCAGCTGCTCCGCGGCGGGGTGAGGCCCGGCTCGCAGCCAGTAGGCACGGCTGTCACCCAGCCAGCTCAGGGTGATGGCGTTATCGGCCAGCGCCGCGCAGACGAAGGTCGTCGCCGGAACGTTGTCGTCCGGCGCACCCGGCGCGTTCCCGTCCGGCCGGGCCAGGCCGACCAGCGCTTCGCGCGCCGACCCGGCCGCCTCCGCGCTGGCCCGGGCCAGGTCGTGGCCGTTGTCCATGGCCGGCATCAGCGCGTGAACCATGGTCTGCGCCACCACCCGCGCCGCCTCGTCCGGGCGCACCGAGCCGGACACCCCGTCGCACACCACGGCGATCGCGGCCGGGCCGCTGGCCAGCTGGGTAGTGGCCAGGGCCATCGCGTCCTCGTTCCGGTGATGCCGCAGGCCGCGATCGGTCACGCCGGCCAGCACGCCCAGGTCGAGTTCGTCGTGGTCACGATTCGATGGCAGCCTGCGGCCGCATGACTCGCAGTAGCCATCCGGGCCGCTCCCCCCGGACCGGCAGAACGGGCATGCGCCGCCCATCCCGCCGGCGGAGCCGTTCACGGCGGGCTGAGACAGCTTGGCCCCGCACGCCTCGCAGAAGTTGTCGTCGGGCCCGACCGGGCGGCCGCAGGACGGGCACGCCGCCGGGGCGGCCAGTGGTGTCGGCATGGCCGTCATGACCATGTCCGCGGCCGGATCTGGTTGGCCCGGTCGACCAGATCGATCCGCCGCCGGCTGTCCGGCGCGAGCCGGGCCTGAGCCCGGTAGGCCCGTTCCAGGCCGAACCGCAGCGAACGCTCGGTGAGGTCGCATCCGAGCAGCCGGCCGCCGCCCCTGAGCCCGCCAGCGACCGAGCAGTCCAGCGCGGCCCGCAGCACCTCGGTGGTGAGGTGCAGCTGCCGGCCGGTATCAAGCTTCAGCCGCCCAAGCCGGCGGCCGGCGTGCTGGAGATCGTCCGCGGAGACCGGGCCCTGGGCGTGGCGGCTGGGTGACACCTGTATCCGCACCGCCGCGATCTGCGCGGCCAGGTGATGGCTGGACGTCTCCGGCACCGCGGCCAGCGCGGCGACCGCCGCGGCCCGGTCTCCGGCCTCCAGCCGCGTCCTGGCCAGCCCGAATGCGGCACTGACGTACGAGCGGTCCACGGTCCACACGAGCTGGAACCAGCGCGCGGCGGCCGCGCCGTCGCCAGCGGCCTCGGCGACGAATCCGAGCGCGAGCTTGGGGGCCAGTTCACCGGGCAGGGCGTCGTAGACGCCGTCGAACGCGGCCCAGGCGTCGCCCGGGCGGCCCGCGGCCAGCTGGCGCAGGCCCTGGTACCAGGCGGTCCGCCAGTCCGCGAGCGCGGCCGCGGTCAGGTTCTCGAGCGCGTTCTCGGCGCCCGCCAGGTCGCCGGTGACGATCAGTGAGCGCGCCAGGGCCAGGTGGGTCTCCGCGGACTCGGCCACGGCCGCCGACGTTCCCGGCTCCCCGCTGACCGCCGCCCGCAGCGCGGCGGTGCGCTGCCCCGGGTCCATGGTGCTCAGCGTGGCCAGGTAGCCGGCCGCCGGGTCGGCGCTGTCGACCTGGGGCACCGGCAGCCCGGCCACGATCTCGCCGAGCGGTGGCGGGGGCGGCGCAGCCGGCGTGCCGTCGGCCTCGTCGAGCAGGGTGGAGGCCACCCCGATCGCCTGCAGTTCCGGGCTGAACAGCGAGGAGAACGCCGGCCGGGGTTGCTGGTCCCCGACGGCCAGGACCTCCCGCAGCACACCGGTGAGCTGCTCGGCCATCTCGCTGGCCGAGCCGAAGCGGGCCGCCGGCTGCGGGTCGGTGGCGCGCCGCAGCGCCCGGAAGAACGACTCCTGCTCGGCCAGCAGCGGCACCGTGGCCTGGTCGGGCAGGGCGAACGCGTACTGGTCGGTCTGGTAGCCGGTGAAGTTGAACGTGAGCACGGCCAGGCTGCGGCCAACCGTGTACAGGTCAGAAGCGGGCGAAGGCCCCTCGGCCGCGATCTCCGGCGCCTGGTAGCCGGCCGTGCCGTAGATCGGGCTGTCCTCATCGTCGATCCGCCGCACGCCGCCCATGTCGATGAGCTTGAGCTGTTCCTCGGTCTGGATGGCGTTTTCCGGCTTGAAGTCGCAGTACACCAGGCCCCGGCTATGCAGGTAACCGAGCGCGGGCAGCAGCTCGATCACGTAGGCGAGCGCGGCCGGAAGCGGCAGCGACTGCCCGGCCCGGCGCTGATCGAGCAGGATGTCCTTGAGCGACTTTCCGCCCACGTACTCCATGACGATGTACCCGGCCGCCTCGCCGGACTGGCGGTCGGCGTGCTGCACGAAGTTGTAGACGCCGACGATGCTGGGGTGCTCGACCTGCGCGAGGAACTGCCGCTCGGCCAGTGCCGCCTGCTGGGCGTCGGTGTCCCCGGAGTTGAGCAGGCCCTTCAGCACGACCCACCGGTTGCCGAGGCTGTGATCGCTGGCCAGGTAGATCCAGCCCAGCCCACCGTGAGCCAGGCACCCGACCACCTCGTACTGGCCAGCCACCATCTCGCCTGGGACCAGCTTCGGCGTGAACGAGAACGGGTTGCCGCACTGCGGGCAGAAACCCTCGGCCAGCCCGGGCTGCCCGTGCCGGCTGCGGCCGATCGGGCGGCCGCAGTCGCCGCAGAACCGCTTGCGCTCGGGTACCTGCGGGTCAGCGAGCACCACGCTGGCCGGGTCGCGAGCCGGGATCGGCACGATCTGGACCAGCCCGGCACCCAGGTGCCCCCGGGACGACCGGCCGCCGCTGGGCCGCGTGTGCCGGCCGCTCACCGATCCGGTGTGCCGGCCGCTGGCCGATCCGGTGCGTGATGCGGAGCCCGAGAACGAGACCGAACGCGGTGCAGAGCCCGAGAACGAGACCGAGCGCGGTGCGGAGCCCGAGAACGAGCGCGAACCGCTGACCGGCCCAGCGCTGGGCACGGACAGCCCGGAACCCGCGCTCGGCGGCCCTGCCGACCTTGCCGACTCCGTCAGCCCTGCCGGCGCCGCGGCCAGCCCGCAAATGTTGCAGTACCCGTCTTCGATCGTGCCGGCACAGCCCGGCCGGCCGCACGCGGTGACGGCGGTTGTCACGGCCGCCGCCCGAGGGCCAGGACGGCCTGCTGGTAGGTGGTCACCGCGTCGGCGGAAGCCGACAGGTCGCACGGCGCCGTCCAGAGCAGCTCGCGCGCGTACTGGTAGCGCGCCCCGAGGTCCGTGTTGTCGGCGGCCCCCAGCCGGGCGACTCTGGCCCGGTACCCATCGAGCAGGCCGCGAAGCTCGTCCCGCCGGTCCACCAGCGCGACCGCTTCGCGTTCCGCCTCGCGGCACTGGGTGGCCGCGGCGGCCGCCCCGTTTTCGATGGCGTCAAGCTCGACGGACAGCCCGGCCAGGCGCCCGGCCTCCCTGAGCCCGTCCACAGCGGCCAGCCGGCCGGCCAGGCTGTCGGCATCGGGCAGCGGTGGCATCGCCGCAGCGGCGATCCTGGCCACGGCCCGGTCCTGGGCGGTGACGGCCGCCTGCCGCGCGTCCCGCGCGGCCGAAACGGCCGCCTTCACGGCGGCGATCCGCTGGTCCGCGTGGTCGCGCAGCCACACCAGCTCGCTGGCGCGTGACACTGTTTCGGCCGTCTGGTGCTGCAGCCGGTCGAGCCGGGCGGCATCGAGATGGTCGCGCTGCGACAGGGCCAGCGGGTCAGAGTTCAGCACGCCGCGCAGCCGGCCGAGATCGGCTTCGGCCGCCGCCAGCATCTTGGCCAGGTCGCCGTCGACGAAGCCGGAGGCCTCCTGCTGGGCCCCGGCCAGGTCCGTGCCGATCTGCTGCAGCCGGTCCGCTGCCTCATTCCAGACGCCCTCGGCCGTCTTGACCACGTCGGCGACGCTGGCGAAGACGCGCGTCATCTCCCGCACCGCCGTGGCCAGGGTGAACCAGGTGTCGCCGGTCCCGGTCAGGTTCCGGCTGGTCACCGGCGACGATGCGGCCTCCAGCCGGACCGAGGGCCCGGTCAGCAGGGCGGCGATCTCGGCCAGCCGGGCGCCATGCCGGCGGGCGTGGGTCAGGATCTCGGCGGCGCGGTCAACCACCGCGGTGTACGCCGTGAACAGCTCCCACAAGACCGTCAGGTCGACGACCGCGCCTTCCCAGCGCCGCTTGGTCTCGCCGGCCAGCTTCGCGCCCGCCAGCAGACGCTTGCCGAAGCTGCCGTCCAGCTTGAGCAGGTTCGCGCGGATGTTGTCGCGCTCGGCCACGGCCGCCGAGACCGCCGCCTCGGCCTGCTCGCGAGACATCACGGCGGTGGGCGGCATTCCTGCCGCCGGCTGATCGCTCATCGGTACTCCGCCAGGCGACGGCTCAGTCCCCAGGCACACCCGGCCGCCATCAGCACGCACGCCGCGATCACTCCCGCCTCCAGGCCACTGAACGCACCGGACCCCGCGTTCGCACTGGTGGTGAACGTGACCTGGTCGGCGGCGATCGCCCGGCCGAGGTCGGCCTCCACCGTGCGGAACCCGGCCGCCGAGCTGCCCGGGCCGGTCCCGATGACGAGCTGGGTCTCGGCGGCGTAGTTCGCCGCCACGTCGAGCCGGTAGACCTGCTCGTTGCTGACGTACCAGGCCTGCGCGTCACGCGCCGCCGCGGCGGCGGGCCCGGCCCCGGGCCCGCCAGCGGACGAGGCGGCCGCGCTGGTCAGCAGCGTGCCCGGCCCCGGGCCGAGTTCACGGCGCACCACGTCGAAGTTCTGCTCGAACGAGGTGTCGCCGCTGCGCGAGATCAGGTTGAGGAGCTCATCGCCGCGGGCCTGCTGGACGGCGATGGACGCCTGGGCCAGCGTCTCCGCCGGGGCCGCGCCGTGCCCGACGCCACGGTGAAAATCCCCCCGCGCGACGGCGAACGCGACGATCAGCCACAGCATGCCGACCACGAGCACCGCCGACGCGCCGAGCAGGCCGTAGTTGACGATCCGATGGGTGTGCCGCCGCAGCCAGCGCTGCGCCGAGTACAGGACGAAGGCAGTGACGACGGCCAGGCCCACCACGACGATGATCAAGGGGAGCTCGGTCGCACGGGCGCTGGCCGCGCTGAGCCTGGCATTCTCCCGCAGGTAGCTGCTGCGAGCGGCGGGCAGCAGCGTCAGGTGCATCTCCTCGGAAGCCACCTGCATGAACGAGCCGCCGGTCAGGAGAAACCCCAGCGAGTAGTCGGACTGGGCCTGGGCGACGTAACCCGTGTAGACGGGCAGCCCGGCCGAGATCGCGGCCAAGCTGGCGTCGAGCTGCTGGTTCCCGCCGGCTGCCTGCTTGAGGGCGCTCAGGTCGGTGGCCGCCTGCGCGACATCGGCCTGGTAGCGGTCGCGTGCGCTGAGGGACTCGTCGGGGCCGGACAGGAACGCGGTCGTCACCGTGACGTCCGCGTCGGCCAGTGACTGGTACATCTGCTGTGCGTCCAGGGTGAGCGGCTCGCTCGCGGACACGATGTCCGCGGCGGCGGACGCGTGCTGGCTCACCGTCCAGGCGCCCACGCCGCCCCAGGCCGCCGACAGCACCACCAGCACGGCCAGGAACAGCTGCAGCTTGCCGGGCGCGGTCGCGGGCACCAGCCGTGCCGCCCGCCAGCGCCGGGCCGCGCCAGCCGGCCCGGCCGCAGGCGGCCCGCCCGGCCCCATGCCCCGCCCGGGAGCGCCCGAACCACCCGGAGCGCCCGAACCAGCCGGAGCGCCCGAACCAGCCGGAGCCCCCGAACCAGCCGAGCCGGCCGAGCCGGCCGCCGGCGGCGACTCAAGCGCCGGGCCGCCCGTCCCTTTCAGAGTGGTCATGGCTAGCCGATCCTGGCTATCTGCGCATCGGAGAGCGACACGACCTCGGCCGGCAGCGGCTGGAACCGCACCTGGTCCAGGTACTGCGGGGCGTTGCCGGTGGTGATGGCCCAGTGCAGGAACGCCTTGATGTCACGCGCCCGGGTTGCGCTGCGCTGACTGGCGTTCACGATCGCGTACTCGTAGTTGACGATCGGGTACCCCGCGGACGCCGGGCCGTCGACCATGGAGATCGTCTCGTTGCTGGGGGTCGCCGACACGAAGCTCGCCACCGCGGCACCGATGCTGGCCGCCGTGGGCAGGACGTATTGGCCCAGCGAGTTGGCCAGCTCCGCCTCGCCCAGCCCGCCCGCCAGGGCGCTGGACAGGTAGCTGATGCCGATGTACGCGACGCAGCCGACCGTGGCCCGGCACCCGGCCACCATGCCCTTGTTCCCGTGCTCGGCCAGGGATCCGGGCACGGGAGGCCAGGCCACCGTGGTGCCGTAGCCGATGGCGCTGTTCCAGGCTGGATACTGGGTGGCCAGGTAGCTGGTGAACAGGAACGTGTCACCGGAGCTGTCGGACCGGTGCACCGGCACTACCCGGGTGGCGGGAAGGTTTACGCCCGGGTTGAGCGCGGCGATCGCCGGATTGTCCCAGAACCTGATCTTTCCCTCGTACATCTGGGCCAGCACCGAACCATCCAGCCTGACGTGGACGCTCGCCGGGAGGCTGGGCAGGTTGTAGTTGACCTGCTGCGCGGAGATGGCCAGCGGGACGTTGAGCAGGGTCGGCTTCTTGACCAGGTCACCACTGGACAGGTAGGCGTCGGAGGCGCCGATGTCGACGGTGCCGGCGGTTGCGTCGGATATCCCGGCGCCCGAGCCCGTGCCCGCGGTCGCGATGGACACATCCGGGTACTGCCGGTGATACGCGGCCGCCCAGGCGCCCATCAGCGGGAACAGCAGCGTGCTGCCCGTCTCGGAAAGGGACTCCCGCGCGGGCGCGGGCGAAGACGGAATGCTCCCGGCCTGGCTGTCCGCCGCGGCGACGGAGGCACCTGCCGAACCCGGCGTCCCACCGCCGCCGCTGCATGCCGCCAGCCCGAGCGGCACTGCGGCCAGCACAAACAGAAGCATCCGGGCTCCAGCCGCCACTGGGCGACGCTCCTTACTGGGCCCGCTGCCTGCGCCCGCGCGCAACCGGCGCGCGCCGAAGAACGTCAAGCTCTATCGGGAGGTGACCCGGCCTTCCGGGTTCCTGCAGCCCGGCGGACCAGCCGTGACATGATCATCCCGCAGGTCCGAGGCCCGTTTTCGTGATTCTATGCGTGTTTGGGGTTCTTGTAGATATAAGCGCCGAACGTTAACGCGAGATGAACTAGCTGAGAAGGTCCGGTTATCTGCATATGAATCACAGCGGATGACGATACAGCTATCTGCAGGTGACAGCCTGGCTAGGGGCAGGTGACGGCGACGCCCTGACTCAGCCCAGCCCGGGCAGCGGCGGCTCGCCACCGGCCCACCGCCGGAGCCGAATCGCCTTGCCCACCTCGGTTCGCGGCACGCTCCCCGCCTCGAGCACCCGCACGGTCACACCGACGCCAAGCTCTTCCTTCAGCCGCGACTCGAGCTCGCCGGCGGCCGGCGGCGGTGCGTCGCTGCCCGTTCTGGATTCAATGCAGGCCAGCAGTCGTGACGGGACCGCGCGCTCGTCAACCACCAGGAGGTAATTGGGGTCGACGGCCGGGTTGGTCAGCAGGACCCGCTCCACCTCGCTCGGGTAGACGTTCACGCCCCTGATCACCAGCATGTCGTCGCGCCGCCCGGTGATCTTGCTCATTTTGGCCAGGGTCCGGCCGCACACACAGGTGCCGCGGCGCAGCGCGGCGATGTCGCCGGTCCGGTAGCGCAGCAGCGGCAGCGCCTCCTTGGTGACCGTGCTGAACACCAGCTCCCCCGGCGTCCCGTCGGGCACCGGCTGCCCGGTCTGCGGGTCGATCGCCTCGACCACGAAGTGGTCCTCGTTGACGTGCAGCCCGTCGGCGGCCTCGAGGCACTCCGCGGCAACACCCGGGCCGATGACCTCGGACAGCCCGTAGATGTCCAGCGCGCGCAGGCCGAGCAGTTCCTCGATCCGGCCCCGCATGGCGTTGGTCCACGGCTCGGCGCCGAACAGGCCAGCCGACAGCCGCAGCCCGGAACCGGGCCCCAGGCCCGCCTCAGCCAGCGCCTCGCCCAGCCGGATCGCGTACGACGGCGTGCAGGTCAGGATGTCCGGGCTCAGGTCACGCAGCAGGGTCACCTGCCGGGCGGTCATCCCGCCGGAGACCGGCAGCACCGTGGCGCCGAGCTCGATGGCCCCCTGGTGGAAGCCGAGCCCGCCGGTGAACAGGCCGTAGCCGTAGGCGTTGTGCACCAGGCTGGCCGGCCCGGCCCCGGCCGCGGCCAGCGCCCGGGCGCACATCCGCGCCCATAGCCGCAGGTCGGCGGCGGTGTAGCCGACCAGCGTGGGCCGCCCGCCGGTGCCGCTGGAACCGTGCAGCGTGACTACGTCCTCCGGCCCGACCGCGAACATCCCGAACGGGTAGCCGCGCCACAGGTCGTCCTTGGCCGTCATCGGGAGCCGGGGCAGGTCGGCCAGGCTGACGTCGGCCCCGCTGGCGACGCCGGCATCCTTCAGCCGGCTGGCCTGGACCCCGTCCGCGGCGAGCAGCCGGTCGATCAGGCCCTGGAGCCTGCGGCCCTGCAGCTCGGCCAGCTGCTCCGGCGGCATTGACTCGGCGTCGGGCTCGAACATCGGAAATGTCCGCTCATCGGTCATGCTGCATTCTCTCCCGCCGCCGCCGTTTC
>Ga0335074_10000589_pt1 | contig 50705 bp, 51 predicted proteins | sample Lox_Sample_23_FD_206715 | JGI IMG/M metagenome (GOLD analysis project Ga0335074, IMG submission 206715) | Soil microbial communities from Loxahatchee National Wildlife Refuge, Florida, United States - Lox_Sample_2.3 | ecosystem: Environmental > Terrestrial > Soil > Wetlands | place: USA...
AAGCGGAAAGATCACGTTTCAGTTTCCCTCGACAAGTTCTTACAACAGCCCAACGCCAGGCCTGCTGACCCTACCGGTGACGGATTTCCCGCTGGCGCCCCCCGGGCCGCAAGGTCCTCCCGGACCCGAGCCGCCGTTCATCCCCCAAGGCCCGCCAGGGCCTACTGGGGCCCAGGGCCCACAGGGCCAGCAAGGGCCGGCAGGGCCCAAGGGCGCGACGGGTCCTATAGGTCCCCAAGGATTGCAAGGTCCCTACGGTTCTCAGGGACCGCCTGGACCACAAGGCGCTACCGGTCCGCGCGGTCTCACCGGACTGCAAGGCCCGACCGGCGCTCAAGGGCCAACGGGCGCGCAAGGACCGCAAGGGCCTACCGGAATCTCTTCCACGATTGGTGTAAATCAAGATTCGTTTACTGCTACCAACGCGAATGTCAACGCCAGCGGCACGAACCAACAACACGTGGCTCCTGGCGCGTCGTTTACAGTAAGCTTCGACTGGACGATCAACCGGGGCGGTTATTGCCCAGGCTGTCTCCAGCAGTTTTTGGGCGGGATCGTGAACTTCGATACCAGTGTCGTCGCCGGGTCGATCACCGCGAACTCGTGTTTCAGCGAAGCTGGTCCAGGTCCGTTCGGGGGGAATCAAACGTTCACCTTTACTGCGCCGACGACAGTTGGGACCTACTACATTGGTCTCTACTCGGTTTTGGATTACGGCTGCACCACCGATGGGCCCGGGAACCCCGGAGCACTCTATGGCCCGGCGGCCAGTTTGGGTGTGAACACGTTCATAGCGGCAATCACCGTCTATTAGCGGCCGATCGCTTGTGCCATTCAACTTGTCGAAGAGCTCTATTGCACGGCCAGCGATATATTGCTGATGCTGTTTTGCCCGGCAACCGAGAGCGTCACCGGGACCTGGCTGCCGGCCGTCACGCCGCTCGGAACAACGGCATTCACCTGGTACAGGCCGGCAAATCCGGGAGCCAGCCCGGAAAACAGCACCTGCGCAGGTTGTCCGCCGACCGTAACAGACACCTGCGCGGCCGTGTTGCTTAGCGGACCCCCTTGTGGAGCACCGGTGCCGGCCGGAACCGCCGGAGACACCGCACCGAGACCTACGCAGTAGATGACCAGCGCCTGCCCCGCTTGCGCCGGATTCTGGGCGTCGGCCAGCCCGCTGTTTCCCGAAGAGTCCACCCAATAGATTTGCCCTTGCCCGCTGCCCGAGCCATTGGCCGACAAGATGGCGGGTTCCGCGGGCATGACGGTCACGGTAATTGGAACCGAGATCGAAGTGCCGCGCTGCACGATCAGCGGGTACTGCAGCTTCGGCGTGAGATCGTATGGGACAACGAGATTCACCTGGTTCGGGCTCGCGTAAAGCAAGGGAAGTTCTTCCCCGCCGAGCACAACCGTAGCGCCCCCGAGCTGTGAAGGAAGCGGCAGGCTTTGCGCACCGGCCGTCGTATCGGACAGCGATGTGCCAAAGATCGACACGATCAAGCCGAGCGCCGGCGAACTGCTATAGTCCCCCGCACTTACCACGCCGCCGGGGTTTACCACCGGAACCTGAGGATTCAACGGCACCTGCCCGGAAATCTGGACCTTTCCTTGCAGCGCCGGCTGCTGCACTTGAGCCGCGGCTGCCACGCTGAAGCTCGAAGCCACATGGCTGGGCGTCCAGGTGCCAGACCAGTTGCCGCCTCCAATGGAAAGAAGAGACAACGGCGGATCGCCGTTGCCGAACGAAACTGTCACCGTTCCTGAGTTGATCTGCGATGCGCAGTCGTCGACCACATTCACCAGGACCGTGGCGGGCCACGCCGCGGGAGTGGAAAACCCGCTCGCTAGCGAGGTGAAGACCGGCAAGAGTTGGCTGGGAGTACAAGTGGAGCTGTCAACCTGCGGGCGCGATCTCGGCAGCGTCGATCCGGATGGCGCACTCCCCGGCGCCACCACCAGAACCACATCCACCACTTGAGTGGTTGTATCGGTGAAGGCGAGATTGATGGACGCCTGATAGACGCCGGCGGGGAGATTGGTGGTGTTGACCGAAACCGTAAACGATTCCGTTTGGCCGCTGTCCACCACGACGGATTGACGCGAGACCGACAACCAGGATTGAAACTGCTGCGAGGTCAACGTGGCGCCGACCGCATAGGAAGCGAGATCCGTAATGCCGACCGATTGGGCGCCCAACGTTTGCCCAGCGGTTGCCAGAAACACGAGACCCGCCGGGGAGACCAACGGAGGAACATTCGTGTTCGGGGCGATAATATTGAGAACCACGGATAAGCTGACCGCCGGGTGAATCCCGTCCGTAGGAGTGATGGTCACGATGCCGTAATAATCGCCCGCGAGCAATCCGGAAGGGTTGGCGCTGACCGTAAATGCGAGGGCCCCCTCCGCCGGGCTGATCGTCGCGCTGGTTGGATTGGTGGAAAGCCAGCTTCCGCCGGAATAGGTGTTCACCGACACGGTCCACGGAATCTCCACCGTGCTTAGCACCACCAGATTTTCAGCTACCGTTTGGCTGGCGCCCTGAGCTACCCGGAACGTCAACCCGCTCAGGGAGGTGACCAATCCCTGCGAGACCGGAGTGTAGATCTCGGCCGACGAGAGATCCGTGCTTCCACTAAAGCCGCCGGTCACCAAAACGCGGCCGTCGAACAGAGCCGTGGCTGCGTGTTCTTCGCGCGGCGAGTTCATGCTTCCGGTGGCAGTGAAAGTACCGGTGGCCGGATCGTATAACTCAGCCGTGTTCGTAACCGCGGGCCCCGCGCCGGTGAAGCCGCCCGCCACCAGCACCTGTCCGCTGGCAAGGAGCGTTGCCGTTGCCGCGCCGCGAGCGACGGTCATGATTCCGGTTAAGGTGAATGTCTCGGTTGAAGGATCGAACAGCTCGGCGGAAATGTCCGGGAATCCGCCGCCCACCAATACCTGTCCCGTAGCGAGCAAAACCGCATAGTGCGCATAGCGCGCCACGAACATAGGGTGGGCGGTGGGCGAGAATGTATCCGAAGCTGGGTCGAAAAGCTCTGCGGTGTTCAATGCCGATTCGCCCGAACTGGAAATCGTGACGCCACCGGCAATCAAGACGCGCCCGTCCGGCAGCAACGTCGCCGTCTGGCCTTCGCGGGACGTTCCGAGCGGCGCCGTGCTGGTGAACTGTTGCGTCGTGGGATTGTACATTTCAGCCGCGTTGCTGCTTTGTCCGGAATTCAAACCTCCGGCAATCAGGACGTTTCCGTTGTTCAACAGCGTCGCTGTGTGGTAGCTGTGGGGCGAAACAGTAGATCCCAGGCGAGTGAACCGTCCGGAAACCGGGTCGTAGATTTCTGCGCCCGAGGGCGCATAAGTTCCGCCGGCGATCAGAACCGTGCCGTTCTGCAAGAGCGTCGCCGTGAGGCCTTGCCCATGGAGAAATTGCATCGTACCGGCCGATGTGAACTGGCCCGTGTTGGGATCGAACAGGTCGGCGGTGCTTGTGAGATACCCCGCTACCAGCACTTTTCCACTGGGAAGCAGTACGGAGGCGTGATCGCGCCGCGGCACGGACATGGGGCCGGTAGGACTCCACGCGGTGTCGGCAGCCGCGGGAAGAAGCGAGAAAAGGCACAAAAATGCGGTCTTTAGCGTATGATTCATCGAAGCAAGGCTGGACCTCGGCCCACAGACGCGGAACCTTTATCATATGCTCTTCGGCGCGCATGGGGAAACTATCCCAGGCCGAGGAAGTCTACTATTCGGGGAGTCTAAGCCATGCCCGGCACCTTACAGGATTATGCGCAAGCCGTTCACGATGTGATCTCCGTGTGCCGCGATGCCGAACAAGGCTTCCGCGGTGCGGCGCAAGCGGTAAACACGCCAGTGATCAAGCAGATGTTCGAGGAATATTCCGTTCAGCGTGCGGGATTCGCCGGCGAATTGCAGGCCGCCGTAAAGAGGCTCGGCTTCGAAACCATCAATCCACAGGGGATGGGCGGCATGCTGCACGCCAGTTGGATGAGCTTGAAAGGCATATTGACGGGGCACAGCGTCCACGCAATCCTGGTGGAAGCCGAGCGGGGCGAGGATTGGTCGTTGAAGACGTATCGCGTGGCGCTCGCCAAAACGCTTCCCCCGGAGATTGCCTCCATCATGGAGCGGCAGTTCGAGGAAGTGCAGAAAGCCCACGACCGCCTCGCTAACTTGTGCGATGCTACCGCGCCGAAACCGGCGCCGGCGTCCCCGGCCACACGCGAATAGGCCCGCGCCTCCTACTGGTGCGTCAAATCGATACCGAACTTCTTCAACTCTTCGGCGTAATAGCGGCGGTGGAGCAGGTCCCATTCCTCCGTGCCTTCGGGAATGTCTTTCTTTTGCGAACGGATCTTGGTGCGCGCGGCGCGATCCACCTTCTCCTCGACGCCCAACAGCTCCGTCATGGCCTGAACCGCCGCCAAGCGCACGTCGTTCGGGTCTTTCTTCAAGCGAAACTCGCGCGACTTGCGTAACGCCGCCACCAGTTTGTGGGAAATGTCGTTGATCTTGTCGCGCGACAGCTTCATGTTGTCGCCGGTGTCGCGCCCCGAGGCGCGAATCACCTTGCGCTGGGAAATCAGGGTGTTTTTGATGCGGCGGAACATTTCCTGATAGCTCACGCCTTCGCGCCGCATGTATTCGCTATATTGGCTGAGCAGATCCCGCACCTCGTCGTTGAGGCGATCCTCCACCTGCAGTTCTTCCTCAATCAACTGGCCGATCATCTCCGCGGCCGAATCGACGCTGCTGGTCTCAATGATCTGCGGCGTCATCCGCTTCACCAGTTGCCGTGACATATAGGTAATGAACTCTCGACTCAGCAGCATGCAAATTTACGAGACAAAGTGCAACTCGGCTCCCCGATGGCAGTTCCCCAATTTTCGCACATCAATTAGGCAACTCGCCTTGATGGTGTTCCAAAAATTCCGCGTCGATCGCCTTCCGGCCCCGGAAGCCCTCCTGAACGCCATGCCAAAATTGAATGCCTTTCTCGCCGAGTTTCCAGCACAGATATACTTCCTGGCCGTTAAAGAGCGTTGGAAAATCGACCAGGCCGCTGTCGAGATCCTTTACCAGACAACCAAATTCGTGCACTCGTTCGATCGCTTGTTTGACTCCGAGCGCGGCCGACTCGCGCCGGGCCTTTTGTTGGAGCATCTGCGCCCGATCCAGTTGCATTCCGCCCGTGACCATCACACGGCGCGCAAAGTCTTGCCACTCGGATTCCACTGCATCGAACGCCGCTTTCCGGGCGACGGCGTCGCGAATCGCAGACTCCACTTGCGGCAGCAATTTTTCGGCTTGAGCTAAGGTGAAATACCTCGGCATCGAAAGGTTCAAACGCTCAAAGCGCAGTGCCGCAGACGATGGAAGTAAGAAAAATTCACAGCAACTGCGTTGATTATAGCAACGTCTTCACTTCCCCGTTCCGCGGAACCCAGTTCGCGGAGACTCCCTCCAGCCGCTGCCGGCGGCGTGCTCTGGCCGATTCGGCTAGGGCCGGTACTCCAGCACCAGCATCGTGATGTCATCGTCCTCCTGGCCGCCGCCGTCGCTGAAATCTTCCACGGCTTCCATCAGCTTGGCATGGAGCTGTGCGCAATCGGCCGCGGCATGCTCCCGAAGAACTTCCTTCAGGCGCGTCTTATCGAAGAACTCCCCTTGCGCGTTGGCGGCTTCGGAGACTCCGTCGCTGAAGAAAACGATTTTGTCGGCCGGCTTCAGTTGCACACTCTCGGCATCGTAGGTAGCTATATCCATCATGCCAATCGGCAGGCCCGTGCTATCCAGGGCCTGGGGTTCGGCGCCGGCGCGGACCAGCAGAGGCTTGGGATGTCCGGCGTTCGACCAGCGGAGCTCGCCGCTCCGGTTGACGGTGCAGTACACGACGGTTGCGTATTTTTCGCCGCGCGCGCGTTCATACAGGAAACGATTCACTCGCGACATCACGTCCTCAATCCGCGTGCCGGCTTCGGAAGCGAACACAAAAGCGCCCTGCAGCAAGGCGGCCAAGAGCGCCGCGCTCACCCCTTTGCCCGAAACGTCGGTAATCACGCAGGCGAACAGATCCGGGCTGAGCAGCCGGACGTCGAAAAAATCGCCGCCTACCTGGCGCGAGGCGATGCTCGATCCGGCGGCTCGAAACCAGCCCTCGGACGGCAGCTCGCGGGGAAGCAAGCCGGTCTGGATGGTGCGCGCAACGTTCAGCTCTTCTTCCAGGTGTTGCTTGGCGCGTTCCTCATCGAGCAGCCGGGCGTTTTCGAGGATGGTGGAAGCCTCGAGTGCAAGCGTCTGCAAAATCTCGCGATTTCCCGAGGACAAGTCCGCGGCCGATTGGCGCGAATCCATGTAGAGGACGCCTACCGTCTCGTTGAGCGAGGCGGCCACCGTTTCCTGGAGCGAACCGGTGCGAACCTGAATCAGCGGCACGCAGACCACGCTGCGCAGTTCCAAGCCGGCTACCGACATGTCCGGTGTTACGCCATCGGCGCCGGAGGGATCGAACGTCATCGACAGCAGATCGCGGCGCGTCCGCAGCGCCCGATTGATGAGCGAACGCGGAACCGTCAGGTCCGATTGGTCGAGCGGAGCGCCACGCTTGTCGCGCGCCACGCTGACTTCCAGTTGATCGTCCTTGCCCAGCAGCAAAAAGCCCCGTTCGGCTCCAGTTACCGACAATGCCGCGTCCACCACAGCCACCAGCACGTCGCTGGTCGAAAGCGAGCTTTGGAGTGCGCGGGCGACCTCCACCAGCGACCGGAGTTTGGAAAGATTGCTGGCCCCGGTGGCAGCGGCGGCGGAAATTTTGCCCAGGAAGCGGTTCAGCTCGTCTTCTTCGAGCGTAAACACCAGCCGGTAGGAATCCGGAAAGCCGAAGTCGATTCGATCGCCCTCGTGCAATTTGCCGCGCTTGGTGCGCTGGCCATTGAGGTAGACACCGTGCCGGCTGTCGAGATCCTCGACGTAATACTCGCCGTTCTCGGCAGCGATACGGGCGTGGCTGCGCGAGATGCGATTATCGCGAAGCACCAGGTGATTGTCGCCCTGCCGCCCGATTAAGAAGGGAAATACATCGATGGCGACGCGGCTGCGATTGCCGGAGGGATTCGTCACCGCCAGCGCTGGTCCGCGGATCGAGGCGGATGGCGCACTACTGGGTGAGGTTACCAGAGGCTCCGCCACTAACGGCCCCGCACGGGTTGAGATCGGCCAGCCGTGTGGTGCGACCGGCCACTGGAGGGAACCGGCTCGGGCTCGGCCGCTGCCTCGTCCATCTCTTTCGCGCGCAAAACCTGGCAATGGGAGCAGTAGCCGCCCACCTCTGTGCGTGCGAGCACGATCTCAAATCCGAAGTGGCTCTCGATCTGCTCGCGCATCGTCTGTAGAAGATCGCCGAAAAACTCCTCGATCTTTCCGCAGCGCAAGCAAATCACGTGGGCGTGTTCCCGTTTGAGGCGTGTTTCGTAGTAATGCTGATCGCCTTCATGATGCATCAGGTCCAACTCGTCCACCAGGCCGCCCGCCTTCAACAGCTTGAGAGTCCGGTACACCGTGACCCGGTTCAACTTGGGATCTTTCTCCCGCGCCAGTTTGAACAGTTGTTCGGCATCCAAATGCTGGCCGGATTGATCGATCAAATCGAGCAGGATCTGGCGCTGACGCGTCAGCCGCACACCGCGCTGCTTGAGAGAATCCCGGATACCGGAAATTGCCACGGAGACGCCTCGAAAGTCCAGGGTAGCAAAACGGTTGGAGACGGGGGCCCGATTAGTTCGCTAGCTTCGTCGCGCGATGGATGCTGCGGATCACCAACCGGCGCGGATCGAGCAGATGCTGGGGCTTGAAGTGGCGCGCCGACCAGCGGGAGCCTGGCTCAAATTCGACGCCCAGAAAATACCCGATTTCCCGATACACGCAGTAGCGAACCTTGCCGGACAGTTCGCCCTTGGGGTAGGAGATGCGGACGTCGGTTTGCAGGGGTATGGGTTGCTCGAATTGGAGGCAGGCGCCGGAGAGCGAGATATCTTCCAGGTTAGCCACACCTTTACGCAGACGCCCTGACTTGTCTTTCCAGTGGACGTCCACCATGTCCGCACACAACATCCGTGGCTCTATGCGCCTGTCTAACATACACTTCTTATCGGCGAGCAAAAGCCCAATGATTACGCGAGGGCTGCCGGTAAAATCGCCCTAACATAACGTAAGGCCCTAACCGCAAGATCTTTACCAAAAGAGTACCATGCGGGGCTTCTGGAGTACTAGCGCTCTTTGCGGATTCAAGCAATTTTCCTCGGGAATCTGTTGTCACTGACCTGTTTGTGACATAGGGGGCGTTCCCGGAGACTGTCGCGTACCCTTTCACAAGGTTCAACTTCTTGACCCTCTCCTAGCGCGATAGTAGACTGAGGCCATTAACAAGAGCGCGCGATTCTCGAGAGGGCCGGAATGATCGCCGCAGGGCCTGTATTCAGTCCTCACTCTCCACAGACCGAAGCCATTGAGGGTGTTTTCTCCGTAGTTCTGATCATCGCGGTGGTGGTGTTTGCCGTAGTCGCGAGCGGCGTCACTTACTGTAGCCTGCGCTTTCGCGGGCGGGATGGCGCACCCGAGCCGCGGCAGCGTTTTGGATCGCGCGGCCTCGAAATCCTGTGGACAGTGGTCCCGCTGCTCGTCATGACCGGGCTATTCGTCATCACCGTACGGGCCATGGTAACTATCGACGCGCCCCAGGCGAGCGGCCAAAAACCGGATCTGACGGTCCGCGGGCGCCAGTGGTGGTGGGATGCGCGCTACCCCAACGGCGCTGTAGCTACGGGCGATATTCATATCCCGGTGGGGCGGCGGTTGCTGGTGTTAGTGGAGTCAACCGACGTGATTCATGACTTCTGGGCGCCTGAACTCGAGCGCAAAATGGATGCTGTGCCGGGGCGGCCGAGTTACATCTGGCTGGAGGCCGATGCGCCCGGAACCTACAGCGGCGCCTGCTCGGAATTTTGCGGGGCCGATCATGCCTGGATGCGATTTCGGGTGATTGCCGAACCGGATGCATCCTACGATGCCTGGTTGCAGCATCAAATGGAGCCGCCGCCGGTCCCGACAGGAGCTGCCGCGGACGGCGCTCGTCTCTTTCGATCGAAAAAATGCGCCGATTGCCACGGCATTGCGAGCGCGGTCACGGCGGCGAATCCGGATCGCGGACCCGACCTCTCGCACCTGGCCAGCCGCGAACTGCTGGGCGGCGGCATTCAGCGCAATACCCCGGCGAATCTCACCATCTGGCTCACCGATCCGCAGGCTGCCAAGCCAGGCAATCACATGCCGGATACTCCGTTGACTACGAACGAGCGCACCGCGTTGCTCGCGTATCTGGAGTCCTTACGATGACCGAATGGCTCGGCGCGATCGATCACAAACGCGTCGGCATTCTCTACATGCTCTCGGCCCTGCTCTTCTTCCTGGCGGGCGGCATGGAAGCCATGGTGATGCGGGCGCAACTCGCCGCGCCCAACCTCAAGCTCGTCACGCCCGGCGTCTACAACCAGATGTTCACCATGCACGGCACCACGATGATTTTCCTGGTGGCGATGCCGGTGCTGACCGGATTCGCCGTGTACCTGATCCCGCTGATGATCGGCGCTAACGAAACGTCGCTGCCTCGTCTGGGCGCGCTCAGCTTTTGGTTGCAGCTCTTTGGAGGCTTCCTTCTGTACATCAGTTTCGCCACCGGCGGCGCGCCGAATGCCGGTTGGTTCAGCTATGCGCCGCTCAGCGAAAATACGTTCTCGACCGGCACGGGCCTTGATTATTGGGCACTGGCGCTGCTCATGGTAACCGCCGGGTCCATCGGATCGGCCATCAACTTGATCGTGACCATCGCCACCGAACGTGCGCCCGGCATGACGATGCGCCTGGTTCCGCTGTTTGTCTGGATGACGCTCGTCACCTCCGTGATGATCCTGTTCGCGCTGCCCGCGCTTGCCGCATCGCTCGTGATGCTGCTGAGCGACCGTCTGCTGCACGCCCACTTCTTCGATCCCACCCAAGGCGGAGCGCCGCTGCTTTGGCAGCATTATTTCTGGATTTTCGGTCACCCGGAAGTCTACATCGTTGTGCTGCCGGCTTTCGGGATGATCTCGGAAATCATTCCGGTGTTCTCGCGCAAGCCGATCTTCGGCTATCCGTTCATGGCGACTTCAACGGTCGCGATCGCGTTCTTAAGCTACGGCGTCTGGGTGCATCACATGTTCGCGGTCGCGCTGGGGCGTAATTTTCTCGCGGTGTTTGCCGCCGCGAGCATGCTCATCGGCGTGCCCACCGGCATGAAGATTTTCGGTTGGATCGGGACCATGTGGGGCGGCTCCATCCGTTTCACTACTTCCATGATGTTCGCCGTGGCGTTTCTGCTCGAATTCACCATCGGTGGACTCAGCGGTGTCGCTTTTGCCGCGGTTCCAGTGGACTGGCAAATGACCGATACGTATTTCGTGGTCGCGCACATCCACTACGTTTTGTTTGGAGGGACCGTCTTCGCGCTCATGTCGGCAGTTTATTATTGGTTCCCGAAAATGAGCGGGCGAATGATGGACGAGAGCCTGGGGCGCTGGAATTTCTGGCTGGTCGTCATCGGATTTAATGCCGCATTTTTCGTGCAGCATTTTCTCGGATTGATGGGTATGCGGCGGCGCGTTTATACCTACCCGGATTTGCCCGGTTTCGCCGCGCTGAACCTCATTTCCACGCTGGGCGCCGGGATCCTCGTCTTCGGCATTCTGCTGTTCTGCAGCAACATCGGAATGAGCCTGGTTTTCGGGGCGAAAGCCGGTAACGATCCGTGGAACGCATGGACGCTCGAATGGTCCGCCGCATCGCCGCCGGCGATCCAGAATTTCGCGGAGATTCCCCAGGTACGCAGCCGCCGTCCGCTGTGGGACGAGAAGCATCCCGAAGCTCCGGATTGGGTGCTCGCCGGAGAGAGCGACGCATGACACGGCGCGCCCAGTTCGGAATGGCGATGTTTCTGGTCTCCGAGGGCGTCTTCTTCGCCCTGCTGATTCTCGCGTTCTGGTATTTCCGCCAGAGGGCCAACCTGAACTTCGCGGCGGGCGCCATCGACACGGGGCTGCTGCTTGCCAGCGCGTTGAGCGTGTGGCGGGCGGCGGATGGCTCGCGGCTGTGGGTCACAGTCACTATGGTGCTCGGCGCGGCCTTTCTGATCGGCCAGAGCGATCAATATGTCCATCTGATCCGCGGCGGCGTCACCATCAGTGCCGGCCTTTTTGGCACCACGTTTTTCACTCTCACGGGGATGCATGGGCTGCAGGTACTCGCAGGGCTGATCGCGCTAGCGGTGGTGCCGCGTGCCACCATTCGCGCGGTCGCGCTGTATTGGCAGTTTCTGGCTGCGGTATGGGTGCTCATTTTCCTGAGCGCCTACGTATGGGGCGCCGCATGACCGTGCGCCAACTGCTGGTAACGGGCTGGGATTGGGAGCCGTCAATAATATTTGGGTGCGCGCTCCTCGCGATGGGCTACGCCGCCATCGTGCGCAAGCAGGGATTGGCTCGGGCTCCGTACTTCCTGGCCGGTGTGTTCTTGCTACTTCTGGACCTGGTTTCGCCCCTCGATACGTTGGGCGATCAATACCTGTTCAGCGCGCACGTCCTTCAGCATTTCTTCCTCGCGTTGGTGATTCCGCCGCTGCTGCTGCTCGGTGTCCCACGCTGGTTCGCCATTGCCGCGATGGATCGTCCCGCAATCCGCAAGGTCGAACGCGCGATCGGCCATCCCCCCGTCTCCTGGCTGCTCGGCGTGGGCGTGATGCTGGCCTGGCACATCCCGGTTTTGTTCAACGCCGCGCTCGCGAACGACACCCTGCATATCTTTCAACACCTGACCTTCCTGGTCACCGGGACAATTTTCTGGTGGCCGATTCTCTCGGCTGTAGAGAGCAGGCGCTTGCCCGCCCTTGGCGCGGTCGCGTATCTGTTTAGCGCGTGCCTCTGCTGCAGCTTGCTCGGCGCGTTTCTAACGTTCGCTCCGGTTGGCCTCTACCCGGCTTACCTGCATGCGCCCGCGAGCGGTCTCTTCGGACTCGATCCACAAAGTGACCAGCAACTGGGCGGTTTATTGATGTGGGTGCCCGGCTGTTTCGTCTATCTCACAGGCATCCTGGCGAGCGTGAGGCGCTGGTACGGCAACGAGGCTACGGCGTGATACGGCCCACCAGTTTTGCACCAATCATCGTCGCTGCCGGGGCGATGCTTACATTGTGGGGCGCGGCCTCCACCTGGATTTTGTCTGTCGCCGGACTACTCGTTATCGGGATCGGATCGGCGCGCTGGTTGAAAGAAATTCCCAAATGAATAAACCGTGGATACACCGTTTTGCGATATTCGTTGCGTTCGTCGCGCTCATCGCGATCGCGGGAGGCGCTATTGTCACGAGCCTGGAGCGTCCCATCGCCGCCACCCCCGCGGCTTCCATCAACCCCGCGTTCGAATTCTGGCACGCGATGATCGGCGGCGTGGCGGTGGTAATGGCGCTCGGCCTCGCACTCGCCCTGTCGTCCCAACTCGGCTGGATCGCCCTTGCCGCGGGCATTCTGGACGGCGTCTTAGGCCTCAAAGCCATCACGCAGGCCGTGCCCGAACTCTCCGGCATCCTACACGCGTTGCTGGCTCAGATTTTCTTCGGGGCCATAGTCGCAGCCGCCGTTATGACTTCGGAAAGCTGGCGCCATGGGCCCGAATCGATTGACGACACCTGGCGACCGTCCATGCGGTCGCTCGCCATCGCCATCCCCGCGGTCCTGCTGCTGCAAATCACGCTCGGTGCATCCTACCGCTACCACGCCCTCGGCGTCATCTGGCACATCCTGAACGCCATGATCGTTCTGCTTTTGATCCTGATCGTGGCCGTTTTCCTGATTCGCCAGTTCCCGGACCATCCCACGCTCAAACCGGCCGCCGTCACCGTCGCGGTGATTACGTCCATCCAGGTGATGCTGGGGTTCACAACCTTCATGATGTTGATTCTGTTCCCTGAGACCAGCCTCGCCGTGGTCATCACCAGCGTCCTGCACGTTACCACCGGCGCCCTTACGTTTGGCTCTGGAATGGCGCTTTCGATCCTGATTCGTTACAACCTCCGGCACGCGTCGGCCGGTCCAGAGGTCACTCACCGGTCAGTGACCGCCGGGTGACAACTCACCTGTGGATTTTTCATGAGGCTTTGATACACTTGTGACCGAACCGACAACCGTAGATCGATCCCAGTGCTGATCACGAATCCTCTTAACTCCTCCGAGTTGGTCTTTCCGACCCTCGAATGCTTCCACATCGTCGGGTTCGCGCTCTCAATCGGAACCATCGCCATCGTGGATTTTGCGCTGCTGGGCATCGGCATGCGCCGCCAGTCCCCGGCTCAGCTTGCTAAGGACACCTGGCTTTGGACGCTCAGTGGGTTGGTGCTGATGTTCTTTTCCGGGCTCCTGCTTTTCTCATCCGACCCGGACATGTACTACCTGAACTGGGCCTTTCTCATCAAAATGGTGTTTTTCGTGGCAGCCGTGGTGTTTCATTACACGATTCACCGCAAAACGGTGTCGTCCGATATCCCGCCCCGGAACGGAAAGCTGGTGGCGTGCACGTCCTTGGTGCTGTGGGCCGGCGTGGTCTTCGGCGGGATCTTCATCGGCTTCATTTATCCGGGTCTGGACATCGGGTAGCCCAATGATTCTTTCTTTCACACAGTGGCTCCAGGCGACGGCGTTCTTTACGGCGCTGCGCGGATCCGCCAACGCCTATCCCATCGTGATGGCGCTGCACATGGTCGGGATCGCGTTCTTCGGCGGCATGATCCTGATGACCGACATGCGGCTGCTCGGCTGGAGCATGCGGAAACACTCGATCGCTGACGTGGTGAATCAATTCCGCGTTCCGAAACGCTGGGGCCTGCTGCTTACCGCGACCTGTGGCTTTTTGATGTTCGGCTCGAAGGCTGAGGAATATTACTACAATGCATTCTTTCGCGCCAAGCTGGCTTTGTTCGTCCTGGTGATTGTGCACGAGCTGGTGTTCCGGCGCGGTGTTTATGCCCATCCGGAGACGCTCGATCAATCGCCGCAAATTCCGGGCAATGCGAAGCTGGCCGCTGCGCTGTCGCTGGTGCTGTGGACCTCCATTGCCTGCTGCGGCCGCGGGATCGGCTACATCGAGCCGCCGCTCGACAAGATCCACGCTTTCTTAATTTCACCGGCAGTAACCACGCTGGCGGCTGCCCACGTCCCCACGGAACGAAGACTCAAGGAAGGAAGATAGAACCGCGATGCTCCTTTTACAAGATAGTGCGATCACCGACGCGCTGAACAGCTCCGAATGGATTTTTCCTATCGCGGAATGTTTCCATATCACGGCGTTCGCGTGGTCCATCGGTCTGATTGCCCTGGTCGACCTTCGCCTGCTGGGCGTCGGCATCCAGCAGACCAAGCCCTCCCAGATCTGGAGGGTGACCGCGCCGTGGACGCTGATCGGGTTGGCCGTGGTGCTTTTGTCCGGGCCGGTATTGTTCCTGTCCGATCCGCGAATGTACCTGCACAACTCGTCGTTCGTGTTCAAAATGTACGCCCTCGCGGCAGCGCTGCTGTTTACCTACACGATTCATCGCAAAGTAGCCTTGTCGGACACTTCGTCTTCGGGCGTGCGCGTGGTCGTGGCTATCGTCTCGTTATTGTTGTGGATCAGCGTCGTATTCGGCGGCTTGTTTATTGCGTTCGTTTAGGAAACCGGGAGGCAGATGTGATTCTCGAAATTTTTCAATGGCTTCAAAGCTTAGGTCCGATGACCTTCATTCGGCAGTCGGGCCTTACCTATCCGGTCATCATGAGTACGCACTTGACCTGCATCGCGATATTCGGCGGGATGATTGCCATCACCGATCTTCGGCTGCTCGGCCTGGCGCTCCGCGACAAGCCCATCGCGAGCGTGGTCAACGGACTCCGCTGGTGGAAGCGCCTGGGCTTCGTCATCATGTTCACCATGGGATTCCTGCTGTTCGGTTCCAAGGCCGCCGATTACTATCCGAACCCCTATTTCTGGACCAAGATGTCGATCCTGACGTTAATCGCCATCCACGCGCTGATTTTCCGGCCGCGGGTTTATAACCACCCCGAGAAGCTCGACGCTTCGCCCGTCATTCCCACGCGCGCCAAAGCAGCCGGGGCGTTATCGCTGGTTTTGTGGACCGGCATGGTGTGCGCCGGCCGCCTGATCGGTTATTACGAGCCGCCCAGCCAAAAGGGGCACGTGGTTACGACTGTGAGCCCTCAGTAGTAACCCGGGCTTCTACTTCGTCAAACTCGCGGTCTCGACGTGCTTGGAGTTGCCCCAGGCGATGAACGTATCGTTTCCGTGGTGAAAGAGCTTCGGATATCCGAGTGCCATTTTCCCGCCCTTGGCGACCTCCACAGCCGGACCCGCGACGCCCGTTGCAGTCACACGGCGTACCATCACCTTGGCGCCTTCCGGACTCCGCTCCAGCCACGACACGATCGCGCCGCCGTCTTCTTCCATCGCGAGGGCAGTGTAGCCGAACGCATGGCCGGCGCTTAACACCATCGCCTTGGTAAAGCTCGATCCGGCATCATTTGAGAACGCCATCTCCACTCGCGGCTTATCCTGCGCGCCGGTGAACCAGGAAACCGCGACGTGATCGCCCTTGGCCGCGATTGCCGCGGCATTGGTCGGGCAGGCATTGATGATCCAGCCATCCACGCTGACGATCTTTCCAGGGGTCCAGTGGCCGTTCTCCAAGCGCGTGACCGCGATGTCGCGCACGTCTTCCTTGGTATGCGCGCGATAGGCCAGCAGCAGCCCTTTGGATGTCTTGGTCACCGCCGTTGGGCAGCAACCGCAGACGTCGCCGTTGATCACTTCTTCCCGCACTTCTTTGCCCGACGCGTCCACGATCGTGCGTTTGAGCGACACCGGATTGTCTTCGCCCCTCAGCGCTTCGAGCCAAAAAATGGATGCTCCGCCGTCGGGATTCGCGATCATCGAAGCCAGGCCGTGCTGCACCGGACTATGGTTGTGATGAGCCTCGAGCGGCGCCGTCCAGGTCTTGCCATTTGTCGATGAAGAGACATAGACGTACTCCGCATCGTCGCCGCCCTCGGGCGCTTCCACCCAGTGCGCCATCCAATGGCCGTTCGGCAGCGCCAGCACCTCCGGTACTTCCGCCGGATGGTGGAAGAATTCGCGATGCGCAGCCACGGTGATGGCGGGTGACCAGGCGCCAGCGCGGCGAACCGCATACCGCAACGAGAACGCGCCGTCTTTGGCGGGCTCGATCCAACTGAATACGGCGGCTCCATCGGGCGCGACGGTCCAGTTCGGTTGCAGGCTACCCGCACCGGCGGGATTCGCGAGCGGCGCAGAAGAAAAAGTTTGGCCGATGGCCGGTAACGCCAATAGGGTGGCGAAGACTATGGACTGAATTTTCACGGAAGTTGCTCCTCCTCTAGAAGACCACGATTCGCTTGCCTTGTTCAATTCGATGATGATACGATGCCCGATTCTAGCTCTCCCTGGAGGTCCCTGGCTTGCATATACGGTGGTTTCTGGTGATTGTGACAGTCAGTGTCCTGGCGCAAACCGCTTTTTCCGAAGGTTACCGGGCGCCGCGCACGGCCGACAATCAGCCGGATTTGCAAGGCTCCTGGGAGGCGGAGACTACGGCGTCCTATGATCTTCAGGATCATGGCGGGAGCTTGGGCATCCCTCCCGGCCTGGGCGTCGTGGTGGGCGGCGAAATTCCTTACAAGCCCGAAGCCCTGGCGAAAAGGCAGCAGAACTTCAAGAATCGCGCGACGGCCGACCCGGTTTCCAAATGCTTTTTGCCCGGCGTGCCGCGGGCCAACCTGATGCCGTTCCCGTTCCAGATTTTTCAAACCGGCAAGGATGTGGCCATCCTCTATGAATATGTGCATGCCTATCGCCTGATCCCACTCGACGGAAGCAAGCATCCGGACGACGTGGATTTCTGGATGGGCGATTCGCGCGGCCGCTGGGAGGGCGAGACGCTGGTGGTGGATGTCGCAAACAATCACGATGAGACCTGGTTTGACGCCGCGGGGGACTACCACAGCGCCGCGCTGCATGTTGTCGAGCGCTATACTCGCACGGCCCCCGACACCATCCGCTACGAAGCCACCATCGAGGATCCCAAAGTTTTCACCCGCCCCTGGACTATCCGGCTAAATCTCTACCGGCGCCCGGAGAAGAATTTCCAGCTCATGGAGTACGATTGTTATGCGTATGAGAAATAGCATGCGACTCATACTGCTCGCCTTCATCGCGCTCAGCTTATCGGCGCAAACACAGACCGCCGCGCCCACGGCTAAGCCCGGTCCCATGCCGCGCGGCCGCGATGGAAAGCCCGATTTCACTGGCCTTTGGGAGGTGCGCAATCCCGGAGGGAACGCGGCGTACGACGTCGAGGATCACCTGAAGCAGGTCTATGGCATCCCGCCGGGTAAAGGCGTCATCGTTGATCCCAAAGACGGCAAGATCCCCTATCTGCCTTCCGCCGAACAGCGCAAAAAGGATCTCGTCGAGCATCATATGTACGAAGATCCCGAAGCGCATTGCTTTCAGTCGGGAGTTCCGCGCCAAATTTACGCGCCGTTCGGATTCCAGATTCTGCGGCCCGCCGGCTACACGTTAATTCTTTTTGAAAATTTCCACGCCTACCGCGTAATTCCAATGGATGGGCGCCCGCATCTTCCCTCCAGCATCAAACTGTTTGACGGCGATTCGCGCGGCCATTGGGAAGGCGACACCCTGGTGGTGGACGTAACGAATCAAAATGACAAAACCTGGTTCGACATGGCCGGCAATTTTCATAGCGATGCGATCCACGTGGTGGAGCGCTTTACGCCCGCCGATGCCGACACCGTCGATTACCGCGCTACCATCGACGATCCCAAAACATTTTCGCGGCCTTGGACCATCGCGTTTCCTATCACACGCATCACTCGCCCCGGCTACGAAATCATGGAGCTGGCGTGCGTGGAAGGTGAGCGCGATTTGAAACATTACACTGAAGGCGAAGGCGGCAAGAAGTAGCGGCCGGCCGATGGAAAGGCTGAAAGCTAAACGTGGGTTACTTCGTTAGTCAGCGTGCCGATTTTTTCGATCGTCACCGAAACCGGGCCGCCCAGCTTGTTCAAATCGATGTTCTGCACCGCGCCGCCCTGCGCCGATTTCTTGAGCGCCGTTCCCATGGAAACGATATCGCCGGGAAGCAGCGTCAGGTGCCTCGATAGAAACTCCAGCACTTCGGGAATCTTGTAGAACAGATTTTCCGTGTTGTCTTCGGTCACTAGCTGACCTTGATGGCTGCACGAAACCGCGAGATTGTGCGGGTTGTCGATTTCGTCTTTCGTCACCAGCCACGGGCCCATGCAAGCGAAGGTGTCACAACATTTGTAGCGGCCGGGATAGCTGACCCAGGTGTCGACGTATTCAATCGCCTTCGGATCGCCGGCCTTGGGATGAATCGCCCGGTAGTGAAATGTGTCCTCGGCGCGCATGGTGGGTGAAGTGATGTCGTTGTGAATCGTGTACCCGAAAACGTAATCGTAAGCCTCTCGCGCCGCGATGTTTTTGGCCGTTTTGCCGATCACGAGGGCCAGCTCCGGCTCGGGATGCACGCGTCCGTAATTCGGTTTGCATTCGATCGCGCCGCGGTGGCCGAGCAGGGAACTCGACGGCTTGATGAACATCGCCGGGTGTTTCGGGCCTTGCAAAATGCGGTCGCTGTTCGCGCTGTTGTTGAGCGCGAGACAACAGATTTTCGACGGCCGCCGCACGGGGGCGTGCCAAATGACATCCTCGATCGAAAATGTTTCGTGCGAAGTGCGGACCTCGGCTTCGGATTCGATCAGATCCAGAATGCTGCTTGGACCGTCGATCTCCATGAGAGTCGCGCCTTCGGCCAAAAACCCGATCCGGTCCCTGCCATCGGCGCGGAAACTGGCGAGTTTCACTTCTTATCCGGAATTACGGCCATGATTTCGCACTCGATGAGCAGTGGGGCGCGCAGATCGGGCGTCGCGAAGGTGTGCCGCGCAGGCCGCGAATGCTCGTCAGGAAACATCTCGACGTAGTATTTATTCACGATCGGACGATTCGCCATGTCCTTCAGCCACACGCTCAGCTTGATGACGTTCTCCGGCGCCGCGCCGCCCGCTTCCAGAACCTTGCGGATGTTCGCGAAGGTCTGCTTGCATTGCAATTCGAACCCATCCGGCACTTTGCCCGTCTCGGGATCCTTTCCGAAAATCCCTCCGCTCACGAGAAATGGCCCGATGCGGCTCGCATTCGGGATCGGATTGACGTGCTCCAGGCCGGGTACTTCAACACTCCTTCGATCACTCATGTTGGTTAGTCTACCGTGACTCGGTTTGATCGCGCCTCGTGAAATTTTCAAAGCCACGATAGATCTCTTCAGCCGCCTGATGAAATTCGCCCGGCACATCGGCGCTCTCGAACGTTGCCGCGATCTCACGCATCTCCGCGACCCAGCGCCAAGCCTTGGGGCCGGCATGTGAGATTTTCCGTTGAAGATCTTCGAGCGACGGACCGCCTCGCGCCCACTGCCGTTTGAGATCATCGAAGACGTCGAGGCGCTGTGCCGCCGCCAGCACTGCCGTGGCGAGTGCGATGGTGCCTTTTGAATACGCCGCGAAACACATTTTCAGCGCCGATGCGCGCCCAATGCCGCCCGTGAGCACCTCTGTTTCAATTGGCCCGGCGGAAAAATACGGAGCGGCTTCAGCCGCGTGCTCACCACAGAGATAAAGCCAGGTCTGATTGCGCTTGGCCGGAGGCAAACCGATGATCCCGCCATCAACGAATTGAGCCCCGCCGTCTTCAAGAAACTGTGCGATCCGCTGGGTTCGCTTCGGCGAAATGGCATTGGCATCGACGTATGTGCCTTGATACGAACACGCCGTAACGGCCCGTGCGATGTCTTCGGCAAACTCGGGCGGGCAGACGCTCACGATCAGCGGGCAACGCTCGCATAGCTTCGCAATGGTCCCGGCGTCTTTCAACCCGGCATTCAATGCGCGTTGACTCGTCGCTGCGCTGCGTCCTTCCGACGCCCAGTACACTTCGTTGCCGCTGTTTTGGGCGGAAATCGCGATTGCGATCCCCATTTGTCCGGGATGCAAGATTCCGACGCGCTGAGATGCCATCGGTCTCAGTGTCCCAAAACTGCGGGGCCAGTGAGATATACTCAGCGGACGAAATGCAACCTCGTTGGATATTCGCTCTTGCGTTGGCGATTTCGCCACTGGCATGCGCGCAGCCCGCCGCGGATTGGCCCAGCTACAATCGTGACCTCGGCTCCTCGCGCTACTCGGCTTTGAAACAAATCAACACGGCCAATGTCTCGAAGCTGAAGCAAGCCTGGTCGTACCGGTTGCGGCCCGATGCCGACAGCCCGGCTGCGGGCACCATGAACGAAGTGACGCCCATCGTTGTGAAGGGCGTGATGTATCTGGCGGCGGGCAATCGCGTGGTCGCTCTGGATGCGGAAACCGGCGCCGAGATCTGGCGCTACGACCTCGGCAAGAAGATCGCCTCGCAGCGTGGCGTATCATATTGGCCGGGCGATCGGCAGAATCCTGCGCGTATCTTCTTCCTCACGGGTCACCAAATGGTGGCGCTGAACGCGAAGACGGGCAAAATCGATCCGGGCTTCGGCGAGGAAGGCGAAATGACCATGGATGTTCCGTTCGCGGGCGTTCCCACGATCTACAAGAATGTGATTCTGGTGGGCATGAATATGTTCGGCCCGGGCGAGCCGCACGCCCATCAGCAGGACACAATTCCGGGCGGTATGCCGGGCGATTCCCGCGCCTATGATGCGCGCACCGGCAAGAAACTGTGGGATTTCCACGCCATCCCGCAGCCGGGCGAAACCGGTCACGACGATTGGAAGGACGCCACGTGGCAAGGGCGCAGCGGCAACAATATGTGGTCGTATGCGATGACGGTGGATGAGAAACGCGGTATCGTCTACATGCCGATGGGCGGGCCGGCCGCGAATTACTATGGAGGCGACCGCAAGGGCGATAATCTTTTTGCGAATTCCGTGGTCGCGGTGGATTACGCCACAGGCAAGCTCAAATGGTATTTCCAGACCGTGCATCATGAGCTTTGGGATTACGATTTGCCGCCCGATCCCGTGCTGATCGACATCGTGAAAGACGGCAAGAAAATTCCGGCGCTGGTGCAGACCGGCAAGTCCGGTTACATGTTTATCCTGGATCGCCTAACCGGGAAGCCCGTTTTTGGGGTGGAAGAGCGTCCGGTTCCGAAGGGCGACGTTCCCGGCGAATGGTATTCCGCCACGCAGCCCTTTCCATTGAAGCCTCCGCCGCTCGCCCGCGTCAGCGTCACGCGAGCCGATCTGGTCACAGCCGGCGACACCTCGCCTGAGCACGCCAAGGAGTGCCAGGAGCTTTGGGACAAGCACGGGTTCCAGGATTCCGGGCCGTTTACGCCCTGGACCTACCAGGGGAAAGGGACGCCGAAGCACGACACCATCAGTTTTCCAGGACCAACGGGCGGCACCAATTGGGGTGGCGCGGCGGCCGATCCCGAAACTGGCTTCGTTTTCGTAAATTCGCAGGATAGCCCAGGCATTGGCTGGCTGCGCGACAATCCCAAGGCGAACGAAGCGGGGCAGCTTCCGTATGACATGCGTCCGGGATTTTTCAGTTTCAGCGCGCCTTATAAGGACGCTGAGGGCAAAACACTGGGAAATCTGCCCTGTATCAAACCACCCTGGGAACGATTATTCGCGGTGAATGCGAATACGGGTGAAATCGCTTGGCAGACGCCACTCGGCGTCACCGATTTTCTTCCGCCCGGTAAGCAGAACACGGGCCGTGCCGGAGCGTTTGCGGGGCCGATCGCAACCGCCGGCGGATTGGTGTTCATCGGCGCGACCAGCGACGCACGTTTCCGCGCTTTCGATTCGATGACCGGCAAGGAGCTTTGGACCACGAAGCTCGAATACACGGCGACCGCAAATCCGATCACCTATCAGGGCAAGAACGGCAAGCAGTACGTTGCGGTGGTCTCGGCCGGGCCTGGCAAGGGGAACGATCAGGCGTTGGTGGTGTTCGCGTTGCCGTAAGCGGCGTTAGCGTTCGATGGAACCGCCGCCCAGCCAGCGCTTCCCGCGCGCGTACAGAGCTTGCACTTCCGGGCCTTTGAGGCCTGGCATGTCGGTCTTCACTTTGTATCCGATGTTGCTTTGCAAATACGCGAGGTGCCGGTAGCCTTCCGGGAACCGCTTGAGCAAATCCTGATCGAGCGGGAGCAACTTGCCGGGATCGACCGGATCCATGCGATCTTTTTCGTAAATCGGCTGCCGCAGAACGATGCCCCAGCGGTTATCGCGCTTCTCGAAGAAATCGTAGAAGCGGCCAGTGCAGACCACGTCGCATAAGACGTCGTGAACGGGCGCACGCTGATTGATGGTCATCTTGGTCTGCGAAATTGCTCGGGCGCCTTCGATGTCGACACTGAACGCGCCTTGAAAATGGAGAATGTTAACGCCGCGATTGAAGCCCTCCTTGCTGACGCGGATGAATTCGTCCGCCGTGCCCTGGAACCAGGTGGCCATCATATATCCGTCATCGTGCCACACCGTGCGAAAGCGCTCCCAATCGCCCGCGTCGCGCCAGAGCACCCAATTATCAACGACCGTTCGAATCGCCAAGGCTTCCATAAGATTGTCGTTTGACATGCTCAGACATTGTATCCGTGTTTTTGATCCGATATATCATAGACCAATGACCAGGACCGCAGTGTTCGCGCTTTTGGCTGTGATGGCCGCGTCCGCTCAACCGGCAACTCGGCGACCGCACCCGCAAGCAGGCCCCACGCCGCGGCTCGCCGATGGTAAGCCGGATTTCGGCGGCAACGGCGTGTGGAATCCGCACTACACCGGCAACATGGCTGCGACCCGTTACCACGGAGCTCCGGGCGTGGACGCCGAAGTCGACGTGCCATTCCTGCCGTGGGCCAAGAAGCTATTCGACGAGCGCCAGGTATCGCAGGCCAAGGACGATCCCGAGGCGCGCTGCATGCCCGCCGGACTTCCGCGCTACATGTTCACGCCCTATCCGTTCGAGATGATTCAGACCGGCAATCGCGTGATTTTCCTGTATGAGGGAAGCGCGCACATCTGGCGAATCGTGCCGATTGGCGACAACTTGAAGCACCCAGCCGATCCGAATCCGACGTGGATGGGCGATTCGATCGGCCACTGGGAGGGCGACACGCTGGTGGTGGATGTGGTCGGGTTCAACGATAAAGCCTGGCTCGATCAAGCGGGCCATCCGCACACCGAAGCGCTGCATCTGATCGAGCGATTCACGCGCACCGATTCGTTGACGCTCAAATATGAAGTGACTGTCGACGATCCGAAAACGTATGCGCGTCCGTGGTCGACCAGCCTCACGATTCCTTACATGCCGGGCGGCCATTTGCTCGAATACATTTGCCAGGAAGACAACGTCGATGTGCCGCACATGGTTGGAAAATAGACGCGCGGGTCAGGGCAGCAATTGAAATTGGACCGTCAGCGAGCAGGTCACCGGCGGTGTGGGGATCACCAGCGAACTTACGAAAGCGCCGACTTCAAAGTAGCCCAAGAACGAGTAGGAAGCTTGAACGGAAGGCGGGTTCGCATTCGAAACCTTGAGCACGGCCCCCAGCGTCAATCCGGCCGCTGAAGCAAGCTTCTGCGCTTGCGCGGTTGCATCCGCGATCAGATCGGACGTCGAACACGGTTGCGATTGCTGCAATTGAGTCGAGACTTGGGTTCCGTTCAGGTTGAAAGCAAGCGACAGCCCGCTGCTATTTTGCCCGATGGTTTGCTGGACTTTTGTGAGCGAGGCGATCGTTCCGGACACGCTGGTGAGCGGCGCGGCGAGCGTGAATGTCCATTGCAGTGTTGAAGGATCGGAATTATCGACGCCTGAGAGGTTCGCGGCGGTGATGCTCAATCCCGAGAGCGCGGCGACTACCTGATCTAAACTGGCGCTCGTGCCGGAGCTCACGGTGAGAGAAAAAAGGGCTTGATCCGGCTGCAAATTGATCTGCCGCGTGGCGGAAATGGTGAGTGTGTTCGTTTCGAGTTGCGCGAAGGCCGGCAAGGCGAGAAAGAAAATGAGGAACCAAATCTTCGCCATCGGTCTAAAACCTCGCTGCGGCGAACCGGACCGTGATGGAGCAAGGCGGCGGGGTTGAGGAAGCATAGGGCGATGCCGGAGGAGTGCCGACCACTGTCGATACACTGCCGGAGATCGCTGTGATGGAACCCAAAGCCAGCCCACTTGCGGCGGCGAGGCTCTGCGCCTGGGTTGTCGCGTTGGCGATCAGGCCCGAAAGCGAACAGGTTTGCGATTGCGCCAATTGCTGCGAGACTTGCGTGCCGAGGATTGTGAATGACAGCGACAGTCCATTGTTTGCGTTCGCGATGGATTGCTGCAATGCGGTCAATGTCGCGACCGTGGTCTTGGTCTGCGTGAGGGGCGCTGTCAGATCAAACGTCCATAGAAGTGATGTTTTGCTTTGCAGGCCAAATTGCGCGAGCGCGGTGCTAACGCCAGCGAGGTTCGCAGCCGTAATTCCGGCGCTTTGGACCGCCGCGACTACATCATCGAGTCCGACGCTCAAGTCTGATTGAACCGTAACCGAGAAAATCGCCTGATCCGGCTGCAAATTGACGTTATTTGAAGCAGTCACCGTAATGGAATTCGGCAGAATTTGCGCAAAGGCCGCTGCGCAGGACCATAGCGCGAGCAGAGGCGCGAGGAGTCTTGGCATTCTTGAAGTATACTCTCGGAACAATGCTTAGTGAATTAAACCAGGCTGGCGCACCGCCGCTGCTAGCGTTTCAACACATCTCGGTGATGCTTGGCGGAAAGCGGGTACTGCACGATGTTTCGTTGAGCATCGGGGCGGGCGAGCATGTCGCGATCCTGGGGCCGAACGGTTGCGGCAAATCGACGCTGATCAAGACCATTACTCGGGAATGTTATCCGCTCGCGCTGCCCGAATCATCCTTAACAATTCTCGGGCGATCGAGCTGGAACGTTTTTGAGCTTCGTCCGCTGCTCGGAATCGTTTCGAACGATCTGATGCGCCGTTCTACGCGCGAAATCTTGGGCCATGAACTCGTGCTCTCAGGATTCTTCAGCAGCATCGGAGTGCAGCCTTATCATGAGGTCACGCAGGCTATGCTCGAAAAAACCGAACAGGTCCTCGGGCTCCTCGAAATCCCGCATCTGGCACAACGGGAAATTACGGAATTGTCGTCAGGAGAAGCACACCGGCTGCTCATCGCCCGCGCGCTGGTGCACGATCCGCTGGCGCTGCTGCTGGATGAGCCCTGCAACAGCTTGGATTTCCGTGCGGCCATCGAACTGCGGGGTATTTTGCGCAAACTTGCGAAATCCGGCACCGGCATTTTGATGGTGACGCATCATCTTCCTGACGTCATTCCGGAAATCGATCGCGTAATTTTGCTGCGTGAGGGCCGAATATTTGCCGATGGCCCTAAGGCCGAGATTCTGACCACCGATCGCCTTTCGGAACTTTTCGGCCTGCCGGTGGAACTTGCGCGCCGAAACGGTTCTTATCATCTTTGGTGATCGGCTAGAAATTCAGCGTATCAATCAACGTGTTCAGGCCCGACTCCTGCGCAGCCTTCTGTTTCTTGAGGTCGCTCACTTGATCCCGGAGCCGCGCCAACTGGCCTTCCTGTGTGTCCAACTGCCGCGCGTATCTTTGCACCTGATCCTGCTGCCCGCTGACTTGATTGAGGCTTTGGATGTTCTGCCGGACGCGAGTCTCATCGCTCACAATCGAATTGAGGTTCGAATCGAGTTCGACGATTTGGCCCTCGAGGTCTGCGATCTGCCGCTTCGCATTCGCGATCTGTTGCAATTGACGCCGCGCCGTTTCTGACAGCGATTTGTTCTGTACGTAGGTGAGCAAAACGTCAGGCGTCAGACTGGAGATGGCCATCGTCGTATCAAAGACTCGCTCTTCGCTGACTGGAAACTTTTCGGTCGCCCCGGCCGCGACCTTGACTTCGAATCGATTGGCGTTCGCCGTAGTCTCGAACGGTTTTTGGCCGATCACCTTGTATTCCGGACGCTGCGGCTGTTCGATAATCAGCGTTTTGGGCTTCTGGTCGATGTTGCGAATTGTGTAAGTCTTCGTCTCATCGACGGCGGAACGCGTGGTCAGCAGCCCGCGGTTTAAGTGAATCTCGCGCACTATGTCGCGGCCGGAATCGAATTTGGTGGTGACGCGGGTGCCCAGATCCACCGCGTAGCTGATCAATCGTTTATCGCCGGTCTTCAGCGTATTGAAGAGCGCTTCACCTGCATAGCTCCCCGCGTCGAAGACCGTGATGGGGCCGCCGTCCAGTGTTTTGCCGGTGGAATTGGCAAGCTCCGCCGCGTTCATTGGATGCTCGCCGTAGTTTTCGGAATAAATCAACAGCTTGCGCGCGCCGATTTGCTGCTGCAGGAAAGGCAGCATGGCGGATTCGTCTTTCTTTATCGTGACGGGGGTGTCAAAGCGGTATTCGAAGAGTTCTCCCACGTCTTCTCCGGCGACATTCACCTGGGCCACGCTCGCGCCGGCCACGAAGTTCCCATTCACAGTTGTTAATCGGCCGCCGGCAAATCCCCCGGTTCCCAGCGCGCCGCTTACTGGTCCAACGCTCGCTGTGAACTTCGGCGCGCCCTCTGGGGCAGGCGCCCCCGCAAACCCAGGCCGGTTCAACTCGCTCACGGCGCCTCCGTACAACACGGGCGCGGCTGCTCGATCCTCCGGCAACTCCACCGTTTGGCGCGGCACGTATTTCGGCTGATACAGATTGCTGATAAACGACACCGGCCGGCCCGACACGACGGCGAGCCGCACATTCGTCCAATCCTCACCCGTGGTATTGTCCACGATGGCCCAGCCTTCGAGGGTGGGCTCGGGCTTGTCATCGAAGATTAAACGGTAGCTCGATTTCCAGACCGGCATGGGGATCGTGTAGCCGGCGGCGATCTGGCGTTCCTTGCTATCGGAGGAATCAATGTAGATGCTGCGCTTATCCGTATCGCGCGATTGATTTACGACGGCCAGATAATCGCGCAGCTCCGATTGCAGCTTGGGATCCGTGAAGCGTAGCGATCCGGCAGCAGCCAAATCGAGCGTGCGCAGATCGCCTGAGTTGAGCAGCAGGATCAATTGCTCGCGCTCCGGCTGCTTATCGTCCCCCTTCACAACGCGCCCACTCACGATCGTTCCGCTGATGGTTTCCGGGCCGTACTTCAGCTCCACTCCGGCGCCGCGCATTTGATCCAGGAATACGGCCAAGGACGCTTGGTCTTGGACTTTAAATGGAAAATCGCCGAGCTTTTTGTCCAGCGGTTCGCTTGAATCGTAGCGCAATCCAGTGACTTTTCCGCCATTCTGTTCGGAAATGGTGAGTGATTTCAAGACATCGTTCATGTCCGACGCCTTGAAATCCAGGCGGGCGGATTGCCCCGCGGGCAGCACGCCGCCGCGCTCGAAATAGCCGACGCCGCTTTTGTAAAGAATCACTTCGCGGATTGGAATATCCGCGGCTGCCAGTGCTGTGGTGAACGCCGCAAGTAAGGAAAGGTATCGTCGCATAACGCTCCTATGGGAAGAATGCCCGCGGCGCGCGTTTCCTTTCACCCAGCCTGCCGGATCGCAGTCACTCACCCATTACCTTAATGATGACGCGTTTCGAGCGCTGTCCGTCGAACTCCGCGTAATAAACTTGCTGCCAGGGTCCGAAATCGAGCCGCCCGTCTGTCACCGGCACGATCACCTGGTGATGCACCAGCAGGCTCTTCAGGTGCGAATCGCCGTTCGTTTCGCCGGTGCGATGGTGGCGGTAATTTTCGCGGTAAGGCGCCAGCTTCTCCAGCCATTCGTCGATGTCGGCCAGCAGTCCGTCTTCGGCGTCGTTTACCCATACGCCGGCCGTGATGTGCATGGCCGACACCAGAATCATCCCTTCGCGAATGCCGCTTTTCTTGAGCGCGGCGTTCACGTCGCCGGTAATGTTGATGTACTCGCGATGCTGCTTGGTTTGAAACCTCAGATATTCGGTGTGAAATCGCATACCTGTCGATGATAGCGACCTCCGGCCACGAGCTTGACACTCCCCGCAGCCCGGCGTCAGACTTGAGTCTGCTGGGACCGAGAATTCTTCTCCTGGCTTTGCTGATGGCCGGCCTCGCTCCGGCGCAAGACCAGCCTGATGCCGGCGAGCGGAATCAGCAGGAACCCACTTTCGAAGCGCCCTCCCTCTTGAGCCGCGACTCGAGTTTCACGGAGTCCGGCGGCAAGCCGCTGGAGTTCGGCCTGTTTGGAAAAATCAGCGGCGTGTACGACTCGGGCCTTACACCGGTCTTCGTAGCCAATGCCGGGGTGCCCTTTGCGCCACAGGCCGATTACGGTGTAGAAGCGAGTTTTGGAGCTGCAGCCGTTCGCCGCTGGCGCCGGGCCAAACTATCCGTCGAGTATCGCGGCGTGTATCGGAAATACGCCGACGCCACATTGTTTGACGGTTGGGACCACTTTCTCCAACTCGCATACAGCCGGGCGCTGGCGCGGCACGTCACTCTGGACTTTAAGACCACGCTCGGCACCACCACTCTTGCCAACGGGGACTTTGCATATCTGCCCATATCGACCCTCGACCGGTTTGGACTGCCGCTGAACGAGTTGTTCGACAATCGCACAAATTACCTGGAATCGCGCGTGGACCTGACCTGGCAGAAAACTGCGCGGCTCTCGTTTGGTTTCGGCGGTGACGGCTTCGTCGTTCGCAGGCAGTCGCTGTTGCTTGCGGGGTTGAACGGATACACGGCGCGAGTGAGTGTGGCGTACCGGTTGACGGCGCGTCAAACCATCTCGGCCGCCTACAACAACACCTATTTCGACTTTCAGCGCGCCTTCGGAGATTCGCGTCTGCAGATCCCGACCGCCGGCTACGCAGTGTTGCTGGCGCGGCATTGGGACCTCAGCACTCAGGCAGGGGCGGCACGCGTGCAAACGCTCGGCTTGACGCAAGTCGCACTCGATCCGGCGATCGCTGCGCTGACGGGCGAAAGCTTCGCAACCGTGACGTTCTCAGGCACGTCCTATCTGCCAGTGGGTGAAGCTCGCCTGGTCCGGACATTCAAAGCATCCTCATTGACGTTCGATTACACGATGGGAGTCACGCCTGGCAACGGATACTATCTGACCTCGCGCCAGAATTCGGCCGCGATCGATTATTCGTTCCTCGCCGGCCGGCGCTGGGAAGCACGCGGTAATGCGGGTTTCAATCGGCTTTCCGCACTCGGGCAGGACCTCGGCCGCTACACCAATCTACAAGGAGGCATCGAATTGTTTTACAATTTGACCGACGCCGCGCATGTCGATTTACGCTATGACTATCGCCACTATACGACGGAGGACGCGATCTTGCAAAAAGACTCGAACCGTGTGAGCCTCGGCCTTGCGTTCAGCCTTGGCGAACCTTTCCGGACGGTACGGTGATTGTGGAGACGGCCAGGATTCTTGTAGTGGAGGATGAACCACCACTGCTGCAGCTCATCGAAAAATATCTCCAACGGCTGGGGTTCGAAGTGGAGACGCACTTGAAGCCGCTGGAGGCGTTGCGCAGCTTTCAAGCCGCACCCGAACGTTTTGGCCTGGTGATCGCCGATCTCGGCATGCCCGATATGCCTGGCGACACGTTGCTGACGCGGATGCTCGAAATACGGCCCGAGCTTCGGATCCTGGTTTGCAGTGGGTCTCCGTACTTCATCGAGAACTTGCCGAATTCGCTGCAGCGGCAGGTGGGTTTTCTGCAGAAGCCGTTCATGCCGAAGATGCTGGCGGACGCCGTGCAGCAACTGATGGCGCCGAGCCCGGAAGGTTCCGCCTAGCCTACGCTCAGAAGCGCGTGATGCAGTTTCTCCGAGAAATTCTCTCCCGACTCCGACCATAGCAAGCGCTTTTCCGCCGGCAGTGCGTCATCCAGGTCGTGCACCAGTTTGAGCAGGCTCTTGATATTCGATTGGACCATGCGAGGACTATCTGGCAACTCCGGCTGCGGAAGAAAATTGGCATCGATCCCAAACTCGATTTCTAACGAGCAGCCCGGCGCGCCGTCGTCCGCTAACCCGGGGAATTCGGTAACTGCGGAATGTTGGGCCGGGTCGAACGTTCCGGCGCTGCCACGATCGAACTCCGGGCCAAAACAGCATAATGCGACGCGCGTTGGCGCCAGCTTCCACTGACCGGTGAAATGCCACAAGTCCCACCAGGTTTCCAGGCGATAGTAGCAGTCGGAATTCTGAAAATCCTTGGCCACGGCCAGGATGGATTCGATGGGAACCGGCGGAGGATAAGGGACCTCAACCGGCACCGGCTCATTATAATCGACGGCGATCACCTTGAATGTGGAGGCCTGTTGCGCGAGCCGCGAAAACGGGAACAGGCGCAACATCTTCTCATAATGCCGCAGCATCGTCGACTCGCTGAAGTTTCGCAGCCAGTAAGAAAGGTAAAGTTGGTCTGCCATAGGGCGCGATGCCGCGGCGCTCACGGTTGCGGGCATCTGTTACCATCGTACTGTCTTCACTTGCGTAAATCTCCGCTGCTTCCGATATTTCTGATCGTTTCTGTTGATGTCCTCGGGCTCACCATCATCCTTCCTCTGCTTCCGTTTTATGCGGAGCATTATGGGGCATCGCCCGCCGTAGTCGGGCTGCTGGTTTCGCTCTACGCGCTTTGCCAGTTAGTCGCCGGGCCGATGCTGGGACGGCTGTCGGATCGCATGGGCCGCAGGCCGTTACTGCTGGTCAGCCAGATGGGTACGTTCGTCGGATTCCTGATTTTGGCGTACGCACACGTGCTTTGGCTGATTTTTTTATCGCGCGCGATCGATGGACTCACGGCGGGCAATCTATCGCTCGCGCAGGCTTATATCTCAGACGTAACAGAGCCTGAGAACCGAGCGAAATCGTTCGCACTCATTGGAATCGCGTTCGGCATGGGCTTTCTGATCGGCCCTGGCCTGTCGGGATTTCTGTCGCGATACAGCTATCAATATCCGATCTTTGTGGCCGCTGGTCTCTCCTTTACCAGCATCCTGGCAACTTACTTCTTGTTACCTGCTGTAACTCCCGCTATTGCCGACGCCGCTACGCCGCGCAAGTTCACGGTGCTCGACTGGGGCAATTACCTGCGCTATTTTCGAGAGCCGGGACTTGGGCCTTTGCTTTGGCAATTCTTCGCTTTTACCTTCGCGTTCTCCATGTTCATGACGGGCTTTCCGCTGTTCGCCGAACGCCGTTACACGTGGCACGGGCAGCCGTTTGCCACGCAGCAGGTGGGTTATGTTTACGCGTTTCTCGGATTGCTCGGCGTAATCTTGCAGGGCGGCTTGATCGGGCGGCTGGTGAATTGGATGGGCGAACGAAAGCTGGCGCGCGCTGGATTCTTTTTCGGGTTACTGGGATTGGTGTGGCTGGGATTTACTTATTCGATTCCTCTGCTGCTGGTGGCCGTGGCAATCGCTTCTTGCGGCACCGGAACGATCCGCCCGACGGTAACCAGTTTGATCACGCAGAAGGCGGGACGGTCCGAGCAAGGCGTAATCCTGGGATTGACACAATCGCTCAATTCGGTTTCCGCGATCGCGGCGCCCGCGCTGTCGGGATTCCTGATCGATCATGCGTTGTTGTCGCCCTGGGCCGTGACGGCGGGTGTGATATGTGGAATCGCTCTGTTCTTTTGATATTGCTTTCCTCGACGCTTTTGGCGCAGAAAAGTCGTGTGCCGTTCGTTGGATGTAACTCGGACGGTCAGACCGGCCCGATGAAAGCGCCGAAAGGAACTGACAGGCTCGTACAATTGGACTCGAGCGCGGCTAAGAGGCTGACGTACTACGAGGCAGCGGTCAATACAGGTGTCTTGGCGCCGCGTGGTTGGTATTGCTTTGGAACCTACGGGTCGGCTGGTGAGGACCTGACGGTTTCACCCGCGCCGATCAATCGGGATGGCACCAACGGGCCAATCGTGCAGGTCGACAATATCGATGGAAACACATCCGGGAGATTCGAGGTAGCCGAGGTGATTGCAAGAGTTTTCCCCGGGCAGAAGGCCTTCGTGCAAACGGTTATCGAGGGGTACTAAATTCACGTTTGCCCCGTATCCGAACGACAAGTTGATCGTTCAGACCGATCGGCTCGTTCAATTTGAGACGGCCCCTCATTCGAAAGGGCTAGGCACAATGAATCGGTTGGAAGCCAACGGAGATCCGGTTGATGGCGTCGCAATGCTGCAAGGATCCACTCCTGACTTACTAATGCTTCGGGTTAGACTGCCGCGCGAGCTACGCGACCTCGCGCCGGTAATCATTCACGACTTACTTGTCCGGCAACGCCGCGACGCCCGGTAACTCGATCCCGGCCAGAAACTCCATCGAAGCGCCGCCACCCGTGGAAATATGCGTAATCTTATCGGCCACGCCCGCTGATTTAATCGCCTTCTCCGAATCGCCTCCGCCGACCACCGAGACCGCGCCCGAAGCCGCAACCGCTTTCGCGAGCTCCACTGTGCCGCGATCGAAGGGTGGCTTTTCAAACACGCCCATCGGGCCGTTCCAGATGATGGTCTTGGCCTTTGCGATCACCGCCGAATAAGCCTGTACGGTGGCCGGACCGATATCGACCCCCATCTTGCCATCAGGCACATTCGCAACTACCTCAAACGGCGCGCCTTCCCTCAACTCATCTACCACCACGTGATCCGTCGGTAACAAAATCTTATTACCCGATCGCGCGAGTAACTCCTTTGCCAGATCCAACTTATCATCCTCCACCAGCGACTTACCCACCGACTTACCCTGCGCCTTCAAAAATGTGTAAGCCATGGCGCCACCGATGAGTAACTCATCCACGACTTTCATCAGATTCTCGATCACTTCGATCTTGTCTGAAACCTTCGCGCCGCCCAGGATCGCAACACACGGGCGATCAGGGTTTTTCGTCGCCTTGGTGAGGTACTCCAATTCCTTGTCCATCAGCAGCCCGGATGCTGCTTCTTTCACGAACGGGATCATCCCGACTGTCGACGCATGGGCCCGATGCGCCGAACCGAAAGCATCGTTCACATACACGTCAGCCAGCGCAGCAAGTTGCTTTGAAAACCCTGGGTCGTTCTTCTCTTCCTCCGGATGAAACCGCAGATTTTCGAGCAGCAATACCTGGCCCGGCGCGGGGCGCATCGTTTCCACTTCCGGCCCGATGCAATCGGGCGCCATCGCAACCGGACGCCCCAGCAACTGCGCCAGCCGCGCAGCCGCAGGTTTCAGACTCATCTCCGGATTTGGCTTCCCCTTCGGACGCCCCAAATGGCTCGCCAAAATCAAACCGGCGCCCTGATCGAGCGCGTATTGGATGGTCGGGAGCGACGCCCGAATCCGCTTATCGCTGGTAATCTCCTGCCCACCCGGTGCGAGCGGGACGTTGAAGTCCACCCGGATGAAGACAGTTTTTCCTTTGAGCTGCAAGTTTCGAATTGAACGTTTCGGCATGGCTATCGCCTTGGACCGATGCTAGCATGCAATCGCGAGCGTCGCGGCTAAATGTCGTAGTACAGTGCGAACTCGTAGGGATGCGGCCGTAGACGAATCGCATCCGCTTCGTTTTTGCGCTTGTATTCGATAAACGTCTCGATCAAATCTTCGCTGAAGACATCGCCTTTCAGCAGGAAGTCGTGATCCTCTTCGAGGCATTCCAGCGCTTCTTCGAGCGACGCCGGCATCGATGGTACGCTCTCCATTTCCTCTGGCGACAGGTCATAAATGTCTTTGTCCAGTGGCTCGCCAGGATCGAGTTTATTCAGCACGCCGTCAAGCCCCGCCATCAACATGGCCGCGAACGCGAGATACGGATTCGCCGCTGGATCGGGCGGCCGAAACTCCACGCGTTTGGCCTTGGGACTCGCCGAATACATCGGAATCCGGCACGCCGCCGAGCGATTGCGCCGTGAGTACGCGAGATTCACCGGCGCTTCATAACCCGGCACCAGGCGCTTGTAGCTGTTGGTGGTCGGCGCGATGATCGCCGAAAGCGCCCGCGCGTGTTTCAACAACCCACCGATGTAATTCAGCCCCATCGGACTTAAGCCCGCGTAGCCATCCCCCGCGAACAGCGGCTTGCCCGCGTTCCAAATGCTCTGATGCGTGTGCATGCCGCTGCCGTTGTCCGAAAACAAGGGCTTGGGCATGAATGTAACGGTCTTGCCGTGCTGGTCCGCCGTGTTGCGGATCACGTATTTGTACACCAGCATGTTGTCGGCCGATTTCACCAGCGTGTCGAAACGCTGATCGATCTCGCACTGTCCGCCCGTGGCGACTTCGTGATGATGGCATTCGATGTTCAACCCGCACTGGATCATCGTTTCCACCATCTGCGCCCGCAGCATCTGGTAATGATCCGTCGGCGGCACCGGAAAGTAGCCTTCTTTGTAGCGCGGCCGGTAGCCGAGATTATTGAGTTCGCGCCCCGAATTCCACCGCCCCTCCTCGGCATCGATGAAGTAGAATCCCGAATGCTGATCCTGATCGAAGCGCACGTTATCGAAAATGAAGAATTCAGCTTCCGCGCCGAAGTAAGCCGTATCGCCCACGCCCGTGTTCTTCAGGTACATCTCGGCTTTCCGCGCAATCCAGCGCGGATCGCGATTGTAACTTTGCCGTGTGATGGGGTCAATCACATCGCAGGTCATCACCAGCGTTGGAACCTCATAAAACGGGTCTTTGAATGCGGTGTTCGGATCGGGGATCAGCAGCATGTCGCTCTCATTGATTGCGGCCCAGCCGCGAATGCTCGATCCGTCCATGCCGAAACCTTCCTGGAACGAATCTCCAGAAAGCTCCGTGATGGGATAGGAGACGTGATGCTGTAAGCCGGGAATATCGCAAAACCGCAGATCGAGTTGCTTCAGCCCATTTGCTTTCGCGTAGTCGAGGACCTCTTGAGGGGTCATGCATGCTCCTGAAATGAGATTTGCAGAACCTTCTAACATATCGCAGTTCCATAGAGCGATTCGGCTCATGACGATTTCATGAACTTGGTCTGGCGCGGCTCGATTGCGATAATGGGCAGCGTGCCAGAGCCGCTGATTGAAGCGCGACAAGTCGAGAAGTTCTACGAACAGCCCAGTGACAACCGCATCCAGGTGATCGCTCCGTTGGACCTGGCCGTGTATCCAGGGGAGATTCTCACGCTGCTCGGTCCATCTGGCTCGGGCAAGTCGACATTGCTCAGAATACTCACCGGACTTTCAGCGGCGTCCGCCGGACAAGTGCTTTGGCACGGCTCCCCGATCAACGGGCCGTGCGAGAATGTCTCCATCGTTTTCCAGAGTTTTGCGCTGTTTCCCTGGCTTACGGTGCTCGAAAATGTCGAGGCGCCGCTCAAAGCACGCGGCGTTTCTGAAGCCGGCCGCGCCGCGCGAAGCTTCAAGATGCTCGATTCGGTCGGCCTGGATGGTTTTGAGAATGCTTATCCAAAAGAGTTGTCGGGCGGTATGAAACAGCGTGTGGGATTCGCCCGCGCTCTCGTCGTGGAGCCGGAGGTGCTCTTCATGGATGAACCATTCTCGGCTTTGGATGTTTTGACCGCCGAGAACCTCCGCAGCGAACTGCTCGAACTGTGGGAAGACAAGAAGATGCCCACGCGCGCCGTATTCATCGTGACGCACAACATCGAGGAAGCCGTTTTACTGGGCGATCGAGTGGTGGTGCTGGGCAAAAATCCGGGCCGCATCCGGACGGATTTCCGTGTCGACCTTCCGCGTCCGCGCGACCGCAAACATCCGCGTTTCAATAAAATCGTCGATTTCATCTACCAAGTCCTGACCAAGCCGGACGGCGACGCGGCGCTGGCTCTCTCCGGCCCCGCAGCGGCCGCGGCTCAACCGAAGTATCCGATGCTGCCGCACGCGCGTACCGGCGGCATTGCTGGATTCCTCGAAATCCTCGCCGATCACAATGGCCGCGAGGATGTCTACCGTATGGCCGACTTGCTTTCGTTCGAGATCGACGATCTGCTCCCGATCGTCGAAGGGGCCGCGCTATTAGGTTTTGTGAAGGTGACCGAAGGCGACGTCGAAATCACGCCCGAAGGCCTCGAGTTTGCTAACGCCCCCATCCTCCGCCAGAAGGAACTGTTCCGCAACACCGCTCTCGAACACGTTGCGCTCTTGAAGCAGATTAAGCGCGCGCTCGAATCCAAGTCCGATCACACGTTGCCCGACGACTTCTTCCACGACATCCTGGACGAGCATTTCTCCGAAGAAGAAACCGTACGCCAGCTCGAAACCGCCATCAACTGGGGCCGCTATGCCGAGATCTTCGATCACGATTCGGAGCGCAAGCGCTTCTTTATTCCCGAAGAAACGCCGCCCGAGCAACAACAAGTGGAAGTAGGAACGGAAACGTGACGGTTCCGGGTCTTTCACGGTCGCTGATTCGGGATCGAAGCTGGAATTTCTTCATGGATGCGATCGTATTCGCACTCCTGTTCGCGGTTATCTACGCCATCGTCGCCGTTGCGCGTTATTGGTTCAGCGCGCCTGTGGCCGCCGTCGAGATTTCGCTCTCGCCCGCCGCCATTCCACGCTACGCCTTCTATTCGCTGGTCCGCATGATCGTCGCGTATTTATTGAGCCTGGTGTTCGCCGTCGCCTACGGATATTTCGCCGCTTATCACAAACGCGCCGAAGGGCCGATGCTCGCGCTGCTCGACATTCTTCAATCGATTCCGGTCTTGAGCTTCCTGCCGGGCGTGATGCTCGCGATGGTGTCGCTCTTTCCATCGCGGCAGTTGGGCGTCGAGTTCGGGTCGATCATTCTGATCTTCACCGGCCAAGTCTGGAACATGGCATTCAGTTTCTATGCGTCGCTCAAAGCGGTGCCGCGCGAATTAATGGAAGCCTCACGCGTGTACCGTTTCAGCCCTCTGCAGCGATTCTTGCAGCTGGAGCTGCCGCAGGGCGCAATCGGACTCGTGTGGAACTCCATGGTCTCGGTTGCGGGCGGCTGGTTCTTCCTGATGGCCTGCGAAATGTTTGTGCTCGGCAAGCGCGATTTTCGTCTACCAGGACTCGGATCGTATTTGCAATCGGCTGCAAGCGCGGGCGATACCGCCGCCATCACCTGGGGCATTGCCGCGATGATCGGCGTGGTGGTTTTGATCGATCAATTGGTCTGGCGGCCTGCGATCGCGTGGTCCGATAAATTCAAGCTCGAACAAGTGGAAAGCTCCGGCGCTCATTCATCGGGCGTCTTAAATCTGCTTCGCAAATCACCGCTGCTAAGTCGTTTGCGCGATGGCATCACAACTCCGTTGATGGAGCGATTCTATTTGTCTGCGGCACGTGAGAAACCGGAGGTGAAATCAGCGCCGTCCAATTGGCAACGTGCGTTCCTGGTTCTCGCAGGCCTTGTCGCTCTCCTGTTCATCCTTCACGGCGTCTTCCAGGGGCTGCTCGTTCTGCGCGCGATCACGCCGGCTGAGATTGTCACAACGCTCGAAAGCGCGGGTGCGACCTTTTTGCGAGTGCTGGCCGCGCTCGTGATCGCATCCGCTTGGACCATCCCCGCCGGCGTTGCGATCGGCTTTAACCCGCGTTTGGCGCGCGTCGCACAGCCTCTTGCGCAGATTGCGGCTTCCGTTCCTGCAACCGCTCTCTTTCCGGTTTTGCTGCTCGGATTAGTCAGCTTGGGCGGCGGCCTGAACACGGGATCCATCCTGCTGATGCTGCTGGGGACGCAATGGTACATCCTGTTTAACGTGATTGCGGGCGCCATCGCGATTCCTTCGGAGTTCCGCGAAGTCGCCGACATTTTCCGATTCGGCCAGATCGAGCGCTGGCGCACCGTGATTCTTCCCGCGATTTTCCCGTACTTGATTACCGGACTTGTCACGGCATCCGGCGGCGCGTGGAACGCGAGCATCGTGGCCGAGTACTTCCACTTCAAAGGGCAAGTACTTTCCACCTTCGGCCTTGGCGCCGAGATCAGTTCTGCAACCGACGCCGGGAATTTCGCGCTGCTCCTTCTTTCTACGATCGTGATGGCGACCTTGGTGGTTTCCGTGAACCGGCTGGTGTGGCGCCCGCTCTATCGGCGCGCTGAAACGCGCTATCGCATCGAAGCCTGACTTCCGCATTATCATGGAGGGCATGTCCCGACTCCAGATTCTCGCCCTGCTCGCGATCGCCGCGGCTCCGTTGGCTGCTCCGGGTGCGCCAGCGCATCACCCGCCCAAAGCGCCCAAGTCGCTCCGCCTTTATGTATTCGATTGCGGCGTGCTGAAGCCCAAGGACGCGGCAGCCTTCGGCTTCAAACCGGGAGAAGTTCCCGTCCTCGAGATGTCCGTGCCTTGCTTCCTGATCGCGCATCCGAAAGGCACGTTGATGTGGGACGTGGGCACCGTGCCCGACAGCGCGTTCAAGCCCGATGGAAGCCCGTGCAACCAAGGCATGATCTCAGTCGACAAGCCGCTCAAGCCGCAGCTGGAGGCGATTGGTTATGAGCCTGCGGACATCACCTATATCGCTTTCTCGCACTACCATCTGGATCACACAGCGAACGCCAATATGTTTGCGGGTTCGACGTGGCTGGTGGAGCAAGTCGAGCGCGACATCATGTTTTCGGATAAACCCGCTCCGGTGAAGGTGGAGAAGAATTACGACGCACTCAAGAACAGCAAGACGAAGATCCTGCCAGCCGATTCCGACTACGACGTTTTTGGTGACGGCACGGTGATCATCAAGCCTGCCCCTGGGCACACGCCGGGCCATCAAGTCCTGTTCCTCAAATTGCGCAAGACCGGACCGGTGCTGATCGCGGGCGATCTGTACCATTACCAGTTGGAGCGCACCACCGGCAACACGCCGAATTTCGAATATAACCGCGAAGAGTCGCTTGCCAGCCGTGCGAAGATCGCGAAATTCCTGAAGGAATCGGACGCTCAGCTCTGGATCGAGCACGACTACACCGCGAATCAAAAGCTCAAGAAATCTCCCGCGTATTACCAATAGGCCGCCGCACCGTGCCGAAGCTTCCGCTTACGCTCGCTTGCTGGAATTACGATCGCACGCGCGCTCTGCTCGAAGGCCGCGTTACTGTTGACGGCGTCGATCTCAACTATCTGAACCTGCCGGTGGAGGAAACCTTCTTCCGCATGCTGCGGCATCGCGAGTTTGATGTGGCGGAAATGTCGTTGTCCTCTTACACGCTCTCGCTGTTTCGCCAGGATCCGCCGTTCATCGCCATCCCGGTTTTTCCTTCGCGCATGTTCCGCCATTCCTGCATCTTTATTCACGCAGGCAGCGGCATTCGCGAGCCGAAGGATTTGATCGGCAAGCGCGTGGGCAGCCCGGAATATCAGATGACGGCGCCGGTCTGGATTCGCGGCATCCTGAGCGACGAATACGGCGTACCGGTCACTAGTCCAGCGTATTTCACCGGCGGCGAAGAGGAGCCTGGCCGGCCCGAAAAAATCGCACTGTCGTTGCCGCCCGAGTTCCATGTGCAGCCGACTCCAGCGGACAAAACACTTTCGCAGATGATTGATTCGGGCGAAATCGACGCACTGTACACCGCACGCGCTCCATCTACATTCACGCGCGGGTCGGGCAATGTCAGGAGGCTGTTCGAGGATTCTCAATCCGTGGAGCGCGCCTATTATCTGAAGACCAACATCTTTCCGATCATGCACGTGATCGCACTTCGGCGCGATGTCTATGAGAAGAATCGCTGGCTCGCGCAGTCTTTGTATAAAGCGTTCGCTCTGGCACAGCGTGAGACCTACCAGGAACTCCACGAAATGGGCGCGCTCAAGGCGATGCTACCGTGGGCGGTGCAACATGTCGAACAGACCGAAAAACTGATGGGGATCGACTACTGGCCTTATGGTCTGGAGCCGAATATCCACGTCCTGCAGACGTTCTTGCGTTATTCGCACGAACAAGGCCTGGCGAAACGTCTGCTCTCACCGGCCGAACTCTTCGCACCCGAATCCCTCGAGTCGTTTAAGATTTAAGCCAACATGACGCGCTGGTGGGCATTGAGCCGCGGCGATCTCGATGTAACCATCGCGCAGGTGGGCTTTAATCTCGCGCAGATGGTGATCCCGGTTTTTCTTCTGATCCCAGTGGGCATTTCCGCGGGATTCACGGTCACGCATCTGTTGCCGGGCTACGCCCTCGGATTTCTGGTCGGTTCGCTCGGCCTCGTCTGGCTCGGTGCGCGCCTGGCGACGCGCGAAAAACGAAGCGATGTGACTGCGCATGTATACGGCAACAATGTCCCCGCCATCATCGCGTACACGCTGTCGATCATGCTTCCGGTTTATCTCGAAACGCACGACGCCAGTCGAGCATGGGAGATCGGCGCCGCGGCCGTTGCCTGGACCGGGCTCATTAAACTCGCGGCTGCGCCGTTCGCCAGTGTCTTTCGCCGCTTTATTCCCGCGCCTGCGGCCATGACTGTTTTCGGCGCGGCCATGTACAGCTATCTCGCCTTAGTGCTGTTGCAGCGTGTCTTCGATCAACCACTGATCGGCTTGATCGCGCTCGCGATCATCTTCTCTAGCGTCCTGGCCGGAATCCCGATCACGCGCTGGCGCATTCCGCCGTTCATCGCGGCATGGATCATCCCGCTCGCGCTGGCGATCGGTATCGGATACGTGCATCCCACCTGGTCCGGATTTGCACTCCAGCCCCCTTTCGCCGCGACGCCGGAGCCGTGGCACGGCATGGCGCTGGCGCTGCCGTATCTTTCCGTGATCGCGCCGATCGCGATTTATCAGGTGCTGCAGGATATCGCGTCAGTTGCCGGAGCCGCGTCCGCCGGCGACAACTACGACGCACGTGCTGTACTGGCGTTTGACGGCATCGGCACGCTGATCTGCGGGCTGGCCGGAAGCGTGATTTCGCCGGTGATCTACGCCATGCATCCGCCTTATAAGGCCGTGGGTGCGCGTATCGCCTTCGCGTTCTGGACCCCGCTTGCGTTCCTCGCCGTAGTCCTAAGCGGTCTCACGATTTTCGTTGCGCAATTATTTCCATGGCCGATTCTCGCGGCGATCATCGCTTATGTCTCGGTGGGCGTCGGACTGGCCACGCTGCGCCGCGTCGATTCGAAATATTGGAGCGCCGTGCTGCTCGGCTTTGTGTTACCCGCCGGGGCGATCGTCATGACGGCGGTCAATTCGGCGCTTCCCGCGCTTCGGCTTTCCGCCAACAACCCGGCCGTGGAGTCCGCGTTGAACCGCTCAATCTATTGGTCTTCGATTTTGGGTTTAGGGAACGGATTCCTGTTCTTGGTCTTAGTTGTCGCGTCGATAATCGTTGAACTCATCGACCGCCGGTTCGCCCGCGCGGCGGCTTGGTGTGTCATCGCCGCCGTGTTCTCCTGGTTCGGATTGATGCACTCCGCGCTGCTCCGTTGGGGCGCGCAGCCGGATTACGCGGCCGGATGGTTGATCGCTGCCGCCATCGTTTACTCCGCCCGCTGGTGGAGAGGTGACGCCAATTCTTGAAAGACGGTGTCCAGGTCTGCGAATCCGCGACCGCGCATGCCGGCTAGATTCGCCGCCAGCACCTTCGCCTGCTCTAAAAGCGGGGGGAAATACTCGTACGTCCGGCCGTTGTGCTCGGTGCACGCGCCGATCGCAAAAATATACGGATCGGAGGTCTCCATACGATCGTTCACCACGATTCCGCGATTCACCTCCAGCCCGGCTTCACGCGCGAGCGCTGTGTTCGGGACCAAATTATTCGCGATCACTACTAAGTCCGCGCCGAATTCGACGCCATTTCGGAAACGCACTGCTTCCGCCCGCCGCTCCCCAAGCACGCGGTCGATCTGCTGCGCCGGGGATTCCTCGGAATCGATGATGACGACATCGCAGCCGCGCTTTCGCAATGCACGCGCTGCTTCCGCGGCCAGCCAGCCGCCGATCACGGCCGCCCGCGTCCCTGGCAAAGCCGCCTCCATGATATTTCGCGTGTCCTCCAGCGTGCTGAAAACGAATACCCCGTCTTTGTCCAGGCCGCCCGCCACAGGAATCGCCGGACTCGCCCCGGTTGCAAGAATCAACTCGTCGTAGCTGGTCCAATCGCCGTCGCTGCTGCGCACCGAGCGGGCCCCTCGATCGATCTCCTCCACGCGAATCCCCAGCCGCGTCCGGATCGCATGCTCCTGGTACCACTCGATGTCGTTCAGCGTGATGCTTTCGGTATCGCGTTCGCCCGCCAGGACGCTGGGAAGCAATGCGCGGTCGTAGTTGGTGTAGGGCTCGCAGCCAAAAACCGTAATATCGAAATCCTGACGGCTCTTCAGGAGTTCATCCACACAGGCTACGCCGGCCATCCCGTTTCCGGCGAAGATCAAATGTTCACAAGGAATTTCGTTCATGCCCAACACTGGTTGCCATTCAATTCATCCTTGCTGTTGATGGCTGAGAAGGTGCTCGATATCGGTGAGCACGTCTTCGGAGGCAAACGGACTCCGTCGTTTTGACGAACTCCCATCAACCGCACACGATAGGAAAAGTCACCTTAAGTATATTTGCGGCTGGAATGGCCGTAAAGAAGAAATTTTCTATGACTCATATTCACCCGCCTTGCACAACTCTCGCAATCCTTGCCAGGAAGTCCTGCGAGCTGGCGGCCCGCTTCGGTTCTCCGAATACGCCCGGCGCTGGCCGGGCGATTTCGAAACCGATTTTTTTTTGACAGCCTCTAGGCCGCATGGTACCATCGGCTTGAGATTTTCCTCGTAGTTTAGCCGCCGCGTCCTTCAACTGATCCCCAAACCGGGTTCTCAACCCTGAGCAACTCGATTCTTTTCCTAGGAGAGCTGCCTCTGTCTTCGCATTTCACTTGGAACGGAGCGTCGCAAGGCTCCACGCCGCCGTCATCGGATTCTTCGCTCGAGGTTCGTGAGCCTCGCCTGCGTCAGGTCCTTGAAATGATCGAGTCGGACCCCTCATGTTCGATTCAGGATCTTGCCGGGAAGGTTTCGTTAAGTCCAGCGCACCTTCAAAGATTGTTCAAACAGCGTACGGGCACGCCTCTTGGCAAACTGCTTGTGGAACAACGGCTGCAGAGGGCGGCACGTCTTCTCACGTTGAGTAACTTATCGATTAAGGAAATCGCTCATGCGGCCGGCTATCGACATCATTCGAGCTTTGTTCGGGCTTTCCAGCGGCGATTCGCCCAAGCTCCCAAGCGCTTTCGCGTGCGACCCTCGGCGGCAGATTCTAGTGTCTTGTAGCGTCTGCGTCGAATCGCTAAGAAAAATTCCTAGAATCCGGTTGACCCGGATCTTCGAGGATGGTATTCTCACTTCAAACACAGTACTAGCAGTTCTGGGACGTGCTTCCTGGGGGCGAAAGGTGTGTTGTGCCTAGGACGTATTTATAAGTCAGTTACGAAGTAACAACGCGTAACTTACGAGATACTCCGTTCGGTCTGCGAGCCTATTTAGCTGGTGCGATAACTCGTCGCTCTACGTGTGCCTTCTCGCCTTCGGCGCGCAAGGGTGTCGGGGCGCGGACCTTCAAAGTGGAGAGCCGGTACTTCAAACACCGGTATTTCAAGGAGAAGACTCAAAATGCGCCATTTTAAGTTGATTCGCTTCAATACAGGAAAACGATCTGACCCCCCTTCCGCCGTTCGAGCTCAGCCGCTCAAGGCGTCGCCAGCTTCCGGGCCGGAACCAACCCCACGCGAGCTGGAAGTGGAAGAGTTGCTTTGCCGCGGGTATTCGCAAGAGAACATTGCGGCCATCTTTGGGCGCTCGATTCATACCGTCTCAGTTCACACGTTGAGCCTCTACCGAAAACGCGGCGTGCATACCCAAGTGGGACTTTTGCTGGCATACCTGGAGCGCAGGGGCATCATCGTTTTTCCCGACCAGTCGGGCGAGTCGACGGCTAGGCACGCGGAACCCCTCGGCGCCGTGCCATAGGCCGCCCGTCGCGTCCGTGCAGCATATCAGGACCCGTTAGCGACAAAAGCGAGCTGACGCTGGCTGCGCTCAAAATCGAGAAGCCAGCGCTTGTTTTCGAGTCCACCGCCGTACCCGGTCAGTTTCCCGTTGCTCCCGATCACGCGGTGGCAGGGAATGACGATGGCGATTGGATTGGCCCCGTTGGCCAGGCCGACGGCGCGTGAAGCTGATGGATTACCTATGCGCCGCGCGAGCTCGCCGTAAGAAATGGTTTCGCCGTAGGGAATTTCGCACAGAGCTCTCCACACGCCCTGTTGAAACGCGGTTCCGCTGGGCTTCAGCGGCACATCGAAATCGTGCAGCTCACCCGCGAAGAAAGCGCGTAGCTGGCGGGCCGGCTCCCGTAATGGCGCGCCGTGCTTTTTCCACAAGGCATCCACCACCGGAGCTGTACGCCCTTGGCCGAACGCGAGTTCGATCAGTCCCTCTTCATCCGCCACCAGCAGCAGCTTTCCGAGCGGGCTTTCCATCCATTCGTAGAACGTCTCCATCTTTCACTCCTTGCCATAAATGCACTGCAGCGTAGGCGCGCCACGGGCGCCAGCGTTCGGCGATACGACGCATTTCGCGAGCAGTCGTGGCGCCGGCCGCGCGTAACAACACGAGATCGGCCGCGGGGAAGGCGTCCGGGTCGTTCAAAGCTCGCATGGCGATATACTCGGCCGTCCATTCGCCGATGCCGGGGATCGCGTGCAGCCGTTCGCGAATCTCATCCGGAGGGGCCGAACCGTCCAAGACGAGATTGCCTGTCGAAACGGCTTCCGAAAATGCGGACAGCGTGGCGGCGCGCTTCTGTGTCAAACCGATCGACGCGAGATCGTCACGCGCTAGATCTTGGGGCCGGGGAAACAGGTGCGTGACGCCGGAACGCCCCGATTCCAGCGGCTTTCCGAAGCGCGCGACCAAACGTCCAGCGAGCGTCGAAGCTCCCGCCACGCTGATCTGCTGACCGAGGATGGCGCGAATCCCAAGCTCGAAGCCGTCCCATGCGCCCGGGACCCGCAGCCCCGGCCTGTCATCCATGAGCGGACCAAGCAGCGCGTCCGGCGAAAGAACTGCCGCGATCGACACCGGGTCCGCGTCAAGGTCACAGAGGCGGCGGACGCGCGAGACAATCGCGAGCAGGCTCTCGGGGCGCGGATGGTCGATTTCCAGAGCCACTTCGCAGGAAGCGTGTGAGAGTTCGATGACACCGGCGTAGCCAGCTACGAAAATGCTTCGCCGGTAAACCCCGTTCTCGACGCATTCCACTCCGGGAATTGCCCGGGCCGTCAGGAATTGAACCAGCGCCTCCCAATCGTACGGCGGGCGATATCGGAGCCGGAAGGTCTGGCCTTTGGCGGGAGTATCGCGCCGCGTTTTGCGAAGTTCGCGCGGAGTGCGGTTCCAAGTCTCGCGAACCGTATGATTAAACCGCCGCACGCTGCCGAATCCCGCGGCCGACGCTATGGTGCTGACGGGAAGATCGGTGTCGTCCAACAGGCGCTTCGCGGAAAGCAGCCGATGCGTCTGTGCCACGGCAATGGGCGGCGCGCCGAGGTGTTGGAGGAAAAGGCGCCGCAGATGGCGTTCGCCCACTCCCAGACGGTCCGCGAGTTCGCTGACGCCAGCTTCATCGAGTGCCCCTGCGGCAATCTCCCGCAACGCGCGCGACACCGTGGATGACGATCCGTTCCAGGCCGGCGTGCCGGGTGCGCATTCGGGACGGCAGCGCAGGCAAGGACGTAGGCCTGCCAGGGCCGCAGCCGCGGCGGAAGGGTAATACTCCACGTTCTCTTCCCGTGGCGAAGGTGCCGGGCAAATGGGGCGGCAGAAAACTTTGGTGGTCCGCACGCCGATGAAGAAACGTCCATCGAAGCGGGCGTCGCGCGCCAGGCGTGCTCTGCGGCAGGTCTCCCGATCCACGTGCATTCAATTCCAACTATACACGTAGAAACCGTCAAAATTAGCCGTTTTCGGACATGAATGCCGGCGGCTCCGGCCGGCACTGAACAGGATCCCGGATTCTGCCGATTCTCCGCTCATATGATGTGCGAAAACTGCGGCGCACAAATGCGCCTATCCCGCGACGAAGGCGTCATGATTTGCGATTATTGCGGCAGCCAGGCGGCGCCGGCAACGGACGAAGAAGGCGTGTTAGTGCTGGAACCGACGAAGCACGAGTGTCCGGTGTGCACCAGCATTCGGCTGGCGAACGCGTCGCTTGAGGCCCATGAGTTGCTCTATTGCACGAACTGCCGGGGCATGCTTCTGGAGATGGAGAAATTCCTGACGATGCTCGCGGTCTTGCGCGAACACCGTTATTGGTCGCGAAGCTCAATGACGCCTCGGGATTTCGATGCAGCGCGGGTTCTGTACTGTCCTCTGTGCGGGCTGGCGATGGACGCGCACCCTTACGGCGGTGGGGGGAATGTGGCCGTGGATTCGTGTGAAGGGTGCGGGGTGCTGTGGCTTGATCGTGGAGAACTGAGCCGGATTGTGGCCGCGCCGGATCGCGATGCGGATTTTTCACCGGAAGTTCACGAAACTGCAAATCCGTCGGCTCTATCGTAGGATTTGGAAGAACAAACAAAAGGCGCCGAATCTGTTTCCGTGACCGGGGTGCTTGGGGAGCTGTTGCGCGATCCCATCGGACTTTTAGTGCGGAGATGGAACTGGAAAGCGGCGCTCCTGAGCTCGCTATTTCGCGCCGCTATTTTCTTCGCGGCGAATCTGGCCGCGGGCTGGCGCGCCGCGCTGGCCGCCATGTCGGTCGAGTTCCTGTATCGGGGGATTTGCGCCGGCGCGTTCGGCGCTCTGACGCAGGCGTTCCGCGACGCTCAGCCGGTGTGGCTGGCCACCGGCACGGCAATGGTCTTGTTGCCGATCGCGTCGCATTCGCTCGAATTCACGATTCACTTTCTGCGCGGAACTCCTCGCCTGATCACCAGCCTGGTTTCTTCAGTAATTTTCACCGCGCTTTCGACGCTGTTCAATCTTTACGCGATGCGCCGGAACATACTCTTGGTTGGCTCCGGGAGTGGGTCCCTGGCGGCCGATTTTCGCGCCTTGCCGCGCGTACTGGCTGGGTTCCTCGCGATTGTTCCTCTCTCCATGTGGCGAATGCTGCGCAGGCCAGTACGAGCGCCAGCGATCACGGCGTGGCAAACAGATTACCGCGATTGAGCAGCCACTGCGGATCGAGGCGGCGTTTCACCGCGCGCATGCTCTCGATTTGCTCGGAAGAGTATTGCAGCGCCAGCAGATGCGCTTTACGTTTCCCGAGGCCGTGTTCGGCTGAAACGGTTCCTCCAAGCTGGACGGCGTGTCGTGCGAAATCGAGCAGGAGGCTTTGGCCGGCATCGAAATCGACGCGCGATTTCGGCAGGATGTTGACGTGCACATGCGCGTCGCCGACGTGGCCGAAGATCACGTAGCCGAGCGATCGCCGCTCCAGTTCGGAATGATAGAACCCGAGCATTTCGCGATTGCGCGCGATCGGGACGGCATAGTCGGAGCCGAGCTTCAAGAAGCCGCGATGGCGCATGGTGTCGTTCACTAACTCCGGAAGTGCGTGGCGAAAGCGGCGGAAGCGCTCGCGGTCCTGATCGCTCGCGGCGAACCAACTGTTATCAGAGACGCGGTCGGCCCAAGAATCGATGTCGCCGTTTTCCTGTTCCATGAGCAGCGCCGCGCCCGAGTGCTCCGGCGTTTCGCTGAACCGTTGGCGCAGCAAGGCTAGCGAATTGGCATCGAAATATTCGATCATGCGCAAGCCGTCAATATCGCGCCAGGCATCGACCGCATCGAGAGCGGCTGTGTCGGTTTCGAAAAACACAACCCCGGCGAGCACATCGCGCGGAGCGGGCAGAAGTTGCACCTCAGCTTCCGTCACGATACCGAGCGTGCCCTCGCTGCCGGTGAACAGGTCGATCCAATCCATGCCCGGCGCTAGCGGATACCCGGCCGTGTTCTTGGTGGTCTGAGGTAGCGGGAGCGCGGGCACATCGAAATCGATTCTGTCGCCGCGGCGGACATCGAGGACGCGGCCGTCCATCAGTGCGACGCGCAAGCGTAAAATATGCCGGCGTGTGCTGGCGTAGCGAAAACTGCGCGATCCACTGGCATTGGTCGCGATCGTTCCGCCGATGCTTGCGGTGCGCTCAGTCGGATCGGGCGCGTAGAATTGGCCGGTTCGTGACGCCGCGGTCTGCAGCGCATCGAGCGAAACGCCAGGGCCGACAATCGCACGTCCAGGGCATATATCGAGCCGTTGGAATTTCTCGAGCGAGACGGCCCAGCCGCCCTGCGGAACGCAGCCTCCGGTCAGCCCAGTCCGCGCGCCAACAATCGTGATCGGCGTGCCAGCCCCGATGATCCCCAGCAGCTCCGCTTCCGATGCGGGCGCAATGAGGCGCGACGCGTTGCCCGCATAGCCAGACGCGTCCTCTATTCTGAATTCAGAATCCTGAATTCTAAACCTCCAGAATCACCGGCATGATCAGCGGCCTGCGTTGCGTCTCTTTATTGAGGAAACGCTTCAAATCGGCGCGAATCTTTTCCTGCATGACACCCCAGTCCGTCCGCTCTTCTTCGCTCGATGATTCGAGCGTCTTCGCCACCACCTGCCGCGCTTGCTGCAGCAATCCCGAGCCATCCTCGAACGACATGAAGCCGCGGCTCACGATTTCCGGCAGCGTCTCGCTGCGCCCCGAATGTTTGTTGATGGCGATAATCGGCAGCACGAAGCCGTCTTCAGAGAGATGGCGCCGGTCGCGAATCACAATGTCTTCGACAACCTCGTCGATGGTCCCCGAGTCAATGCACACTCGGCCCACTGCAACCTTCTCGCCCCTGCGCGCACCGTTGCGATCGATCTCCAGGGTCTCGCCGGTTTCGAGCGTGAACGTTTCTTCCAAACCCGCGCCACGCAAATGCGCGGCAAGCATTGCATGCTTGGCCATCTGCCGGAACTCGCCGTGGATCGGGAGAAAATAGCGCGGCCGCAGCAGATTCAGGACCAGTTTCAACTCTTCCGCGCTGGCGTGCCCCGACACGTGCACCGGCGGATTCATGCTGCCGTAGATGACCTCCGCGCCGCGTTTGGCGAAATGATTGATCATCCGGTAAATGCCTTTTTCATTTCCCGGGATGATGCGCGCGCTCAGCACCACGGTATCGCCGCGTTGGAGGGAAATGTTTTTGTGATTGTCGACTGCGATCCGCGAGAGCGCCGACATCGGCTCGCCCTGCGTTCCGGAAGCCACGACGACAACTTTGTCCGGTGCGGCTTGCATGATGTCCTGCGGGCGAAGCAGAATGCCATCCGGCAGATGCAGCAGTCCGAGCGAATGGGCGATCTCAGTTACGTTCAACATACTGCGGCCAAGGAACGCTACCTTGCGCCCGTACTCTGCGGCTAAATCCAAAATAAGTTGGAGCCGGTGAATCGACGAGCTGAAGCACGATATGACGAGCCGCTGGTCGGCGCGGTAAAAGATCTCGTCCATGCGCGGGCGCACGGCGCGCTCGCTTTCGGTGTAACCGGGCCGGTCGACATTGGTCGAATCCGACATCAACAGCAGCACGCCGCGCTTGCCGTACTCGGCGAAGGTGTGGAGGTCGAAGGGCTCGTTGTCGGTGGGGGTCGGATCAACTTTAAAATCGCCGGTGTGAACGATCACACCGAGCGGCGTGGTGATCGCCAGCGCCATGGAGCTCACGATGGAATGCGTGACGTGAATAAACTCGATACTGAACGCGCCGAGTTCGATCTTCATTCCTGGCTTCACAGTGTGGAGCTTGGCGTCTTCGGCCAGTCCGTGCTCTTCCAGGCGCCGCTCTACCATCGCGAGCGTAAACGCCGCGCTGTACACGGGCACATTGATTTCATTGAGCAGGAAGGGTACCGCGCCGATGTGGTCTTCATGGCCATGTGTCAGGATCAGGCCCAGTACCATTTCGCGGTGTTGTTCGAGATAACCGAAGTCCGGTGTGACGATATCGACACCCAGCAGTTCGGCATCGGGGAACATCATGCCGGCATCCACCACAATAATTTCATCCCCGTAGCGGATGGCCATGGAGTTCATACCGAACTCGCCCAAGCCGCCGAGCGGGATTAACTGAAGCTTTTGATCGGCCATGTAAGATTCAGAGTATCAGGTGGTTTGTTTGGCAGTGTCCGGCGTTGGTGACTGGGGCTTGGCTTTGGTCGTCGTTGCCAGTGGAAGCAATCCACGGGCGCGCCGGAGACAGACTATGTGAAACCGCCTTCCTCCGACGAGTGACTTTCCGCCACAACTGTCGCGAAAAGGCACGTCAATTCCGGGCAAATCGCGAATCGATCCGGCGAATGTCAAGGCCAAATAGAAACTTCCGGTTTTTAGCCAAATAGAAAGTTCCGGTTGTTTACCAGCTTGGATGCTATGGCCCTTGCGCTCGCAGGGGATGCACAAGGGGGCGGCAGCCCTCTTGTGGGG
>Ga0335074_10000590_pt1 | contig 50702 bp, 41 predicted proteins | sample Lox_Sample_23_FD_206715 | JGI IMG/M metagenome (GOLD analysis project Ga0335074, IMG submission 206715) | Soil microbial communities from Loxahatchee National Wildlife Refuge, Florida, United States - Lox_Sample_2.3 | ecosystem: Environmental > Terrestrial > Soil > Wetlands | place: USA...
GAATCCAGGACTTGGCTCAGCCGGCGCGTCGTGAACTTAGGCTCACGGTCGTGCAACTCGGTGGCGATGCCGCACAGGCGTTTCTCCCGGAAGGGAACGACGACGCGGCCGCCAACCACCGGTTCCGGCGAGTTTTCGGGAATGCGATAGGTGAAGGTGGCGTCGAGCGGGACGGGCACGGCCACGTCACAGAATTGAGGCATCGCGGCCTAACCGTCCTCAGGCGCACGTTTCGGCGCGGTAAGTCCCAGGTACTGCATGACCATCTGTAAATCCTTCCACGCTTCCTTCTTCTGCCGCGGATCGCGCAGCAGAAAGGCGGGGTGATAGGTCACCGCCAGTTTGCAGGTGAACGGCTCGCCGCTGCCCGTCAGAGTTCGTGGCGGGGAGAAGTCATAGAAGCGGCCGCGCATCGAAGTCATGGAGTCATTAACGCCCAGGAGATTCTTGGCCGCTGTCGCTCCGAGCGCCACAATTACTTTTGGACGGATGACCTGAATCTGCCGCATCAGAAATGGAGAGCAGGTATCGCACTCGTCGCGCTCCGGAGTACGATTGCCCGGTGGCCGACATTTCACAATGTTGGCGATATAAACCCGTTCGCGCTTCAAACCCATCGCCGCGATCATATTGTTCAGCAGTTGTCCGGCGCGCCCGACGAAGGGCAATCCCTGGGCATCTTCGTCAGCACCGGGCCCTTCGCCGATGAACATCAACTCCGCATAAGGGTCGCCGGTACCGAAGACGATCTGCTTGCGGCCGAGCTTGGCAAGTTTGCAGCGCTGGCAGTCGGGCCCGATATCGTCGAAGATCACGTGCAGTTGAGCATCGCGATCCTCGCCGGCCATCGCCGGCTGTGCGGAAGTCTCATGTGTTATGAGAGTCGCGACCGGCGCAACTGGCTCCTCCGAAGGTGTAGTGGTTGGCGTATCTCGCCGATAGAGCGGGCCTACGCCGAGTTCGCGGTAGAACTGCAGACGTTCGCGGAGCAAGTTGCGATCGAGGGTCATGAGCGGGGCTAATGATCACTAACTATGAAGTATCTCAAGCTTACCTGGTCGCTGCGGCCACGCGGCTTGTTCTCAGGTGCAGCGCAAATTCCAGGATCTTCTGCGCCACCTCAAGCTTGCCGGCTTCGGGAACCTGGATTATCTCGCCGGCGGTGACAATTGTGACCTCATTGCGATCGGAGTTGAAAGCGATATCTGACCGCGAGACGTCGTTCAGCACAATTGCGTCAACGCGCTTCTTGGCTAGCTTGTTGCGTGCATTTTCCAGTCCGTTCTCGGTCTCGGCAGCAAAGCCGATGAGCATCGGCGATGTCTTGCCGGAGGCGTGGCGCAGGCTTCCAAGATCGGCGAGAATGTCGGGATTCGGCTCGAGTTCCAGCGCAATGGCACCGTGGCGCTTGATCTTTTCGGCGGCGGTGTTCTTGACGTGATAATCGCCGACCGCGGCGGCCATAATGATGAGGCTCGCCTGCTCCCAGCGATCAAGCACCGCAGTTCGCATCTGTTGCGCAGTTTCGACGAAGATGGTCTCGGCCGCGCTCGGCGGCTGAATCGAGGTTGGGCCGCTCACCAGGATGACCTTGCCGCCGCGACGCAACGCGGCTTCGGCAATCGCATAGCCCATCTTGCCGCTGGAGCGATTGCCGAGATAACGAACCGGATCGATTGGTTCATGCGTCGGTCCGGCCGTAACCAGCACGGTTTCGCCTGCGAGATCCTGAGCAACGCCAAGCCGCTCTAAAGTCGCGGCCACGATTTGCTCCGGCTCGGCCAGCCTTCCGGCACCGACCATGCCGCAGGCGAGATATCCGCTCCCCGGCTCGACCACACGAACATCGCGTTGCCGCAAGATTTCGAGATTCGCCTGCGTCGCGGGATGCTGCCACATGTTGACGTTCATCGCGGGCGCGATCACCACCGGAGCAGTGGTCGCAAGATAGAGCGTGCTGAGGAAGTCGTTGGCGATGCCCTGCGCGAATTTCGCAATCACATCAGCCGTGGCCGGCGCGACCAGCAGGCAATCGATCGATTGTGCAACGGAAATATGTTCTATGGCGGAATCCAGATTAGGTTGTTCAGCGGAAGAGCCGAACATGCCGGTGATGACCTTTTCGCCGGAGAGCGCCGCGAATGTCAGCGGGCGCACAAACTCCTGCGCGGCAGCGGTCATGATGACCTGCACGCGCAGCCCGCGCTCCTGCAAATGGCGGACGATTTCAGCGGCTTTGTAAGCGGCAATGCCACCGCTCACGCCCAGGGCGATTTTCATGGATATCTCTTATGACCTGATGCGCCGCCGCAGGCTTGCGATTCTAGTCGTCGGCGTCGCCGCCCACGCGGCTATCCTGCGCTTCGCCGGCTGCTTCCATCGAACTTGCCGCGGCCGCCGGCGGGATCTCCCACTTCACCTTGCCCGCCTGGATCTCTTCTTCGGCGATGCGGCAGGGTTTGCGCGAATGCGGCTCCAGAACCGGACGGGCACCATTCTGGATTTGACGGGCGCGGCGAGCTGCCACAAGGACATAGCGATAATTACTATCGAAGCCTTCAACCAGTTTCATAGCTCACTCCGTGACACTGGGGAACTGGAAAGAGCAAACGTTGCCAGAATGGTCTCAATCTGCGGCATCATCTGCTCTCGCCGGGCGCGATTCGCAACCGCAAGTACCACCTCATCCTTCGGGGTCAATGCGGTATGGGAGCGCTTCAGCCGCTCGGCCTCAACAATCGACTTAAGAATGTCTATGGATTCCTCCAGCCGATCGTTGACCAAAATATAGTCGTACTGCGCGAAATTCTCAATCTCATGGGAAGCTGTATGCAGCCGGCGCTGGATGATGGCCTCAGTATTAAAGAGCCGCGCACCGTCCCCCATCAGCTGCCGCTGCAGGTCGTCGTCGGCTTCCGCGCGCCGCCGCAGCCGCCGCTCCAGTTCCTGGCGTGACGGCGGCAGCACGAAGATACTTACCGCATCGGGAATCCTGCTCTTGACCTGTGCCGCGCCTTGCACATCAATGTCGAGCAGCAGATCGTGATCCCGCGCCGTTGCCTCGCGCAGAAACCGCTTCGCCGTTCCGTAGTAGTTGCCGAAGACTTCGGCTGACTCCAGGAAGTCGTCTTCGCGAATCATGCGTTCGAATTCATTGCGCGTGATGAAGAAATACTCGCGCCCCGACTGTTCGCTGCCGCGTGGCGGGCGCGTGGTGTAGCTGATGGAGAACTCCAGGTTGGGCACAACGCGGCGCAGCTCGTTGGTCAGGGTCGACTTGCCTGAACCCGACGGCGCCGAAATGATGAAGACGATTCCGCTCATTCCAGGTTTTGTATCTGCTCGCGCGCCTTCTCGATTTCTGATTTCATCGCCAGCCCCAACTCGGTGATGCGGAGTGCTTCGCCGGTGACGCCTGTAGTCTTGGACATGAGCGTGTTGGCCTCGCGATTCATCTCCTGTAGCAGGAAGTCTAGCTTCTTGCCGGCTTCGCCTCCAGCCTCGAGGAGGGAAAGGAAGTGATGGATGTGGTTCTTCATTCGCACCAGCTCTTCCTGAATGTCGCTGCGCTCGGCCAGGATGGCCGCCTCCTGCAGAATGCGGTCGTGATCAATGTGGGAACCCAGCAGTTCCTGCATTCGGCCGTACAGCTTTTCCTGATACGCCTTGAGCACGCGCCCGCGAAGCTGGTCGACCTCATGCGTGGCCGATGAGAGATGCGCCATGCGATTGCGCAAGTCGGCAGCAGCCCCGCGGCCCTCCTCCTCACGCATATGGTTCAAGCGGTCGATGCATTCCTTCAAAGCGGCGGCGACCTGTTCTTCCAAGGCAGCCATAGCATCGCCATTCTCAGCTGCGTTCAAGGCTCCCGGAAGTTTCAGTACGGCATTGAGGTCAGGCTCGGCGCTGACGCCAAACTCCTCGGCGACTTCGCGAAAGGTTCGCAGATATCCGCCAACCAGATTGCGATTGACGGCGAAGGCCGCTCCGCCGCTGCGCTCCAGGCTAATAGTGACCTCGATGTGTCCGCGATGCAGGCGTTCCTTCAGAATCCGGCGCACCTTGATCTCAATGGGGTCGAGCTCACCCGGCAGGCGCAGGTGGAGATCGAGAAAGCGGTGGTTCACGGATTTCAGGCTGAGAGTTAGCGTGAGTTTGTCGTCAACGTGGGCCTTTACCTGAGCGTAGCCGGTCATGGAGCGGACGTTCATGGTGCGATCACTCCGTCCCTGAAACTGCTGCGATGCTTTCAAACTGCAGATCGTACAGCCGGCGATAAGTTCCGGCCCGTCCGATGAGGCACTCGTGCGAACCCTCATCGGTGATCATTCCGTTTTCCAGTACCAGGATGCGGTCAGCACGGCGCACCGTGGACAAGCGGTGAGCGATGACGAAAACGGTGCGACCGGCCATCAGGTTCTGCAAGGCTGATTGCACGAGGGCCTCGCTTTCGGTGTCGAGCGCCGAAGTGGCTTCGTCAAGAATCAGGATGGGCGCATTCTTCAAAATGGCGCGGGCGATCGACAGCCGCTGACGTTCACCGCCGCTGAGTCGCAAACCACGCTCGCCGACGACGGAGTCGTATCCGTTGGGCAGCGCCATGATGAAGTCATGCGCCAGCGCGGCACGGGCCGCTTCTTCGACCGCCTCCAGCGGAATCTGCGGCTGGCCATAGGCGATGTTGTTGCGCACGGTGTCGTTGAACAGGATGGTGTCCTGGGTGACGATGGCGATCTGCGAGCGCAGCGAGGAAACGGTAAGGTCGCGCACGTCGTGGTTGTCGATCAACAGGCGGCCGCGACTGACATCGAAGAAGCGCGGCAGCAGATGAACCAGCGTGGTCTTGCCGGAGCCGCTGGAGCCCACGATGGCGACCACTTCGCCGGGAGCGACGTCGAGGTTAATGTCACGCAATACATCACGATCGCCTTCGCCTTTGGAATAGCTGAAAGAAACGTGATCGAAGCGGATGCCCGCGTGGAAGGGGGGCAGCTTGACTGCGCCCAGCTTCTGCCGAACGTCATCCTGTGCATCGAGGAAGTTGAATATCTGTTCGGAGGCTCCCAACGCCTGCTGGAAATTGTTATGGAATTGCCCGAACTTGCGCACCGGCTCATACAGCTTGAAGACCGCAATGATAAAGGCGATGAAGAAGCCTTCGCTCAGGTAGCCGTGCTTGATGTACTCGCGGCCCATCAGGATGAGCAGGGCGATAGCGATCGCTCCGAAAATGTCCATCATTGGCGAGTTGATGGCGAAGGCACTGGTGGAGCGTAGATTGGCTCGGAACAGCCGGCGCGCAGCTTCGCGGAAGCGGTTGGTCTCCCACGCCTCCATGCAGAAGGCTTTAACCACGCGAATGCCGGTGATGGTTTCGTGCAGCAGATTGTTGATTTCTGCCAGCTTGTCCTGACCTTTACGGGTGGTGGTGCGCACCCGAACACCGATGCGGCGCGCCGACGCGATGATGAACGGCACGAAGATGAGCAACACCCAAGTCAATCGCCGCCCGACACCGACCACTACCATGGCGACAAAAATGAAGGTGAAAAATTGCTGCAGGAATTCCGCCAGTACGCTCGACATGGCGAACTGCACGCGCTCCACGTCGTTGACGATTGCCGACAGCAACGTGCCCGTGGAGTATTCCTGGAAGAATCCGACCGATCGGCGCAGGGTCGCGCTGTGGAGTTCGTTGCGCAGATCGGTGGTCGTGCCGAAGCCGGCGTAGTTTGCCAAGTAGGTGCCGCCGTAATCAAAAATGCCTTTGAGCAGGGTGGAGATGATGAGTGCGAAGGCAACCACGGCCCAGACGTTGTGAAAGTGCTGCGGAACGAAGGAGCGCAAATCCAGATGATAGCCAAAGAGTGGAACCGGGAGCAGCGGCAGCGCGCGCGATTGCGAACTGGGATTGAGTACCTGATCCATAACAGGTCCCAGCAGCAGGACGCGGAATGCGTCCAGCAGCCCTACCAGCGCCATCGAAATGACCGATGCGAGCAGGTAAAACCAGTAGGGCTTGAAGTATCGGAGAAGTCGCGTTATTCGACGCATAGTCTGCTGCGATCTGCGCCAGGACGCTGGGGAGCGGCAGCGCAGGCCAGACGGGCGAATGTGCAACTCCCGATTCTACTGGAATTGCTCAGGAGAAGAAACGTTATATCCAATTACCAGAAAAGCAAGGTGGGAGAGCAGTTGGCACTTAGCACTTGGCTTCTGACATCCAAAATGAGTGCGAACTTGCCAAATGCTAACCGCTACATGCCAACCCCTACTTCCCCTCATTCCGCCGTTGGCGAAAAAACGTTTGCAGCAGATCCATGCAGCGCGCGGCCAGCACGCCGGAGCTGACTTCGACCTGATGATTCAGCTTCGGGTGATTGAGCACCTGAAGCATGGAATGGACCGCACCAGCTTTGGAATCCTCAGCGCCGTAGATCAGGCGGCGAATGCGGGCATGGGTGATGGCTCCAGCGCACATCGCACAAGGCTCGACCGTAACATACAAGTCGCAGTCCAGCAGGCGATAGTTGCCGATGGTTTGGCCGGCTTCGCGCAATGCCAGCATTTCGGCATGAGCTGTGGGATCGTTGGCGCTGATTGGACGATTGCATCCCCGGCCCACGACGCGCCCATCATGGACGACAATTGCGCCTACCGGAACTTCGCCCAGCGCGAGCGCCCGCTGCGCCTCGCGCAGAGCTTCCTCCATCCAGAGTTCGTCGGAGTGCATAAGAAGCAATTAGCAATTAGCGATTAGCGATTAGCCCCGAGCCTGAATGCTCAACGCCCTGCTCTCAGCTCAGCAGTTTATAGGAGCCGGGAATTAACGTTCTCGGGAAAACGTTCGAATAGAGACGTCGCGCCCACGTGAAAACAATTGCACTTGCCTTGGGTCGGCGAAGCGATAGAAGCTCGTGGCTCGAAGCTAGTGGTTGCCTTCCCGCAACATAATTCTCAGCACGGCGGTCGCGCGGCCGGTCTCGGCGTTACAGTCGATGAGCGTAGCGCACAGGCGCACGTCACCGGTCGCCGGCTCGAAGCGGCCCGGCATATTCGTCAGGAAGCGCTGCAGGATCAAGTCTTTCTGCACGCCGATGACGCTGTCGTAGGGGCCGGTCATTCCGACATCGGTCTGCACCGCCGTTCCTCCGGCCAAAACCTGCTCGTCGGCTGTGGGGACATGCGTGTGCGTGCCCAGCACTGCGGTCACGCGTCCTTCGAGGTACCAGCCCAGCGAAAGTTTCTCCGATGTCGCCTCAGCGTGCATGTCAACCAGGATGACCTTTGCCGTGATCTGCTTCAGCAGCTTGTCGGCGACGCGAAACGGATCGTCATTGCTGGTCATGAACACGCGGCCTTGCAGATTGATCGCCGCGTAGGGCACGCCACCGCGCGTGCACCCCTGGTACCAGCCGAATCCAGGCGATCCTGCGGGATAGTTTGCCGGCCGCAACAGGCGCCGTGCCAGCGAAGCCTCGTTGCCATTGGCCGAGTTCATGTAGTCGATGATCTCGCGCTTGTCCCAGATGTGATTGCCGGTGGTGATGACATCGATGCCGAGTTCAAACAGCTCCTCGGCAATTTGCGGCGTGATGCCGAAGCCGCCCGCGGCATTCTCGCCGTTGGCGATGGTGAGATCGACGGCGTACTGTTTCTGCAGCTCGGGCAGGCGCTCATGAACGATGTTCCGGCCAGGCCGGCCGAAGATGTCTCCGACGAAGAGTATTCGCAAGCAGGACGGTCCTTTGGCGCGCTAGTTAGATCGATGGTAACACGCTGCCGGAAGCTGGTTGGACAGGGGGCGTAGGTAGGGGATGGGGCCGCTTCATGAAGCTTTTCTTAACTTGCTCGTGCTTATTGTGGTCGAAAGATTGCTGCTCCGCGATATGCAGCCTGTGGAACGCAAGCGTGGCCAGGGGTCACGAGTGGCCGGGCAAGGCTGTCAGGATCGTGCGGTGAACAATGTGGCGACACAACTCCGGGATCATGGAAACCTCACCGGTCTCCGACTGAGGCCAGCCAAGGCGCTGATCGGCTGGATGGAGAAACCGGAGGCACAGGTTGCGCTGGGAATTCCAGAGCATGTTCTTCCGCCTCTGCCCGAATATGCCCGAAAGGTTGAGCAGGCTCGGGCCGCGGTAAGGGCAAGACCGGTAGGCGTTGACCAGACTCACGCCATATCCGACACCGGCCCAGAGCTATCGGATTATGTAGCTGAGTTCGAGAAACACCCGGACTACAAGCCGCTGCTAATTAGCGGCTGCACGGTTCGAATCGCGAACCTCCTGGATATTTGCGCAGTGCAACCCATCGTTCATTCCGATTACGCCGAGCACGCCGGGGAATTGGCAAAACTCCTGGAACAGGCACAGCCGGACGACATGGTGTCAGTGGCAAGAATCACTCTGCCACTTACCACGCCGGTGCAGCCGGCAATGCGTTTCGAAGCGCAGCAGAACGCCTGGATTACCCACTCGGCGAATCCCGGCGCACGGATTGCCGGACATTTCGACGCGCGGCTCGAGCTGCGCCCCGGCGTCTTTGGCATGGGCTATGGCTTTTGCGTTGTCCTTCCGCCATCATTTTTGCAGGTCGTCTTGTATCGCGGAAGATATTTTCTCAAGGATGGATACCATCGGTCAGTGCTGCTGCTGAGGAAGGGCATCGCGCAGGCGCCGGTGATCTTCGAAGAACTCGAACCGAACAAGACCTTGGTCGTGGAAGGAAGATTTCCGGATGCAGTAATTCTAAGCGACCGTCCGCCGCGGCTTTCGGATTATCTGCGCGACGATGTGGCGGCCGCCGTTTCCCATTTGGCATTCAACAAAACGATTACGATTCATGCCGAAGAACGCCGCGCCTGGGGGGAGTTATAGCAACCTGCGTGTAAAGGCGGCGTTTTGTTTACGCGAAGCTTACCGCCAGCGCCGCCGATCCGCCGACCCACTGCAAGTTCTTGTTGTGGTCGACGCCCATCATGATGCCGCGGCCCATGCGCACCAGCGGCAGCACGGGTGTCAGTTCGCCCCTCTGAGGCTTGGCGTCCCTGGCGACCGCTGCAGTTTGCGGTTGCTGGGGTGACTGGCGCCAGACGAACATGATGCGAACTTCCATTTGTGTCGGACCGCGCGGCGTCTGAATCACCGGCTCGAATTGCACACGCTCTTGCAGGATGAAGTTGTGGCGCTGGTGGAGAGAGATCGCGCCGATATCAGACATTGTGGGAGCGAATTTAATGCCGACTCCGGCGAAGGAATAGAGGGGCTTCAGCAGGTAATTCTCGTTGTCCGGGGGAAGCTCAGGGAGCTGATCGAGGAACCAGGTCTTCGGAACCGACGGATGTTTGAGGTGCGGAATAGAAAATTTGCTGATGCGGAAGTACCAGTTAGGATGACCGGCCCACTCGACGTCGAGTTCGTCGCGCAGATCGAACGGCAGTGTGATGCCCTTGCGCTCCAGTTCGTCGACGATGCAGCGGTTGTAGATGCGGCGGACCTCGATCTCGCGCCCATTCTTGAAGTAATAGAGCTTGTTGCGGAGCTTCACCAGCGACAGAATGTCGACGATCGCGATGCCGAGCCGGCGCTGCGTAACCAGAAAATCGGGCAGCGTCTTCTGATGTTCGGGATCGATTTCCATCAGGATCACGTTTTCCGGATCGTGATCGGCGACGATGAGTTGCCGCATCAGACGCCAGTAGGAATCGTCGTCGTATCCGCTGAGATAAATTCCGAGATCGCGCGACAGGCCATAGGACTCGACATACTGATGCGCCGAGCTTGGCTGATACCCATAGAGAGAAGGGAAGGCCTGCAACTCGACCAGCTTGGGCTCCAACTCGCCATTTCCCTCGCGCACCAGTCCGAAATCGACCTGCACGAACATCGGTAGCGGCGATTCGTTGGGAACCCTGTATTGCGGAGGGATGGTCACGTCCGACAGGCGTCGATATTCCGGACTGTCCACCAGCTGAAGAATGAGTTCGCGGCCGTACTGCGCCATGCGGTCGAGCAGACTTTGCGGCACAAAGCATGGCGTCTCGGAAACCGGAAATTCCACGCGCGTGCCGCACACGCGATCGAGATTCCCAAGAAACTGGCGATACTTCGCACGCCTGAAGTTGCGGTTGAATTCCTCGCGAAGGCCGGGAACCATGGTCAGGCCTCGATGAGAAAGCGCCCTTTCTCCATGATCTGCCGGCCATCGACCCAGATGTCGAAGTGCGTGCCTACGACATCGATGTGGGTGGAGGAATACCACTTGGCGCCGGTATGCTCGCCGTAAGGATTGCCGAAGGCGATGTGGATGCCGGGGAACTTCTCGTCCTGCAGAATCTGGCCGATGACGTGGGTGAGCTCGATATTGGTGCCGATGGCGAATTCGCCGACCAGGTCGCTGTTTTCGTCGGTGTGGGTATAGGCCCAGAACTCCTGCTCGAGTTCTTTATTTTCGCTCGAAATCTCGGTGATGCGATTGTTCTGCATGCGAATGGTCAGCGGCTGGCGCGCCAGGTCCTGATATTTTTCGCAGAGATAATCGCCGACCACACCATCGACCACGCAGACGCCGCTGACTTCGCCGGGGGTGGTGAAGATTTCTCCACCGGGAAGATTGCCCCACTTGTCGCGGCTGATGATGCCACTGGTCTTGATCCAATTGTAGTTGGGATTCAGCGTGGCGGTGAAGTCGCTGCCGGCGGGGTTGGTGGCGCGAATCTCTTTGGCCTTGGTCACGATGTCCATCATCTTGCGGCTGAGTGCGTCGACCTTGTTGTAGTCGGCGCGCATGCCCTCCAGCATGATCTGGTTGTTGATGTTGACCATGTGCGCGTGGCGCATCTTGCGGCGATTGACGATGTCGGTCATCTGCATGCGCGACTTCAACTCGTTGCGCTGAACTTTCACGGCAAAGATGCTGACGTCGCTGGTTTCCATGTCGTCTGCGATCTCCGTGGGCAGCGAAGTCAGCGGACGCGGCGCGAGGTCTTCCAGCACGAAGACCTTGAACGGCGCGCCCAGAGTAGCGACTTCATGGGCGATGCTGGCGGCGATCTCGCGCGTAGCGTTGTCGGTGATCAGCGTGACTTTCTCGCTCGGCTGAATGCGGAGACAGGTGTAAACCGCGTTGTGTGCGCCGGGAGAGAGTTCGGGATCGAAGGTGGTTTTGGTGAGATCGGTGAGAACGGGTTGAATCAAGTAATGTCCTTTCGAACGTGATTGAATTGTCATCACGAGCGAGGCGAGGGATCTGCTTTCCTGCCACAACACGCAAACCGCAGATCCTTCGTCGGGCTGAAGCCCTCCTCAGGATGACAAAGTAAGAAAGAGCCCTATGCGGCACGGCTGAAGCCGTGCCCTTTCAAATCATCGGTGCCATGAGCGAACCGCAGATCCTTCGTCGGGCTGAAGCCCTCCTCAGGATGACAAATTCATAAATTGCCGTTGGACGCAGGCCTAAAGGCCTGCTCTACCCAATTGCCGCTTATCCAACTGCTCAATTGCTACCGACGCGCGGCCATTTGTTCCAGTACACCGACGCGGGTTTCTTCCACCATGTAATCCACGACCTTCGTCAGATCGCGCGTCTGCTCGTAAACCTTGAGCTGGCGGTCGGCGCCGGTGCCCATCTTTAACATCTCGTGAATGTAATTGATTTCTTCGCGCGAGCCAAGCTCATCCACCACCGGATCGATCAGCTGCAGATATTCCTGCATCAGTTCGCGCAGTGGAACCTCTTCTTCTTTGCCGAAGTCGATCAGCTTGCCATCCAGCCCATAGCGCGAGGCGCGAAACTTGTTCTCCGAGATCAGCGCGCGGCCATAAATTCGGTAACTCTTGTTGGATGCGTGCAGCTCGTACAACATTGCCACCGTCGCCTGAATTAATGCGGCGATGGCCATGGTTTCGTCGAGGCGCATGGGGATGTCGCAAACGCGTACTTCCAGCGTGTTGAAGTAGGGATGCGGCCGGATGTCCCACCAGATTTTCTTGCCGTTATCGATGCAGCCGGTCTTGACCAGCAAGTTGACGAAGGTCTCATAATCCGACCAGTTGGCGAAGACGTCGGGAATGCCGGTGCGGGGGAAGCGCTCAAAGACTTTGCTGCGATACGATTTGAAGCCGGTCTGCAGGCCCATCCAGAAGGGAGAATTCGAGCTGAGCGCCAGAATGTGCGGCAGGAAATAGCGCAGCGAATTCATGATGTGGATGGCGGTGTTGCGGTCCTCGATGCCAATGTGCACGTGCAGGCCAAACACCAGGTTGGCTCGCGCGATCATCTGCATTTCTTCCAGAACCTTGCGGTAGCGCTCGTCGGGGTAGATGTCCTGCAGTTTCCAATCGGCAAAAGGATGAGTGCTGCCGGCGGCGAGTAATAGTCCGTTTTCGCTGGCCAGGCTGATCATCTGCCGGCGCAGCGCTTTGATGTCCTCGCGCGCTTCCTTGATGTCGCGGCAGACCTTGGTCCCGACCTCGATCACCGCCTGGTGCATCTCCGGTTTGACGGCTTCGTTGAGGGCGCGCTTGGCTTTGGGAAGAATCTCCGAGCCGATGTGCGAGCGCAGATCGCGCGTCTGCGGATCAATGGTCTGATATTCCTCTTCGATCCCGATACTGAGGCTTGGCCGATTCATAAGATCACCCTTTGCTCGCTCGCTTACGTAATTGCTTCGATGCCGCTTCGAGCATGGTCCCAGGCTTTGAGGAACTCGGGGCAGGCTCAGAAGCCGTTTGAGCCTTGGGCGCAGCCGCGCTTTTGGCAGCACTTTGACTCTTCGGCATGCCGCTCAAGAATGCGCTCCAGCGATACTCGGCGAGTTTCCCGGTGTGCTCTTTGGCTTTGCGCACGGCGAGCTCGGCGACATGGTTGACGATCCAGTCGAAATTTTCCTGACCCACCGAGTTCACGTCCGCGTCGGGTGCGGGATTCATGAAGTCGATGGCGTAAGGGATGCCGTCCTCGCAGGCGAACTCGACCGTGTTGAGATCGTAGCCCAGCGCGCGGCACAGCGTGAGGCAATCTTTTTCTACGCGGGCAAGGAGCTTGGGATCGACCGGTGGAGGATTCTTCACGTAACGCTCGTGAAACGGCGCCGAAGGATCGTACTGCATGATGTGGACTTTTTCCTGCCCGACGACGTAGCAGCGGAAATATTCCTTGAACTTCACGCCGCGCTGGAGGGTCATGCAGAGATCGCGCGTCTGATCGTAAGCGTTGAAGAACTCTTCCGGCGAATTGACCTTGTAGACATCCTTCCAGCCGCCGCCGTCGAAGGGCTTGAGGAATGCGGGGAAGCCGACGTAGCTAAAGATGCTGTCCCACGGCATGGGATATTGCAGGTTGCGCATGGAGCGATCGGTGGTTCCCGGCGGATGCTCCTTGTGGGGAATCAAAACGGTCGGCGGAATGGCCACGCCGAGCTTCTCGCCGAGCGCATAGTTGAAGAACTTGTCGTCGGCGCTCCACCAGAAGGGATTGTTGATGACGATGGTGCCGGAAAGCGCCGCGTTCTTGAGGTAGCCGCGATAGAACGGAATGTCGTGCGAGATGCGATCGACGATGACATGATAGGGAGACGGCTCGGCCATGCGAACTTCGCCGACGGTGGCGAGCTCGGCATGAATGTCCGGCTCGCCCATGGAGTTGATCTTGTCCACCAGAGCAGGTGGGAAGGTCGTCTCCATGCCGAAGATGATTCCGATCTTTTTCACAACAGCTCCTTGCTGAGCGACACCAGCGCCTCTGATTAAATTCGCAGTCGTGTGTGGAATGGCCCGGGAACGCGCGATAGGGCGCTTACGTGAGAGATATTGTAGGCGAAAGCGGCGGCGCGGAGCTAGAGGAAGCCGTCGTAGCGGGGCGATATTCTGGGCCGAATGCGCAGTAGGGCTAGGCTGCTCGTCTATCCGGGATCGCCGGAGACTCTGCGATGTGGGTCATCCTCTCGTGAATCTGATAGAGCTGAGCCTTTTCTTTCTCGCTTGGCTGTCTGCCCCACAGAAACAGAAGAGCCGTGATAATTGTGAAGACGGTGGTCGCCACAGCGATGCAAAAACTGACGATCCAGACCTCGGGGATATTGCCACTCGGGAGCGTCATGAAGTCCTCCGTTGACATTCACGAAGTGGGCACTGCGTACTTTGATGCAAGTTTTAGCCCGTCTGAAGGAGGAGGTTTTCGTCCTGAAGACAGATCGCTGGAGGGGATCGCTATGAGGTTGAAATCTCGCAACTTAGGGGAAGTGGTCGAAGGATCGGAAGTTGCACTCCCAGCTATCGCAGGTAATTGACCGAGACGGGAGTCGAGAACCTTCTACCTACCTGAATGCCGGCGGCGTGCAAATCTTGCAGCGTCTTCTCATCCGGCTCGACGAGCGCGGATTCGGCCAGGTGCCGGCGCAAATCATCGATGGTCCAGAATTGCATGGGATAGTACTGCGACAGATTCAGCTCGAGCCGCTGATGCAAGTAAGGATCGGGACCATCCTGCGGCTGATGGTCGAAGTCCGAAGGCAGGAAGAGAACGCACTGTTCGGGATGCGCCGCGTAGTACTGCGCCTCGAGGAACAGCATGGGTTGGGAAAACACGAAGTAACGTTTGCCTTCGAGCGACAGCGTACTTTCTACCTGCAGGAAATTCCGGATGCCGGTGGCTTCCACTTTGTCAGGATGGTGGACGACTGTCATTTGCTGTGCCACCCCCCAACCGGCGAGGAGCACGAAGATTCCCAGCGAGACCTGGGCCACCTTGCGGAAATACCGGTAGAGCGAAATCGCAAATGCAACTGCGACGCCGGGAATCACCCCGATGAAATAGCGGCTGTAGAAGGCGTTGGTGAGCGTCTCCGCAACAAAAAATGCCGCCAGCGGAATCAGTAGGAAAAGCCAGCCGGTGGCCTCGGCCGACTGCATCGGCAGACTGGGTTCCTGGCGATTCTCCCAGCCGGCGATCACCACCCAAAGCATGACCAATGCCAGCAGGAACAATCCGTCCGGAAAAATCTGACTGAAGATGGAGCGAAGCTCGAGCAGTGTCGGGCGGTTCCAGTAGCCTTCGGAGAACTTGCGTGAAAACGCCAAGGCAAAGGGCGAGAGCAGCACGATGGGGATGACCGTGCCGGCAACTCCGGCTAGCAAATCCGAGGATGGACGGTGTCCCAGCTTCCAGCGCAGCATCTCCCATAGGAGATAGGGCAGCAGGCAGATGGCGAAGTAATAATGGAAGCAGACGCCGGCGAAGAAGGATGCGCCAAAGAGAAATGTGCCGAGGTTTTGCCGGTCGCCGACGTAGTTCCACGCCCAGAAACTCAGCGCCGCCAGCATGAAATAGATCGCGTAGGAGCGCGCTTCATATCCGTAGTACGGCAGGAACGAGCAGGTTGCTAGGGAAAGCGCAATCAATCCATGCAGCCCATCGGTAAGGCGCCGCGTGCAGTCGAAGATCAGCAGCAGGCCGATAAACAGCGCGATGGCGGATGGTATACGGGCAGCGACGTCTCCGGGTCCAAAAACCGAATCGAAGCCGCGAACCACCAGATAGTAGGGCGGGGGCAGCGCATCCACGCCATTCGCCAGTGCGCTCCAGATGGTCGACAGCTTAGGCAGCCGCGCGATGTGCACCGTGAACAACTCGTCGAACCAGAAGACGCGGTGTGCAGCGATTAAGAGGCTGGTGAAAAAGTAGAAGAGCGCGAGCGCTCCAGCGGTAACAAACGCCCAAGGACCGGTAAAGTAGCCGGGGCGCTGCGACTTCTGCGGCGCGTGGCTGCGAAAGGCCGGGGCTGGGCTATGCATGCTTCTTCTCGCGTTGGAATGGGCCGCGGCTAAGGCGAGCGGCTTGCAGCTCGCGTTCGGTCGTGCGCTCAACGATCAGGTTTCGCACATAGTACTTTGTGTACCGCCGCTATGACAAGGACTTGGCGCTCGTCAAAATCCCCATGGGAGCGAACTAGGTCGATTCCCTTAAGTTATCTCAACCAACAGTAGATTATTCCAACAGGATGACAAGATGAAGTGAATAACACGATTCGACGGTCGAGACTTAAGTCCAAATTCGGGGTAAGGTCTTCACCTCGTGTTTCCCAGTACGACCGAGGTCCATCGCGCAATTCTTACCTCAAGTAGAATGTCATTCGACTATGGGGAAGATCGATGTCGTGCCGAGCCAGCCAGCCTCGAAGGTCGCAGCGGTTCAGCGGCCACGTTTTGCCGCGCTGCGCGCACATTGGGATTTGCTGGCGGTCCTGTTGCTTTGGCTGGGATCGTTCCCCACGGTCTGGCTGGCGCAGCGGACGGTTACGCTGATTCCCAACCTCGGCCTGATTGACGACAACTGGCATCTCGACAGCCCGTTCAAGGCGCTGCGCGGCATCTGGATAGGCCGCGACGTGGCCTTCACGCACGGGCCCATCTACCAATGGCTGTCGTCGATTCCCGCGCGATCTATGCCGCTGACCTTCGGCGGGCTTTACGCCACATGGAACACGATTGCGCTGTGGTGCGCAGTCGTCTTCGTGTATCTCGCGGTACGGCTGCTGCTGCCGGAGCAGCCGCCGTGGAAGCGCTTTGTGCTGATCCTGCTGCTGTGCTCCTTCTGGGAAGTATCGCTGCGAACGTCGCTGCCGGTGCTGATGTTTGCGGTGTTCCTGCGCGGCTGGTACGCAGTGCGGGATGGCCGGTTGCATGCCGTCTTGGCCGGGATCGGCGGGGCGTTGCTGTGCGTGATCGCGTTTCTGGTGGCGGGTGACACCGGGATGTACGCGACAGCAGCGTGGTTCATCTGCTTCGCCGCATTCGCATTGGAAACGCGACGTGATCGCTTCGCCGGCAAGCTGTTGACCGCACTGGCGGGCTTTGCAATCGCGGCAGCGTTCTTCGCCATCGTGGTCAACTGTTTCCTGGCTACGCCGCTGGACTTTAAATTCTGGCGCGATTCGCTGGCGCAGATTTCCGCATATCGCTGGGCGACGCCCGCGGCGATGACCGACCAAGGTACGGCATATCTGGCGGGTGGGCTCGTGATCGGAGCGGCAATCTTTATCGCACGTGGGATGACGCGAGGCAAAGACGCAGCCGCGATGACGAAACGAACGGCATTTCTGACGGGTGGATTTGTGCTCGGCGTGGCTGAGATGCAGAGCGCCTTGGTCCGCTCTGACATCGGACACGTGATTATCGGCGAGTTTGCGATGATTTTCTTCGCCAGCGTGATCCTATTTTCGTTTCGAGGAAAGCTGGGCTCACCCATCGGCGTTCTGGTGGCAGCAGCAGGATGCATGCTCTTCTCGCATCCGATGTTTCGCCCCTCCAGCGTCATTCGTCTCTATGGGCAGTTGCGCAATCCGACGACGGAATGTCCACCCGGCTACAACGAATACGATCGCGCGTGTTACATCGAGGCACTGACGCCGCGGATGTTGACGGCGGGCGCCAGTTTCCTCGCGAAAAACAGCCAGGCGAATGATTCGATATTCGTCTTTCCATACCAGACGATGTTTGGCCTGGCGGCGCGGCGCAACGTGGCTGGCGGATTGATGCAGGCGTATACGGCGAGCGGGTCATATCTGTCGCGGCTGGAGATTGCTGGCCTGGAAGGCAAACCGATTCCGGCTGCGCTCTACTTGCCGGACGACGATTACAGCCACATGTCGCAGGCGGAAATCGCGCGCTGGTCGCGGAACTATCTCAGCGTGCCGGTGGATGGCATTCCCAACTTCACACGCACGCCGGAGGTTTGGTTGTGGCTGGTGCGGCATTATCGCGCGGCGGAGGAGTTGTCGGCGGGCGTGATCGGGTTGCAACGCGACGACTCGCGCGCCTCGCGCATTGCGCTGCAATCACAGCCACTGGGCTTGATGGCGCGGACGTACAAGGTTGACGATCGCGATTCGGTGACCGATATCGGAGCGCCGGCGTGGCCGGCCGGGTTCGACTTTATCCGCTTGCACATGACGGTGCATTACGGAACGACGTGGAAGCTGCGCAAGCCGGAGCGGCTGCAGCTGGAGATCACGCGAGCCGACGGCAGCCGCGATCTGCAATGGTTCATTTTGCAGCCGAATGTTTCGACCGAGGTGTGGTTTTATCCCTGGCGTGGGCCGGAGCTGGCGCACTACTTCGACCGCGACGAGAGCCAGTGGCGCACGACGTCACGGCCCGCGATCACAAATCTTCGCATCCTCAACACGCCGCTGGACTGGGTTTCGCTGCAACCGGAGTCAATCACCATCGAGTCGGCGGACGCGGTGCGGCTGACGATGACACCGCCGCGGTGATACCGTAGCTAGGGTAAGATTTCCCGTCGGCAGGACACTGCTCGGAACGCGCCCAATGGAAACCATGGCTTAATGCTCATCATTCCCACCTACAACGAACATGACAACATCGCCGTGCTGGTGAATCGCATCCGCAAAGCCGCGGGCGATGAGCCGATTTTGTTTGTAGATGACAACTCGCCCGACGGCACGGCTGACGAGATTCGCCGCGTCCAGGCGTCAGATCCCAATATCTATCTGCTGCCGCGGCCGGGCAAAGGCGGATACGGTTCGGCCTGCCGCGACGGCATCAAGAAAGTGCTGCGCGAAAATCTTGCCGACTACGTGATTCAGTCGGATGCCGATCTGTCGCATCCGCCGGAACTGTTGCCGCGCATGATCGAACTGCTGAAGACCAATCCCGTGGTGATCGGGTCGCGTTATGTGAAGGGCGGCGGGGCGCAGAACTGGGACATCCGCCGGCGCGCATTGAGCTTTGGCGCCAATCTCTATGCGCGCACGTTTTCCGGAGTGCCCGTACGAGACATGACCGCGGGCTTCGTCGGCTATCGCACCGAGGTTCTGCGCAAGATCGATTTCGATTCCATTCAGTCGGAAGGGTATGCCTTCCTGATGGAAATGAAATTCAATTTGCATCGCAAAGGCGCGCGCTTTTGCGAGTTTCCCATCATTTTTTACGAGCGCGAGGCCGGCAAATCGAAGTTCAGCCGCAAGATCCTGTTTGAAGGAATACGCTTTCCCCTGAAGGCACTGCAGCGCAGGATCAGCGGCGTAAAGACCTAGCGGACCGGGCCCACGCGAAGCACCGTATCGGCAGCGTAGGAGCCGGAACTGCGCTCCAGCAATATGGTGGTTTCATCCTGATAACGCGTCTTCCATCCAGAATTGTTCATGAGCAGGTAGGCGACCGCGCTCTGATGTGGAAACAGCACATAACGGATGTGGTATTTGTTCAGGATCTCCAGGGTGTTCTTGATGCCCAGCGCGTCGAGGTAGTCGGCAAAGACGCCGTTGTATTCGTAGATGTCGATGCGCGAGTCGATGAAGACTGGAATGTTGCGAACATTCCAAATGAGATAGCCGCCCCAGAGACAATCGTTGAAAACCGGTCCGCGCGGCTGGAACTGGTGGAGATAGTTCAGCGCGCGGTAAGGATATTTGTTAATGGTATCGCGCATAAGGAATTGCGCTGATGGAAAGCGCCAGACGCAGCCCACAACAATAACGACCATGAAGATCGCGTTCAGCCATTTCTTGTCGATAGTGGCGTCGTAGGGCGGAAAGAAATCCAGCTCGCGCGCGAGGATGGGCGTCAGGACGATTGCCGCCAGGAAAAGGAAGCGGCTATAGGTCAGGGCGGCATAGAAGCCGAGCAGTAGAAATCCTAGTTCGTCCAATCGCCAACGACGCTTGCGAACCAAAGCAAGAATGATGGTCGCTGCCAGTATGCCGAAGAAAATCTTGCCGCGCACACTATGAAAATCCAGACTCATCCACTCATCGACATGGTTGACATTGAGTCTTTGCTTAAAAGCGAAATTGAATGGATAGAAGACCAGATGGTATGTGTAAGGGTTAAGGAATAGTCCGGCCACACTCAGACTAGCAATAACCGCCAGCTTGCGCATCTGAGGAATAGTCCATCGCGTAGCTTCAATTCGTCCCCACGAGCCTTGCAGTGACCCAGCTCCCCAAAAAATACCGAACAAAACCATTCCGATAAGCCAGGAACCGTGCAAATTTGCCCATAGGATGAAAAGTGGAGGCAGTAGCCATGTTCGATCGTCGTTTTCTCTGAACTGCATCAGAATGTAAAGTTCTGTGACCAGACACATCCATCCGGCAAGTAAAGTTCGCGGACCAAATGAGACTGTCGCAAGCCATACCGAGACCCACGAAGCCAAAAATGCCGACTTGACATTTTTCGAGGCCAACCAGGCGATGCCGAAGACACCGAGAAGGATCAGCTGAACCTCAATGAGCATGACCAGATAAATTCCGCGAATACCGAACCACTGCCAGGCGAAATAATAAGGAAGTTCGCTGAGCCAGGCTTCATTCATCCAGCGCGAACCGGTAGCGGTGAAGGAATAGAAGTCGTGGTAAACAACAGAGTGCGTTTGTACAAAGACCTGCGCGTTTCGTAAGTGCCACCAGATATCGGGATCGGCAATGCTGCTGCTATCGAAGACGAAGATCGAAGCGCATAGAGTCATAGCCAGCAGCACAGGAAATGAGAATGTCTTCGTCCAGAAGCCGGCTTTCGCGCGGATATTAGTGGAACGGAGAGTAGTTTCGAGCCCGAGATCGGCCGGGATGGTGAGGGTCAGCGACGAGTCCCGTAGTTGGACCCGGTGGGGTTGGGTGAGCTCTGCCTGCACGAAGTCAGACTAGCGCGCGATAGTCTGGCGAGCTATGACATAACACGATATCGCGGCGAAATTTCTAACTGCCTTGAACCATTCTGGAATCGTGCCGAATAAGAAATGTGGAATGTATCCCGGCGCAGATAGTCTTTGGGACTGGTCTGGGCAGCGGCCTAGGATTTTCTTAGGAGCGTGGAATGCTCGATGGCTGATTGGCGATCAGGACGCGGAGTGCCGGCCGCTCAGAATCAAGGATCAAGCCTGATCGAGACGGCGATGGTGGTGCCGATCCTGGTGCTGATGCTGTGCTTCGCGGTCGACATCGGCTACTTCTTCATCGTAGCAGCGAACCTGGCTTCGTCGTCGCGAAATGCGGTGCTGTACTCAGGACAAGGGTTCGTTTCGCCGGCGCAACAACAACTGCCTTCGGCAGGAACGTCGGGATCGCTAGCCGACACTGCGGGAGTGGCTGGACTGGCCGGCGGCGACTTGTCGGGGCTGGCCAACATGAGCACGCAGACCACGGTGGAAGTGTGCTCCAAAGTAATCGGCGTGACGCAGACTTCGAGCGGCTATGTCACGAGTTGCAGCACCTTCCCATCCGGCTCGCTGAGCTTTACGCCCGACCAGGATCCGGAGTCGAACAACGGGATGCTGGCGCAGCGCGTGGATGTGGTGTACACGGTCAACCTGCCGATTCCAGTGAACTTCTTCACCTTCACCATGCCGGCGCTGTCGGTGCACTGGTCGGCAGAGATGCGGGCGGTGGATTGATGACGACAGCGGCCAAAGCCGAGGTCTCCGGCCGGCCCTTAGCGGTACGCCTGAAGGCGTGCCCTTTCAAGGCAGAAATGCGAGTGCGGGCGGAGGATTGCGGCTCGATCCTGATTGAGTTTGCGCTCTCGGTGTGGACGCTGCTGCTGCTGACGTTTCTGATCTTCGAATTCTGCATGACGGTTTACACCTACAGCGTGCTGAGCGACGCGGCGCGCGAAGGCGTGCGTTACGCCATCGTGCATGGAACGGACAGCGCCTCGTGCAGCGGTCCCAGCACCGGCTGCGCTGATACGACAGGCAGCAATGTCAAGACAGTGGTCACGGGCTACGCGGGAGTTTCATTCCACGATCTGACAAACATGACGGTGACGCCCAGTTGGCCGGATAGCGCGTCCACGCCGGCCAGCCGGGTAAAGGTGACGATCAACTATCCCTATGTGGCGTACCTGTCGCTGCCCGGATTTACTGCTCCGACCATGCAGGTCACCGCCGAGGGGCGAATTGTTTATTGACGAGGGAGCAGGGAAATGTTTCAAAGACGCTTTTGGCAGAAGGCGATCAGTCCCGCTCAGGGGCTAAAGCGCAAGAGTTTAGGGATCGGGTGCGGCCCGGCTAAACAGGCTGCTGAAAAAGTCGTAACACGGCGGCTTGTGCAGTCGGCTGAAGCCGACTCGGAAGAGCAAATAAACGGTGTGGCGGCTGAGCTAAAGAGCCCGCGTGAGAACTGTGTCGCCGCTGCGCGGCTCGGCTCAATTTTCCACTCTACCCGGCGCTTGCGCGCCGGGCTAACCTCATGCCGCCGCTGCGCGGCTGAATTATTGCTAATGCCGGCGGTCTTTTCCCGCCACAAGCTCGCAAATCCGGTACTCACGGAGACACTGAAAGCCTGCAGTACGCAACCGATTTCCCGTCCACCGACTTTCTCGCTGGGCGATGAAGTTGGACCGTTTCAAAATGGCGAAGCGGGGCAGGCGAGCATCTTTGTCGTCCTGATGTTGAGCCTGTTCCTGCTGGCGGTGCTGGCGTTTGCGGTGGACTACACCAACATATGGTTCGTACGCCAGCAGGCGCAGACAGCGGCGGATGCGGCGTGCGAAGCAGGGATGATGGATGTCTATCAGATTGCCGGCGGAGCGACTCTGCCCAACATGGGTTTCGCGCTGGGCAGCGCCGGCGGTTGCAGCAGCTACAGCTCAGCCGGTCCGACGATGTGCTGGTATGCGAGCAAGAACGGGCTCAACGGATACAGCGGCGGATCGGCAAGCGTGTCGTGGACCTTTCCCGCAACCGTGCCGGGGGTGACGCCGCCGCCGTCGACGATTGCTCCGTATCCGTTCATGCAGGTGAGCGTGTCGTTGCCGGTGACGACGTACTTTGCCACGCTGCTGACGGCCAGCCAGACGCAGACGGTGGCGGCGAACGCAACCTGCGGGCTGACCGAGATCATGCAGGGCGCGCCGATCATGATTCTGCATCCCTCGATGTCGGGCGCGTTGACCTACAGCGGGGGTGGAGCGTTGACCATCATCGGCGGACCACCGCGCAGCATCGTGGTGAACTCCAGCAGCGCGACCGCGGTCTCCTGCGGCTCGAGCGGCGTGATCGATACCAGGAAGGGTGGCCCGAATCTGACCGGTTCGGACGTGGGAACGTATGGCGGGCCACACACCGCTCCCGGCAGCTCGAGCGGATGTTATGGAACGAACGGCAACGACGGACTGCCCGCCGGCTTCAGCGGAGGCACGACCGGCCACTGGGATTGGCCGGCGAGTCCGGTGCCCGATCCGTACTCAGCCGTGGCGGCGGCATCGCGGATGCTAAGCGTCACTCCGTTGACCAAAACTACGCACAGCGGCGGAACCGTGACGTACTACAATCTGGCCGCGCCGGAGATGGACGGCTGTCCGGACACCGCGCCGACCAACTACGGCGTCTACAACGACAGCACCTACTGGACCTGCAACCTGGCGAAGTACGGGAGCCAGTCGTGGTATTGCCGCGGCTGCAAGGAGTACGCGCCCGGCTACTATCCCAACGGCATCAGCGAGAACGGCAACGACGTGATTACCTTTCTGCCCGGCGTGTATTACATGGACGGCGACCTGGCAATTGGCGGCAGCGACACCATTCGGATGGCGAAGGCGTGCGCCAACTCGCAAGGAGTGGTGAATACCAATTCCAATACCGGTAACTGCAGCCCGGTAACGCAGATCGCGGGACCGAACGGCGGAGGTGGCGGAATCCCGTGGACCTGGAATCAGACCGACGGCGTCATGTTCTACTTTCACGGCACTGCCAAGCCGGTGATCAGCGGGGCGTCGGGAGCTCCGTCGTCGCCGCGGGTCGATACGGTGCCGGTCACCGACCTGACCTGCAACGGGGCCGTGCCGCCGTCGTACCTGAACCTGGCGTCGACGCTAAACACGAACGTCATGCTGGCGCAGTGCACCGAGCAGGGGACTTACTGGGATACGGAAGGCGATACCGGGGACTCGGTGGGCAGCATCCGCGGGCTGCTGATGTTTATGGATCATGGCGATACGGCGTCGCCGCAGCTGCAGGGTTCGGGAACGCTGGCCTACACCGGGACGCTGTACTTCCACTCCAGCACATACGCGACCGTGTTTCAGATTCCCGGTGGGACGACCAACGGCACGCTCATCTGGGGCAACGTGGTGACCGATCAGATGCAGATCACCGGCAGCGGCGCACTGACCATGGCGCTGAATCCATCGGCGACGACGCCGATTCTGAAGGTCGGACTGCTGCAATAGGGCTTCGCGTCAGCAAGTAACCGGCGGTAGTTGGTATGAAAATATTACTTATGAATGAGTTAGGTATGAATGGGTCGCCGCCGAAGGACTGCTGATGATGGAAAAAGCAAAAGAGCCAGATCCGGCTCTTCGCCTTCTCTGACTCTAAATTCATCATAGCATATTCGGAGGGAGATTTTGCGGGTTTGGCCAACTTTATATCTCCAATGTTGACAATCGATTGCGGCTTAGTGTTGTGTTTTGCCATATTGACATGTAAAAAGTACGAACCCAAATGCGCTCGTAGTAGTACGATCTGCAAAAACTGTCCCGCGTTGGGAAACGTTGGCCTCCTGATGGCTGCATAAAAACCGTGTCGCCGCTGCTCCCGCTAACTTCAAGAGCCGGGACTTCGCGGGGCCACGGCTGCGCGGCCTGGATTCACGCTGACCTCGCCGGGTCTTCACTCACCGCAGGATGGCAAATCCAGTACCCACGCAGGCAGTGAAGTCGTACCCTGTTACGAAGCGTCCGGGGAAGACTTTTTCAGCAGCCTGCTAGGAAGCGGCTTTGTCCGGAAGGTTCGATTCATGGGTCAGCACGCACTTCCAGGCTCCATCCCTCCAGATCCAAACATCGGTCTGGCGTTCCCCGATGTCGAAAGGTTTTCCGCCGAAGGTGCCCGCGATTCTTACTTTCGTTGTCACCAGCGCCGTATCCCCGAACAAGCGCACCCGGGGTTCTGAAATCTCAAACGTTTTCAGGGTGCGGTAACCGGATTTTATCCCGCTGGGAAAGATCTCCTTGCCTTCCCCTATGTCGCCATGAGTAGTGATCACAGCCCAGTCGTCCGACAGGTAGCGCACAATTGCATCCGCGTCGTTTTCGCGCAAGGCTTTCGCCAGCGCCTCATCCGCTGCCAGCGCGCTTTCGGCGGTCGGCACGGTTTGCGGGGTTGTGCTTGTTGCCGCAAGAGGGACCGCTATCGCAATGATGAGCGTGCATACACTGATGGAAGTGATGATCCCTTTCCTATCCATAATGCAATCCTTTCCTTTTCGATTCGAACAAGCTACCGGAGAGAGAACCGGCGAACGTTGCATCGCGTTTACGCCGGATGATCCTCAAGAAGGAGAGTAACCCGCGCCGCTTGCGCTATTTCGACGGCATATGCAGACCGCGCGATTTTTGCGACGGGCCGCAGATTTTGAACGCTGGATGAAGCCTAAAGCGCGCGCTGAAACCCGCTGCAGACGGTGGGATTGGATTAGTCCGCTGGAACGGGCTGGGGTACTTGGGCAGAGGATCCCGTTGGTACGGCTCCAGCAGTGGCATCGACCAGCTCGGGAACCGTTTCCGCTTCAGTCTCTAGCTGCTTCATTTCGTCGGGCTGGGGTTGCTGGACCTCGTCGGGAACAAGCTCGCGCAGCAGCACCACGGAGCGGCCGGCGACGTCGAGGGTGCCGTCCATGCGCTGCTCGGCGAAGGGATTCTCCAGATCGTCGGTGTTCATCAGCCGCTTCCAGCCGCGCGTATGCGGCGACGGCGGCAGGGTGTAGGTCACCTTTTCGCCATAGGAGTTGAGCAGAATGAGGAACGAGTCGTCGGTGAGCGGCTCGCCCATCTCGTCGGCATCGTCGAGCGTGGAGCCATTGAACATGACGGCGAGACTGCGCATCCAGCCGGTCTTCCACTGCTCTTCGGTCATCTCCTGGCCGTCAGCGCGGTACCAGGCGATGTTTTTCGAGGAGGGGTGATAGACGTCGCTGTCCTGGAAAAACTTGCGCCGGCGCAGGTTGGGGTGGGCTTGCCGGAAGTGGAGCAGCTGCTGGGTAAACTCCAGCATCTTGATTTGGCGAGGCTCCAGCTTCCAGTCGTACCAGCCGATCTCGTTGTCCTGGCAGTAGGCATTGTTGTTGCCGTGCTGGGTGCGGCTGATCTCGTCGCCGCCGCAGAGCATGGGAACACCCTGCGAAAGAAACAGGGTCGCCAGGAGATTGCGCTTCTGGCGCTCCCGGGCGGCGAGGATTTCAGGATTGTCGGTTACACCCTCAACCCCCATGTTCCAGGAGTGGTTGTCGTTGGCGCCGTCCTGATTGTTCTCGCCGTTGGCTTCGTTGTGCTTGTCGTTGTAGCTGACCAGGTCTTCCAGCGTGAAGCCGTCATGCGCGGTTACGAAATTGATGCTGGCATAAGGACGGCGGCCGTCGTGCTGGTAGAGATCGCTGCTGCCGGTGAGGCGATAGCCGAGATCGGAGAGCTGGCCTTCATCGCCCTTCCAATAACGGCGCACGGTGTCGCGGTATTTGCCGTTCCACTCCGCCCACAGCACGGGAAAGTTGCCGACGTGATAGCCGCCGGTGCCGACGTCCCAAGGCTCGGCAATGAGCTTGACCTGGGAGATGACCGGATCCTGATGAATGATGTCGAAGAAGGCGGCGAGGCGGTCGACGTCGTGCAGTTCGCGCGCGAGAGCGGCCGCGAGATCGAAGCGGAAGCCGTCGACGTGCATTTCCAAAACCCAGTAGCGCAGGCTGTCCATGATGAGCTTCAGCACCTGCGGATGGCGCACGTTCAGGCTGTTGCCCGTGCCGGTGTAATCCATGTAGAAGCGGAGATTGTCGGGAACCAGCTTGTAATAGGTCGGGTTATCGATGCCACGAAAGCTGAGCATTGGGCCGAGCTGATTGCCTTCGGCGGTGTGGTTGTAAACCACGTCGAGGATGACTTCGATGCCTTCGCGATGCAGCGCCTTCACCATCGCCTTGAACTCCGCAACCTGTGTGCCCATGTCGCCGGCGCAGGAGTACTCACCGTGCGGGCTGAAGTAGTTAAGCGTGTTGTAGCCCCAGTAATTGCGAAGGCCGCGATCGACCAGGGCTTTGTCGTGGATGAACTGATGAACCGGCATCAGCTCGACGGCAGTAATTCCGAGCCGCTTGAGATATTTCAACGCCGGTGGCGACGCGAGTCCGGCGTAGGTGCCGCGGAGATCGTGGCGGATACGCTGGTTCAACTGGCTAAAGCCCTTGACGTGCATTTCGTAGATGACGGAGTCGGCCAGTGGAATGCGGGGAGTGCAGTCCTGCTCCCAATCGAAGTAGGGATTCACGACCACGCTCTTGGGCATGCCGCTGGCGCTGTCGCGACGATCGATGTTCAGGTCGGCATTGTCTCCGCCGAAGCGATAGGGGTAGATGGGTTTCTGCCAGTCCACCCGGCCGGCAATCGCCTTGGCATAGGGGTCGATGAGCAACTTCGCCGGATTGAAGCGCAGGCCGCGCGCCGGCTCCCATGCTCCGTGCACGCGATAGCCGTAGAGTTGTCCGGGTTCGACGCCGGGAATGTAAGTGTGCCAGACGAAAGCGGTTTGCTCGCGTAGTGGGACGCGGTCTGTCTCGCGGCGGCTACGGCTGTCATAGAAGCAGAGGTCGACCGTGCTGGCGTTCTCCGAATACAGGGCAAAATTGACTCCGGTTCCATCCCAGGTGGCGCCCAACGGGAATGGTTTTCCGGGCAGGCAGCGACGTTCCATTTATCTCCAGGTCCCGGCATGAATTGGATGCAATATTCTTTCAGCTCCTGCCGGCGCCGATTGTGAAGTTACCGTGAAATTGTACGTTCTTATTCGAACCGGCATCTTACTGTGGGATGCCCGATTCTACGCTTGGGAAGTGCGCCAATCCGGAGTGCCAAGCCGAGTTCAAACGGCTCGGCACCGGCAGAATTTATACCTTGCCGGTGAGCGACCCGCAAGCCTGGGGACTTCCATTGCACATCAAGCAGAAGGTGGTGTGGCTGTGCGCGAGGTGCGCGGCGCACCATCAGGTGGAGTTCGACCAACAACAGTGCCAGATACGCATCGTGAGCCGCACCCATCAACAGCGGCAGTCGGCGTAGGTGCCGGAGCCCAAGGCCCTCAGCAGCCGGTTCAGGACTTGGAACTCTCACGCTTCATTTCTCAAAAATTGTAAAGCGATGGCTGAAGCAGGACTTTCCGCGAAAAACCAAGCGGGCGCAACTGGTTTCGTCACCAATGACCCTGATTTCAAGTATATTGTCTCCGTTCCACAGATTCTGCGATAGGAGATAAGCATGAAGAAAGTACTGTGTGTGGTTGCATGTTTATTCCCGGCCCTGATGTTTGCTCAGAGTCCGTTCGACGGTACCTGGAAGACGAATATGTCCGCCTCCAAGCTGTCGCAAAAGCCGTACATGTTTTCGGTGAACAACGGCATGTACGATTGCGAGAGCTGCGCTCCCAAGATCATGAATCTCAAGGCCGATGGCATGGACCAGGCGGTCACGGGCCAGACCTATGACACGCTTGCCGTGAAGGTCGTCAAGCCGGACGAGATTCAAGTCACCACGAAGAAGGATGGTAAGACTACAGGCGATTCGACGCGCACCGCCTCCGACGATGGCAAAACCCTCACCATTATGGGGACCACCTACCCTCGCGACGGTAGTCCGTACAAGTACACGGTGAAGTTCATGCGCGTTGCGAACGGTCCGGCAGGCTCTAACAAGACCTCAGGTTCGTGGCGCATTCAGAGCATCGATGAAGAAAACCCAGGCGTCACCATGACCTTTAAGGTCACTGGTGACGAGGTCGGATACTCTACCGGCGCGGGCGAAAACTGGACTGCCAAGTTCGGTGGCGCTGAAGTGCCGGTCAAGGGCATCTATGCCAACGAGACCGTTTCCGTGAAGAAGCTCAGTGACCGCTCCATAGAGCTAACCCGCAAGCGCGATGGCAAGGTTATCGCCGTGAACAAAATTACCGTTTCGCCCGATGGAAAGACGATGACCGAGGTTTACGACAGCAAGCTCACCGGACGGGTCTCGACCTACGTCGATGAAAAGCAATAAGACACCGGCCAAGAACCAGCAACTCAAAAACTCCCGCCGCAAGGCGGGAAAATTTTTCCGGTTAGGTCCATTCAGCCGAATTTCAAGGCTCAAATTCGTACAGCTTTCTAGAATGCACTGGCCGGAAGGCTTGGTCTGAACGGCTAGCGTATTTATCGACCGCCTCCCCCGTTTATACTTCTGCAACGCGGCACCAGTTCTTCGCGTCGAATAGCCCATGGTTTCGCGCGCACAACCCATCAGCGAACAGGATCTGCGCGATCTTGGTTTTGGTTCGGTCGTCTCGCGCGAGAGCCATCAGCGCCTGCTCAACCGCGACGGCAGCTTCAACGTCGAGCGCAAGGGGCTTGGCCTAATGGCCTCGTGGAGCCCCTACCACGTTCTGCTCACCATGCCGTGGCCGCGCTTTATGCTGCTCGGCGTTGCCTGTTACGTGGTGGCGAATGCGGTATTCGCGCTGGCCTACCTTGCTTGCGGCGTCGATGCGATCGTCAGCACCGTTCCCGGGATGATTCAGCATCCCTTCTGGCGCGACTTCTTCTTCAGTGTGGAGACGCTGTCGACCATCGGCTACGGCAACATCGTCCCCATTGGCTATGCCGCCAATATCGTGGTCACCATCGAAGCGCTGGCCGGGCTAATGGGCTTTGCCATCGCTACCGGCCTGGTCTTCGCGCGCTTTTCGCGGCCTACGGCGAACATCCTGTTCAGCAGCCACGCCGTGGTCGCGCCCTATCAGGGTATACATGCGCTGGAGTTTCGCGTGGCCAACGCGCGCTCCAATGAGTTGATCGAAGTCACGGCCAAGGTCATCGTCAGCCGCTTCGAGGAGGTCGACGGCGTCAAGACGCGGCGCTACTATCCGCTGCCCTTGGAACGCGATGGCGTGGTCTTTCTTCCCTTGACCTGGACGGTCGTACATCCCATCGACGAGCAAAGCCCGTTGCACGGCGAGACGCTGGAATCGTTGCGCAACTCCAACTCGGAAGTTCTGGTGTTGCTGAAGGCATTCGACGAGACTTTCTCCAGTATCGTGCAGACGCGCACCTCGTACACCTTTGAGGATGTGGTGTGGGGCGCGCGCTTCGCCGACGCGTTTATGGCGCATGCCGCCGAGCGCTTCACCAATCAGCGCTTGAGCGGCGGAAGCCAGAAGGTCGCGATCGATATGCGGCTGTTCGATATCATCGAGCCGGTAGTGGAACGACTGCCGGAGTAGTTCAAAAACGTTTTCACCACAGAGACACAGAGGACACGGAGAAGACGGAAGATCTCAGGAAGGATCTATGAGATCGTGACTTGCTTAGCCTCCGCGCGAGGCGATCGATGGCATCTCCATTGCAACCCAGCCTAGACGATTAGCCGTTGAATATCCCGGGCTGCTCGCGCACAATGTTTCCGTCTCCGTTCATTCGGCAGTAGTCACCGCAGGGTTTCGTGCGGCAATGCGCAATTGCATCGGCCGCGGGAACTTGGGGTATGGCCGACACGAAGTGAGTTCCGTGTCCTCCGTGCCTCCGTGGTGAAATCGTTCTGGTTGCAGTTCAGCTTCAGCGCCGGCAATTTGTGTGCCTGCGCCCAACACAAAGTGGAGGAACTATGGCTGAAGCGGTTGCGGGTGGATTGGCAAAGAAAGTAACGGGATGGTCGATCGTCCTGGCGGTCCTGATGATCATCGTGGGAGTAGTCGCGATGTTGGAGCCAGAGCTATCTGGAATCGTGATCACTCTGGTTATCGGTTGGTCGGCGATCTTTAACGGTGTCGCGCAGATTGTCTATGCCTTCCGCACCCACGGTGGCTGGCATGTTGCGCTGGAAATCATTCTTGGGATCATCTACATGATCGCTGGTATCTACCTGTTGGTATTTCCAGGAGTCGGGTTGGTGGCGCTGACTCTGATTCTCGCGTCTTTTCTGCTCGTCTATGGCATCTTCGCGCTCGTTCTTGCATTCCGCATGCGGCCGCATAAAGGCTGGGGATGGGTGTTGTTCGATGCCATCGTCACAGTTCTGTTGGGATTCTTGATTTGGATCCATTGGCCTGGGAGTTCTCTGGTGATTGTGGGCACGCTGTTCGGCATCAGCATCTTCATATCGGGCATTACGCGATTGATGGTGGCGCTGGCGCTGCGCGGTGCGGTCAACGCGGCAACGACGTAGCAGTTTCGAGTTTCGGGTTTCGAGTTTCAAGTTAGGAGTCCCACCCGGGCAAGGTCGGCTTGGGCACCCCGGCGCGATACTTTTTCTGCAAGGCTCCGAGCAATCGGAGCCTTTTTCCGATTGATGCCGCATTCTGGACATGCCGGTATACAATGCCAGCAACTCGAGACAGAAATCATGGGGATTACCGTCGAAGCCACCTTCGGCGCGGTGCTGGATGCCGCTCCCGATGCAATGCTGATCGTCGATCGGCAAGGCCGTATTGTGCTCGCCAACACGCTGACCGAGCGGATGTTCGGCTATCCGCGCAACGAACTGGTTGGGCAGAAGGTCGAAGTGCTGGTGCCTCCGCGCTTCCGGGCCAAGCATCCGGGACATCGCGCCGGCTACTTCTCCGGCGATCCGCATGTAAGGCCGATGGGCGCCGGACTGGAACTGCACGGGCTGCGAAAAGATGGCAGCGAGTTTCCGGTTGAGATCAGCTTGAGTCCGGTCGAGACGCCCGACGGTCTCATGGTGATCAGCGCGGTGCGCGACGTCACCGCCCGCAAGGGCGCGGAGGACAAGTTTCGCGCTCTTCTGGAATCTGCGCCCGATGCCATGGTCATCGTCGATCAGCGGGGAAAGATCGTGCTGGTCAACTCCCGGACGGAAGAACTGTTCGGTTATCCCCGGCATGAGTTGTTGGGTTATTCAGTGGAAGTTTTAGTTCCGGAGCGTTTTCACGGACAACACTTCCAACATCGTGCATCATACTTTGCAGACCCGCGCCAGCGGCCGATGGGAGAAGATCTGGAGCTCTTTGGCTTGCGCAAGGACGGTACCGAGTTTCCACTCGAGATCAGTCTCAGCCCGATCAAGACCTCCGGAGGCATACTGGTGGCGAGCGCCATTCGAGATATAACCGTGCGCAAGAAAGCTGAAGACAAATTCCGCTCGCTGCTGGAGGCCGCTCCCGACGCCATGGTCATCGTGGACGATCGGGGAAAGATCACCCTGGTCAATGCGCAAACCGAAAAGCTCTTTGGGTACACCCGCGCCGAAGTGGTTGGTCAACGGGTGGAGATGCTGATTCCGGAGCGCTATCGCGACCAGCATCCGCGGCATCGCGACGATTTCTTTGCCGATTCGAAGTTCAGGCCAATGGGCGTTGGCCTGGAGCTCTTCGGACTGCGCAAGGACGGCAGCGAGTTTCCGGTTGAGATCAGCCTTAGTCCGCTGGTGACGGAGACGGGTAAGTTCGTTACCGGCGCCATTCGCGACGTAACCGAGCGCAAGCTGGCCGACGAGCAAATCAAGAAGCTCAACGATGAACTGGAAGAAGCGCTGCGACGCTCGGAGCGGCTTGCCGCCACCGGCCGGCTGGTGGCTACTATTGCGCATGAGATCAACAATCCTCTCGATGCGCTCACCAATCTGATGCACCTGCTGAAGCAGAGTCCGTCACTGGATGGAAGCGCTGCTGAGCTGGTGGACCTGGCGGAGCGCGAGGTGCGCCGCTTATCCAACATCAGCCGGCAAACGCTGGCTCCGCATCGCGAGACCAAGCTCCCGGTGGTCACCAAGCTTTCCGAATTGCTCGACGACGTCTGCGCCATGTACCGGCCGCGCCTGCAAACCGCCAGGATTGAGGTCGAGAAGCATTACGAAATCGCCGGAGAGGTTACGATTTACCCGAGCGAACTGCGCCAGGTTTTCACCAATCTTATAACCAATGCGATCGATGCCATCGGTCAGCGTGGCCGTTTGTCTCTGTCGATCGAGCGGGCCGACGACAGCCAGATCGTGGTCAAGGTCGGCGACACCGGCTGCGGCATTCCGGCAGAGAATCTTCACAGCATTTTCGAACCTTTCTTCACGACCAAGGGCGAGCAAGGTACGGGCATCGGCCTGTGGGTCATCAAGGGCATCGTCGACAAGCTGGGCGGCAAAATCGAAGTGCAGAGTTCGACCACCGGCGAGACCGGAACTTGTTTCAGCATCTTCCTTCCAGCTACAAAAGGAAACGGCAGTCGTGAACACGAAGGCGAAGCCCCCACTTCGGCAATCTCCTCGCCCCGGGTCTCGCAAGCGGGGTAAAGATAACGGGCTCGCCGACGTCTCCTGGCCGGGCGAGCGCGACATCGGCGACGATTAATCGCTCCGAAAGCTGGCAATTAAACAATCTGCCGGTGCTCGTGGGACGCGGCCATACGGCGTCTTGACGCCTGCTCGCGGACCACACTAGAGTCAAAGCGCACCTTCCGCTCGACAAAGAGGCGCAGAAGCCATTTACGGGAGACGAGGTTGAGTACCAGGGGCGCCGCCAGGAAAAAACCCAAGACCATCGCTGAGCCGCCACAAAGACTCTGGACACGCTTTACCAAACAAAGCGTGATCCTCGGCGTTCTTTTGGCGGTTGCCACGTTCGTCGTTTACCTGCCGGTCGATCATCATCCCTTCGTCAACTATGACGACATGGTCTACGTGGTCAACAATCCTCACATCCAGTCGGGCCTGGATTGGGACACCATCTCCTGGGCCTTCACGACCTTCTATCAATTCAACTGGCATCCCCTGACCTGGATCTCGCACGCCATCGATGTGCAGATGTTTCAGCTGGAACCCGGCGGCCATCACATCGTCAACCTGCTGTTCCAGATCGTGAATGTGCTGCTGCTCTATTGGGTACTGAAGCGCGCCACCGGCTATGTCGGGCGCAGCGCTATGGTTGCGGGACTGTTCGCGCTGCATCCCGTCAATGTCGAGTCCGTAGCCTGGATTTCAGAGCGCAAGAACCTGCTGAGCATGATGTTCTTCCTGCTCGGCCTGGGCGCGTATCGCTGGTATGTAGCGTCCGCCGATGCACCTGTCAGTGGCAAAAAGGCAGCTTCCGGAGGGGAATCGAGTCTCGGCCGTTACATCCTGATGGCGCTGCTGTTTGCGATGGGCCTGATGGCGAAGCCGCAAATCATCACCTTCCCGTTCATTCTGCTGCTGTGGGATTATTGGCCGCTGCAAAGGCTCGCCATTCGCCATTCGCCCGCCGCTCTTCGCCAAAACAGGTTCGCTGGAATCTCTGGCGAACAGCGAAGGACGAGAAGCGAAGAGGGAGCTTCTGGCGAAAAGCGAATAGCGACTGGCGACTGGCGATGGTTGCTGCTGGAAAAGATTCCGCTCTTCGCGATGTGCGCTGCCAGTGCGGTGGTGACGGTGATCGCGCAGAAGCACGGCGGGGCTGTGGTCTCGCTGGAAACGTATCCCTTTTCCATCCGGCTGACCAACGCCATCGTGGCGTATGTGCGCTACATCGGCAAATGCTTCTGGCCGACGAATCTGATCCCCATCTATCCCCATCCCTGGCATCCGTTGCCGACGGTTCAGGTCATTCCCGCGCTGGTTGCGCTGATCACGATCACAGTATTGGCATTCATGGCGCGCAGCCATCGCTACTTCCTTGTGGGCTGGCTCTGGTTCCTGGGAGCGCTGGTGCCGATGATCGGCCTGGTTCATGTCGGCAATCAGGCCATGGCTGATCGCTATGCCTATTTGCCGTTCATCGGGCTATTCGTCATGGTTTGCTGGGGAGTGGCTGAGTTGGCTGAGGCGCGACACGTCCCAGTCACAGCCCTGCGCAGCGCGGGGGCTATCGTGCTCGTGGTTTTGGCGGTGCTGACTCACCATCAGCTCGCCTACTGGAACGACAACATCACGCTCTGGACGCACGCCATTAACTCCAGCACCGATAATTACGTGGCTCACGACAACCTGGCGTTGTTGCTGATCGAGCAGGGCCAGACCGACGAGGCCATGAAGCACTTCCACGCCGCGCTGGCCATTTATCCTTCCGATCCGACCAGCAATCTCCAGATCGCCATTTACGATCACCAGCAAGGCCGCTTGCAGGACGCAATTGCGCGCTACGACCAGATGATCAGCGAGACGCCCAACGGTCCGGGACGCGCGGAATTATTCAGCAATAAAGGCCTGGTTTATGTGGACATGCACGATAGCGAGCATGCCAAGGAGAACTTCGACAAAGCCATCGCCATCGATCCCAATAACTACCGCGCCTGGCTAGGGCTAGGCGTGCTGGCCGTGCGCTCCGGCGACGTCAACCTGGCGATCGAGAACTTCCAGCGCGCCGTGACTTCCAAGCCGACGGAGCTGGGTTACACCTTGTTGGCGAAGGCTCTGGATCAAGCCGGCCGCACCGGCGAAGCTCAGACGGCTCGCGACCGCGCCAAGCTGTTGGGCAACCAGAAAGGTGCGCAGGCTCCGGCGGAAGGTTTGCTCGCACATTAGAGTCGCAAGTTTGTCTGCTGGGACCTACTCGCCAATCTTCCACGCGACGCCGCAGATTCATTGACAAGAACGGTCGCGTCGGTTAGACCTTTGGTGCTTCGCAAGCGGGTCCAAGACCCGCAACTGACCTCCGGGTGGCTCCCGGGGGTTTTGCTTTTTGTGGCAGAGTTGACCAGTTCTCAATTCCGTCTCTGCATTAACCACCCCCAACTTCCAGCCTTGACGCTACCTTTTCCTCGCAATAGAGTCGAACTATCTGGAGAATCTGCGCCTTGGAAACCCTCGTCGGGAAGAGCATCCTGCACTACGCCATCGTCAAGAAGCTGGGCGCTGGCGGAATGGGTGTGGTCTATGAGGCCGAAGATTCCCGCCTGGGCCGTCACGTGGCGCTGAAATTTTTGCCGCGCGAACTGGAACAGGATCCCAATGCGCTGGAGCGCTTCAAGCAGGAGGCGCGTGCCGCCTCGGCGCTTAACCACCCCAATATCTGCACGATCTACGCCATCGAAGAATGTGACGGCCAACACTTCATCGCCATGGAGTTGCTGGAGGGACAGAGTCTCGAGCAGAAGATCGACGGCCATCCGCTGCCGCTGGACAAGATTCTCGATCTCGGCATCCAGGTGACCGACGCCCTGGACGTCGCGCACACCAAGGGCATCGTCCACCGCGACCTGAAGCCGGCCAATATTTTTGTCACGACGCGCGGGCAGGCCAAGATCCTCGACTTTGGGCTGGCAAAGCTGATCTACGATCGCCGTGCCGTAATGGAGACAGTCGCCGGCAACGCTCCGACTGCGGCGCCGGTGATGCTGACTTCACCCGGTACGGCCGTCGGCACGGTGGCTTACATGTCGCCGGAGCAGGCGCGCGGCGAAGAACTCGACGGTCGCAGCGATTTATTCTCCCTCGGGGGAATTCTCTACGAGATGGCGACCGGCACGATTCCCTTCGAAGGAAATACCTCAGCGGTTATCTTCCAGGGAATTCTCGATCGTGCCCCGCGTCCGCCGGGCGAGCTGAATCCAGTCCTGCCCGTCAAATTGGACGAGATCATCGACAAAGCGCTGGAGAAGGATCGTGACCTGCGCTACCAAAGCGCGGCTGAGATGCGAGCCGACTTGAAGCGGCTGAAGCGTGACAGCTCGGGCTACAGTACGCGATCGGGTGTTGCGGCGGCTGCTTCCACTCCCGGCGCGCGGCCGCGCACGGGCAGCTCCGCAACTGAAATTCCCGCTGCGGTTGCCAAGGCTCGTCGCGGCGGACTCAATATCGTTTTAGCGATCAGCTTGCTCATGATCGGAGCGGGCGTCTACGGTCTTTACAATCGCTTTGTACAGTGGCGCGGCGACGCCGGACCGATCCCCTTCCAAAATATGAGCATGGAGAAGCTCACCAACTCCGGCCACGTGATCCTGGCGACGATTTCGCCCGACGGCAAATACGTTGTCAATGTGGTCGACGAAGGACATGGGCAGCAGAGCTTGTGGATGCGGCATGTCGCGACGGCCAGTAACGCGCAAATCATGCCGCCGTCAGAGGGCGGATACAGCGGGCTTACCTTCTCGCCCAATGGCGACTTTCTCTACTTCGTGCGCGGCGATACGCAGCATCAGGGGGTGGGCTTCCTGTATCAGATTCCAGTGCTGGGCGGCACGCCGCGCAAGCTCGTCGATGACGTCGATAGCGCGGTCAGCTTCTCGCCAGATGGTCAGCAGATCGTCTTCTTGCGCGACAGCTCCGCCGATGCCACCTCCAGCCTGATCATCGCTCACGCCGATGGCACAGCTGAGCATGTGCTTTCCAAGCTCCCCATGCCGGGTTATTTCGATCCAGCGTGGTCGCCCGACGGTAAATGGATCGCGGCGGCCGTACTCGCGCCCGGCAGCCATGATCCCGGACGGTTGGTCTTGCTCAATCCGGAGACCGGCAAGGAAGAAACTGTTTACGCCGCTGGCGCTGTACTGCATAAACCGGCGTGGATGCCCGACGGCAAACATCTGGTGCTCATCTTCCACGATGTTTCCAGCGACTGGAATGGTCAGGTGGGCGAGGTCGCCATTGCCGCCGGCAAGCTGCACCGCATCACCAATGACCTGAACTCCTACAGCGATCGCACGCTGGGCGTTACCAAGGACGGCAATCAACTGGTGGCGATTCAGATCACACCCGAAGCCGGCATCTACACCATGAGCTCCGAGCCCAACAGCAGCGCCAACGCCAAGGAGATCGATAATCACGAAGACATCGGTGTAGGTTGGCTACCGGACGGACGCCTGGTGGCCATGGACTTCGAGGGCCATATTGCGACCATGAACGCTGACGGCAGCAATCGCAGTGTGATCTTTCAGCAACATCTTCCCATGTCCGGCTTGTCGGTTTGCCCGAACGGCGCCAACGCACTGTTTTCCATGACCAACAAGGACACCAAGGGGATCAACATATGGCGTCTTGATTTGCAGAGCGGCGCGGCGACTGCGGTCACCAAAGGCAAGCAGGATCAGAATCCCTTCTGCTCACCCGACAGCAAATCGTTCCTCTACACCAGCATGGACACTGGCAAGCGGCTGCTGATGCAGATGCCGATCGCGGGAGGCGAGCCCCGGCAACTCAGCGACAGAGCGGAGTTCGGTGTGTTCTCGCCGGACGGGCGGCAAATCGCGGCTTTCACCGAAGAGGGCACTGGTGTCAATACCAGGCTGGAGATCGCGATTCTTCCTGCGCAAGGAGGGCTGCCGGTCAAAACCTTCCCCCCGGTTTTTGGAATTTCCAATTACTTCCAGTATTCGGCGGATGGGCAGTCGCTGTATTATCCGGTTACCGCCAAAGGCGTTTCCAATATGGGGATGCAGCCGATTGGTACGAAAACCATCACCCAGGTGACCAATTTTAATGACCTGATCATCTACCATTACGATTACGACTGGAAGAATAAGCGGCTGGCGGTAGCCCGCGGCCGCAATAACACTGACGTTGTCATGCTCACGCAGCAGCAGGCGCAACCATGAAGATCTGGCCCATGTTTTGCAAAGCCTGTGGACAAGGTATCGATCGCGGTGACAAGTTTTGTCGCAACTGCGGCGTGCCACTTCCGCAAGAGCCCATCGAATCGGCGGTAGCCGCGAGTGCCTCCGCCGCCACGCCTGGCGAAGCGCCGGTCGTCGCCGTAGCCTCTTCTACGGCAGAGCTGCAGCGGCCGTTGCCGATTCCAAAAGCTCTCCTCACTGAAGCCGCTAGCGCAGCCGCCGTCGAGGAAAAGCCCTCGGCACCAGTAACCGTGCCCGTTGAGGCCACCCCAAACAAGGCGACAGAACCGAAAGCTGAGGCGGCTGTGCCCGCCCAACCCGCTCCGGACAATCCCGCTCAATCCTCTGAAACTCCGGCGCAGACCGCGCCCGTTCAGCAGTCGCAGCCTGCCGAACTTCTGTTTGAACGCGGGCAGGAGAAAACTGCCCCCTCAAGCGTTGTTGCCGCGGAGCCACCATCTCCAGTCGCTGTTTCCTCTGCAGAGCTCGAGTCCGCCGATGCCGCGAAGCCGCAAGCTGAGCCGGCCGCCGCGCTCGTGGGACTGCGGCTCGACCGGGCATCAGAAGACACAGCTCAGCCCGACAGGGCGGAACATACCGGGTCTCGGCCGGTCCGCCTCTGTCCGCAGTGTCACCGTCTGATTGGCGAAGGCGACCGGTTTTGCGAGTGCTGCGGAGTAAGGTTGGATCAGCCCGCTCCAACCCTACCGTCGCCCGCCGATGAGCACTACGGCGTTCCGTCGTTTGCCGGATACGCCACCGCCATCGAGAAAGCGCCGCCCGAGGTTCACGTATCCGATCCCAGTGGTGTTGACGCTATAGCCAACCTGCGAATCCGCAAGCGCCGCGGCCTGTCCGTGGTGGAGATCATCGTCGCGGTGATCTTGCTGGCCGGTGCTGGTGTGGCCGTGTGGATGTTGCGCTCCTCGCTGCCGGACAAGAGCGCCCCGGTGGCCTTGAACGTCGGCGTGACCGTTTCACCGGCGAGGGCCAAAGTACCCGCGGGCCACGGTTACGACTTCGCCGCCACCGTCACCGGCACGGACAATTACAACGTGGATTGGTCGATCGACGAAGGCGACGCCGGTGGGCGCGTCGTTCCGCGCGGAGCCAAAGCGGATGGCGGTGCGGTGTCATCCCTGGCCGTCTATATGGCGCCGAAAACTCCCGGAACCTATCACGTGACCGCCACCAGCAAGGCCGATCAAGGGAAGTCGGCGACGGCAATTATTACGGTGACGGGGAAGTAATTCGGCTGCCGATGACCGCATTCCTGCTCGTGCCGCTCTTCCTAATTGCATGCGGGCGGTGTGCCTCGCCGTCCCCGACAAACATCTCGCATTCAACGCCTGGTTGAATCGGCGGAACGGAAGAAACTGGCACGAACATAGGGCCTACACGACGCCAGGTTTACGAATGGAGCGCCGCTGGAGCCAGCAAACGCCGGCTAATCTGTGGCGGATACACATAACCGGGATTGCGTCCGTCGCCATGGGCCCATGGGCGATCTGGGAATATTGGAAATTCCACCGCTGACAACCGACAACTGACAACTGGCCATTGGTTACTGGCCACTGCTTTTCAACATCTGCTCTGCGTGCTTCAGCGACGTCTCCGTCAGTTTGGCGCCGCTGATCATGCGCGCAATTTCTTTCGTCCTCTCGTCTACGTCAAGAGGTCGCACCAGAGTCTTCGTTCTTCCTGCCGCTTCCCGCTTTTCGATCAGGTAATGCTGATCGGCGAAGGAAGCAATCTGCGGCAGGTGCGTGATGCAAAGAACCTGCTTGGTACGCGATAACTGCTTCAACTTCTTGCCTACAGCTTCCGCCGCGCGGCCGCCGATGCCGCTGTCGATTTCATCAAAAACCAGCGTTCGCTGGGACGCCTCCGCACGTCCGCCGTTCCGGCCGCTGCGTTTGGCCTGTCCCGCTTCCACGCTAGTTTTCAGCGCTAGCATCACGCGCGACAGCTCGCCGCCCGATGCAATCTCATCTACCGGTCCCAGCGGCTCGCCAGGATTCGCCGAGATCATGTACTGCACCTGATCGAAGCCGCCCGCTGTCCAGTTCGCTTCCTCATCCGTACCGCTGACTTCAACTTTGAAGCGCGCCTTCATGGCCAGCTCGTTGATCTCGCTCTCCACCAGCTTTTCCAGCTTCCGCGCCGCTTCATAGCGCTGCCGCGAGATCGCGCGCGCGACGGTAAGGTACTGCTCTGCCGCATTCGCCAGTTCGAGGTGCAACTTGCGCAAGACCTCGTCCTTGTTCTCCATCTCGTTCAGCTTGCGCTCCAGTTCATCGCCCAGCGCAATGACATCTTCGAGCTTCGGCCCGTACTTGCGCTTCAGACGATCCAGCAACGCCAACCGGTCTTCCACTTCGGCAAGGCGTTCCGGCGACGCCTCGATACCTTCGCCGTAGTCGCGCAGCCGCTGCCCGATGTCTTCGATGGTGATTCGCGCCGACTCCAGCTCAGGGATGGCGTCGCGAAATTGCTCACCAAAGCGCAAGAGTTCCTCGATTTGCTTCGTCGCAGCCCGAACCGACGAGGCGGCAGAAGCTGCGCCTTCGTAGAGCGAATCGTAGGCCGCCATGGCGGCGCTGCGAACCCGCTCGGCATTGGCCAGCACGCGTTTTTCGGATTCCAGCTTCGTGTCCTCGTCCGCTTGCAGTCGCGCGTCGGCAATTTCTTTTCGCTGATAGCTCCACAGATCCATCATTCGCAGCCGGTCGTGCTCGTCGCGCTCCAGGTCGGCGATGCGATGCCGCACCCGTTGCCACGCTTCGAAAGCGCTCGTGACGGCCGAGTCATCGCAACCGGCAAAGCTGTCGAGCAGCGCCAATCGAGATCCGGCATCGAACGCCAATACCGCTTCGTTCTGCGCATGAATTACCGCCAAGTGCGGGGCAAGCTGTCTCAGAACTGTTACCGTTGCCGGCTGATTGTTGATGAAAACTCGGCCCTTGCCGCCGGCAGAGATTTCGCGCCGAAGGATGATCTGCTCGTCTTCGCTGTCGATTCCATTGGCTTCAAGCACGGCGCCGATCGCGGCGGATTCGGCATCGAAGACGGCCGAGACAGTCGCTCGTTCCGTTCCATGGCGAACGGCATCACTCGAAGCCTTATCGCCCAGCAGCAGGGCCAGTGCGTCGATGAGAATGGATTTTCCGGCGCCGGTTTCACCGGTCAGCAGGTTCAGACCAGCGGCGAATTCCACAGCGACGTTGTCGATGACCGCGTAGTTTTCGACGCGTAATTCCAGAAGCACGGTGAGGTCTCGCTGCTGCGAAGTTTAGCAGGAAACCCAGTTGCCAGTGGCCAGTTGTCAGTTGCCAGTTTCGCCCTGTGGGTCAGCCGACAGCCGACAGCTCACGGCCGTTTTCTCCACAGGAACCTTAATCCGCAATAACGCTTCTGACACATCAAATGCTTATAATGCCAATAACGAAAGTAGAGTCTCCTGCGTCTCATGAATGTGTGCTTCTCTGTGCTCGTCGTAGCCCTCGGCGGTGAAATCTCAGGTCTGATTGAAACCAGCGGTCTCGTCGCCAAAACCGTCCTCGTTATCCTGCTCATCTTCAGCCTCGTCTCCTGGGCCATCATCTTTTCCAAGTGGGGCCTGTTCCGCCGCGCGCGCATGCAAAGCAACCGCTTCATTCGCATGTTTCGCAAGTCGGAGCGGCTGAACGATGTCGCTGCCGTGGTCGAGCAGTTCAAGCCCAGTCCGCTGGTCGCAGTTTTTGAGGGCGCCTACGGCGAGCTGCGCAAGCAGACGACCTATCCCATCCGCATGCCGGCGTTGCAGCGCTCTACCCAGATCGCCTCTTCCGAAGAGCTGACGCGGCTGGAGAGCCGCATGCCGTGGCTGGCGACCATCGGTGTCGTCTCGCCGTTTATCGGATTGTTTGGCACGGTCTGGGGCATTATTGACGCGTTTCACGGACTTGGAACCGCGGGCTCGGCGACGCTGCGCGCGGTTGCGCCCGGCATCTCGGAAGCGCTGATCACTACCGCCGCCGGACTTTTCGCCGCCATCCCCGCCGTTATCGCTTACAACACCTTCACGGCGCAGATTCGCGAATTCGGCGCGCGCATGGATGACTTCAGCCTGGAGCTGATCAATGAAGTGGAGCGGGCGCAGGCCAGCGCAACGCGCCAGACTGCGACAGTGGAGCGGCGGTAATGGCATTCACCAATCCACAAGGACGCACGCAGACGTCGCTGGCCGACATCAACGTCACGCCGCTGGTCGATGTTGTGCTCGTGCTCTTGATCATCTTCATGGTGACCGCGCCGGTGCTGCAGTCGGGCATCGAGGTTAATGTCCCGCATACCAAAACCGTGAAGGAAATTACCGAGGAGCGGCTGGTCATCACCATCGATCGCGATCAGAATGTGTTTCTCAACAATCAGCCGGTCAACATTAACCAGATCGGCCAGCAAATTCGCGCGAAAATACGCGATCCGCAAGGCCAGGCGGTGTATGTGCGCGCCGACGAGAACGTGCCCTTCGGCGCATTCGCAACCGTGATGGATGCAGTCAAGCAATCCGGCATTACCAACGTGAGCATCGTCACCCAGCCGTTGGAGACGCATGGCAGCCGACGTTGATCTATTTCCGACTGAGGGCAATCTGGGCGTTCCTGTGCTCGGCTCGGTCATGCTGCACGTTGGGCTCTTTGCGCTGGCGCTGTTCGGATACCTCATTCCCATCGGACGCGGCGAAAGCTGGGGTGGCACGACCGGCGGCGGCGGCGCGATGAGCGCAACCCTGGTCAACACTATCCCTCTGCCGGCTCCGCAAACTCAAACCCAGAATGTCCTCGCCAACCAATCCAAGGGACTCACCGAATCGCAACTGCGGGAAGCCGAGCCGGAGCATCCGAAGGCGATCGAGTTGCCCGCGCCTGAGGTGAAGCTGAAAGGCATTCGCAAGAGCGAACAGAAGAAACCACCGCCGAAGGAAGTCGCCAAAGAAGAAGACAACAAGATTCCCTTCGGCGAAGGAGGTCCGGTCAGCGGACCGTACGGCACGTTCTCGGCAGGCGGAGCTAAAGGCGGTTTGAGCTTCACCGGAGGCACCGGAGATTTCGGCAGCCGCTTCGCCTGGTACGTCGATGCGGTGCGGCGCAAGGTTTCGGAAAACTGGCTGAAATACGAAGTCGATCCCAACGTCGATGCCGCGCGGCGAGTTTACATCTACTTCGAGATCGACCGCTCCGGCGCGCCCAGCAACATTCGCGTGGAGCAATCAAGTGGAGTGCCGTCGCTGGATCAGTCGGCGATGCGGGCATTGGAACGGATCGATACCTTCGGTCCGCTGCCCCAGGAGTACGACGGTCGTTATGTCGCAGTGGAGTTTTGGTTTGATTACAAACGGTGAGAAACCCATAGGAAGAGGGCATGCGGTCGTACGCGGCGTGGACAGCGCCGGGATGCGAGAGCAGCGGCATTTGTTCTAGCCGTGGGCGTAAGCCCGCGGTGTAGTGGATCAATCACGGGTGGAGCACCGCTTCAGCGGTGCAGTTGGAAAACTGAAGTTGGATCGGCTTTAGCCGCTGAGGTAAACAGAAAATTACCTCAGGCGCTAAAGCGCGGTGCAATCGTCGTCTTTTATGCACGCCTGAAAGGCGTGCTCCACCCGTATCGGAGACTCATGGTCGAAATGCGTTGGACGAAATACTCGCTTGCGTGTTTGTTGTTCTCCCTGTTGGTGATAACATCCCTCTCCGCCCAGGACTGGATTCGTACCGGCACTGGTCTGGGCGTCGAGAAAATCCGCATGGCCGCGCCGGATTTCAAGATGGTCACGAACGACACCGGCACCCAGAACCTGGCGATGACCTTCAACGTCACGTTCTATAACGACCTGCAAAACGCGGGAATCTTCGACATGGTTTCGCGGAGTTTCTATCCCTTGTCGATTCCAGGCGCGCCGCAGGAGGTGCATCTGTCCGATTGGGGCAATCCACCGCCGAATGCCAGCATGCTGGCGTTTGGCAACCTCGGTGTCAGCGGCGGGTTCCTTAATGTGCAGGGCTGGCTATACGACACCAAGAATCCGCAATCGCCACAGGTTTTGGGCAAGCAGTATCGCGAGCAGGCGACCGACGAAAATGCACGCATCATTGCGCACCGTTTTGCCGACGAGATTATCTTCCGGCTGGGCGGCGGCGTTCCCGGCATCGCCGAGAGCAAGCTCTACTTCGTCAGTGCGCGCAGCGGATCCAAAGAAATCTGGCAGATGGACTACGACGGCGCCAATCAGAAGCAGCTTACCCATCTGGGTTCCATCTCCCTCTCGCCGCACGTTTCGCCCGACGGCACGCGCGTGGCCTTTTCCGGCGTGACCAAGAATGGCTGGCAGATCATGATGTACTCGACGGACTTGAACCGGCTGGTCAGCTTCCCGCACTTCGGCGGCGATAACTACTCGCCGGCCTGGTCCTCGGACGGCCAGAACATCGCCTTCTCGTCCTCGCGAACCGGCAACACCGAAATCTATGCCGTGAATTCGTTCGGCAGCAGTCTTCGCCGCTTAACCGAACACAAAGGGCCCGACGTTTCGCCGACGTGGAATCCGAAGACTAATGCCCAGATCGCCTGGGTGAGCGGCCGCACCGGTCTGCCGCAGATTTACACCATGGCGTCGGATGGGACCAATGTCGTCCGGGTGACCGACCAGGGGTACGCCGTCTCGCCGTCGTGGTCGCCGAACGGGCAGTTCTTGGCTTTTGCCTGGGTGCGCCACTACGGACCGGGCGCGCCTGGCGCCAGCGATATCTACATCATGGACATCGCCAGCAAGCAATGGGCGCAATTGACGCACGACGGCGGGCGCAACGATTTTCCCTCGTGGTCGCCCGATGGCCGGCACATTGTGTTTCAATCGAATCGTACCGGCAAGACGCAAATCTGGACCATGCTGGCCGACGGCAGCGAACAGCGGCAGTTGACGACTTCGGGAGAGAATTCACAGCCGAACTGGAGCTTCAAATAACCTGTTGGCTCTTAACGATCAGCTCTTGGAGTATGTTTTCTAGTTGCGAACATTTTGGGAACCTGCTGTGGTCAGTCTGCTGTGGAACGTCGAGTTCGGAGGACATGTGTCAGGCACGACTTCAGTCGTGCCGATTAGCTGCTTATTTCTCAAGTGAGTCGGCTTCAGCCGGCGGCACAAGGAGTTGCCTGTGGGAGTTTTTCAGCAGCCGGCTAATCAACCTGGAACCAACTTAAGCCGGCATGCTTAAGGCTCATAGCTCAGAGCTGAGAAGCGACGGAAGGAGCACACTCCGGCGTGGTCATCAACTACTGCGAGTGCTCTCGCGTGGAAAGGGAGGAAACCAGTTGAAGCTGAGATGGAGTCGATGGAGCAAGATCACGATTACTCTGGCCGTAGTCATGATGGTGGGTGCCTGCCATAAGAAAGCGCCACCACCACCGCCTCCGCCACCACCACCCGCTCCGGCGCCGACGGCTTCTTTGACCGCCAGTCCCAACACCATTACCGCGGGTCAGTCGACCACCCTGATCTGGAAGACGGAATACGCCACCAGTGTCAGCATCGATCAAATAGGCCCGGTCGATCCCAGCGGCTCGCGCACGGTGACACCGACGCAGTCGACCACGTATCGCCTGGTTGCCAAGAACGACAGCGGTACGCAGGAGGCAACGGCTCGGGTCACGGTGACACCAGCTCCTGCGCCTCCGCCGCAGACCTCCAATCAGACCGAAGCCGAGTTGTTCGCGCAGAGCATGAGAGACGTGTTCTTCGACTATGACAGCTACGACATCTCGCAACAATATCAGCAGGTGTTGCAGGCGGACGCACGCTTCCTGCAGCAGCATCCCAACATGAAGTTCGTCATCGAGGGACACTGCGATGAACGCGGCTCGACCGAGTACAACCTGGCGCTGGGCGACAATCGTGCCAATGCCACCAAGCAGGCGCTGATCTCGCTGGGCATCTCGGCAAACCGCATTCGTACCATCAGCTACGGCAAGGAGAAGCCGTTCTGCACCGAGAGCACCGAATCCTGCTGGGCGCAGAACCGGCGCGCTCACTTTGTCTATCAGCAGTAACTACCAGCGCTAACCCGGGCGCAGAGGGCGGCGAACCATCAGCCACCGCCCTCTTGCGCTTTCCCATCAAGGGTGACATCTTCGGCGTACCATAGTCTCTTGTAGTAGCGATCGAAATCTACTTTTGGACATTGACCTATGCGACTTCGCAATATCGTAGCTTGGCTTTCCATGATGGCGATGTTGTTGGCCACCACTCCCTCGTTCGCCGCGAACAAGGACATGGTGCAGCTGCAGACCCAGGTGCAGTCCTTGCAGGACCAGGTGGCGCGCCTGCAGCAGTCTGTGGATATGAACATGGGGGTGATGAAAAACCTCATCGAGCAGAGCGCCGACAGCGTCAACAAGATGAATGCGGCTGTCACCGATCTGCAGAACAAGATGCAGGGTCTCACCGCCGACAACAACGGCAAGATCGATCAGCTCTCCAGTCAGGTGCAATCGCTGCACGACTCGGTCGACGAGCTGAAGTCGCGTCTGGCCAAGGTCAGCAAACAGCTCGACGACATGCAGCAGGCTGGACAGAACATTCCTGCCGGCCAACCCGGAATGACCCCAACGCCCGGCGGTACTCCGGCAACGCCCGGGGCGCAAGGACCAGGGGGGGATACCAGCTCGGTCGCGCCGCCTCCCGATGTGCTTTACAACAACGCGCTGCGCGACTACAACTCCGGCAAGTACGATCTTTCCTCGCAGGAGTTCGCGCAGTATCTGCAGTACTACTCGAACACCGATCTCGCCGGTAACGCGCAGTTCTACCTTGCCGATATCGAGTATCGCCAGGGCAACTTTGAAGCCGCGGTGAAGGATTACGACAAGGTGCTGGAGCAGTATCCGGGTGGCAACAAGGCGGCTGCGGCGGAGCTCAAGAAGGGATACGCGCTGCTGGAACTCGGGCAGCGTGAAGCCGGCGTTCGAGAGTTGAATAGCCTGATTGCGCGCTACCCGCGCTCCATCGAAGCTTCCCAGGCTCGCGATCGGCTGCGCCGGCTGGGCGTCAGCAGCGGCACAGTCCACAAGCCGCCGACGACGGCAAACACGACCCACTAGCGTCCTGAGATTTCGCGATCCAATTCCCCTACCACCGCCGCGGTGTCTGTCACTGCCTGCGCCGGCGATCCCGCCATCATCCCCTGCGCAAGAATCAACTCTCGAGCTTCAGCCCGAATGGACGGCAAGTGCGACCCGAACCAAACGGCCGACACCATGCAAGCCAGCCCGCCGAGTGCGACCGTTAGCGGTGCGCCGAGACGGTGGGCAACCGATCCTGCCGACAGTGCTCCGAACGGCGCCATGCCCATGAACATCATCGAGTACACCGACATCACTCGACCGCGCAGCCGGTCGGGCACCATGGACTGAATGAGCGTGTTGGAAGACGCCATCTGCACCATCATGAAAAAGCCGACTGGCACGAGCAGCAGCGTCGAAAGCCAGAAAATCCTTGACGAGGAGAACAGGATGAGGCTGAGCCCGAAACCTGCGGCGCAGATTGCAATCAACTTTCCCAGTCCTTTGATTCCCACGCGCGCCGCCAGGCTTATCGCTCCCAGCAGCGCGCCAACCCCGGTTGCGCCCATCAGAATGCCCAGTCCTCTGGCGCCGCCGTGCAGGATCTGATCGGCGAAGACCGGCATCAGCACGGTGTACGGCATGCCGACAAAACTTACGACCCCCAGCAGCAGCAGGATCGCCCAGATCGGTCCGGTGTTTCGTGCAAAGGCGAAGCCCTCAAGGATGTTCTCCAGCGGTGAGCCTTCGGCTGCCAGCCGGGCCGGATGTTCAATGCGCATCAGCAGCAGTCCGGCGATTACGGCCAGATAACTGACCGCATTGGCGAAGAAGCACCAGCCCTCGCCAATCGACGCCACCAGGATTCCCGCGACCGCCGGGCCAACCACGCGCGCTCCGTTAAACATTGATGAGTTAAGCGCGATGGCGTTCATCAAGTCTTCACGTCCTACCATGTCGATGAGAAACGCCTGCCGCGCCGGGATATCGAATGCATTCACCACTCCAAGCAGCGCAGCGAGCACCATGATGTGCCATACCTGCACGCGATGAGTGAGCGTCAGCGCAGCGAGAATTGCAGCGAGGATCATCGACGCCGTCTGGGTGCTGATCACGACGCGCTGGCGATTGAGCCGGTCGGCGACGATGCCCCCCACCGGCGCCATGATGAAGACCGGAATCTGGCTGGCGAATCCGACCGCGCCCAGCAGGAACGCCGACCCTGTCATGCGATAGACCAGCCAGGACTGCGCTACCGTCTGCATCCAGGTGCCGATCAGCGAGATGAGTTGGCCGGCGAAGAATAGCTGAAAGTTGCGATGATGCAGCGCGCGCACGGCCAGCGCTATCCGCGACGCGCGCGAGGCGGGCGGGCAGAACTCCTGCTTCTCCTCTTCCAGAACGGAGGGCAGGGATTCGTCTTCCGCTGGTGGCTCGGCCATCGATCCTTGAATGCTCAAATAAGGCCTGCTATGCGTTGCTCATGTGGCTCGAGGCGCTGGCCACATTCCAGAATACTTCAACTCGCAGTGGCCGAGGATTGCGATGAGCGCCTTGTCCAGTTTTGCCGGCTGCCTTGTTGCAAGATAGAACGGCCGCGAATATCTTCCTAATTTGGCTAATCCAGCAACGCCTCTGCAAACCGTCGCGATCGACAAAGTTCCTGTCTCACGGCGATTCTTTCGCCGCGTCAAGGGGGTTGTTCTGCGGCCGGATGTGATTTACCGGCTTTCTTTGCGATGGAAGTTTGGCGCCGGCAATCTTTCCCGACCGCCCGGCCCCAACATCATGAACGGAACTTTGAAGACGCGCGCCGAGTGGGAAGCGGCATTCGAAAATGCAAAGCAGCTTCATGTGCCGTTGCATCGCGGTCCGGAAAAGAATTGGGATCACCTTGCCGCGGTCACTACGATTCTCACCAGCACGAATCGTTCGGCACGGATTCTCGATGCAGGAGCGGAAATCTACAGTAACGTTCTGCCGGCATTATTTCTTTACGGATATCGCGATCTACACGGCATCAATCTCGGCTTTACCGATCCCACGCGCCGCGGCCCAATCCGATACATCCCCGGCGATCTCACGCGCACGCCTTACCCCGACGCACACTTCGAAGCTATCACCTGTCTCAGCGTCATCGAGCACGGCGTTCCGCTGCGCGACTATTTTCGCGAGATGTATCGCCTGCTCAAGCCGAACGGGCTGCTGATCACTTCGACCGACTATTACCCCACCCCCGTCGACACCCGGGGCAAGGTCGCGCATGGCACGCCGATCAAGATTTTTTCCAAGCCGGAAATTCAGGCGGCACTCGAATTGGCAGGCTCGGTCGGATTTGAGACGACCGGAGAACTGGATCTCGATTGCGATGAGAAGCCCATCCACTGGGAACCGTTCGGGCTGGAGTACACGTTCGTCCTCTTTACCCTTCGCAAGCCGGGATGAAGTTGACCGTTGATCGAGTCAGCCCCGCGATGATTTTGCAAAACGGAGACACAGCAGCTCTGAAAATGCGATAAAGCGGGCAGCTATTGTCGTTGGCCGTACTCGATCACGGTCACGCCGCGAAAATCCCGCTCCGCGCCGCGCCGATAACTCTTCCTCAATTCCTGTTCAATGGCCAGCGATTCCGAATCATCCGCTTTTGCCCGATATAACACTAGCCAGATTCTCTGCGCGTGATCGATCTCATTCCTCCAGGCAATATCCGTCGGATCAACGCCGACCGGTTTAGGTCGCGATTGATTTCCGCCCGGCAGCCAGTCGCGATAGCTCTCGCCCGCGAATTCGCCCACCGATTGGTAATACAGCACGCGGTCCTCCGCGCGCGCGTTGGCGATGAGATAGTCCACCGCGCCGCGCCAGTCTTCCGTGACGCGCCGGTACATGACGATTGTGCTCGCCAGCGACAAAACGCAGACGGCCGCGACCGCGCACCAGCGCCGCGCACGATTGCCAATTTGTCCGGCGCCTACTGCGATCATCAGCAACCATCCTGGCAGACAGATGATGAGGAATCTGTGATAGAAGGCCGGTCGCACGATCGACGCGAGCAAGGTAATCGCGACCGGCGAGAAGACCGCACTGGTTACCAGCG